>Ga0209347_1000200_pt1 | contig 165227 bp, 135 predicted proteins | sample AutmiccommuBRH23_FD_187382 | JGI IMG/M metagenome (GOLD analysis project Ga0209347, IMG submission 187382) | Deep subsurface microbial communities from Mt. Terri, Switzerland - Autotrophic microbial communities BRH/23 (SPAdes) (version 2) | ecosystem: Environmental > Aquatic > Deep subsurface... | reverse complement strand
AGTGATCGTGACCTGGATAGGACGAGACGCGTTGCGGCTCGGTCGAGCGGCCGGCCATGCCGCGAGAAAGAGCACGACCCGACCGATAGGGAGGGGGCGCCCCCCCTATATAATTGCCGTCATCCGTCACCGCGACTTGGCAATGCGATTCGCATCGTCGGTCGTGTCCGCTTTCGATGTGTGGACTCATATGGTCGGCGGTGGCGTTGGTATTAGAGGAGAATGGTGCTGCCGTCGGGCTTCTTTACGTAGACGGCCGTGGGGCCCAAGAGGCGTTTGCCGATGGCAGCGATCTCCTGAATACTCTCGTAATTGCCGGAAACCATCAGGATGGCGACTTCTTCCTTGATAATCTTGTTGGAAGGATCGATCCAACCACCTTTGCCGCGATGGATCGTGAAACCGCCGCAGTTTTTCAATGATGCGTCTTCAAGAGCGGCAATCGCAATCGCGATATCGACGTCACTGTTCGGCGTGCCGTCGGCCTTGGGACCCAGGCCGAAGACGAGCGTATACTCAGTGTCGCTCATGGCAGCTGTCCTCAATCGAGGGTCAAAAAGTCGACCACTGTGGTGCCATCTCAGCCGACGCGCAAGATCACCGACATTCCAGATCTGCTGCTCGTTGCGATACGCGGCTACGGAGTAGTGATCCGGCTGGTCTGCCCAGCCCTCGGTGATTCTTATATAGAAGCTTAAATAGACATGCACATTTTGTCCGCGCTCGTTCGCGCCGAAGAGCGACGGTTGCCATCGGGGGCCGAGCTGACGCCGACGAGAAATCCCAATTGCGGAATTCAGCGATGGTCTCCGCAGAGCAACCTGTGAGGCATCGCCCAGCGTCAGCTATGAGGGGCAAAGCGGTCGGTCTCAGGCGAACTCGATTTGCCGGGTCTGAGCCAAGCGGACACAATGGTCGCAGAAGTGATCGACAGGTTTGGGCTAGAGGCCAGGCAAGGGATTCGTTGTCATGCGCGAGGCTCCCCACGTCAGCTTCGTCGCGCTTGCGAACTTTCGTTCGCCGTCCGGACGCCGAGTCCTCGTGAGCGGCACCAGTTTCCGGGCGTATGGCCGACATATTTCTTGAATGTTTGGTTGAACGCTGCCTCGGAGCGGTCGCCGATCTGCTCAGCGACCTGCGTGATGCTCAATTCGGTATTCTCAAGCAATCGGGTGGCGATCGGCATCCTCCACCGGGCCAAATGGCGCAGCGGGGCCTCGCCGGATCACAGGAATGTGCTCGGCCGCGCTCTCGCCTCTCTTCGATGCTCTGATGAGTTTCTCCTGCGTCGCCCGCATCATAAGTGTCATTCCTGTCGGAGCCCGTTGCACATGGCCGATATCATCATTGTCAATCCCCGGTTCGACATCTCATTCTGGGGCATGGAGAGGTGCATGGGCACGCTCGGCCGGCGCGCCAATTTGCCGGTCTCCTGCCTTGCGCTGCTTGCCGCGCTGGTGCCGGAGGAGCACGACGTTGCCATCATCGACGAGAACGTCGAGGAGATCGACTTCGATCGGCTCGGCCGCGCCGACATGGTCTGCCTCACCGGCATGTGCATCCAGGCCGAGCGAATGCGGGAGATCTTGACCGAGGTCCGCGCGCGCGGCGTCATGACGGTCGTCGGCGGCCCCATGGCAACGGTCGAGCCCGAAGGCATCGAGGACCTCGCCGACGTGCTGTTCCTGGGCGAGGCCGACTTCACCTTCCCGCAGTTCGTGCGTGAGTGGTCGGAAGGCCGGCACGCGTCCCGCTACAAGCAGGCCGAGAAGACCGACATGACGACCCTGCCATTGCCGCGCGTCGACCTGCTGAAGGCCGACCGCTACATGTTTGGCAGCTTGCAGATCTCACGCGGCTGCCCATTCACCTGCGAGTTCTGCGACATCATCGTCACCTTCGGCCGCAAGCCGCGCCTGAAGACCAGTGCACAGGTGCTGGCCGACCTCGACAGCTTCCGCCGGTCGGGGCTCAAAATCGTCTTCGTCGTCGATGACAACCTCATCGGCAACAAGAAGGCGATTAAGCCAATCTTGCGCGACATTATCACTTGGCAGGAGGCCCACGGCTATCCGCTGACACTCTTCACCGAGGCTTCGCTCGATCTCGCCGAGGACGAGGAGCTGATGCGGCTCATGGGCGAGGCGGGCTTCCAGAGTGTGTTCATCGGCATCGAAAGCCCCAACGAGGAGGCGCTGAAGGAGACCAAGAAGCTGCAGAACGTGCGCCCGCGTGCTGGTACGCTGATCGAGCGAGTGCATCGCATCCAGTCGCACGGCCTCGATGTCTGGTGCGGCATGATCGTCGGCTTCGACAACGACGACGTCACGGCCTTTCACGTCCTGCCGGGATTCCTGACGGAGTCGCGGATCGCGAACGCCCTGATCGGCCTGCTCTACGCGATCCCAACGACCCCGCTCTACGACCGTCTGAAGAGCGCGGGCCGCATCGACGCGCCGAACGCCGTCACCTACGGCACCAACGTCGTCCCCGCCCGCATGAACCAGGCCGAGATGCGCGAGGGCTACAGGCAGGTCATGTGGCAGGTTTATGAACCCGAGGCCTACTTTGAGCGTATCGACAAACTCTTCATCGAGGATCGCTTCCGGTTCGTCGTCCACCATCTACCCTACTGGCAGAAGAACCGGTGGGCCTGGGTGAAGCGGCTCATGGCCAACTATGCAAAGTTCGCAGGCCTCTCCGCCCGGCTGCTCTCGACCGTCAAGGACGAGACGCTGCGTAAGGTTTACCGCCGCCAGCTCGCCCGCATCCTGTTCGAGCGGCCGGGCGAGCCGCACATCCTATTCATCTACGCTATCAAGGTCGCCATGCATCATCACTACGCCGCCATGCTGGTCGAGCTTCATGGCGACAAGCTCGACGTCCCTGCGGCTGCGATTCCGTACACCGCGTCCCGTCCGGCCGAGGCGCTCTTGTCTTAAGGGTGGCTGCGCTTCTTCTTCAAGCTGACGATCCACCGAACCTCTCTTGTCGGGCGCGCGTTCCGGTTCGGTGCAGGTTTCTCGGACGCGCCGAGATGCGCGTGGTGGCGAGATCCCGTGCTTGTTCTCTAATCCCAGGCTTTGTTGTCAAGCTCTCCGTTACGGATCCTTGCCGGGGCCATGGTTCTCTCCGCGGTCGGGGCTCGCCCGCCGCATGATGGCGCAGACTGACGTTGGTGGATCAATGTGTGAATCGCGTTTGCTCAATGAGCTCCGCAAAGCCAGGGGCGATCTCGCCACCGCCATCGTCCCGGCAGGGACGTCATCTCCCGCGATTAAGCGGGAACTCGGTGTCTTATGCTATGCTACTAGGCAGTTGCCTCCTTTGACGACCACTGGAACTCGGTGCCATCGACCCACATCCGATGCAGAATGACAGCGAGCTTTCGCGCAACCGCCACCTTGGCCTTGCGCAGGCCGCTGCGTTTGGCAATGCGCATGCCCCAAGCTTTGAGCGCCGACCACTTGGCAACCCGGGTCAACAGGACATTAGCTGCTTCGAAGAGATAGCTGCGCAGCATCGCATCCCCGCACTTTGATATCCGCCCGGACCAATCAGTCTCACCGGAGGCGTAGCGGCGTGTCGTCAAGCCAATGTAAGCACCGACGTTGCGTGATTTGTTGAAGCGAGCCGGATCATCGATGGTCGCCAGATAGCAAAGTGCAGTGATTGGACCAACGCCTGGTGTCGTCATGAACCGGCGCACCTGAGTGTCGTTGCGTGCCAAGCGCATGACTTTGCGATCCAGGCCCGCTATCTGCTCTTCGACCGTTTCACGGGCAATGAGCAGTGGCTCGATAACAGCGATCAGCGCTGGTTTATCCTCGATCAGCTCGCGAGTACGCGTGGTGAACGTGTTCATTTTGGCGCGACCAATCACAAGACCCAGATTTTTGAGTACGCCACGGATCTGGTTCTCGATATCGCGTTTGATCCTGACAAGCAGTGCGCGGCTGACCAGCAGGGCCTTGATCGCGTGGCTATCGAGAGTTTTGACACGCACTTCCCGAAACCAGCCGGTCTGCATGATCCGCGCGATACCGGCTGCATCATTACGATCACTCTTGTTGATCTGCATTTTCAATGCTGCCTTGGCGTGCCGCGCGTCAATGCAGATGACCGGCAGTCCCATCTTGTCGAGTTCAGTCCACAGCCACGTCGACGTCGGGCCGCTTTCAAGCCCTATGCGGATGACGCTTTCGGTATGTGACCGGACAAAATCCGCAATCGATTCAGGATCGGACGGTACCATCGCTTCGTGTTTGATCGCGCCCGTATGATCAACGATGCAAATGGCCGTCTGCTTTAGCGACACATCCAGTCCCACATAGTATTCCATGACGATCCTCCTTATCCCGGTGGCCACAACCTCAGTGGCTTGGCTGAACTTGGAGAGCTGAGTCGTGGCGCCGTTGTGTGGCGCCAGCCGGGGATTACGCCATGTGTGAAAACGCCAAATCAGATTCCGCTTTGGGAGGCAGAGCGGGAGGCGAACGATGGGTCGGTTCATCGAGGGCGGAGAGCGTGATCAACTGTTGTTGTTGCCGGCAAGCCTTGAAGACTACGTCGAGCAAGACAATCCTGTTCGCGTCGTCGACGCCTTCATCGACGAGCTCGATCTCGGTGCGATCGGCTTCTCGGGTGTTACGCCAGCCGCGACGGGGCGGCCCTCGTACCATCCGTCGACAATGCTCAAGCTGTACCTCTACGGCTACCTGAACCGCGTGCAATCGAGCAGGCGCCTGGAGCGGGAGGCGAGGCGCAATGTCGAGGTGATGTGGCTGACGGGCCGCCTCGCGCCTGATTTCAAAACGATCGCTGACTTTCGAAAAAACAACAGCGCGGCGATTCAATCCGTCTGCGCCAAGTTCGTCGAACTCTGTGTCGATATTGGCATGTTCAAGAATGCCGTGACAGCGATCGACGGAGCGAAGTTCAAGGCCGTTAATTCGCGGGATCGCAATTTCACGCGCGACAAACTCAAGCGCCGCATGGAGCAGATCACGGAGAGCATCGGCCGATACCTCGAAGCTCTCGATGTGGCCGACCTTCAGGAAGGCCCGGGGGCAGAGGAGAAAATCTCGCGGCTGAGGGACAAGATCGCTGCCATGAGGGCGCGCCTCGCCGAGCTGAAAGAGATCGAGCAGCAGGTGCACGAAGCGCCCGATCAGCAAATCTCGCTGACCGACCCTGATTCACGCGCCATGGCCACGAACATGCGGGGCGCGAGCGTCGTTGGCTACAACGTGCAAGCCGCCGTCGACACCGAACATCACTTGATCGTCACGCACGAGGTGACCAACGTCGTCGTGGACCGAACGCTGCTCGCTCCGATGGCAGCAAAGGCCAAGGATGTCCTGCGTTGCGAGACGCTCGATGCCCTTGCCGATTGCGGATACTACAGCGGAGAGCAGCTGCTCGCGTGCGAGATGATCGGCGTGAAACCGTTCGTACCGAAGCCGCGGACTTCGAATGCCAGAGCTGCTGGACGGTTCGACAAGGAAGATTTTGATTATATTAGCGAGAAGGACGCGTATCGCTGTCCCGCCGGCGAACTACTTCCGTTCCGAATGACAAGCATGCAAGACAATCAGGCGTTTCGCATTTACTGGTCGAGCAATTGTGCCGATTGCCAATTGAAGTCGCACTGCACTCCCAGCAAAGAACGTCGCGTCCGTCGGTGGGAACACGAACATGTCGTCGACGCGACGCATGCCCGCTTGGACGCGATGCCAGAGGCCATGACCATTCGCAGGAGAACGGTCGAGCATCCGTTCGGCACCTTGAAGTCATGGATGGGGCACACACACTTCCTCACCAAAGGGCTCGAAAAGGTAAGCACAGAAATGAGCCTCTGCGTCCTCGCCTACAATGTGAAGCGGATGATCTCTATGCTTGGCGTGCAGCCGCTAATCGCGGCGATCCGGACGTGAGGAGCAAAGCAGGCAGCGCCGTCTGTTCGCCAATCGGTACTCGGCCTGGCGTTTTCACACGGCCACTCCCAATTGCTGTCATCGAGAGTAACATCGCTCCGTGTGCGGCGTCGCTGGCTTCATAGGTCCGAAATCCGAGGAGCAACTGCCGCGCCGGGTCGGGGATCATCGGCAGAGCCCCCGTGCTCTGCCTCAGTGCTTCAGATGTCGATCTTCTTGGCGATCTCGATGGCGTCATCCACTTCGATGCCCAGGTAGCGAACGGTGCTTGCGATTTTCGAGTGGCCGAGCAGAAGCTGGACCGCCCGCAGATTTCCAGCGCGGCGGTAGATCAGAACCGCTTGGTACGACGCAGCGAATGAGTGCCGAACTTCGCCGGATCGAACCCGATGCTTGCAACCTATTCCTGAACGAGGCGCGCATACTGACGCGTCGTGAGGCCGGCGCGATAACTACGCCCTGCGAACAGGAACTGACCGGGCTTGCGACCCGCATGCCGAAAGTAGTCGTCGATGGCCATGCGCGGCTGGACCGTCAACTCGAACCGCACAGGCCTGCCGGTCTTCTTCTACCGGATCGTCGCGCGATCCATGGAGTAGCCGCTCGGAGCCACGTCATCGAAGCGTACTGCGACGACGGCACAGCCCCGCATGCCTGGCGCCTTGAAGACGGGAAGACCTGCATGGTCGATTAATTTCAACACGGAAGTGGAAGCGGAAAGAGCAAGTCGCAAGCACGAAAAGCGGCCATCACGGCTTGGCAAGAATTTATTGCATTCGAATATGGGCTGGACTGGGCGTACTTCCGTAATGCAGCCAGCAAATCGATTGCGTATGCAAAGACGCCTGAGGGGTGGGCGACGCGTGTCGAGGCGAGGGCGTGCAATCCGAAGCGGCGGCGCTAGGCTTGTAATTTTGTTCAGCCGGACCGGGCAAGCGGGGTTGTCGGTCCCCGATCTTGTCGCACGTCGCACGCTTGAGGAAGCACGAAGGGCAACGGCTCACTTGGTAGTGCACCGGCTCGAACACGACAATCGAACACTTCACTCAATAAATCGTCTTGCAGGACATCCGCCGGACGGTCGAAGGCAGCGAGCCGTCCACCGCTCAGCAAGGCGATCCGGTCGGCGAAGCGAGCCGCGAGATTGAGATCGTGCAACACCACAAGAATAGCCAATCCCCGGAACGCCTCTTTACGTGCCTCTTCTAGGATCAAGAGCTGGTGGGCTAGATCGAGGCTGGCTGTCGGCTCGTCGAGTAGAAGCGTGCATGTGCCCTCAGGCCGAGGCGAAGCTGATAGCTGGCAAAGAGCGCGGGCGAGGTGGACGCGCTGCCGCTCTCCACCCGAAAGCGTGGGATAGAGACGTCGACCAAGGTGCACGATGTCTGCCCGCGCCATCGCCGAGGCAACATGGTACCGGCTGCCTGCATCTTCCCGGTCGAAGCCCGGCACCGTGATGCCGAGTGCGACGACCTCCGAGACGGTAAACGGGAACTGCAGTTGGCTCGACTGTGGTACGACGGAACGTCGACGGGCCAGTGCGGCGGGATCGAACAGTGATAGGTCCACTCCGTCGAGCAGAACCGTACCGCGAGAAGGCCGCTGCTCACCGCTCAGAATTCGCAAAAGCGTCGACTTCCCGGCGCCGTTTGGACCGGCGGCGACCACGAACTCGCCTGGCGCAAGGGTGAGTGAAACGCCGCTAAGCAGTTCGTTTTGACCAATTGCGAATGATACATCTCTTGCTTCGAGCATGCCTGGCCTCCGGTCTGAGTAAGTATCCCCCGGCAAAGCCGGGGACTTTAAGGTTGGGGCCGCCCGGGGCGGCTGAAGGGGTCGCTGACGCGGCCCCCTATTCAGGTGCCACCTGAAGGTGGCAGGTCAGCGCCAGAGGTTCAACTGGTCCAAACGCTGATCCTCCTTCTCCTGGTTGCGGATGTACTGGCGGATCACCTCTTCGTCACGACCAACGGTTGAGACGAAGTATCCCCTGGCCCAGAAGTGTTGTCCGACGAAGTTGCGTTTGCGCTCGCCGTAGACGCGCGCCAGATGAATGGCACTCTTGCCCTTGATGAAGCCCACCACCCTTCCGCATGCGAGGTTGCAAACGGTTGGAATTGCGTCGATGGACCGCCGGAAACGTCAAACTGTTACTGCCTCCCCGGCAGAGCCGGGGGGGGGGCTCCCGATGATGCTAGTTGGCGACGCCCCGCCTTAAAACGAGGTGCAGGAAGATCGGCGCCCCGATCAGCGCCATGAGGATGCCGATAGGCAATTCTGCGGGCGCGACTATCATCCGCGCCATCACGTCGGCAAACAACAAAACCGCCGCGCCGATCAGCGCGGCACATGGCAATAAAACTGCGTGATCAGGTCCCGCTATGATCCTGACGAAGTGCGGCACGACGATGCCGACAAAACCGATGACACCCGCCACGGCAACCGAGGCGCCGACCGCGGCAGCCGTCGTGGCGACGACGAGGTATTTCGCGCGGCGGACATCGACCCCGAGGTGGAAGGCTTCTGCTTCTCCCAGCAAGAGCCCGTTGAGGCTCCGCACGAGGTACGGCAGGGTGATAAGCAGCAGGATCGCGAATGGAGTGACCGCTGCGACCTTCTCCCATGAGGACCCCGTCAAACTGCCCATCGACCACAGCGTCAAGTCGCGCAATTCGCGATCGTCGCTTGCGTAGGCGATAAGCCCGCTGACAGCGCCGGCAAGAGCGCCAAATGCAATTCCCGCAAGCAATAGCGTTGCTGTAGCCACCTGGCCGGTTCTCTGAGCCACGGCGACGAGCAGCAGGGTTGTGACGATACCCCCGAGGAATGCCGACACGGGGAGGGCGTAGATGCCGAGAAGGGCCGTCCACCAGTAGAGTATCCCGTCGCTCAACGCGATCGTCGCGATGGCGGCAAGCGCGGCGCCTGCGGAAACGCCGATCAGGCCAGGATCGGCGAGCGGATTGCGGAACAGGCCCTGCATCATCGCTCCGGAGACGGCGAGCGCCGCGCCAGTGAACGCGCCGATGAGCGTCCGCGGCAGACGCAATTCAAGAAGCACCAGACGGTCGCGCAGGGCAGCAACGTCGGTCGTTTCCCAGATTGCTGCCTTGATGGCCCTTGGCAGCGAGCCGAATGAGATCCCGGTTGAGCCGACCGCAAGAGACGCAAGAAATGCAGATATAAATGCCAGCCCAGCAAAAACTACCAGAACCCTCGCCGTTTCATTGCAATCGCGGAGGCGAAGGACCTGCCGATCCCATAGGCGGCCGGCGGGCCTTGCCGACGGACTACTCACGATTTGCCGCCTTCCGCTTTCGAACCGAGTTTGGGATAAAGCCAATCCAGCAGCTCATGCACGGCTTCTGGTGCCCTTGGTCCAAAGCCAATGAGATAACCGCCATCCATTTCGCGGATGAGCGGTTGTGCCACCGAGCCTGCAGGCGTCAGTTTTACCGCACGATGCTCGGATACCTCCTTGGCGCCCTGGCCCTGTCGTCCGCCGCTCATGACAACGATGGCATCGGGCTTCATGGCGACAAGACCTTCTGGCGTGATCGGCTTATATCCGCCGATGCCGTCCGCCGCATTATCGGCACCCGCCAGTTCAAGCACCGCTTCCGCGCTCGTACCCTTGCCGCCAACGATCATACGGTCGGTAGTGGCGTTGAGGATAAACAGCACGCGTTTTCGCGCCGTGATGCGCTTGCGCAGGCCTGCAATCTTGTTGAAGCCAGCGCGCACGGCTTCAGCTAGCTTTGCCGCCTCGACCTCGCGGCCGACGGCTGAGCCGAGGCGCGTGATCTTTGTGGCGATGCCTTCAGGCGTGTCGTCGCTAGGCACCTCGATATAGGAAATGGAAGCCGACTTCAGAGCTCGAACCGCGTCGGGTGGACCAGCGCCTTCAGAAGCAAGAATGAGTGTCGGAGCGAGTGACAGCACGCCCTCGGCGGAAAGCGCACGCATGTAGCCGACGTTGGGCTTGTCCTTGAGTGCGTCAGCTGGAAATTTGCTCGTCGTATCGACTGCGGCGATGCGGTCTCCAAAACCCAGGGCGTAGAGGATTTCGGTCACATCGCCACCAATCGAGACAATACGCTCTGTGCCTGACTCCTCATTCGCTCGTTCGGCTGAACCAGCGGCTGGAGCATTTGCGATTATTGCAGCGAGGAGCGAAAAAATCCCGGCGATCAAGTGTCTCATAATCATGTCCGTTTCTTGAGTTACTTCGTCAGGATGAGCCGGTCATTCGATGTTATCCTGAGGCAATAGTCCTCTCCGTTGTGAACGAGGATGACTTGCTTGCGGCCGTGGAACAGGTCCTCCACGAGCACCCTCCGCCCGACCTCTTTTGTATCATTCGAACCTGCATCGCCCGCCGCTTCGTCACTTGCGGTATCGTCGCTAGTCGTCAAGATCGTTTTCCTGTTTTGCCTTCCACACGAATCCGCACCCAATTGTTGACCATAAAATTCCAGATTGACAAACAGCGCAAGCATATTGTTGACTGTTATGGTCAGGTTTATTCGCGTCGGTAGCCAGCCAGGCAAGTTCCGCCTTCCCCGCCCGCCAGGACGCCCTACGTCATCCACGTTTTACGTTCAGAGGGGGGGGAGTGCCGTGACACGCATCGGATCAGGCGGCGCATTGCTGCTATCGGCAGCTATTGCAGTGATCGTTCTGTTGAATGCAGGCGGAGCACAAGCGCAAACCATCGCGCTCGAGGGAATCGTCATCACCACATCCAAGACAGGTGAAGCCGCCATCGATGCGTTGTCGGGAACGAGCTACATTTCTGGTGAGCAGATCGACCAGCAGTTCGCGCCTGATGACGTTTCAAGCATCTTGCGCACGATGCCCGGCGTGACGACACAGACGACCGCACGCGATACCGGCGTTGCCGTAAACGTTCGCGGGCTTCAGGACTTCGGTCGTGTCAACGTTCTCATCGACGGCGTGCGCCAGAACTTTCAGCGTTCCGGCCACAGTGCCAATGGAGTCGTTTACATCGAGCCAGAAATGCTGAGCGGTGTCGAAGTCACGAGGGGGCCGACCGCGACCGTCTACGGATCGGGTGCCATTGGCGGCGTCGCCCAGTTCAAACTTCTTGACGCCGACGATATCCTGGCACCCGGAGAGACGGCCGCCGGCCGCGTCCGCACGCGCTGGGGCTCCAATGGACCGCAACGTCTTGCCAGTTCCACCGGCGCCGTCAAGGTCGGAAACTTCGATATCGTTGGCCAGCTCAACGGCCGTTGGAACGACAACTACGACGATGCCGATGGCAACGAGATATTCAACTCCAACGACGAGACGGATTCGAAACTGATCAAGATGCGCGTGCGACCTGCCGACGGCCATGAGGTCACCGGCACGTTCATCGACTTCGATTCGTCCTTTACCGACCGGGTCGAGGCCCAGGCGGGGACGCGTTACGGAAGCCTCGTCGACAACAAGCAGTTCTCACTTGGCTACACCTGGAAAAGCACAGAAACCGATCTCATCGACTTCGACGCGAAAGTCTATACGAACCGCACGCGACTCGAGCAGGAGCGTCTTGATCGCGGCGTCGCGCAGCGGTATTCGCTGACTGGCAGCCCGGTATTCGTTCGTGTTTTCGACGGCATCACCGTCAGTCCGCCATTTGGACCACCAATTGTCGTGGCGCCGCCCGTCGTCGTTGAATTTCCTTTCAACGAGGCACACGCCGAAACGGTCATCTTCCCGGCGGGCGCGTCCCGCTCAGTTGAGGTGCAGACCCGCGGCTTCGATGTCTTCAACACTTCGCGCTTTGCTTTCGGTCCGGCTGAATTCGCGCTTACCTACGGAGCTGACGGTTTCGTCGACCGCGTTCAAAGCGTCGACCCCGTCGACAACCAGGATGAATTCACGCCCGGTGGCGAACGCTCTGTCTACGGCGGCTTCATCCAGAGCAAGTTGACTTTCTTCAAAACAGTCGATGTCATCGGCGCCCTGCGTTACGACAGCTATTCGCTCGACGGCAACGGCGTTCAACTTTCCGACGATCACGTGTCGCCGAAGTTGACAGTGGGCTACACACCGATCCAGGGGATGACGCTGTTTGGCACCGTGGCCGAAGGCTTCCGCGCCCCGTCGACGTCCGAAACGCTGACGAGCGGCCTGCATCCGCCGCCGGCCAACTTCAGCCTGCTCCCCAACGCCAACTTGCGCCCGGAAGTGGCGCAGAATTATGAAGTCGGCGTCAACTTCAAGTACGATAATGTCATACAGCCCCAGGACGCCTTTCGCATGAAAGTCGTCGGCTTCCGAAGCGAGATCGAGGACTACATAGACGGCGTTGAGATTGGTGAAGTCACCATCGGCGTGCTCGGCCCCGCGTCGTTCAATAATCCGATCCCGGTCGCCGATCTCGAACGCCGGCTGGAAACCGGTATCGTTCCGATCTTCGCAAACCAGTTCTTCCAATACCAGAACCGTTCGAGCGTGCTGATCGAAGGTATCGAACTGGAGGTTAACTACGACGCCCGCTCCTGGTTCGCGATCCTGAACGCGCATCACATCCGCGGCCGCGACGAGACGACCGGCGAGGGCCTCCGCTCAGTACCCGCCGACCAGATCGTCGTAACAACAGGGGTACGGGCGCTTGAGGAGAAGCTCATTGCCGGGGTCCGTGCGCGCTTCGTCGCCAACCAGGAACGCTTCACAGAAAGTGAAGGGTTAGGATCATTCATGCGCGCTGACGGCTATATGGTTGTCGACCTGTTCTCGAGCTATATGTTCCACGAGAACGCCGCCGTCACGCTGAATATCGACAACGTTTTCGACAAGCAGTACCGCGTTCACCTTGACCAGGACAACAGCCCTGGTCTCAGTGCGCGCCTCGGGCTCACCATGAGGCTGGGCATGTGACAAATCCCGACATTTGAAATGGACCAGAACGGACAGGCGGCGAGCCCGCCTGTTTCGCATTCCGACTGAAAAAATCAAACGCAAGATGCGATCAACAACCCAAGCCATAACGAACAGCCAAGGAGGCCGACGCCATGTACATCGCAATGAACCGCTTCAAGGTGACGAAGGATAGTGCCAACGACTTTGAGACGCTCTGGAACGAGCGGGAAAGTTATTTGCACGAACTCGACGGATTCGAGGCCTTCCACCTCCTGCGCGGGCCCGAGCGGGAAGACCATGTTCTCTACGCTTCGCATACCCTTTGGCGTTCGTATGCGGATTTCGAAGCATGGACAAAGTCCGAGCAGTTCCGGAAGGCGCACGCGCGCGCCGGCGAAGGCACGATCCGCCCGCTCTATCTCGGCCATCCGGAGTTCGAAGGCTTCCATGTCGTCCAAGAGGTTTCGCGGGACGGAATTAAGAACATACTGGCCGCGGAGTGAATCGATGAGTGACACCACAGCCGCGTTGCTTCTTTCGTCCCCGGTCAATGCTGCCGTGGCAGCACAACTCGCGGCCAACCCAGACGGAATCCTTGAGCGTATCGCTTCGGATAACAATGTTTCGACGCTTGAGGCCGTCCGCGCCCTGCCCTCTGAAAACGTGCTTGTCGTAAGCAATGCTCCTTTCGCGAAGGTGATGGAGGCCATCGCGACATGGGGCGAAGTACTCTTCATAGTGCACACGCCCAACATCGTGCTCGAGTGCAAGGGGAAAGTTCCGCAAGGGACGATGGGGCGAGGCTATTTCAACATTCACGGCGACAGCCCGATCGCGGGTCATATCAAGGCAGATCGTTGCGCTGCGATCGCCTTCGTTTCGCGCCCATTCATGGGGCGCGCTTCTTGTTCGGTACAGTTCTTCGATACCGAAGGCGAAGCGATGTTCAAGATTTTCGTCGCGCGGGATTCAGAAAAGGAACTGTTACCCGAGCAGGTCGCGAACTTCGAGGCGCTGCGCGCTCGCTACACTGCCAACGCGACGGATGCCTGAGCGCACTATAATCGGAGCCGGAAACGATGTGCAGGAATGATCGACTGCCACAGCCGCGAACAAATTCTAAAGCCATTCCTAGTCTCGACCAGTTTGCCGGCAACCTGGACATCGAGCGACTGACACGGGATGACGGCGTCGTCGGCGCGCTTGGTTCCTCGCGCGTGAAACTCTGGGAAATCCGCGTCTGTACGCATTGCTCCCTCATCGGGACTTGCCTTTCCGATCGCGACCTTGCGACTGTGTTGAAGAGTTGCGGCCTCAAAATCGAGAATGGAGCGCGCCCCTACCAAATACACAGTTACGTGGTGAAGGCGGTTTGCGAGGAGGGACCGATCGCCCGGGCGGTGCAGAAGCTGCTCGACCGCCGCCATGCCGGCATGTTGCGTATTGTCGCCCGCATAAAGAATTCTGCGGACCTGGAACAGCTTTGGGAGCGCGAGTACGCTGCCGGCAGGATTGCAGGCATCTACTGGGCAATTCACACATGCGCTCATGTCCCTGAAGAATTGTTCTCTCGCGTTTTTGGCGAGGTCCACATGTTAAGCCACGTCCTCGGGCGGACCACGCACGCTGAGGCGGAACGAGCATCGGAGCTTGCCTCCCAGATCGCGGATCTTGAAGCCAAAATAGCCCGCCAACGTGAGCACCAACAGCGGGCCATCGGCGAGCGCGACCGCACAATCGAGTCGTTGCAATCGGAAAGGATCAACCGCGCCGCCGGGTTGGCGTCGGACAATTCGAAAGTGGGCGGACCGCGCCGCTTCAGTTCCAAGAGAGATACGACCCTTGTAACTTCGCGTGAACGGGCGCGGTTAGCAGAGTCTCGCGTAATCGAACTGGAGCGCGAAAATAAAGCAATTCGCTCACGCCTGCGCCGGTTCGCGATGCAAGAGGTAGCTGACCTTTCGTCGCCGGAATGCCCAGGGGCGGCGGCGTGCCGCCTGCAGATCCCGCCGGGTGAGAAGCTGCATGTTCTCTATCTTGGAGGACGAACCGGGACGGTCGATCGTCTGCGCAAGATCGCCACTGAGGCACGTGCCGAATTTCTGCATCACGACGGCGGATTGCAGGAATCGCTGCAACGGATACGGGATCTTGTCGCGCGTTCACATGTGGTGTTCTGCCCGGTCGACTGTGTCAGCCACCGCGCCTGCCTGGCTGCGAAGGACCATTGCCGCAAGTTGCAACGGGCATTCGTCCCACTGAGATCGGCCGGTGGTACGACTTTCGAAAAAGCATTGCAGCGCATTGAAATCGGCGCGTAATTTGCATGCAAATTCGCCGCGGGAAGCCACCTGCGGATCAACGAAGTCTATCAATTGGATGTGGACGGCGACCCGATCATTTTCCACGCATGCCGAGCTTTATCCGCTCACCGGCCATCTCGCCGTAGGACAGTGATCCAAGGCGGTGAAGATCGCCTTGACGCCGCCGTCGCTCGCGACGGCCTTGCGTGCCTCTCCATCTTTGGACCACTCGATCTACTCCAGGTCGTCGATAAGCAGTTCCGTAGCTGCTTTCAGAAAGGCGCAGCGGCGTTCGCAGTTGCCGCCCGTGCAATTCCTGGGATCGAAGTCGGTCGCCGGTCGCTTTCCGGCGCCAGGACCTGTTCCGTTGAGATCCTGCCCCCAAAGCAGGAACTCGATGGCGTGGTAGCCGGTGGCCACGTTCACGCCAGAGGCTTCATGCAGTTCGTCGGCAAGAATCGCCTTGGTGATATTCGAAGCGTAAACCTCTTTGCCGCCGAACTTCAGCTTGGGGTTGGCGATGACGTTGGCGGTATAGAATTCATTCCCGGGATTATCGCTGCCGTAAGCACCATCGACATAATCGATCAGCACCTCGTCTAGCAGGCTGTTGAAATTGTCGCCTGACGGGCAGTTGCGAATATGATTCCATGTTCGCGTCATGGCGGCAATGGAGTGGGCGATGCGCGGGGCAGACAATCAGTCAGGTGCGCTTTTTAGTTATGTAAACCTTGAAGAGCGTGTGCCGGCGGCGCATCCGCTGCGCGTGATCAAGACGATCGTCGATGATGCGCTGATCTCACTCGACAGTGAATTTGAAGCGCTCTACGGCTCGACAGGCCGCTCGTCGATTGCGCCGGAGCGCCTGCTCAGGGCATCTTTGCTGCAAGCTAGACATTATTTACGATTTTAGTCAAGATGTGCCACTTACGAAGCTCGCAAGGTTTTGCAGAGTGCGGATGTCAACAGAACAGGTGTTGTGCGGTACTGCGGTGCAACCTAAGTATTTTCAGATCGCGGCAAGATCGCTCGCACGATTTTCTATTGCGAAAGGCATCCGATGCTCTTGAACAAGACAACAAATAATGCAGTGAGAGTCCTCGTCGCCTGTGCGCAAGCCGGAGACAACATGGTCAAGGTTGCCAGCCTTGCAGAAGGTCTCGACCTGACGCAGCAAAACACATTCAAAATTGTCCATCTACTTTCGCGTGCGGGCTACGTTTCAGCGACACGCGGGCGCAATGGAGGCGTCACACTCGCCCAGCCGGCCTCGGAAATCCGTGTCGGTGAAGTTGTGCGTAGCATGCAGTACCCGGACAGGGAGGGCTCCCATCAACAGGCCGGCGAAATTCGAGACAAAGTGCTGTCTCGACTTGAGGACGAAGCGCTCGAAGCCTTTATTTCGGTCCTCAACCAGACGACGATCGAGGACATGGCCAAGTCGAGCGGACCGAAGAAAAGCAAGGTGCCACGAGGCGGCGCGACGGGCTGTCGACTTCAAAGGGCACAGAAACTTGCCGTGAGCGGCCAGCATGCGCACCAACGCAAATCAGCGCCCCGCAGCTCAAGTAACGCCGATCGGTAGTGTAGCGCTACTGACGTTTGGTAAACCACCGTGCCTCAACCGGGGACCAAGCGTTAGTGACGCAACACGAGTGTGGTTTTATTCTAAATAAAAACAGGAAAGACAAATCGGCTTATTCGGATTTCCCCGATTGACTTGTTGGGAGCATAGGGATTTCTTTCCTGCGCTGGTCAACAAAGGACCACGTCCGATGTTTGGGCTTTGAACCCTTTCGATTGGAGGTTTCGATGGAAGGAATAACCCGCGTTGCGCGTGGCTGTGGGCCATCCGGAAGGGCAATCAGTCCGCGAACAGAGCCAAGTGCAACCGAGTTGCTCGTTGGCTATGGGTTCCGCGGCTGGATTTCCGGATATCAATCAGGAGATGTGGCATGTTGGGAGCGCGTTTGGCGACTTTATTCAAACATGCTTGGCCCCGAGGGCGCCCGGGCGGTGGTTGGCAGTCTTGGCGCCTGGGCAAAGACGGTAAATTCCTCCGCGCGGCGCAAGGTGGAGGTCGCGCGGCTCGAAGCCTGCTATTTCTGCCGGGATGAGTGCCTTGCGATCTCCATGATCGCGGCCAGTCAACATCAAATATGCCCTGCGATGCGTGCGTGTGCATTCGCTCTCGTCGATAGTGCGCTGCTTGATGACGTTTTGCACCAAGCCGATACCTACGCGATCATGATGCGCAGCCATGACCGTATCGTTTCTGCTAATTGGATCGTCAATGCCAACGAATACTGCGATCCTTCCCCCGAACTGCCTCATTGATCGGAGCCCTTGCAAGATGCTCATCTGCTCATGCACCGTGATTTCTGATCACGATATCGAGCTGGCTCTCCTTGACATCATGATCCAGGAAAATGCACCGCTGCCGACACCCGGCGTCGTCTGGAGGCACCTGCAGAAGAAGTTGAACTGCTGCGGATGCGCGCCGCTTGCCGTCGAGGTGATTTACAAGAAGCTGGAAGTGCTCAAGGCCAAAGGCCTGATATGTCCCTACGCATGTGGCACTGCACTCGACGCTCTCGATCGCAGGCGTCGCACCGACTTGCGGAAGATTTACGCCCGGGTTGAGTCGGACAAGCTTGCGTCAGGGGCAGAGTGATCCAGTGTGCAACTCAGACAGTTTCGGAATTACCGCTCAGGGCAAGCCCATAAACACCTCCGAATTCAGTATCCCTGAAAAGAGTCGCTTGCGCTTTGGGAGATCCCGGATAATCTGCAGTGCTCCATTATCGGCACCTGCTTATCGCATGCGGACATCCTCAAGATAGCGCGGCGGGCGCGGATTGAGGTTCCTGCCAAAACTTGTGAGTACGACGTCCATGCTTATTTCGTGAATGAAGCCTGTTCGGCCACCAAGACGGCTAGGTTTCTGCAGAAGGAACTAGACCGTCGATATGGCGGCGTGCTGCGGCGCGTGGGGCGACTCTCGGATGAACAAGAAATGCTCAGTTTTTTGGACGGAAGCCTATGAGGCAGGCCACATTGCAGGCGCCTACTGGACACTCGTAAGCCATACGCATGTTCCCCTGGAACTTCGAAAACGTATCTTCGGCGAAGTTCACATGCTTAGCCAGGTCCTTGGCCGCACGACCCATGCTCAAGCCATTCAAGCCGGTGACCTCAACGGGCGTGTACAGGCACTCGAAGCCCATCTGAAGCGCGAACGTGACCGCCATCGCGCTGCTATCGAGGAGCGCGACCGGCGCCTTGCCTACTTGTCAAGCAGATGCCAACCGGCTGTGTCAGAACTCCAATGTCCAGCTCTGAGCATCACCGCCCCAGCCGGACGGGATCGCCGCCCTATCGCCTTCTTATACGCAAAGAGCGCGCCATCACAGTCGTACACCAAAGAGCGCGCTTAGCCGAAAAACAGGTTAAAGACCTCACACGGCAACTGAAATCGTTACACGCTGCCTCGCGGCGTGCCGCGCTACGCAATAGTCCTGCTTCGAACTGTCCTGGAGCCGAGGCTTGCACCATCGATTTGCCGCCGCGCACGCTGCTTTACCTTGGTGGGCGCCAGAGTAGCATGGAGCAGCTGCGAGATATCGCGCGGCAAGCCAAATGCGGATATTATGCACCACGACGGTGGTCTGGAGCAGACAGTTGAGCTCATCGATGACCTGGTTTCACGCTGCGATGCAGTTTTCTGCCCCATAGACTGCATCAGTCATGGCGCGTGCGAGCGCGAAAAAAACTCTGTCGTAAGCATCGCAAGCCGTTCGTCCCATTGCGCTCCTGAGGGTCGGACAGCTTCAAGCGCGCGCTTCTGGACTTGCATTATCAAGAATAAGAGCACAATCTCGTCGCGAACAGTCAACATGACGGGAGGCCAACGTTGAAAGGCCACAAGGAAGTTATCGACGCACTGAACGAAGCTTTGAAACTCGAACTCGGTGCGGTCAACCAATATTGGCTACATTACAGGCTCTTAGAGGATTGGGGCTATAGCAAGCTTGCCAAGAAGGAGCGGGCCGAATCCATCGAGGAGATGGAACACGCCGACAAACTCGTCGCGCGGATCATCTTTCTGGAAGGGCATCCCAACCTTCAGCACGTCGCGCCATTGATGATCGGTCAAAACGTCGGAGAAGTGCTCGACTGCGACCTCAAAGGAGAGTACATCGCCAAAGAGCACTATATGACGGGCCGTGAGCTTTGCCGCGCGAAAGAAGACTACGTTACCATGGCGCTGTTCGAGGAATTGCTGACAGACGAAGAAGGACACATCGATTTCCTCGAAACCCAGATTGAATTGTTGAACAAAATCGGTGCCGAGAATTACGGCTTGTTGAACGCCGACTCGGCCGACGAGGTCGAATAAACTCGATTTTTGCGAACTCCCGCCGTGCCGGCGCGCGGCACGGCGCAATCGTCGGCTACGCCGTGTTCGCGGGTTTTTTCGTAGCATGCATCGAAGAAGATGTAGCGGAAGCGACCGAGCGCGCGGTTGCGCCAAGCCTCCATGTCGCGGCATCGACGGCTTGTCGTCGACCCAGGTCAGCTGCGGTGATAGGTGTGTCCGGCGAGAATGGTGACGGCGCAGTAAAGCTGTTCGACAAGAACGATGCGGGCGAGGCCGCCAAGCAGGCTGACGTAGCGTTCCAGCAGAGCGCGATAGGGCCCTTCTTAAGACGCCCGATGGCGGCAATCGTAAAGCGCATAAACTCAGCCGCTTAATGCGATGTCGGTTCGGGCGAACGCTCGCCGGACCACATTTTCTCGAGGTTGTAGAATTCGCGAACCTCGGGACGGAACAGGTGGCCGGATGCGTCAGAATGGGCATAGCGTCCGCAGATCAAGCCAGAGCAGACGAATCAATTGTCCAATCATAGCGAAATTTGCGCGGTCGTGCCGATGTCTGCTATCTCCGCCTAGCGGTCTTTCACAACTTCAACACTTATCCCCATCGCTACAAACATGCGCCGCGCAGACGACCATCAGGGGCCTCCGTTCTTCAAAAAAACTGGCTCTTTGCGCTTGCCATTGATCGTCACGCGAACAACCCAGCGCTTCTTCAGGGTGTCCCCGACGATCAGGCGCAGACCGCCTCGGTCTTCATAGATGCCTGGAAACTTTAGCTTGGCCACCTTCGCGTGGCGGAGCTTGTTCAGTGCTCGCGTACCCAAACCGACCCCGCCAATTCCGTCACCCAAAATATCACCCAACTTGCTTGTCATTGGGTGACGTTGCGTGATTATGCTGAGCAGAACTTTTCTGGAGCGATGATAGATGAACCTGCTGATTCATCGCTAATAATTCGAGATTTTGGCGCGATCCGGAAGGAGCTGTCATTTGGTTATGTGGCGGAGAGGGTGGGATTCGAACCCACGAGGCGGTTGCCCGCCTACCGGTTTTCGAGACCAGCGCCTTCAGCCACTCGGCCACCTCTCCGAAATGCCACTTAGCGTGCCATCGAACCGGCCCGCGTTGCCTATGGCTTAGGGAAGCGGTGTCGTATCGTGTGTCGCCCCGGAACGCAAGAGCGATTGGCGTCCGCCTATTAGCGGACTTCAACCTGCATCGCTGGAATTTCGCCGGAAGCCTTCGATTGCGCAGCAACGACGACGCTGATACGCTTCGAATCGATTGCAACAACATGGAAGGAGGTGACCTGATGTCGAGTGAGATCCTAGTGCCTGCCGAGAACATCGGGCGCAGCGGAGCGACGTTAGAGCAGCCTCTGACAAGCACCTGAGCGTCATCGGTCATTCTGAACCGCGAGGTTCAACGCAGGCCAGTCTCACGGGGGTCGCTCAACGAGCGACCCCTTTGTGTATGACCGCCCGTTTATCTGACCGCCCGTGTATCTGACCGGCTGTGTTTTCATTCGCGGCCCGGCGATCAAGCCGAAAATTCGAGCGGCGCCGTCGCGGGTGCCTTCCCCTCGAATCCTTGTGCCAGCATCCGCCCTTCTTTGGCGTCCGCAACGAGCGCGAGCCGGGTCAGCGGATTCAGCACCGGCGGCTTCAGCCATTCGGCCAGCCCGAAGAAATCCGGCGCAAGGTTGCACAGCATCCGCGAACGCCCTTCGCTGTCATGACCGCGCGCACTGCCCCGCCAGCCCGACGCCTGCCAGTGATTGGCGGCAACGCGGGGACCGCGATGCACTTCCGCGCATTCTTCCGTCCGCTCTATGACCACCGTTTCGTGCGGCCCTAGACCGGCCAGCACAAATATGCACGGCGCCGCAATCGGTGTTTCCGTCAGCCGCCCCGCCGCCTCTTCAAAATCGCCTGCCGTCGCGAACACCTGCCGTAACAGATGCGCCGGCGTCGGATGCGGGCGTGACCACACACGCGCCTTGTTGGCCGCCCAGTCGATGGCGAAGAGGCCGATCGGCCGGCGCATCGGCGCCTGGTTTAACGCTGCCGAAAAACGTCCCGGCGCCATCGCCTGAAGTACGCCGGTGTAGCCAGGCCAGGTCAGAGCAATGTACGGCCCCGGTTTGGCACTGACCCGGCCGGCAACGACGTTCGCCCCGAGCCCTGGCGTGCGCCAATCCAGGACCCGCGCCAAACGCGCGGAGCAGCCATCCGCAGAAGGCGCCACCCGGCAGGTGCAGCCCCACTCATAGTTCACTGAAAGATAGTACGCTCCGGGCCGCCCGAGCAGCGCCGCCACCCGGTCGATCTCTTCAAGCTGTGCATTGTTCCAACGCACCAGCCACTTCCGCGACACGGCGTCGAGCGCCCTGAGCGCCGCCTTGGGCACGCCCTTCGTAGCTGCATCGATCAGCCGGTGCGCCCGCCGTTCGTGCGCCATCAGGGTTTCGATTCCGATTGAACCGCTGACATCCGTGATTGGAATTTCTGGCAATGTACTTTTCATCGGTCGAATATAGTGGCAGCCCGGTTTTCTCGCATGCTTGCCATTGACAAATCGGCGCCGCTCGGCCAGAAACGGCGTCACCGCGACGGGCGAAGGCTCTTCGCGCAAAATCCGCTGCCTGAGGCCAGTTGACAGCCCATATCCGGACTTCCCGGAACCTGGAGCCGTCATCGCTGCGGGAACCCAAAGTTGCATCAGCGCTCGATGCGCAATGCAGCGGCAGGTCGCCCGTTCCGGACCCGAAAGTCCGCATCCTTGAGATGCGGCGCCACAAGGCGCGAACAAACCCGTTGGAACTCGAATTCACGTTCGAGGGCCGGCGAACGAACGTAATTCGAATCGAAGGTCCGACCAGCCATGTACGCTGTTATCAAAACGGGCGGCAAACAATACCGCGTCGCCCAGAACGATCTCCTCACCATCGAGCGCCTCGAAGGCGAAGCCGGCAACACCATCGAATTCGCCGAGGTTCTGATGGTCGGCGAAGGAGAAGAAGTGAAAGTCGGCGCACCGTTCGTCTCGGGCGCGAAGGTCACCGCCGAGCTTGTCGATCAAGCCCGCGGTCCCAAGGTCATCGCCTTCAAGAAGCGCCGCCGCAAGAATTCGCGCCGCAAGAAAGGCCACCGCCAACACCTGAGTCTGGTGCGCATCACCGGCATCACCGGCTAATTCAACACGACTTTAGGAAGTGTTGGTGGAAAGAGCCGCACGACTTTAGGAAGTGCTGGACAAAAGCACCAGACAAGCACGAGCATCTGAAGGACACGCGTTATGGCACAGAAGAAAGCAGGCGGCTCAACCAAGAACGGCCGCGATTCAGAATCCAAACGTCTTGGTGTTAAGCGCTACGGCGGTGAAGTAGTCATCCCCGGCAACATTATCGTCCGCCAGCGCGGCACCAAGTGGCACCCGGGTTCCAACGTCGGCATGGGCACTGATCACACGATTTTCGCAAAGGTCGAAGGCGAGGTGGAGTTCCGCACGCGCCGCAACGGCCGCACTTATATCTCGGTGCAGCCGAAAACATCCCAAGCCGCCGAGTAAGTCGGCGCCGGTTCGACGGCTGCCCTTAACGGCAACGGCAATTGCTCCGGCTTGTTTCCAAGGCCGCCCGGACTCGGTTTGAGTGTGGGCGGCTTTCGACGTTGATGATCTTTAATCTAGGCATGGATTTGGGGCGGTCGTGTGATGAGAAGCAGCTCCAGCATGCAGACAAGGCGGTTGCTCCTGCGCCCACTGCGAAGCGAGGAGGCCCTCCGCATTGCCGAACTTGGCGGCGACTGGGATGTCGCCAGCATGACCGCACGAATGCCCTACCCTTACACTGAAGCAGCCGCACATCAGTGGATTGACACCATCGACCCCGGCGAACGGATCTACGGCATCGAGCTCAAAGGCGAACTGATCGGTGTCACCGGATTTACCCCCGACCCCGACGAGCCAAGTGCCGAAATCGGCTATTGGCTGGGCAAGGCATACTGGGGGCAGGGCTATGCGACCGAGGCCGCCCAGGCTGTAATCAGCCATTGTTTCAGCCGGGAGGGCTTTTCCAGGCTCACATGCGGTCACTTCGCCGATAACCCTGCGTCCGCGCGGGTTATAACCAAGCTCGGCTTCGAACGAACCGGATCTGGAGAGTGGTGGTGCGAAGCCCGTCGGCTGGAAATCACAGCCGTGCGCTACGAAATGAATAGGCCTGTCCCCCGCTGGCGCCGGTTCGTACGTCTCGGCCGGGCAACGTAACACCAGCGCGGAGAGTCGTACGGCGCCGGTTGCCGCGAAGCGGTGAGTATCCAGCCCAACACGACTTAGGAAGTGTTGGCCGGAATACAGCCCAACACGACTTTAGGAAGTGTTGGCCGGAATACAGCCCAACACGACTTTAGGAAGTGCTGGCCGGAATACAGCCCAACACGACTTCAGGAAGTGTTGGCCGAAAGAAAACACACAAGCTTGCGCAGCATTGGCGGATGAAGGCGCAGCAAGGAAAGTAAGATGAAGTTCCTCGATTCTGCGAAAATCTACGTACAGTCCGGCAAGGGCGGCGACGGCGGCCTCTCGTTCCGCCGCGAGAAGTACATCGAATACGGCGGCCCGGACGGCGGCGACGGCGGACATGGTGGCGACGTTATCATCGAGTGTGTCGATAATCTCAACACGCTGATCGATTACCGCTACCAGCAGCACTTCAAGGCCAAGCCCGGCGTCAACGGCATGGGCCGCAACCGCTCGGGCGCACGCGGCGAAGATTGCATCATCAAGGTCCCGCCGGGCACGCAGGTGTTCGCAGAAGACAACGAGACGCTGCTTGCCGACCTCACGAACATTGGCGACCGCGTCCGCATCGCCAAGGGCGGCAACGGCGGCTTTGGCAACGCCCACTTCAAGAGCTCCACCAACCAGGCCCCGCGCCACTTCAATCCCGGCCAGCCCGCGGAAGAGTTGACGATCTGGCTGCGCTTGAAACTGATCGCCGATGCCGGCCTCGTCGGCCTGCCGAATGCCGGCAAGTCGACGTTTCTTGCTGCCGTATCGGCAGCCAAGCCGAAGATCGCCGATTATCCATTCACGACCCTGCACCCGAACCTAGGCGTCGTCAAAATCGGCTCCAAGGACTTCGTTCTTGCCGACATTCCAGGTCTGATCGAAGGTGCCAGCGAAGGTGCCGGACTTGGCACGCGCTTCCTCGGCCACGTCGAACGCACGCGCGTTATCTTGCATCTCGTCGACTGCACTTCGCAGGACGTCGCGCGCGATTACGAAACCGTTCGCGCAGAACTCGAAGCCTACGACGAGGGTTTTGCTGAAAAGCCTGAAATCGTGGCCATGTCGAAGATCGATGCGCTGACTGAAGACATTCTAAAGGACCGTTTCAACGAGTTGAAGCAGGTGTGCGGCAGGCGCCCGCTGATGGTCTCGGCCGTTTCTGGCAAAGGCGTCGAGGAGGTGTTATTCGCACTGGTCCGGCATATCGACAATGCGCTGGCAGAAGAAGCAGCAGAGAAGGCCGAGCCCGCCAAGCCGTGGCAGCCGTGAGTGCCGTTCGGAGCTGCAGCCCCGGGTCGGCCGCTTTCCGTCACAGGTAACCCAGGACATTGAGCAGAATGAGAACTGGGATCGGTACGCCAATCATGAACAGTAAAACGTTCTTCATCATGATATTCGCTCCTCGTTGACGACTGACGGACCAAAAACCCTTCGATCCGGGATTGGTTCCCGACCAAAGCTCCGCCTCTCTAGCGTACGAGTCAGGCAATTCATGCTATCAGCGACCGATCCGCTCCCGCCCAATTGACAGTGCCTCATGACCGACAGCCCGAACGCAGACTCAGTCTCCTCCTCGCAAATTGGCCGCCCGGAATGGGCTCAAGCCTCGCGCATCGTCGTGAAACTCGGCTCGGCGCTGATCGCCTGCCGCGAGACCGGCACCGTGAAATCGGATTGGCTCGGCTCGCTGATCGACGATATCGCCGCCATGACGAGCACCGGCCGTGAAGTCGTTGTCGTTTCCTCCGGCGCCATTGCTCTTGGGCGACACGCCCTCGGCTTGCCCCCCGGTCAGCTTGAACTTGAGGAAAGCCAGGCCGCAGCTTCCGTCGGACAGATTGCGCTCGCTCATGCCTATGCCGAGCTGGCCAAGGCCCGCGGCCTCACTGCAGCTCAGATCCTGCTGACGCTCGGCGATACCGAGCAGCGCCGCCGCTATCTGAATGCCCGCGACACCCTGCTCACCTTGCTGCGCTTAAAGGCCCTTCCCGTTGTCAACGAAAACGACACCGTCGCGACCAGTGAAATCCGCTACGGTGACAACGATCGCCTGTCGGCCCGCGTCGCCTCGATGATCGATGCCGACTGCCTCGTCCTGTTGTCCGATGTCGATGGGCTTTACACCGCCCCGCCGGGCTCCGGTTCAGCCGCCCGTCGCCTCGACGTCGTTACCGACATAACCAGCGAAATCGAAGCCATGGCCGGGGATGCTGGCAGCGAACTTTCGCGCGGCGGCATGCGCACCAAGGTCGAGGCCGCCAAGATCGCGCGCGCCGCCGGCTGCGATATGGTGATAGCGTCCGGCAAGCGCATGAACCCGTTGGCGGCCATCGCTGCGGGCGCGCCCTGCACTTGGTTTCTGGCACCCTCCGATCCGGTCACCTCGCGCCAGCGCTGGATTTCCGGTCAGCTCGAACCCAAGGGAACGATCATCGTCGACAGCGGCGCGGAAAAAGCGCTTTTCGACGGCAGAAGCCTTTTGCCGGCCGGCGTCAGCGCCCTCTCAGGAACGTTCGATCGCGGCGACGCCGTCATCATCCGCGGCAAGGACGGACGCGAACTGGGACGCGGCCTTGTCGCCTATGCCAAGAAGGATGCCGAACGCATCGCCGGCAAGAAAACATCCGAGATTGCCGATATTCTCGGCTTCGCCGGCCGCGACGAACTGATTCACCGCGATGACATGGCGCTTCACCGCGTGCATCGCTCCACGGATGGATAAAGGTTTTTTCGAATCATGCAGACCTCTCAAGCCCTAGCCGCCGATATTGACGCAATCGCCGATCATCTGCGCCTTCTCGGCCTGCCGATCGAGGTCGTTGATCTTTCCGGCGGGTCCAAAGGCATCCGCGCCACGACAAGCGGTATCCCCTTCTCGGCATTCCTCTTCAAGAACGACGAACAAAATAGTCCCTATCTGATGTTGAGCGCGATGTTCCCGGACCGTAAGGTCAGCCTCGAGTGGGCCAACGCCTGGAACAGCCGTTTTCCCCTGACGCGTGCGACGGTCGCCTCCGAAGGCGAACCCATGCTGACCCAGGCGATCATCTTGACCGGCATCGACACCGATCATTTGAAGGAAGTCGCTTCCTGGTGGGATCTGCTCTTGCGCATCTTCGTCGAGGACATCCTCTCCGTATCGCCCCTACCTCCAACGTGAGTGGCAGCATGAGCGCCAAGCCTTCGCAACCCCCTCCGGAGACCCACTAAGAGAGACTCGAGTCCCATGAATGCCATCGTCCAGAAACTGCTCCACGAGAGCAACGTCGAAGCCGCCATGCTGGAAATGGGCAAGGCCGCCCGCGCCGCTGCCCGCGGACTCGCTGCCGCGCCACGCGAGCTGAAGGACGAGACGCTGCGCATTGCCGCCGCCGAAATACGCCGGCACACCCCCGTCATCGTCGAAGAAAACAAGCGCGACCTCGAGGCCGCCGAAAGTGCCGGCCGGCCCGGCTCCTACCTTGACCGGCTGATGCTGGATCCCGATCGCATCGAAGGCATCGCCAGGGGCCTTGAAGCGATCGCCGATCTCGCCGATCCCGTCGGTTCCATCATCGCCGAATGGAAGCGCCCGAACGGCCTTGCCATCTCGCGCGTCCGCGTCCCAATCGGCGTCATCGGCATCATCTACGAGAGCCGCCCGAACGTCACCGCGGATGCCGGTGCTCTCTGCTTGAAATCGGGGAACGCGGCAATCCTGCGCGGCGGATCCGACAGCCACCATTCGAGCCTCGCAATCCTCACCTGCCTCGCCCACGGACTTCGCCAGACCGGCCTCCCCGAGGACGCCATCCAGCTTGTCGCCACCGTCGATCGCGATGCCGTCGGCCACATGCTCCGCGGCCTCGAAGGGGCCATCGACGTTATCGTTCCGCGCGGCGGCAAGAGCCTCGTCGCGCGCGTCCAGGAGGAAGCCCGCGTCCCCGTCTTCGCTCACCTCGAAGGCATCTGCCACACCTATGTCGACCGCGGCGCCGACATCGACATGGCCGTCGAAATCGTCCTCAACGCCAAGCTGCGCCGCACCGGCGTCTGCGGTGCCACCGAAGCCCTTCTCGTCGACAAGAACGCCCACGACGACTACGTGAGCCCGCTCGTCAAGGCGCTGCTGGACGCCGGCTGCGAAGTTCGCGGAGACGCCGCCGCGCAGGCTGTCGACGAGCGCGTCGTTGCCGCCTCCGACAAGGATTGGGGCACCGAGTTCCTAGACGCCATCATCGCCGTCAAGGCCGTCGATGGCGTCGACGAAGCGATCCGTCACATCGCCCGGCATGGATCCCAGCACACCGATTGCATCGTCACCGAATGCATCGGCACGGCAGAGCGGTTCCTCACCCATGTCGATTCGGCAATCGTCATGCACAATGCCTCCACCCAGTTTGCCGACGGCGGTGAATTCGGCATGGGCGCGGAAATCGGCATCGCCACCGGCCGCTTGCACGCCCGCGGCCCGGTCGGCCTGGAACAGCTGACGACGTTCAAGTATGTGGTTCGCGGCAGCGGACAGGTACGTCCGAAATGACAGCCGGTCATGCAGTGGAGCAGCCGAATTGAGCGTGCCCCCTCACCGCCGCTCGTCTTTTTCCATACCCACGCCGCACGCTTGGCCCGGCGCGCGCATCGGCATCATGGGCGGCTCGTTTAATCCGCCCCACGAAGGCCACCTCGTCGTCGCGCGCACGGCTTTGCGCCGACTGCGTCTCGACATGCTGTGGTGGCTCGTAACTCCGGGAAACCCTCTGAAGACAGGGCACGGGCTACCTGACCTCAAGAAACGCATGAAAGCCGTCGAAGCGCTGGCCACTGACCCGAGGATGATCGTCACGGGTTTCGAGTCCGAACTCGGCACACCTTATACCGCCGCCACGATCGGTTTCCTGACGTCCAGCCACCCCCGCACGCAGTTTGTCTGGGTCATGGGCGCCGACAATCTTGCGACATTCCACCGCTGGCAGAATTGGCGCGAGATCGCCGCGAGCGTTCCCATGGCCGTGATCGACCGGCCCGGTTGGCGCTTCCCGGCTCTTGCTTCACCGGGCGCACGTGCGCTTGCTGCCCGGCGCATCCCCGAAACCCAGGCTGCACGATTGCCGGGTCTTGTCCCGCCCGCCTGGGTTTTCCTGACGACACGGCTGTCGAACCAGTCGTCGACGGCGCTGCGCGGTGGTGCACTGGCGCAATCCGACCTGTGATACATTCACCACGCCAGACAGGGTGTTTTGGTTAAGCACCTGCAACAAAACTCCCATAATCCCTTGATGGCTTCGAGTCGTCAGCTTAGACTTACAATCGTTTGCGGAAGTGCCTATATCCAACGCTCGCAAAGCCCCCCGGCCGGTACGCGGTACCGGGTTTCACGGGATTACGAGGCGAACCTATTTGGAAGACATTCACACAGGGTTCGATGACGAAAGGACGACCACGAAAACATGCCAAGTGCGCTTGAGGCTGCCATGACCGGCAAGTCTCCATCCGAGGCGTTGCGCGATAGCAATTCTTCGGCGTCGCTCGTGAAGCAGATCGTTCATTGGCTGGATGAGGCCAAGGCGGAAGAGATCGTCACGATCGATCTGAAAGGTAAGACGTCGATCGGCGACTTCATGATCGTCGCATCTGGCCGCTCGGACAGGCACGTCGCCGCCATCGCCGATAAGATCAAGGAAAAGCTCCGGGAAACTGGCCACGGTCGCGTTCGCGCCGAGGGAACGGAAACCTGTGATTGGGTGCTGATCGACACCGGCGATATCATCGTTCATCTGTTCCGACCCGAGGTCCGTGATTTCTACAACCTTGAAAAGATGTGGTCCGGCGAGCGCCCACCCGAGCCGACTTCGCACTGAGCACGTCAGAGTTAGAAGCTCATGCGCTTTACCATTGCCGCCATCGGGCGTCTCAAGGAGGGCCCTGATCGCGCGCAACTGGAACGCTACGCCAAGCTGCTGGGCGGCCTCGGGCGCAGTTGCAATCTGGGCCCGCTGCAGATCGTCGAACTTGCCGAGGGCCGCGGGCAGTCCGTCGCGCTAAGATGTCGGGACGAATCGCAGCGGCTCTTGGCAGCCTCGTCATTCGCCGATCAACGCATACTGCTCGACGAGCGCGGCCGCACGCACTCGAGTGAACGCTTCGCCGAACTGATCGGGCGGCTTCGCGACGGCGGCACCCGCGAAATCGCCTTCCTGCTCGGCGGCGCCGACGGCCACGGTGCCGAAGCGAGAGCCGCCACCGACGACACGCTCGCCTTGTCGCACTTCACTTTGCCGCACGGCCTTGCCCGCATCGTTCTTACCGAACAGCTTTACCGCGCCGTCACCATTCTCGCCGGCCACCCCTATCATCGGGCTTGATACTCGCCCCGGCAGCCTTTCCACGTAGTGCTCCCCGCCGCTGGACAGTCCCGACCTCACTGCCCGGCCCAACTTCACTGCCCGGCCCGGACTTCATTGCCCCAAAAGAAACCGGTCCAGCATCCGCGTCGGCAGAAGCCGGCGCATGACGTCGGCTGCATAGGTCGGCGTCGTGACGAAATAGCGGGGTTTGGGCCTTGGACTTTCGAGCGCGTGGATAAGCTTTTCGACAACCGCTTCAGGTTCGAGCTTGAAGGACTGGTTGCCGCCGGCTTCCATCTTCGCGATCCGGTCCCGGTAGATTTGCCGATGCACGGAGTTTTCCATGTCGATCGTCGCCTTGAGATTTGCCAGCGCGCTTTTCACGAAATTCGTGGCGATCGGCCCAGGTTCGATCAGCGAAATCGAAATGCCCGAACCGGCAAGTTCGAGCCGCATGGTGTCGCTCAAGGCTTCGAGTGCAAATTTCGACGCGCAATAGGCACCCCGGTATGGCCCAACGACAAGCCCGAGGACCGAGGAGCACTGCACGATCCGCCCCGATCCGCGAGCGCGCATTTGCGGCACGAGCAGGCGCGTCAATTCATGGCCGCCGATGACGTTGACCTCGAACTGCCGGCGCAACATCGCCCCTGGCAGATCTTCTACAGCTCCAAGCTGCCCATAGGCTCCGTTGTTGAACAGTGCATCGATCCGCCCGCCGGAAATTTCGAGCGCCTTGGCTGCGCAAGCCGCTACCGATGCCTCATCTCCAAGATCGAGGGGAACGGAAGCGACGCCGAGTTCGGACACAAGCCGGGCGCAGTCTCCCTCACGTCTGGCTGCCGCGATGACCAGCCAGCCCCGTTTGCCAAGATCGCGTGCTGCGGCGTAACCGATCCCCGACGAGCTGCCCGTAACAAGGATCGTCCCTTTGCGCACCATGGGCTCCCGGCGGATGACTGATTTCGTGGAAGGCGATGCCTGACGGGACGCTTCGGGTCCCGCCGGTCCTATTCGTTCTTGGCCTTGTCGCGGCACTGAGCACAGGTGCCGGACACTTCCATGAATTTCACCTTGGGCGTGAAATCGACCGACCTAGCGAGTTCGGCAACCTGGTCGAAGATCGACTGCGCCGGAACCTCGACGACCCCGCCGCACTGTTCGCACGACATGAAGATTGGCCGGCCCTTGCGCCCATGTTCGTGACGCCGGCACGCGAAATAGGAGTTCTTGCTTTCGAGCCGGTGAATCACGCCGGCCTCGATCAGCGCATCGATGGAGCGGTATACCGAGATCGGCGCCAGCCGCGTACCCTTCTCGGACAGCCGGTCCAGGATCTCATAGGCGCCTATCGAGCCGCGCGTTGAAGCGATCTCCGAAAACACCTGTTCACGAAGCTGTGTGAAGCGAAGATTGCGTTCTTCGAAAGCGGTTCGCGCGCGCTGGACGATATCGGCCAGGATCGCCCCGGAGTCCCCACCGCCTTCAACCTTCGACAATTCGCCCTTGGACTTGGCCTCTCTTGTCATTGTCTTGGCCATACCTCTCCTCAACCAACACCACCTATATAGGCGTTTCTTGGAGTTTTTTCGATAGATTATTGAATTCGCTAATATTCACAAGTGGCGATGTCACACCACGGACCGCCTTACTTTCGCAACGTTTTAACGATGGAAATCATTACCCTGGGAGGGCGTACGGTGCGCACGGCACCAGTTTTCGCTTCCCCAGCAATCCATTTCACACTGTCCGAGAGGCGGCGGGCGAGCCACCATGCAACGCACATCCTCCTCATATATTGTCGCCGCAAGACGCACGGCACTGGGTAGAATCGGAGGATTGCACCGAAACCGCCGCATCGACGCCCTAACCGTTCCCGTCATCGAGGCCGCCCTCAACGACTGTGGCCTCGCGCCTGAAAGGGTCGATGAACTGATCCTCGGCAACGCCACACAGGGCGGCAATCCCGCCCGCCTCGTCGCCCTCTCTGCCGGGTTGAGCGAAACCGCCGCAGCCTACACCATCGACCGCCAATGCGCCTCCGGGCTCGATGCCGTTCTCACTGCTTGTCGCATAGTTTCCGACGGCGATGCCCATATCGTCGTCGCCGGCGGTGCCGAATCGCTGTCGACCGCGCCATGGCGGATCGCCAAGCCGAAAAGCCTCTATCACCTCCCTCGCTTTATCGGCGTCGAGCCGACCTTGATGGACGAAACGGAAGAGCCACACCTATTCGAGGCCTCCGAACAGCTCTCCCAGCGTCTCAACATCGCCCGCGAGCAGCAGGATGCCTGGGCCCTGAAATCCCACCTCAAGGCCGAAGCCGGCCGCGAGAACCGCAAGTTCGTCGGCGAGATCGTGCCGCTGCGCACGACACCGGAAGAAGCCAAGGACCAGAGTGCGGCCGCAGGCGCCTCGCCCGAGGACTTCTCTTCGGAACCGCCTTGGCTTCCCCCGGAAGGCCGCCTGACGCCGGCCAACACCAGCGCCATGCACGATGGCGCGGCGATGAGTGTTGTTGTCTCGGAAAAGGTCTGGGAGGAACTCGGCCGCCCACCGGCGATCCGCCTCGTCGCGAGTGTTACCCGCGGCGTAGCGCCCGATAACGAAGCCGGCGCCCCGATGGAGGCCATGCTGAAGCTTTACGACCGCCTCGATGGTTTCAATCCCAAGGATATCGGCCTTGTCGAACTGAGCGAAACCTCGGCCGCTCAGGCCATCGCCTTCTCGACATCGCTCGGCCTTGAGGATGATCTTATAAATCCCGACGGCGGTGCCGTTGTCCGCGGCCATCCGCTTGCCGCCGCAGGTGCGGTGCTGGTCGTCCGCCTGTTTTCCCGCATGGTCCGCCAGCGCGGTGACGGAAAGCTTCAATACGGTGTAGCGACGCTTGGTGCCATTGGCGGTATCGGCGTCGCCGCCCTCTTCGAATCCGTCTGATTCAACCGCAATTGCGAAAATTTAAGTAGAAATCATTCAGGTTGCAGGGGACACCAACCCATCAGCTTTTGCATACTTAGGCTCATCGGGTTGAAAAAGCAGGCGGATAGCACCTTATCCATTTCGGCGAAGATGGCTGGTGGGCCGCGTCTCCATGTCGTCAGGATTTGAGTGCATGATGCATCGTCGGCACACCGCAACGATTCGATTCGTAGAGCAGGATGAGCAAAATTGTACGCCGTGTCTTGCCGAAGGCGGGCATCCAAAATCTTGCCGAAGGCGGGCATCACCATGCGGTTGGAACATGAGACGAAGCAAAGACTAGAGCGGTTCAGTGTTAGGTGGAAGTACTCCACGGCCACGACTGTGGCCCGGCGCGAGCGCCGCCCCCGCGGAGGGCCAGGCCGGTTGGCCGATTGGCCCGTGAGCGAAACAGCAAGATTGTTTCCGCCTGAAGCGGAAACAATCTAGAAAAGCACGACGGGGTGCTGACGAACAGTGATCGCGCTCTAGCCGGATTTGAGCGGCTCAAGACTCAACAATGGCACCTTGAGCCGGTCCGTCGCAACCGTGCGACGGACTGCTGAACGCGCGATAATTGGAATTTTTGCCGGAGCGAATGGGCCTTTCAGGGGTTGGAGCGGAACGAATGGACATTGTGGCACTTGCCGACTCACTCAAGCCGGCAACCGATTGGATCGCAGCCAATTGGCAGCTCCTGGCCCTCGCCTTCGCCTTTTACGCCGTCTTCCTGTGGTCGCGTGGCTTCTGGAAGCGCCTTTTCGAGGTCGTAGAAAAGGTTGCGTTTTCTAACTGGCAGCTTGCCCTCCTCGGCGCCACCGGTGTGATCCTGTCGCTCGCCTCAGGCTGGACCACTTGGGACGGCATGCGAAATTTCACTAACGAACCGCTGCTCTCCTTGATGATCACTTTCGGCATCCAGGGAGTGATGCTGATCGCCGCCTGGCTCATCGGTGAAAGCTTCGCTTCCGGCATGAACGTCAACCGCTCAGGCCGCAGCGAGCGCGCGGGGTTTGCCGGTTACGGTTTCGAATGGGTCGCCGGCGCGATGCTTGGCATCGTCATCGTCGGCGGAACCATTGCCCTGATCGTGCGTGCGCAGGAAGCTGCGGCTCCGCTTCTGACGAACGACCAGCTGTTGTTCGCAGCGGTCGCGCTGGCTTCGCTCGCCCTCGTCGCAATTCTCCAGGGCGACCTTCTGTCTCCCTACGTTCAAAGTTCCAAGATTATCCTGCGCAACGCTGTCTTGTGGGTGATGTTCCTCGCCTGCATGGCGACCTCGGTCTTCTTCTCGTTCGACTCGCTGTTCTCGACCATCTTCCCGCAGTCCGAACGCGTCCGCGCCGCCGAATTACGTGCTCAAAACCAGGTCGCCGGAATTGTCTCGGATATTGGCCAGACCATCGCCACACGCCGCCTGCAGGAAGCAGAAGCCCTGTTTTCATCGCCCGGCTGGCTGGCCTACGAACAGCAGCTCGACAAGCTCGCCGGCAAGGCCCAGGGTGCCCAAGCGGCCATCGAGGATTATTTCAACCAGCAGATCGAACAGCGCAACACGCAGCGCTCCCAGCATCAGGAGCGCCTCGCCTCCGCCGAGAGCCAGCAGTCGGGCTTGAAGATCAAGTCGATTCAGCTCAATGAGGAAATCTCGCGCCTGCAGGCCGAACGCCCCGAATCCGCCGCCGCTGTCGATCGGCAGCGCCAGGTCGTTTTGGAAATTCAGCGCCGCCTCGACGAACAGCGCGCCAAGGTTCTCGCCGAGGAAAAGGGTGTCGAGGGCACCGGCAAAGTCGGCCGCGGCCAGCAGTGGCGCACCGAAAAGGCCACCGAGGAACGCATCCGCGCTGAACTACAGGTCGCCAACGAGCGGCTCGGCGCACCTCAAAAACGCATGGTTTCTATCGACGAGCGCGTCGCCACGATCAAGGCGGAACTGGCCCAGATCGAGGGCCAGCTGGCCCAGCTGCAAGGCGAAGCTCAGACTGCCGAACGGCGCATCAGCAATCTTGAAGCCTCGACCGGCACAGAGCAGGACAGCCTCAAAGTCGATCCCTCGAGAGTCTTGCCGGCCTTCGAGCGCGCCAAGGTCGCCTTCCGCCAGGAACCCACCGCCGTCGGCCTGACCGACCTGCAGCTGCAGTGCACCAACCTTCTCGGCGCCATGGCCGCCACGCCAACGACCAAGGAAGGCATTCGCGACATCGACTGCGATCCCAAGAGCGCCAGCGAAGCAGCTTCCGTCGTCTTTGCCCTCAACAACGGCACGGAAGTCTTCAAGGCCAATTGCGCCGGCGGCGAGCGCCTTGAAAAGCTTGGTTCGACGGACGCGCTGTTTGGCTTCGCCAGGAAGTGCCTGTCCGACTCGGGACTTCCCAGCAAGGACACCGATGCGCTGCGCACCAAGATCAACTTCGCCGAGCTGAACCGCGACGACAAAGCCCACCGCTTCGTCGTCACCTGGAATGCGTTCGGCGACGGCAACCGGCTCGCGTATCTGGCGCTTGCCATCGCCATTGCCATCGACGCGCTGGTGTTCATGTCCGGCCTGTTCGGCGCTAATGCCGTGCGCTCGCCGCTGCAGGATGTGCCGCGTCGTCAGGCCCGCTCTGCACAGCAGCTTGAAGCGGTCATCGAAAACGCGCTGCAACCCCATCCCTACGAGAACGCGCGTGCCGCGATTGCCGCCATGCGCCCCATCCAGTCACGGGACGGCTTCACCCAGCGCGTCACGCTGAGCGATCCCTCAATCCCCGATTACCACGCGATCCTCAGCGTCCTTAACGCCGCCTGTTCGATTGGCGCTGCCACCGAAGATCAGGAGCGTCCAGACAGCTATCTCGTCCGACCCGAACTGTTCGAGTTCCTCTCGATCGTCTCGCATCGCCACTATAAGGCGAATGATGAGCACCGCCGGCTCGCCGAACTGAACCGCCTGATCACGGTCGCGCTGCAGCCCCACGTCGGCGATCACGCCGCCGTCGTCCTGCACAACATGCATCCGATCAACGAGATCAACGAGTTCACTTCCGAAGTCATGTTCAATGAAATCGAAGAGGCCGAAAAACCGATTGTGAAGCGTGCCCTCAACGCCGCCTCCGTGCTGAGCTTTGTAAAGCGCGACAAGCGTCCCGGCGAGGCTGACCGATTCTACGTCCATCGCGATCTCTACAAGACGCTCATGAATATCGCGGCCGCCAATCAGCCGACGGGCATGTGGCGCGAGCAGCGCCCGATGCTTGCTGGTGCGACGCCCGGCGCGCGCGACGGCGGCAGGCTTTCGGCGCAGGCAAAGCCGGTCGCCGCAGCACCGGCGCCAACCGCTCTTCCCGACCACACGATGAAGCCGGCCGCTGGCCGCGTCGCCAATCATGAATTCCTCTCGGACAGTGACGAGGATTTGAAAGCATCGTTCGCAGACCAACTGCTTGATCCGATCGGCCTGAAATATGTGGATGTTGAGAGCCTTCTGAATTCCGATGCACTGCGGAATTCAGCCGTTCAATTGCGGAAGGCCCTCAACGCGCAAGCTGCTGATAACTCGCGGCTGAAGTCCCGGCTCGACCAGGCGGATGCAGAAACCGACCAGAAACTATCCGAGGCTTACACGGAGCTGTTACGGAAACTGGGCGGCAATCCGGTCGCCAGACCATTGGCAGAATACGTCGATGATACACTGCGCAAAATGCAGCCGGTCCTCATCTTGTTCCCGCAATTGGGACTCTTCGACCAACTCGTCGACGCCTTGGAGAAGGCCGCGGGCAGCGACACTGCTTCGCCCGATGAGATTTTCCTTCTTGACCAGTTGCGCAAGGCAGGAGCCCAGTTGAACGAGTTCAATGTCAACATGCCCGAGACTTGGCAAAACGCCGCTGAAGCCCTACGCGAGACCGGCGAACCTGGCGAAGACGCCGAAGTCCTGCGCTTTCCGAACACGCGCGGCAGCTCAACCGGGAGCACTTAAGAATTCCTCGTCATGGCCGATTCGAAATCCGGCCATGACATCTTCGTTCTGCAGCGGCGAAAAAATCTGTGGCCTCGCTGCAACGGCGCTTGCCCTACATTATTCTGCCGCGATTGATCCCGGTATTGCCACAACCCCTGCGCCATTCCGCCTCAGGGCTCTCTTAGCTTCCGCGCCATCACTTATTCGCTAGGAGTTATTCCCATTATGTCGATAATCCGCCCCATTCGGAACGCGGCGATGACCGCGGCCCTCGTTCTCGGCCTTAGCATATTCGCCCTTGCCCTCGGGATTCTGCTCGCCGGCTTCGCGAAACTGCAGGCCGCGGAAATAAAACTGTCCGCCGGCCTCGGCCAGTCCGTCATCCCGACCGAAGGTGGCAAGGTCTACCTGCGACTTAGCCTCAAGGCGCTCGCTCATGAAGTTAGCGAAAGCCGTTCTCCGCTCAATGTCGGTCTCGTCCTCGATCGTTCCGGCTCCATGCAAGGCAAGCGCATCGAGGCCGCCAAGGACGCTGCCCGCATGGCGCTTTCGCGCCTTGGCCAGGGCGACATCGTCGCTCTCGTCGCCTACAATCACAACGTCGACGTGCTGCAGCCGGCCCGTCGCCTCGACAGCCACGAGTTGTTCACTGCTGCAATCGACCGCCTTCAGGCCGATGGCCGAACGGCACTTTTTGCAGGCGTCACGGAAGGCGGCCGTCAGGTCGAAAAGAATTACCGTGAGCGTCAGATCAATCGCGTCATCCTCATGTCGGATGGTCTTGCGAACGTCGGCCCCTCCTCGCCTGCCGAGCTTGCGAAACTCGGCCAGGAACTCGGCGGCAAGGGCATCACCGTCACCACTATCGGCCTCGGCCTTGGTTACAACGAAGACTTGATGCAGAGGCTTGCACTCGCCAGCGACGGCAACCACGCCTTCGCCGAGACGCCCGATGACCTCGTCAAGATCTTCAACTCCGAATTCGGCGATGCGTTATCGATTGCCGCCCAGGACATCGAGATCGTCGTCGAGGTCCGCGCCGGCTTCAAGCCGGTCCGCGTACTCGGCCGCGAAGCCGAGATCGATGGCTCGAAGGTCACGGTCAAGTTGAACCAGCTCACCGCCCTGAATGAGCGCTATCTTATTCTCGAACTCGACGCCTCCCGCTCGGCCCCCGTCGCGCAAGCCGATGTTGCAACGATCGAAACCGACTACCTTGATCTGCAGGCCGGAGAACGCCGAAGGGCAACGGCGCGCGTCAGCGCCGCGATCTCCGATGATAGGGCCCGCCAGGTATCGAGCCGCAACAACGAGGTCATGAGCGAAATCACCACCCAGGTCGCCACCGAGCGTTCCGAGAAGGCCGTCGAACTGCGCGACAAGGGCGATCTCGCCGGTGCGCGCCAGCTCTTGCAGCAGAACGCCAAGATCCTGTCGACATCGCGCGCGTCGCTGGCCGCAGGAGAGGCCCCTGCTTCACCGGAAGCCTTGAAGGAGCTTGAAAGGCTCGAACGCGACAATACCGTCGCCGCCGATAATCTCGACCCCGAAAAGTGGGCCAAGACCCGCAAGGCAATGCGTTATCAGCAGCACAAGGCTAAGCAGCGACAGTCCTACTGAGGAGGCAGCATCTGACCCGGCTTCCCGCACCCGCTTCTTCGCTTTCGCGCGACAGGAAGCGGGTGCGAACGCGAGTCTAGCCCACCTTACGTTTGGTACCCGCTTGCGGCTGGATTCGAACCGATCGAACCGGGGCTATGGTCAGGCCTCGAACGCCACGACCGTCTGCTCTTGTTCGCCGAGGCCATCGATGCCGAGATGCATGACATCACCGGCCTTGAGCCATTTCGGCTCCTTCATTCCAAGCGCCACCCCGGGTGGCGTACCGGTCGTCACCACGTCTCCAGGCTCCAGAACCATGAACTGTGAAACATACGACAGCATGTAGGGGATCTTGAAGATCATCGTTGCCGTCGATCCGGTTTGCCGGCGCTCGCCGTTGACGTCGAGCCACAGCCCGAGCGCCTCGAAATCGACTTCATCCGGCGTCACCAGCCACGGCCCCAGCGGCCCGAACGTTTCCGCGCACTTGCCCTTGCACCATTGCCCCGACCGCTCGATCTGGAAATGCCGCTCGGAAATATCGTTGCAGATGCAGAACCCGGCGATGTGGGAGAGTGCGTCCTCTTCTGCCACGTATCGTGTCGGCTTGCAGATAACGAACGCAAGCTCCACTTCGTAGTCGAGTTTCTGGCTGTCACGCGGCATGATAACGTTGTCGTTAGGTCCAACGATGCAGTTGCCGAGCTTGTTGAAGATGACCGGTTCGCGCGGAATCCGCAGGCCCGCTTCGGCCGCATGATCGGCGTAATTGAGACCGATGGCGATGAAATTGCGCACATGCCCGACCGGCGCCCCGATTCGCACTCCCTCAGGCGCCATGGGCAGGTTCTCAACGTCGAGTTGGCGCAGTTTTTCCAACGCCTTCGCTGACACGCCTGCTCCCGCGTAATCCGGCACATGTCCCGACGCATCCCGAATCCTGCCTTGGCTATCGAATATCCCAGGCTTTTCCGCACCGGGCGCCCCAAACCGAACGAGTTTCATTCCTTGCGTCCTCCTGGAGAGCTTCAGCAATCGCCCACCGCTGAATACTATTCTGCAAGCTGACGACCGCCGATATTTTAACACTATGACAGCACCGACTCAGTCATCCTGCAGCTGATATCGCATGCGCTTAAGTGCGCCAGCTGATGCAAGCCATTCTCGACTTCACGTATGGTGCGCGCCCTGTGGATAGAGTTCGCCACACGCAATTGATTCTGGCGACGGTTATTTGGCTTTGCTTTGCTTGAGTTAGCAACCCGTTCAAGGCGTGGACGACGGCGTTTCAGTAGCGTCGTCGCCGGAACTATTCGACGCCCGCTGATTTCGCCTCGCGAGTGGACATGATCACGACGAGCCAGGATCGAGCAGAGACGACGGACGGGACGCCCGGCGGGTCGGCCGCCACGACGCGTCGCCGCTTTGGCCTGACCGGCCACGAGTTGCTCAAGAGGCTGTCGCGTTGGCGCCGTGGCATCATGTTCGTCGCCCTATTCAGCGTTGTCATCAATTTACTGATGCTCACGGTACCCATCTACCTGATGCAGCTCTCCGATCGCGTGCTGTCGAGCCGCAGCCTCGATACCCTCGTCATGCTCACGGCCGGTGCCCTCGGTGCGATAATGCTGCTGTCCCTGTTCGACATCGTGCGCCGCTATATCCTGACGCGGATAGGAATGCGCCTGGAGACGGAACTGGGCGGCCCGCTGCTCGCCGCCTCGATCGATCAAACCGCAAGCGGGACCGGATCCGATATCCAGGGCTTGCGCGACCTCGCGGGCGTGCGCGGCTTCATCTCGGGACCGGTTGTCCCTTTGCTATTCGATCTGCCCGTCGCACCGCTTTATATCCTGATGGTCTTCCTTATTCACCCCGACCTCGGCTGGATTGCGATTGGAGGCAGCGTGCTTTTGCTGGTGTTCGCCCTGACCAACCAGTATGTCACCGCCGCGCCGATGTCGTCTGCCAGCGGGCATTGCATGGCCGCCCTCGGGCGCGCGCAGGCGCACACACGCAACGCCGACGCCGTCCGCGCCATGGGCATGCTCCCCGATTGCGTGCGCGCCTGGGGCGAAGAGAACCGCCATGCCTTGGACAGTCAGCGAATCGCCAACGACCGCAACGCGGTCGTCTCAGGTCTTTCGAAGCTGTGCCGGCTGGTTTTGCAGATCGCCATTCTTGGCTGGGGCGCCTATCTGACGCTTGGCAACGAAGTGACTGCGGGCATGGCCATTGCAGCCTCCATAATCGGGAGCCGCGCCCTGGCACCGATCGAGGGCGCGATCGAAGGCTGGCGCAGCCTGCTATCGGCGCTTCAGAGCTACGGCCGGGTCAAGCAGATCCTGGCCCGCGCTTCCGCCCGCTCCGAGCGCATCGAATTGCCGGTCCCGCACGGCGACGTCGCTGTCGAGCAGCTCACCTATCTAGCGCCCCTGTCCCGAGATGCGATAATCAAGGGCATCACCTTCGATATACCGCGCGGCACGCTTATCGCTTTGATCGGGCCTACGGGAGCCGGCAAGTCGACACTCGGACGGATGCTCGTCGGCGCCATCGAACCCACGATCGGCTCGATCCGCCTCGACGGCGCCGATCTGCAGAACTGGGACGCCCTCCAGCGCGGCGACTACATCGGCTACCTGCCTCAAGGCGTCGAGCTGTTTCCAGGAACCATCGCTGAGAACATCGCCCGCCTGAGCGACGATGCGACCGACGAAGGCATCGTCGCAGCGGCAAGGTTTGCCGGTACGCATGACCTCATCCTGCGCCAGAAGCACGGCTATGAGACGATGATACAGCTCGGCGGCATGCCGCTTTCCGGCGGCGAACGCCAGCGCGTCGCGCTCGCCCGCGCTTTCTACGGCTCGCCGAAACTCGTCGTCCTCGACGAACCCGACGCCAACCTCGACCGCGACGGCGAAACCGCACTCGCCAAATGCTTGGCAGCAGCCAAGGAGCGCGGCATCACCACAATCATCATCACGCAGCGTCCCGCGATGCTTCGCTACGTCGACCGCATACTGGCTGTGACGGACGGCAAGCTGGAAGCCTACGGACCGCGCGACAAACTGCTGCGCCGGCCGGTCGAAGCTCATACACCGGCCAACCAGGATCCAGGCCCGCATCCCGATAAGGTCGCAATGGCAACCTCACTCGGTCCCGGCAAAGGCGCCAACACGAACTGATCGCCGCGACCGCCGCACAACAGCTTTTGGAGAGAGGAAATATGGCCAGAAACTCCATGCCGAGCGGGCGCTCATCCAACGCCTTCGACGACTGGCACAAGCCGGTTCGGCGCAGCTATCGGGGACCAGCCATCTTCGGCGTGGTGACCCTTGTCGGCCTTTTCGGCAGCTTCGGCATCTGGGCCTCCACCGCCGAGCTTGCCAGTGCCACCGTCGCCCACGGCGTCTTCGTCGCGACCGGCACCAACAAAACGATCCAGCACCTCGAAGGCGGCATCATCGACGAAATCCTGGTCGGGGAAGGCCAGAAGGTCGAGGCCGGCCAGCCGCTCGTGCGCCTCGATGCCGAACGGGTCGGCGCCGAACTGCGCCGTCACGAGTTGCAGCACAAGACACTGGCTGCAACCATTGCCCGCCTTTCCGCCGAACAAAACGACGCCGATTCAATCGCCTTCCCGCCCCAACTCCTGCAAACCGCCAATGACCCCGAATTCAAAGGCATCAGCGACTCGCAGCGCAACCTCTTCAATGCGCGGCGTGCCAAGCACCGCGATGAAATCAACATTCAGAACAGGCGCGCGTCCGCGATCAAGGAAGAGATCGGCGGATTGCTGGCGCAACGGGATGCCGCCGAAGACCAGTTGAAGCTCCTGGAAAAGGAGCTGGCAATGAACGAGGGCCTCATGGAAAAGGGGCTTGCACGGCTGCCGACTGTGCTGCAGTTGCGCCGCGCCGCCGTCAAGCTCAAGGGCGATATCGGCCAGTTCACCTCAAGCATCGGCCAGGCCCGTCAACGCATTCTTGAGACCGAAGGCGAAATTCTGTCGATCAGGTCCCGCCACGCCCAGGAGATGGCCGACGAGTACCGCGACACCCGGACCAAGCTCGACGATGCCGCCGAACGCCTCAAGGCCGCACGCGACGTCGACAAGCGCTTGACGATCACCGCACCGGTTCGCGGCGTCGTGATCAAGTTGCACCACCACACTCCCGGAGGCGTCATTGGCCCCGGCGAGAAGATCATGGACATCCTGCCGACCGACGAGAAGCTCCTCGTCGAAGCCTTTGTGCGCCCACAGGATATCGACCAGGTCCGCCGCGGGCTCACCGCGGACCTGCGCCTTTCGGCACTCAACCAGCGCACGACGCCGGTTCTGTTCGGAGAAGTCACTTATGTGTCCGCCGACACCATCGAGGGCAAACAGCCAGGTGAGCATTACTACATCGCGCGCATAGCGATTCCTGATGACCAGCTGCAGCGGATCGAGAATTTCAAGATCTCTCCTGGCATGCCCGCCGAAGTCTACATCAAGACCGGCGCCCGCACCCTCGTTGCATATATCGTCAGGCCTGTAACCGACAGCTTCTCCCGCGCCTTTCGCGAACAATGAGTGTGGTACGGCGTGGGATCCCAGCCATTCGGCAGACAACGACCGCGAACCCCGGCGCAAATAGCAAATTCGCCGCAAAAAAGCTCAACTCTTGCCCATTGTCCGCAATGAAGCTGTATGTCGCAATGATCAGGTGCTGGGCGTAGTAATGTTGAGAAATAGCGTACTAAAACTGATTCTTACGGCCCTTGGCATCGCTGTTTTTCAGCTTGGTCCCCTCAGTGCCGCCGACGTAATACTGCGCATGAAGGGCGGCGCCTTCGAGATCAACGGCGATCTCAAGGCCTTCGACGGCAAGAATTTCATCATCAAATCGCCCGATCTCGGTTTGGTCGAAATGGACGCCACCCGCTTCGACTGCATTGGCGCCGGCTGCCCGGGAAAAGTTGAGAGTGGCATAGTACCCCAGATCACCGGCGCGGCCATCGCGCCGTATATCGCCACCGGCAACCTCGGAAACGCGACCTTCATCGGCGGCAGCGCCATTGGCACCCAGTTCATTCCCGAACTTGTCGCATCCTATGCAGCCGCCAACGGCCTGACGCTGGAAAAGACAGTTGGCCGCGATGACCGGGATCTCGTCTTTTCCTTTGCCGGAAGCGATGGCGCCAGCGTCGGCCGACTCACGATCATGCGCCGTGGCGAAACGGCTGGCATGAGAGCGCTCTTGAGCGGCGACGCCGATCTCGTCTGGTCCTCGCGCCCGGTCACCAGCGCGGAAGCCGCGAATTTTGCCAGCCAGGGTGTTGACATGCGCGCGCCCGGCAATGAGCACATATTCGCCCTCGACGCTCTCGTCGTCCTCGTCCACAAGGACAATCCCCTGCTTTCTCTGACGCAGGACCGCATCGCAGCGATTTTTTCCGGCCAGATCACGGATTGGGCGGAACTTGGCGGCCAGCCCGGCCGCATCAATGTCTATGCCCCGATCGCCACGATGGGCACCTGGACGACCTTCGAAGAGACCATTCTGAAGCCGCGCAATCTAACCCTCACGCCCGACGCCACGCGACTACCCACTGCGGTCGAATGGTCCGATGCAGTGGCCGCCGACCCGAACGGCATCGGCGTCAACATGATCGCCTACGTCCGTAATGCCAAGCCGCTCAACATCGAGCAAAGCTGCGGCCTGATCTCCAAGCCATCGGTTTTCACCGCCAAGACCGAAGAGTTTCCGCTCGCCCGCCGGCTTTATTTCTACACCAAGGGCGAACCGCGCTCGCGCATCGCCCGCGAACTCCTCGCCTTCGCAATTTCACCACGCGCCCAGGAAGCCCTGACCAACGCCAAGTTCGTCGACCAGGCCCCCGAACTCCTCCCCTTCCGCGAGCAGGGCGGACGCATCGCCTACGCACTGAATGCGCAGGATGAAGACTTCCGCCTCGATGTCATGCGCAACCTTCTCTCCGAAATCTCGCCGGCAAGCCGCCTTTCGACAACGTTCCGCTTCGCGCTCGGCTCCGCGTTCCTCGACAGCAAGGCCCAGGAAGACGTGCGCCGCCTCGCCCAGGAACTGAGGAAGCCCCTTTATAGGGACCGGACCGTGTTGCTGTTTGGATTTGCGGATGCCGCCGGCAAGTTCGACGTCAACCAGCAGGTCTCGCTTGCCCGCGGTGCGACGGTCGCCGCCGCATTGAAATCGGCCGGTTATGAGGGTGCCACTGCCAAGGCCTACGGTGAACTCGCGCCCGTTGCCTGCAACGACAGCACCGAAGGCCGCTACCTTAATCGACGCGTCGAGGTTTGGATCAAATAGCTGCGACGGGCCCGGATGCCAGCGTCCTGGCCATCTCAAACTGGAAACTCGGGTGCGTGAAACAGGCGCCGCGTAACGATCGATTGGGAACTTGAGAAAGAACAATGGGACTGATGAAACAATCCATTTTGCGTGCCAGATCCGCCATTGCCGTATTGCTGGTTGCGATCTCGCTTGCCATTCCCACATTGGCATCCGCACCCGCATGGGCCGCCTGGAAGCCGACCAAGCCTATCACGTTCATCGTCATGGCTGGCCAGGGCGGCGGCGCCGACAAGGCTGTCCGTTTCCTCGTGAAGACCATGACTGAGCGCGCGCTCGTCGACGTACCTTTCGAGGTTGTCAACATCCCGGGCAATTCGGGCGGCGATGCGCTGGCCGAGTTGCAGCGCCGCCGAGGTGACGATCATGCCATCCTATTCACGCTCAACAGCTTCTACACGACACCGTTGAAAAACCCCGAACTGAAGATCGACATCGGCTCGTTCACGCCGATCGCGCGACTGGCACAGGATGTCTTCCTCCTTTGGGTCAATTCGGACCGCAAGGACATCAACACCATCGATGATTTCGTCAAAGCCGCGCGCACCAAGGGCAAGGACTGGGTGATGGCGGGCACTGGCACCGGCGCCGAAGACAACCTTCTGACCGACTTCTTCAACTCGATGTACGGTCTCAACATCACTTACCGGGCTTTCAAGGGCGGCGGCGCCGTCGCCAAGGAGCTCGTCGAAAACAAGTGCGATTCGACCGTCAACAATCCCTCGGAACTGGCCAAATATTATGCCGACGGGCTGGTCAAGCCGATCGTCGCGATCACGCCCGAGCGGCTCGAACAGTACAAACGCACCCCCACCCTTAACGAAACGGGCATGTCCTTCCATTACTACATGCAGCGGTCGGTGGTCGGCGCTCCCGCGATGAGCCCCGACGCCGAGGGCTTTTATGGTGACCTGTTCAAGAAACTCTTCGATTCTCCCGAATGGCAGGAATATCGTCAGAAAAACAGCCTCAGCGGCGATTTGCTCTCGGGCGTCGGCCTCAAGACCTACTGGGCCAAGGAGCAGGAAAAGCACCGGCGCTGGAACATGACGATCGAAGTTCTCCAGGCACTCAACCCGAAGCCAGCCAACTGAAAACAACTGAGCAGCCCTGGCCGCCGCGACAACGGCGGGCGAGGGGCGTTAGCGGCGGCGCCCAGCCGACGCCCGGCGCTCGTCCGCCAGCCGGGTCACCGGTCGTAACCCTATCCACGCATTGTCGGACTTTTTGCTTGATGTTGCCTTGTCTCGGCCTCGAATGTGCGGAAATGTACGCACGCCCCCCGCGCCACAGAAGCCCGCGCAAGAGAGAATGAGCCTCCCGCCATGCCGATCGACCCGCAGGTGCCCAACGACTACAGTCAAGCCATCGCCTTGAAGGTCCGCGAGGAGATCGCTCGCCGGCGCATTACCCGCCAGCAACTCGCCGTCGACGCACGCATCAGCCTCTCGACGTTGGAAAAAGCCTTGTCGGGCCGCCGTCCCTTTACCATCGCCACTCTGGTCCGTCTCGAAGAGGCATTAGGGCTGGGTCTGCGTGGTCGCACCGATACTAACGGTTCGGCGATGGCCGAAACGATTACCTCCCTGGCACCGGAGAATCTCGGCTCCTACTCCCGCCCTGCCGTCACCTGGATCGAGGGCGCCTACCTGACCCTGCGGCCGTCCTTTGGCGATAGCTCCGCCGTCTATGCCTATCGCACCGAAATCGCCTGGGACGAAGGCACCTCCAGCCTCGCATTCCGCGAAACCGAGCGATTGGATCACGCGTTTACCCAGTGGGGACAGGTCTCGATTCCGCACCAGTCGGGCCACATCTACCTCGTAACCAACAGGCACGGCCAGTTCCGCCTTGTCGTCGTCTCCCGGCCGCTCATCAGCGGCGAGATGCTCGGCATCCTGACAACCCTGCAGGCCGGACGCGGAGCGCAGCTCACTCCGGTCTCGACGCCGATCGCGCTCATACCGATCAAGAAGGCGAAGAAGGTTCATTTCGGCCGCATCGCCGCCGGCCATGCCGCATATAACGAGTACAGCGCCGCCCTTCGCCGCGCCGTCGACGAACCCTTCGCACTGCTTTTGTCTCCGGGCCGCCGCTAAACGGTCCGCCGCGAATGGATGAGATGGTCCTTCACGTCCTGCCGGTCGACATCCATCCGCAGCTTCTTCAATTCGATGAGCCCGCGGTTCAATTCGGCGCCCAGAATTATGATGACGGCTGTCACCTGGAAAAAGATCAAGGCCACCATCAGCTGCGAGAGACCGGCATAGAACCGGCTGTAATCGCTGAATTCCAGATAATAGGAATAGAGCCCGGCGACGGCGACCCAAAGAAACGTCGATAACGCCACCCCCGGCAGCACGTCGCGCACGCCGCGCTGGCCGGCGGCCAGCCAAAGATGCAGTGCGAGCAGCTGTGTGCCGATCACCCCGGCGGCCAGCAGATATCGGAACCCGAACGCCAGCCAGGTCGAATCGAGCAGCGATTTCAGCCACGACGGCTCGAATTTTGCCGCGATCCCGGGGCCGACGATAATCGCCCACGTCAGCACGAGCATCGACAGCGCGCTGATCAACACGAACAACATGCTGCGCAGCAGAACGAGCGGATACATCAGCGTTTCGTACTCGCGATAAGCACCATTCAAGGCAGCACGCAGCGTCTCGATGGCGCTTGTCGCAAAGAACAAGGCGATGCCGCCGCCAACCGTCAGGAGGTCGATACGGGTGTTGCTCATGATCGCCACGACCTGCGGCGCCAGCACGCTTGCTACGTCCTTCGGCAGGATGTCGAAAAGGTGGTTGACGGCATTCTTCGCCAGCTCCGGCGTGCCGATAAGGCCGGCGAGTCCGGCAAGGAAGATGCAGAACGGAAAAATGGAAATGATGAACGAATAGGCGACAGCGCCGGCAAGCGAAAAGCCGGAGTGTTCATAGAGCCGGTAGATGGCCTTGAAGAGTTCGCTTCGTTCTTCGCTCATGCCTTCGCCTTCAATTAACTGGTAACGAATATTACGCCGAAAGGTTCACCCGGCTGCCTTTTTTAGTGTCGAACCCAAGGCCCGGGCGGCAGGAGCGCTCAAAGCGTTACCAAACCAGGCGAAACACGACAATGCGTCGCTCTGCGCTGTGGACTGCGCAGCCCTCAAATGGTTGAATGTAAAGCGATAACACGCATGGTTCCGGCCTTCTTGTGCGGGCGATCTCGACGCAGGCCTCAACCTGCATCGCGACGTGGAGCATAATCTCAATGGCGGATGTCCGCTCAAGCCCAGGCGATACCCAGAACGACATTTCCAGTTCCAGCCGGCTCCCCCGGATCTCATCGGCTGCTCATGCCAGCGGTGGCGGTGAGCAGAAGGCGACGATCCGCAAGGCACCTCCGGAAAGCCGGCCGCGCACCCAGCCGCCCCTTGATCCGGACAGTCCCGACGACCTCACGGGTATCCGCGGAATCGACCGCGCGCTTGCAGACAAGTTGCGCCGCACCGGAATTACCCACTTCGACCAGATTGCCGACTGGTCGCCGACTGATGTCCGCAGCCTCAGCGCGGCACTGTCCCTCGGCCGGTCGATCTACGCACAGAACTGGATCGAGCAGGCAGCCCGGCTCGCCCAGCTGCGGCGTGACGCGGGGACGCCTGCCTCCCCCGGCAATAGTGCTCGGGCGGAAGGCCGCAACGAATTCAGGCAACCGCGAAGCATCCCCTCGCTGGTCGCCTCGGCCGCCTCCGCCATTCGCGCCCGCGTGCGTATGAACGAGCCCGGGCAGCCACCGCGGATGATCGATCCGCTCGACCTGGCGACACGCATCTCCGTAAAATTTCGCCAGATCGGCACCGCCGCTGGCATCGCCGCGTCGGCTTTTCCGGAACAGGCAATACGTCACCCCGTAAAGACGGAGGCCGACCCGGAGACCAGTTCCAAAACCGGGCCCGAACTAGCGGCCATCCTCGATCCGGTAAAGGTCGATTGGGCATCGTCCGCCGCAGCAATCGAAACGGCCACCGATGTGACAGCCGATGCGGCACCTGTTGAAGCCGCGCCTCAGGCCTGCGTCCCAGCCGTCCACGCCGCCGAGGCCGCACCGCAATTGCCGGACGAACTATGCTTGATCTCGAACCTCCCCCAATACGTCGCCGACCGGCTCAATGCTCTCGGCATCCGGTATTTCTCCGAAATCGCCTCGTTCAATGCCGACGACATCGCCGCCCTCAGCGTCGACTGCGCCCTTGGCGAACGCGTCAACCGGGAGTGTTGGGTCGAGCAGGCTGAGATGCTGGCAACCGGAGCGGTAACGAAGGCTGCCAGACGCCGGGCGCGTGGCGCATGGTCGTGCCTGACAGCTTATCCATCGCCCCCCCTGGAACGCGATCCCGAAGCGTTTGCGGCCCTGATTCCACCGACTGCTGTCAGCCACAGCGATAAGTCAGCGCCCGACATTGAGGCCGACGAACGCTCCTCGACCCAACTTCCGCCGGTAGCAACCGCACTTGATCACGAAAAGCTTGTAAAAGCCGAACCTGAAGGATCTGCGCAAAAGCAGGCACCAGCGCAAACACCGTTTCCTGACGCTCCCGGATGGGCGACGCCGCCTTCCGTCGATGCCGTTGCGCCGCTCCCAGCCGAAGCGGCAGCCTCCATCGCCGGTCCTGCAGGCCAAACGGGTTCCAATTGTGAACGTCAGCATGCACCAGCAGCAGCGACAATCGCTGACCGACGTGACGATTACGGCGCCGGGTTTCCAGACCACGAAGAGGCGCAAGTGACAATCCGTCCGCGAACGCCCTGTGCATTTAGCGCTTCGGCGGACATTTCCAGATTCGAAGGCGGATCTCACCTGTATGTGGATGACTTTGCCGAACCCGAGTGTTCAACTTCGCAGCTGTCGCAGTGCGACCCATCGGTCGACAGCGATTGCGACGAGCAGGCCGGTTATCTCAGGCGCGTGGGGGAGGCCCTGGTCGAGATCGTCCCGGCTCGCGCCGCTACGCCGCCTCAGCCCGGGCAAACCGCTGCGCCGGACTCTAGTGCGGCCTCTACGCTTGCCGGTATCGCCGCAGCTCCGAAGTCCGTAAGCCGTTTTTTGAAGGCTTTGCGCGGTCATTAGGCGTTTTCGCACCCGCGCTCTGGCTTTGTTGCTGCGCGAAAAGACCCATTGCCACACTGGTTTGCGTGGTTATTCTGCGCCGCTGAAGGTTGATGAATCGGCGGCGGCTGTGGACTTCACTGGTAGCAATGGTCCCTCCCAGCGCCCAATCCGAACACAAGTCCAAATGCAAAAGAGAAAGGGACACACCCCATGAGCACCGCTGAAATCATTGGCGACGAGACCGGCCTCGCAGATCCGGCCCGGTTCATGGAAGAGGCCGCGGCCAGCATCGCCGCCGCGCACCGAATCCTGGATCTCGGGAAAGCCGGCGTCCGCGCCATCGTCGAGGAAGCCGGAAGCGACATCGATTCCGTGCAGCACGCGATGCATGGCCTTGCCTGGCTTGCAACCACCGTCGAAGGACTGCGGCAACTGCACGCCTGGGCGCAAAAGCTACGCTCAGAAGGCCGCTTCAGCGACATCGAGGAATTGATCACACGCACCGGCTTCGCCGAATATCTCAGCCAGATCGCCGGCGGCATCCCGATGAGCCAGCTGGAGATGATCCGCCCTGCCGAACTCGGGATCCCCCGCGCCGACGTCCGCGCTTTCGAGGACGCCACCGCCAACCTCATCGCCACCGGCTCCACTGCGCAAGTCAAGGCGCGCCTCGCCCAGCTCATTTCCGATGCCAAGGGCGCCACCACCTATGGCGACTCCGGTCTCGACGAAATGTATGCCGAAATCCACGAGCAGATGCGCCGCTTCTCGCAGGCCGAAGTTGTCCCGCACGCCCACGAGTGGCATCTGGCCAACGACTACATCCCGATGGAGATCATCGAGAAGGTTGCCGAACTCGGCGTCTTCGGCCTCACCATTCCTGAGGAACTCGGCGGTCTCGGGCTTGGCAAGGAAGCCATGTGCGTCGTCTCCGAGGAATTGTCGCGCGGCTATATCGGCGTCGGTTCGCTCGGCACGCGGGCCGAGATTGCCGGCGAACTGATCCTGCACAACGGCACCGAGGAACAGAAGCAGAAATACCTGCCGAAGATCTCCGCTGGCGAGATCTTGCCCACGGCTGTCTTTACCGAACCCAACGTCGGCTCCGACCTCGCTTCCCTCAAGACGCGCGGCGTCAAGGACGGCGATGTCTACAGGGTCACCGGCCAGAAGACCTGGATCACCCATCCTGTCCGCGCCGACCTTATGACTCTTCTCGTGCGCACCAATCCCGACGAGAAGGGCTATCGCGGCTTGTCCATGTTGCTTGTCGACAAGCCGCGCGGCAATGATGCCAACCCGTTTCCCGCCGAAGGCATGACCGGCGGCGAGATCGAAGTGCTCGGCTATCGCGGCATGAAGGAATACGACATCTCGTTCGACGACTTCACCGTTCCCGAGAGCCAGCTGCTCGGTGGCGCCGAAGGACAGGGTTTCAAACAGCTCATGAACACCTTCGAGGGCGCCCGCATCCAGACCGCGGCCCGCGCCGTCGGCGTCGCCCAGTGCGCCATGGACCTGGCCCTGGGCTATGCGCTCGACCGCGTCCAGTTCGGCAAGCCGATCTATGCCTTCCCGCGCGTCGCCAATAAAATCGTCATGATGGCCGCCGAAGTCATGATCGCCCGCCAGCTCACCTATTTCGCCGCCCGCGAAAAGGATGAGGGCCGCCGCTGTGATCTGGAGGCCGGCATGGCCAAGCTTCTCGGCGCCCGCGTCGCCTGGGCTGCCGCCGACAACGCCCTTCAGATCCACGGTGGCAACGGCTTTGCGCTGGAGTATCCGGTCTCGCGCGTACTGTGCGATGCGCGTATCCTCAACATCTTCGAAGGCGCCGCCGAGATCCAGGCCCAGGTCATCGCCCGCCGCCTGCTCGAACCGGCGAAGGGTTGATCTGACTCGCAGGATGCCGGCTGCTGGTTTGCCGGGGCCGCAATCCAATTCGAAAGCTCTTACATGACCAACGCCGCCACCGATCTTATCGCACCACGCCGCCAGTCCATCGCTGTTGACGTCGGCGGCGTCATCGTCGGAGGCGCCGCCCCGGTTGTCGTCCAGTCGATGACCAATACCGACACCGCCGACATCGCCGGCACGGTGGCGCAGGTGGCGGCCCTTGCGCGCGCCGGCTCCGAACTCGTCCGCATCACGGTCGACCGCGACGAAGCCGCCAAGGCGGTGCCGGTCATCCGCGAAAAGCTCGACGCGATGGGTTGCAACGTGCCGCTCGTCGGCGACTTCCACTATATCGGCCACACGCTCCTGGCGGAAAACCCGGACTGCGCCCAAGCGCTTGCCAAATACCGCATCAACCCTGGCAATGTCGGCTTCAAGGATAAGAAGGACCGTCAGTTTTCATCTATCATCGAGATGGCGATTCAGTACGCCAAGCCTGTGCGAATCGGCGTCAATTGGGGCTCGCTCGATCAAGAACTCCTGACTCGCCTGATGGATGCGAACGCCACCTCGCCCGAACCCAAGGACGCCCGCGCCGTGATGCATGAGGCGATGGTCCAGTCCGGCCTGCATTCGGCCCGGCGCGCCGAAGAACTTGGACTTGGCGCCGACAAGATCATAATCTCAGCCAAGGTCTCGGCGATTCAGGATTTAATCGCGGTCTATACGGGGTTGGCCCGCCGCTGCGAATACGCACTCCATCTCGGCCTCACCGAAGCCGGCATGGGCTCCAAGGGTATCGTCGCCTCATCTGCCGCGATGGGTATCCTTCTTCAGCAGGGCATAGGCGACACCATCCGGTTTTCCCTGACTCCCGAGCCCGGCGGCGACCGCACCGTCGAGGTGCAGACCGCCCAAGAACTCTTGCAGACAATGGGCCTCCGATCGTTCGTTCCCGTCGTCGCCGCCTGCCCTGGCTGCGGCCGCACCACATCGACGGTCTTCCAGGAACTCGCCCGCGATATCCAGAACATGATCCGCGACCGCATGCCCGACTGGAAGTCGCGCTATCCCGGCGTCGAGACCCTCAACCTTGCGGTCATGGGCTGCATCGTCAACGGTCCCGGGGAATCCAAACATGCCGACGTCGGCATCTCGCTGCCAGGCACCGGCGAAACTCCGGCCGCCCCGGTGTTCATCGACGGCAAGAAAGCCATGACCCTGCGCGGGCCGGCCATCGCCCACGATTTCAAGCAGATCGTCGAGGACTATATCGAGAAGCGCTTCGGCTCCTCATGAGGAGCGATCCCTCGAACCGCCCTCGCAAAGCAAAAGGCGCGCCCGCTTCACGGACGCGCCTTTTCTTGTATGAAAACGACGGCGGCGAACTTACTTCGTGCCGGTGCCGCGATGACGCCGCGTGAATACCGAGACGCGCTCACTGCGGACGTGCGCCACAGCAGGACGCGGCTGACGTGGAGCCAGCTTGAATAGCGGATCGCGGGCCTTGCGCTCGAACTTCGGCCATACGATCGGTCTGCGAACCATCGGAGCACGCTCGCGGGTGAACAGGCGCATGGCCGGACGCGGCTCGCGTGGAGCCAGCTTAAACAGCGATTCGCGCGGTTTCCGCTCGAACTTTGGCCATACGAATTCCCGGCGAGCGACAGGCGCACGCTCGCGGGTGAATAGGCGCATGGCCGGACGCGGCTGGCGCGGAGCCAGCTTGAATAGCGATTCGCGCGGTTTGCGCTCAAACTTCGGCCATACAATTTCCCGGCGCACGACGGGCGCACGCTCGCTGCGGACGATGGTGCGCGCGCGCACATCGGAAACGGCCTTGCAGAGACGGCAGTCATGACTGCGGTCACGGGCATGCCCGGCTTCCGAAACGGTTGGCATCCCTGAAACCGCGACGGCCACCACAGCTGCAGCGGCAACGAACTTAAACATGTGAATACTCCAGATCTGACCTTGATGCACCTTGCAGTACGTGTGCACCGCTGCCGCCAAAATGCTGTGATCGCAGAGAAAACTCACTCGAAGTATGTATGTATGGTTAAGAACGGCGGGCCGATGGTCAGCCTCGCGGCTTCATTTGTCTCGTGCGGCGACGTACTCTGCGGCTTGAACAAGCCGGTCCGCTCTCCTGCCGAACGGCGCCAGGGCCGCCTTTGCCTCGCGGACGGCCCGGCTCAGCTCTGTCTTCGCCGCTTCAAGTCCGATCAGCGAAACCAGCGTCGCCTTGCCGGCCGCCGCATCCTTGGCCACTGCCTTTCCGACGGTTGTCGCATCGCCCTCTACGTCGAGGAGATCGTCGGAAATCTGAAATGCCAGCCCCAATTGCGTCCCATAAGACCTCAGCGCCGACCTATCATTGTCCGCGGCCTGGGCGAGCAGAGCCCCCGCTTCGCAGGAAACCCGAATCAATGCGCCGGTCTTCATCGCCTGCAACCGCCGGATATGAGCGGCGTCGGGTTGTCTCGGATTGCCCAGTTTATCAGCCTCGAGATCGAACGCCTGCCCGCCGACCATACCGCGGACCCCGCTCGCCTCTGCCAGCGCAACGATCAACCTGGCGCGGACCTCCCCGGCGAGCCCCCCGTTCATCAGCTTCGACCCTGGCGGCGAAGCGGCCAGAACTTCGAACGCCAGCGCCTGAAGCCCGTCGCCGGCAAGAATCGCCGTCCATTCATCGAATTTCTTCCAGACCGTGGGCCTCCCACGGCGCAATTCATCGTCGTCCATGGCTGGCAGGTCATCATGCACCAGGCTGTAGCCGTGGATCAGTTCGACAGCCAATGCCGCTGGCAGCGCCTCGTCAGGGCCGACATCAAACAGCTGCGCCGTTTCCAGCACCAGGAACGGTCGCAGCCGCTTGCCCCCGCCCAGCACCGCATGCCGCATAGCCCCTGCGAGCCGCGCGGGCACCCCTGCGACCATCGGGCCGTGCAAGAGACGCACGAGTTCAGCTTCCACAAGCGCACCCGTCCGGCCGAGAATTTCGGCAAAGTCCATGCTCAGTATTTCCAATCGTTTATGCAAAGCCGCTCATGTGTAGAATGCAGGGCCTCTCCGCACCAGCGCCGCAGCGTAAAAATCCTTCTCGCGGGACTGGCGCTGGCGGACGTTTGCGCCTATAACCCCGCCTTCAAAGCTCCCCGCGAAAGCGGGCTGAGAGGAATTGGCGCTGCGCCGATATCGGTAGATTTTGGATGATCTGTCCAAGCGAAGCCCCACTATCTGCAGCGCGCCCCCGTAAAAATGCTGCCTGGAGAAGATCAATGGCCGTTCCAATGAAGAAAGTCTCGCGCCAGAAGCGCGGGTCTCGCCGTTCGCATGACACGCTTTCTGCTCCGACCTATGTGGAAGACAAGGAATCCGGCGAGCGCCGCCGCCCTCACCACATTGATCTCAAATCCGGAAAGTACCGCGGCCGCCAGATTCTGGAGCCCAAGTCGGACGTTTGATCGTCAGCCGCCCTGTCCATCCGGCCTGCGGCGCTGTTCACTCGCCATGAGCGATCATCCGGGGACGTATCTTGCGGCCCTGCAGTGAAAACGCCTTAAATGCGCGTTAGGCCCACCATGCGCCTGCGCATGTTGGCAAATAACAAGGGTGCCAGCGTCGTATTGGTCAGACAACAATGAAGCACGCGCGTATTCGGCTGACAGGGGAGTAACGAATGTCGATCAGGTCCTTGCCGCTCATCGTCTTCGCATTCATTTTCTACAACATCGTGGTGCTGTTCGGCGCGAGCGATACCGGCAACGCCGAAAGTATCCTGCGGTCGGTATTCTTCTCCCTGCCCTCATTCCGCTCCGGCGCTGCCGAGGGGGTTGACGCAGTTCGCTGGACGTTCACCTGGGGCGACCTGATTATCCTTGTCACGATGCTGCTTTTGTTCGTCGAAATCCTAAAGGCGACATATACCTCGACCGCCAGTCTGCTCGATCACGGGCTTTCCATGCTGGTGTTCATCGCCTGTCTGGTCGAGTTCCTGTTGGTTGATGCCGCGTATACGAGCGTCTTCTTCCTGCTCATGGTCGCCACTCTCATCGACGTCATTGCAGGATACACCATCGGCATCCGCGTGGCCCGCCGCGACATCGGGTTTGGCGGCATGGGCGATTAGACCTCTCCAATTCCCTCCTGCAACTTGGAAAATGGGCGGGTTGGCAGCAACCGGCCCAATTTCTTTGTCGGCCGGCCCAAAATCCGCCGTTCCCGTGACCCACTCGCTTCAACTGTTGTTAGGAGTTTACCTCTACCCTGAGGGATGATGGCCGTTCGCTTCCGAACCCCGGGCAAGAGCGGAGCCGACGTAGTAGGAACATCCCTCTGTGAGCTTTTCGCCCCAACCGATGATGGCAGTCAAAGGCCGAGATGACATGCCCAACCGGGACGCTGATAGCGAACATGCCAGCACTGGGAACCAGTCGGCCGCGACTGGGCCTGACGGGTTAATCGAATCCGAAGCGCTCGACCTAGTCGGCATGTTGTCGGCGTTCGACGAAAGCGCTTATGTATGGGATCTCCGCGACGACTCCCTGCTGTGGGAAGAAAATGCTCCGGCTGTATTAGGCCTCGACGACGTCGCCGATATCTCGACCGGCAAGAACTTCGATAACCGTATCGTCCCCGAGCATCGCGCCCGCCGTCTGGTTGCTGTTATCAATTCCACGTCTTGCCCCCATGATCGCGGCGTCCCCTACCGGGTCCAGTACCGGTTCCGCCCCGGCGCCCTGCGCGGCATCGCTTCGATATGGCTTGAAGACCACGGCCGCTGGTGGCCTGACGAGGACGGCAAGCCGATCCGGGCCCGCGGCACCATTCGCGTCGTCAACGAAAGCTTCGTCGCCGAGCAAGCCGCCCTTTACGGCTCAGACAGCGATGAGATGACAAACCAGCTCAACCGCACCCGGTTGCCCCAGGCGATCGCCGCGGTACTCGGCCGGGCCGAACATCGCCAAACGTCAAGCGCGTTCCTGATGATCGCCGTCAACAACCTCGCATCAGTAAACGAAACCTTCGGCTTTGACATCGGCGACGAGGTGCTGAACGCCACGGCAAAGATCGTCAAGGGCAAGCTCAGGAGCGGCGACCTTTTGGGGCGCTATTCTTCCAACAAGTTCGGAGTGATCGTATCCAATTGCGGCGCAGGCGCCATGCGCATCGCCGCCGAGCGCTTCATGAAGGCAGTCCGCCAGACGCCGATCAATACCAGCGCCTGCCAGCTGACGGCGACGATTTCCGTCGGCGGCGTGACCATGCCCGATCAAGCCGGCACCGTGCGCCAGGTCTTCAGCCGTTCCCTGCACGCCCTCGACGCGGCCAAGTCGCGCCGCCTTGACAGCTTCGTCGGCTTCACCGCCGATACCGACCACGAGTTGATCCGGCAGCGCCGCATCACCATCGCCGACGACATCATGTCGGCCCTCGACGAAGACCGCATGCGTCTCGTCCTGCAACCGATCATCAATTCGGCGACCCGCAAGGCCGATCTTTATGAATGCCTGTTGCGCATGGAGAAAACGGACGGGTCGATCGTTTCGGCCGGCGAATTTATCCCGTTCGCAGAACAGTTCGGGCTGTTGCGGCTGATTGACAGGCGCACGCTTGAACTCTCGGTGGCCCTGCTGCGCAAGCACCCCCGCCTTTCACTCTCGGTCAATGTGTCGAGCATGACGACGACGGACCAGGACTGGCTAACCACGCTGCAGAACCTGTCCGGCAACGACCGCTCCCTGACCAAGCGTCTCGTCCTCGAGATTACCGAGACGAAAGTGATCGACGACATCGATCAAGCCATCGCATTCGTCGACACGCTGCGTGAAATGGGCTGCCGCGTCGCGATAGACGACTTTGGCGCCGGCTACACGTCTTTCAAGAACCTGAAGCACCTCCCGGTCGACCTGGTGAAGATCGATGGCGCATTCGTCAAGAACCTGTCCGTCGACAGTTCCGACAAGATCTTCATAAAGACGATGGTGGAATTGGCCGAAACGTTCGGCATGGAAACGGTCGCGGAATGGGTCGGCGACGAGGAAACCGCAGACATTCTGACGAAAGCGGGCATCACCTATCTGCAGGGCTTTCATTTTGGCCAGCCGATACCAGCCAGCGATCTACCCGACGACTTGTGAAGATTCCTTCACCCGCGGGCGGGTATGCCCTGACGGTGCAAGTTTTCCAAGGCCATGACTGTGGCCCTGCTGCTGAACAAGCTTGCTTGAGTGTTGACCAAAGGAGCGCCGCCCCCGCGGCGGGTGACGCCGTTAGGCCGATTGGTCCGTGAGCGAAAAAGCAACATTGTTTCCGGCTAAAGCGGAGACGATCTAGTGAGGCGACGCGCCTTTGTTGATCGATGGTGCGGCGAGTTTGAGTCAACTAAGGCGCGATAAACGCCTCACTAAGCCATTGATCCTGCTAGTGTCCCTTTGTCTCCGAATTGCCGATGAACGGGTGCCGCAAAGGTGTCGGAAATTCGGAGACGGGACACTAGTCCTTGTCCTGCGCCAGCTTCTCGATCTTGTGCTGCATCGCCGCGAGCTGCGACTTCAATTCTTCGATCTCGTTTCGCGCTGGAGCCGCATCGGCTGGTTTCCCGTTACCCTCGACCCCTTTGGCGCCGGGATCGGCTGCCGTATTCGGGAACGGACTCCACATCGACATGGCCTGTTCGAAGATCGCCATGTTGCGCCGGGCATGTTCCTGATAGGCCTCGAACGGCGTCGCATGCGATCCGAACGCTGTCGAAATCTGATCCCGGAAGCGTTCCTGTTCGCGCGCCAGAGTTTCCATACTGAATTGCAGGTAAGTCGGCACCATCCGCGAGATACTGTCGCCGTAGAGCCGGATGAGCTGCCGCAGGAACGGTACGGGAAGTAAAGTCTGCCCCTTGCTCTCCTGGTCGACGATAATCTGTGTCAGCACCGAGTGCGTCAGGTCGTCGCCGCTCTTGGCGTCATAGACGACGAAGTCCCGGTCTGAACGCACCATGTCGGCAAGATCGTCGAGCGTCACGTACGTGCTCGTCTCGGTATTGTAGAGACGGCGGTTGGCGTACTTTTTGATGACGACCGATTCGCGTTTCTCGTCTCGGGTTTCCGTCTTTTTCAGCATTTCACGCTCGGCTCAAGTTGACATTGCACTTGTCGGCCGGCAGCGGCCGATCTTGTTGCGATGCGACAAGGTATCACAACGTTCGTTCGAGTTGGAAGCCGTTTGTGCCGGAAATCTGAACAGACGCGGAAGTCTTATGATCAAATGTTCGCCTCATGTCTCGATTGCAGGTGCGAAGTGAGACCTGTTATGACCGGTGCAGGCACTATCGCACATATCCCGCACCGTGCCGGTTTTGCCCCACGGCACCCCGCTATAGAGAAACTCGAGCCGCCTCCGCGAGCTGAGCAACCCAGGAGCCTTTATTTATGAGTCAGGACAACGACACGATCGTCATCGCCAGCGCCGCGCGCACCCCCGTGGGCTCTTTCAACGGTTCGCTTGCTTCCCTGCCGGCTCACGAACTCGGCAAGGTCGCCATTCAGGCCGCAATGGAGCGTGCCGGTGTTGCCCCAGCCGACGTATCCGAAGTGATCATGGGCCAGGTCCTCGCAGCAGGCGCAGGCCAGAACCCAGCCCGCCAGGCCTCCGTTAACGCAGGCATCCCCGTCGAGAGCCCGGCCTGGGGCATGAACCAGTTGTGCGGCTCCGGCCTGCGCGCTGTCGCCCTCGGTGCCCAGCAGATCCGCGATGGCTCCGCGACGATCGTCATTGCCGGCGGCCAGGAAAGCATGAGCCAGGCACCGCACTTGGCCCACCTGCGCGACGGCACCAAGATGGGCGATGTCAAGTTCATCGACAGCATGCTGCGCGATGGCCTGATGGATGCGTTCCACGGCTATCACATGGGCACCACCGCCGAGAACGTCGCAAAACAATACCAGATCACGCGCGACGAGCAGGACGCCTTCGCGGTTGCCTCGCAGAACAAGGCGGAAGCCGCTCAAAAAGCCGGTAGGTTCAAGGACGAGATCGCGCCCGTAACGATCAAGGGCCGCAAGGGCGACACGATCGTCGACGCCGACGAATACATCAAGGCCGGCACCACCCTCGACACCGTCGGCAAGCTCAAGCCCGCCTTTGACCGCGAATCGGGCACCGTCACCGCCGGTAACGCCTCCGGCATCAACGACGGCGCCGCCGTCGTACTGCTCATGACCCTTGCCGAAGCCAAGCGCCGCGGTATCGAACCGCTCGCCCGTATCGTCTCTGCCGCCACCGCCGGCGTCGACCCGGCGATCATGGGCACCGGCCCCATACCTGCTTCGCGCAAGGCTCTCGAAAAGGCCGGGTGGTCAATCGACGACCTCGACCTGATCGAAGCCAACGAAGCCTTTGCTGCACAGGCCTCGGCCGTGAACAAGGACCTCGGCTGGGATACCTCCAAGGTCAACGTCAACGGCGGCGCCATCGCCATCGGCCACCCGATCGGTGCCTCCGGCGCACGCGTCCTCAACACGCTGCTGTTCGAAATGAAGCGGCGCGATGCCAAGAAGGGCCTCGCCACGCTTTGCATCGGTGGCGGCATGGGTGTCGCGCTTTGCGTCGAACGGGACTGATAGCCGAGCAGAAGGCGATTGCGCGAGGCGCCGGAAGCGCCGACCCTGATCACCTTCACCTGCCGATCCCGGCGCGGCTGCTTACATGGCCGCGCCATTCACCTATTAAAGCAACGCTAAACTCAAAAAAGGATTCTCCATGGCACGAGTAGCACTCGTCACCGGCGGCACGCGCGGCATCGGCGCCGCCATCTCCATCGCCCTCAAGGCAGCCGGCTGCAAAGTCGCCGCAAACTACGCTGGCAACGATGATGCCGCCAACGCCTTCAAGGCCGAGACCGGTATCCCCGTCTTCAAGTGGTCGGTCGCCGAGTACGACGCCTGCGCCGAGGGCATCAAGAAAGTCGAAGCCGAACTCGGCCCAATCGACATCCTGGTCAACAATGCCGGCATTACGCGAGACGGCATGTTCCACAAGATGACGAAGGAGCAGTGGCAGGAGGTCATGAGCACCAATCTCAACGGCCTCTTCAACATGACCCACCCGGTTTGGCCCGGCATGCGCGAGCGCGGCTTCGGGCGCGTCATTAACATTTCCTCGATCAACGGCCAGAAGGGGCAGATGGGCCAGGTCAACTATTCGGCGGCCAAGGCTGGCGATCTCGGCTTCACCAAGGCACTCGCCCAGGAAGGCGCGTTCAAGGGCGTCACCGTCAACGCCATCTGCCCCGGCTACATCGGCACCGAAATGGTGAAGGCCATCGACCCGGAAGTGTTGAAGAAGAACATCCTGCCGCACATCCCCGTCGGCCGCCTCGGCGAGCCCGAGGAGATTGCCAAGATCGTCGCCTTCCTCGCCTCCGACGATGCCGGATTCATCACCGGCTCGACGATCTCCGCCAACGGCGGTCAGTACATGATCTGACCCTTTGTCGCGAACGCGAGACAGCTCACGGGACACGAGCGGGCTGGCATTTGTGCCGGCCCGCTTTCATTTTCGACACTTACCGACGAACTGCACCTTCATTCGAGGGCCGCGTCACGACCGCCACAAGAATTCGTGATCCTCACATTCGAGCGACACGAGGGAACACGCACAACGCCGGCTGCGTTGGACAGCCTGACACGCATGGGGATCGCAGCGATGCCGAAACGGCTTCGCTTTTGATCGAATGGAAAAGGAGTTCAAGGTGCCAAACAAAACTCATATGCGACAATTCGCCGGAGCCATAGTAATTGCCCTCGTGACGAGCACAAGCGCATCTGCGGCAGCTCCGTCGGCGGCGGCAATCGGCTCGGCAGCGGCCGCAAAGATTGTAGCAACGGCGATGCCTGCAACGGCAACCGCCGGTGATACTGCGTCCGCAAACGTACATCAGGTCGCACGCAAGGGCCGTCGCGGTTTCGGTCGTCGGGGCGTGAGAAGTCGCGGCTTCCGATATCCCAATCGCGGAATTCGTCGACACTATTATGGCCGACGGAACATTTATGGCGGTCGCCGCTACTACGGGCGTCGCTACCGTTACGGTGGACCTATCGCCGCTGGTATCGCCGGTATCATCATCGGTGGAGCCATCGCTTCTTCGCGCCGCGACTATGGTGACCGTTGGGAGCGTTGCGATAACGCCTACCGCACGTTCAGGTGGAGTGACGGGACCTACATTCCCTACGTCGGTAGCCCCCGCGTCCTTTGCCCCTATCTTCGTCGATAGTCTCGGCATCGGTTGAGTGCAGGGAGCCCCGCGATTGCGGGGCTCCAATGCTTTTGCGGGTACTTCCCCCCGACGGCGGAACGATCAACGCGGACACTGCGTTTCCGCTCATATCCTTGCCGGACCCGCTCGAAAGGAGAATTCAATGAATTATCGATTATCTCTTTGTCTGTTGACGGTTCTAACGATCAGTTGCTTCACCTCCGCCCCGTCAAGCGCACAAAACGCTACAGCCGTCGACGGACAATTGGCCTACAATAACAACTGCCGCACGTGCCACAGCGTGGATGAAGGCGACAACCGACTCGGTCCAAATCTCCACCAGATTATCGGTCGCAAGGCAGCCGCGGCCGATGGCTACGGATATTCGTCGGCATTCAACAGCGCTGACTTCGAGTGGACTCCCGAAAACCTCGATCAGTTCATTGCCGATCCGGACGCAGTCGTCCCCGGAAACAACATGAAGCCGTATTCCGGCATCGTTGAAGCCGAGGTCCGTTCAGCGATCATCGAGCATCTCAAGAAACAATAACGCTCGACTCCGACGACCTTACGGTTGAGCCCGGTGCATCCAATCGCACCGGGCCATTTCACCTAACGGCTTCTCAAATCCCGATCGCACCATAGGCGTCTGCGCAGCGCTTGATCGCAATGGCATAGGCAGCCGTTCTCAGATCCGGCATGGTGCCGGGACCATTCCAGCCGAGCCGGATCTGCCCGTAGGCCGTCCGCATCATGTCGTCGAGTCCGGATCGCACGAGATCGATCTCACTCGCCCCGTGCACGAACGACCGAGCAATGTCGCGAGGGAACGCTACACCCGTCATCTTCTCAAGCGAACTTGCCAACAGCTGATGGCTAGACTCGTGATGCCGGCGCTCCATCAGCCCGAACGGAATGTGCGTGAGGTTCTTGACCCACTCGAAATAGCTCACGACGACGCCGCCCGCGTTCACGTAGAGATCGGGCATCACCACGATGCCGCGCTCGCGTAGGATCCTATCGCCCTCGAAGGTCGTCGGCCCGTTCGCCGCCTCGACGACGAGCTTGGCCTGGATCATGGGCGCGTTCAAATCATGGATAACGCGCTCAAGTGCGGCAGGAATCAGAATATCGCAAGCCCGCGTCAGCACGCTCGCACCGTCGTCAACGAACTCGACGCCTTCGAAGCCAGCAAGCCCGCCGGACTTTATCAAGTGCTGCTTCAGGTCCTCGATCGGCAGCCCATCGTCCGACCAGACCGCTCCGTCACGTTCGATAACGCCGACAATTCTGCACCCGTCTTCGTCGCCAAGAAACTTTGCCGCGTGATAGCCGACGTTGCCTAGCCCCTGCACGATCACGGCCTTGCCCTTGAGCGGCCCACTCAGCCCGGCGCGCTCCAGATCCTTCTCATGCCGGAAGAATTCACGGATCGCGTACTGCGTGCCCCGCCCGGTCGCTTCAATGCGACCCTCGATGCCGCCCATCGCGAGTGGCTTGCCCGTGACGCAGGCAAGCGCGTTGATATCGTTTGGGGACCAGCGCCGATACTCATCGGCCATCCACACCATCGTCATTTCGTTGGTGCCCATATCGGGGGCCGGCACGTTGTGGCTCGGCCCTAGGAAATTGTGCCGGGCCAGTTCCTGAGTGAAGCGGCGCGTGATCCTCTCCAGCTCCGATCGCTCCCACTGGGCCGGATCGATTTTGAGGCCACCCTTCGACCCACCGAAAGGAAGTCCCATGAGCGCGCACTTGAACGTCATCAGCGCCGCCAGCGCCTCGACCTCTTCCTGGTCGACGTCCGCGGAATAGCGGATGCCACCCTTCGCCGGCGTGACATGAGAACTGTGCACGCTGCGCCAGCCGTGGAAAGTTTCGACGCGCCCGCGCAACCGCACGCCGAAGCGCGTGACGTACGTCGCGTTGCAGATGCGGATTTTTTCTGCAAGCCCATCCTGCATCGGAACGAAGACGGCTCCGGCATTGAACTGGCGGTTGACGTCGTCGAGAAATGAACGACCGGACATGAAGTCTCCATCTCGTTTGTTGCTGGCCGGCAGTTGTCGGCACTAGAACATTTCATGGCATGAGAAGTCCCACGGCCCAAAAGTCAGATTCGATCAGTGGACAGACGGTCGCTGCCTTAACTTCAATATGGAACGATCAACTGGCCCATTCGTTCACCTACTTGAGGTTTTCAATGCGCTCGGAATTTGCTGACGCCGAAAACCGGATCGGAGGCCGCTATGTATGCTCACCGGACATCAGCACGACAAACGCTGATTGTCGCCATTATCACCTTGTTTTTCGCTGCTGTTGGGATGCCTGGAGTTGCTGGTGCAAAGGTCGCTCCGGCGACTGCCGCCGCAGCCTCCTTGCCGGCCGGTGCGGCAGCCGAACGAATTGTGGCAGACAGTCCGGTGTCGAAATCCAATATAATTTTAGTCGCACGCAAGGGCCGGCGAGGTGTATCCAGGCGCCACGCGCGAAAGCGACCGCGAGCGACACGGCGTAACAGAGCCCGAATTCGGAATCGCTCGGTCCACAAACGCTCGGCAAGGCGTCATCGGTCGCTCAAACGTCGCCGGCACCAATTCAAAAGAAAGCGCTCTCATCGCCGCGCCGGGAAAATTTACCGCAAGAGGCCACGTTACGGGAACGTCTACCGCAAGAGGCCACGTTACCAATATCACTCGCGCCGCCATTATGGCCGTCATTCCTATCGCAATCGGCGGGGCCCATCGCTGGCGGCCATTGCCGGACTGATCATTGGAGGCGCAATTGCCGCCTCGAAGCGCGATTATTATGATCGCTGGGAGCGCTGCGACGATCGATACCGGACGTTCCGTTGGAGCGATGGCACGTATATCCCCTATGCCGGAAGCCCGCGTGTCCTATGCCCTTATCTCCGTCGCTGACGATTCGGCTGGAGCGCCTGGACGACGTGTCTCAAGAATGGCTGTCGAACGCAAAACCGCCGCGATGGATAACGCATCGCGGCGGTCTTTTCTTCGTCTGTCCCTATTAAAACCTCAGCAGCCGTAGCCGCCGCGACGCATGCACTCCCGCATCTTGTTCCGCAGGTCGTCTTTCCAGTCCTTCGCGTCTTCGCGGCCGGCGCTGCTGCCATCGCTGCTTCCCGCGCGGTAACCGATCTCGTAGCCCTTCTGGTACCCATCCTTGTAGCCCCGCTGGTAGGCCGCAGAACTTGCGTCGGCCGTGCGATACTTGCTGTTACCGCCGAAGATGAGCTCATCGACATAGGACGCCTTGTAGGCACCCTTGAAACCGTCCTCGTAGCCGTGCTTGCGGCCGACTGACTTGCCCTTTGCGTAACCTTCGGAATAGCTGCTGGCATGGGCCGGCGCAGCCGTGAAACCCAGCGTGCCGAACATCAAGGTGACGGCGAGCAGAGGCATCATGAAAATTGCAAAAAGTTTGCTGCGGGCGGATGTGGTGGTTGTTGCGATCGTAGTCGTAAACATAAGTCCAAATCTCCTAGGCGTGATGTTGTGTCCTTCCATCGCCAAAATGTCGGCCGCGCCCTTAAATAAAACTGAACGGTGCGTTCAGAAACCATTCATCTAAAGAAAAACCGCTCCTACGGTTGAATAACAAGCACCTATCACGCCAAAACCTGTTCGAACGCGCAGCGTTCCAACGCCCAAGGGGCGTCGGGCGAACAGCTGGCCCCGTCGGAGCGCCTTTGGCGCATGAGACAAAAAGTGGCGTGAAGATGAAACGAACGCGCAGCGTTCCAACGCCCAAGGGGCGTCGGGCGAACAGCCCGCACCGTCGGAGCGCCTTTGGCGCATGAGACAAAAAGTGGCGTGAAGGTGAAGCGAACGCGCAGCGTTCCAACGCCCAAGGGGCGTCGGGCGAACAGCCCGCACCGTCGGAGCGCCTTTGGCGCGTGAGACAAAAAGTGGCGTGAAGGTGAAACGAACGCGCAGCGTTCCAACGCCCAAGGGGCGTCGGGTGAACAGCCCGCCCCGTCGGAGCGCCTTTGGCGCGTGAGACAAAAAGTGGCGCACCCGGCAGGATTCGAACCTGCGACCTTTGCCTTCGGAGGGCAACACTCTATCCAGCTGAGCTACGGGTGCTTAGGACGGACCATGCTTGTAGCCGATCCCTTCGCGGCGCGCAAACACCCTTCGGCTTCGCTCATCTTCATACGCAAATCAGGCGCTAACCGCCCACGCCAGGCATCACACGCGCACTGTCAGAAGGTCCGATAGCGGCGGGTTTTCCAAAGCATATTCACAGCCTTATCCCCAGTGGCATGCTTACATCTTTGCCGCTGGCCAGAGTTGCGCCATCGTCTGCGGAAGTTGTCGAAACTATGGCCAATCACCGAGGGCAGGAAAGTGACGATACACCACGCGCCAGAACTCAAGGGGGATCTCAACGGGCTGGAAGACTTCCTCGATTTGCAGCGCCGCCGCGAGACGCGCCTACGGCGCGCCCTGGAACGAATCCGCAGTGCCGCCGAAGGCGATAACCGGTTCCCTCCGATGAACTGGACCGACGTCGCCGAAGTTGCCCGTCAGGCACTGGAAGAGACGCACAAACTTACACCGCGGAATGGATGACGGCCGGATTAAGGTAAGTGACCGGGGCCGGAATTTGCGCCTATAGTCCGGCCCCATGACAGACACACAGACACACACCGGCGAGACGCCTGGCACCAGCCAGCCCCGCGACGAAATCTGCACGGTACCCGATGGCGACTCCGCCCCCGTTGAGAAGGGCAGCCACGTCTATCTCGTGGACGGCTCGGGCTATATTTTCCGTGCGTTCCATGCGCTGCCGCCGCTGACGCGCCCCTCCGACGGCCTGCCGGTCGGCGCCGTGCACGGCTTCTGCCAGATGCTGTGGAAGCTGTTGGCCGATTCGAAAGCCTCCGAAGCCCCGACTCACATGGCGGTCATCTTCGACTATTCCGCCAAGACCTTCCGAAACGACATCTACGAGCAGTACAAGGCCCAGCGACCGCCCCCGCCCGAAGAACTTGTTCCCCAGTTCCCGCTGATCCGAGAGGCTGTGAAAGCCTTCAACGTCGCCTGCATCGAACAGGAGGGCTATGAGGCCGACGATCTGATCGCAACCTACGCCAAACGGGTCGTCGAAGCCGGCGGCGACGTCACCATCGTCTCCTCCGACAAGGACCTGATGCAGCTCATCGGACCCGGCGTCGTCATGTTCGACGGCATGAAGAACAAGAAGATCGGTCCCGACGAGGTCGTCGAGAAATTCGGCGTCGCCCCCGACAAGGTCATCGACGTCCAGTCGCTCGCCGGCGATTCGGTCGACAACATTCCCGGCGTCCCCGGCATCGGCGTCAAGACGGCTGCACAGCTCATCGTCGAATATGGCGATCTCGACCAACTGCTGGCCCGGGCAGGCGAGATCAAGCAGCCCAAGCGCCGCGAGAAGCTCATCGAGTTCGCCGATCAGGCCCGCCTGTCCCGACAGTTGGTGACGCTGGCAACCAACGCCCCGCTCAACGTACCGGCCGACAGGCTGGCGGTACAGCCCGCTGCGTCCGACCAGCTACTCGCCTTCCTGCGCGAGATGGAGTTCAACACGCTGACGCGCCGCATCGCCGAAGCGATGGGTGCCGAACCTCCGGCCGCCTTGCCGCAGTCCGTTGGATCGTCAATCGCCGCCAAGGGGGCGAGGAGCGGCGATGGAGCAGGCAAGGCCGTCGGTAGATCAACGTCGGCTGGCGAAGCGGGCACGCCGCGCGCCGCTGTCCTGCACGGCCAGCGGTTTGCAACGTCCGTCGGTTTCGACCGCGCCGCCTATCCAACCGTAACGACACGCGAAGACCTCGAAGCCTGGGTCACCGAAGCCTGGAACGCCGGCCACGTCGCCTTCGATACCGAGACCGGCGACCTCGACGCTTCACGCGCCGAACTCGTCGGCTTCTCGCTGGCGACAGCGCCGGGCCGCGCCTGCTACGTGCCATTGCAGCACAAGTTGGATGACGGCGGGCTCGACTTCGGCGATGGCGGCGGTCTCGACCAGATGCCGATCGAGGATGCACTTGGCGTTATCAAGCCGCTGCTCGAAGACGCGAGCATCCTCAAGATCGGGCAGAACCTGAAATACGACGTTGTCGTCATGGCCCGTTACGGCATTGAGATCGCCGGCCTCGATGATACCATGCTGATATCGTACGCGCTCGACGGCGGTCGCGGCAGTCACGGCATGGACGATCTCGCCGAGCGCCATCTGAAGCACACTTCGATCTCGTTCAAGCAGGTCATCGCCCATGCTCCTGGCAAGAAGGCCGCCGACAGATCCTTCGCCCAGGTGCCGATCGACAAGGCCACCGAATATGCGGCCGAGGACGCCGATATCACGCTGCGCCTCTGGCACATTTTGAAGCCGCGACTCGTCGCGGAAGGCATGACGACCGTCTATGAAACGCTGGAACGTCCGCTGGTGCGCGTCATCGCTGACATGGAGCGCGCCGGCGTCAAGGTCGACCGCGCCATCCTTTCCCGCCTTTCGGGCACCTTCCAGCAGCGCATCGGCGTCCTTGAGGAAGCCGTCTGCGAACTCGTTGGCGAGAAATTCAACCTCGGCTCGCCAAGACAGCTCGGCGAGTTGCTGTTTGACAAGCTGAAACTACCCGGCGGCAAAAAAACCAAGACTGGTCAGTGGGAGACCCGCGCAGGTCTCCTCGACGATCTCTCCGGCAACGAGGAATTGCCCGACGATGCTAGAAAGCTCGTGCAGACGATGCTCGAGTGGCGTCAGCTTTCCAAGTTGAAATCGACCTATACCGATGCCCTGCCGACGTTCATCGATGCGGGCGGGCGCATCCACACCTCTTACTCGATGGCCTCGACCACGACCGGGCGGCTCGCGTCCTCCGAACCCAACCTGCAGAACATCCCCGTCCGCACCAAGGAGGGCCGTGAGATCCGCACTGCCTTCATTGCGGAAAAAGGCAACCAGCTTATTTCGGCGGACTATTCCCAGATCGAATTGCGCGTCCTTGCCCACATCGCCAACATCCCGCAGTTGAAGAAAGCCTTCGACGAAGGCCTCGACATTCACGCCATGACGGCCTCCGAGATGTTCGGAGTGCCGATCGAAGGCATGCCGGGCGAAGTCCGCCGCCGGGCCAAAGCCATCAACTTCGGCATCATCTACGGCATCTCGGCGTTCGGGCTGGCAAACCAGCTGTCGATCCCGCGCCAGGAAGCCGGCGAATACATCAAGACCTACTTCCAGCGCTTCCCAGGCATTCGCACGTACATGGAGCAGACCAAGGAGTTCGCCCGCGAGTACGGCTACGTGGAGACGGTGTTCGGTCGCAAGGTCCACTATCCTGAGATCAATACGAAGAATCCCTCGATGCGCGGTTTCCTCGAGCGCGCCGCGATCAACGCACCGATCCAGGGATCCGCCGCCGACATCATACGCCGCGCCATGGTGCGCATGCCGCACGCACTGGCCGCCGCCGGGCTGAAGTCCGCGCGCATGCTGCTGCAAGTCCACGACGAACTGATATTCGAGGCGAGCAAGGCCGAAGCCAGCGACGTTATTGCGGTCGCCCGCGAAGTCATGGAAGGCTCATGCCTTCCCGCCTTGCAGCTCTCTGTTCCCATCCACGTCGACGCCAAGGCCGCCGAGAACTGGGACGAGGCGCATTAGGTCATCCGGAACGGCGTGCCGGTTCCCGGAGCTTCACCGAAAACGAACTTGCAATGTCGCCACCGGCCGTATAGCCGCGTTCCGCCCCGTCTTGCTCGATATCCTGTCAATGAGGCATTAGCGACGCTCTGCCCGAGATATGCACTGAAATTGGCCACCGGGTCAGCCGCTCTCCGAATCCGCAAAGAAAGATTTTTATTTGAAATCAAATAGTTATCAGGAGATCCAGGGGTTCTGTTTCTGCATAGATCGACAACTTCGTAGCAGCACCAAATATTTGTGAATTGCTGGAAATCCCGCAGAGCAGCTAGCAGATTCCATGTCGAACGCGATTGTCGCCTCGACAGTTCATGGAGAGCTGAATGTTGTCCAAATCCCGCCTCGGCCTCGCCGCGACAATTGCAATCGCATCCCTTGGCTTCGCCGTCGCCGTCGACACCGCCGCCGCAAAAGAATCGAAAGCCGCCGCGAAAGCTCAGGCTGCTCAGACCAACACCGGCGGCATGCCTGAGTGGGGCCCTGGCGTCCTCGGTCTTTAACCACTGATGGCGCGTAGCAAGGACCATCCGGCCAGGAGCCAGGACTAGTCCAAGGTGCAATGGCAATCCCATTGCACCTTTTTTATCGCGGTTCCGTCTGTTCAAACCTGCTTGCTCGCGAAGCTCGTTCGTAAAATGGCTGAGCCGTTACTCCAACGCAGGATCCCGCTTCACGAATTTACCGCCATCACAAAACCAGCTGCCGCACATCACCCAGCACGTCGGCGAGCTTGCGTGTGAAGCGGGCCGCTAGGGCCCCATCGACGACGCGGTGGTCATAGGAACAGCACAGCGGCAGCATCAGTCGTGGCTTGAACTCTTCGCCATCCCAGACCGGCTTCATGGTCGAGCGCACCACGCCTAGGATCGCGACTTCGGGAGCGTTGACGATCGGGGTGAAGTTGGTGCCGCCGATACCGCCGAGCGACGAGATCGAGAACGTCCCGCCCTGGATGTCAGCGGGCGTGATCTTGCCGGCGCGCATGCGTTCCGAAACTTCGGCCAGTTCCTTCGACAACTCGACGATACCCTTGCGATCGACGTCCTTGATAACCGGTACGACGAGCCCGTCAGGCGTATCGACGGCAACGCCGAGATGATAATATTTCTTCATGATCAGCGCGTCTTTCGACGGCGCCAGCGACGCATTGAATGCTGGATACTCTTTGAGCGCGACGACGCATGCTTTCAAAAGGAACGATAGCAGCGTCACCCGGTATCCCTTCTCCTTGGCCGCCGAGTCGAGCGTCTTGCGGTAGACCTCGAGATCGGTGATGTCGGCTTCGTCGGTGTGCGTGACGTGCGGGATATTCAGCCACGAGCGGTGCAGCGCCGGCCCGGACAATTTTTTCAGCCGCGTCAGCGGAACTGTTTCGATTTCGCCGTACTTGGCGAAATCCTGTGCCGGAATTTCGGGAATACCCACCCCGCCGGAGACCGCCGGTCCGGCGGCTCCCGAAACCGCCCGCTTGACGTCCTCCTTTGTGATGCGTCCCTTTTCACCCGTACCTGTGAGCTTCGTAAGATCGAGGTCGAATTCGCGTGCGATGCGCCGGACGGAAGGGCTTGCGTGCACGCCGCCGAAGTCGGCCGGAACCGGCAGTCCGGTTGCACGCTGCGTTGAAGGTGATGCGGTAGCCGGCGCGTCCTCGTCCGATGGCGGCGGAACAGACGCACCGTTGCCGGCGCCTTGCCCTTTCGTCGCATTCGCTGTCTGCGAGGCAGCATCGCCGGGTTTCTCCGCTGCCGCCGTGCTGGGCCCGTCTCCCGCCGGTTCCAGTTTCAAAAGCGCACTGCCCTCGCTCACCTTGTCGCCGACCTTGACCAGCACTTCCGCCACGCGTCCCGCACCCGGCGAAGGAACCTCCATCGTTGCCTTATCGCTTTCCAGCGTCACGATCGGGTCTTCCGGCTTGACCTCGTCGCCGGGTTTGACCAGAATTTCGATGATGGGAATCTCATTGAAATCGCCGATGTCCGGAACCTTGACTTCGATCAGTGCCATTTCGTGCGCTTCCTCGTACTTGATGTTCCGGTAACGTTGCTCTTCAAGCGGTAACTGGATTGGGTTTGGTTGGATCGATTCCGTATTTCTGAATCGCCTCCGCAACCTTGGCGGACGGCACCTTGTTCTCGTCGGCCAAAGCCTTGAGCGCCGCAACAGCAACGAAATGACGATCGACCTCGAAGTGATGGCGCAGCTTCTTGCGGAAATCGGAACGCCCGAAGCCATCCGTACCAAGAACCTTGTAGCGGCCCGGGACGTGCGCGCGGATCTGTTCGGCGTAAAGGCTCATGTAGTCGGTGGAAACCACGACTGGACCATCGCCGCAGGCTTCCAGCTGCCCCGTCACATAAGGTACCCGTGCCGGCTCGAGCGGATTGAGCATGCTCCAGCGTTCCGCCTCCCGCGCTTCGCGGGCCAATTCGGTGAAACTCGTCACCGAGAAAATGTCGGCACTGATCCCGAAGTCCTTTTCCAGAAGTTCGGCGCCCGCGATCACCTCGCGCAGGATCGAGCCGGATCCCATCAGCTTCACCTTGAAACCTTCGGCCTTGGGATCGGCCGCCTTGAGCAGATACATGCCTTTGATGATGCCTTCTTCGACGCTGTCCGGCATGGCGGGGTGCTCGTAGTTCTCGTTCATCACAGTAATGTAGTAGTAGACGTCCTCCTGGTTCCCGACCATGCGCTTCAGGCCATTCTGGATGATCACTGCGAGTTCATAGTTGAACGTTGGATCATAGGAAATGCAGTTCGGGATCGTCGCCGACAACACGTGGCTATGCCCGTCCTCGTGCTGCAGACCCTCGCCGTTGAGCGTCGTGCGACCCGAAGTTCCCCCGATCAGGAAGCCGCGCGCCCGCATGTCGCCGGCCGCCCAGGCAAGGTCCCCGACGCGCTGGAAGCCGAACATCGAATAGTAGATGTAGAACGGGATCATGGGGCAGTTCGACGTCGAGTAGCTGGTCGCCGCCGCGATCCAGCTCGACATGGCACCCGCTTCGTTGATGCCTTCCTGCAGCATCTGCCCGGATTTGTCTTCCTTGTAGTACATCAGCTGGTCGGCATCCTGGGGTTTATAGAGCTGGCCGACCTGGGAAAAGATGCCGTACTGGCGGAACATGCCCTCCATGCCGAAGGTGCGGCTCTCGTCCGGCACGATGGGCACCACGCGCTGGCCGAGCGACTTGTCGCGAAGAAGCGTATTGAGGATGCGCACGAACGACATCGTCGTCGAGATTTCGCGGCCCTCGCCAGTGCCTTCGAGTTGCGACTTGAAGGCCTCGAGATCCGGCACGACGAGTTCCACATCACTCTTCCTGCGCCGCGACGGCAGATATCCGCCGAGCGCCTTGCGTCGTTCGCGCAGGTATTTCATCTCAGCGGAATCTTCGGCAAGCTTGACGAACTCGACGTTCTTCACCTGTTCGTCGGAGAGCGGCACCTTAAAACGGTCACGGAACTGTAGAAGCGAATCGGTGCCCATCTTCTTCTGCTGGTGGGTGATCATCTGGCCTTCGCCAGCCGCACCCATGCCGTAGCCCTTGACGGTCTTCGCCAGGATCACCGTCGGCTGCCCCTGGTGCTCGACGGCCGCCTTATAGGCGGCGTAAACCTTCACCGCATCATGCCCGCCGCGCGTCAATGACCAGATCTTCGAATCCGACCAGTCCGCCACCATCGCCGCCGTCTCCGGATAACGCCCGAAGAAATTCTTGCGGATGTATTCCCCGTCCTTCGACTTGAAGTCCTGGTATTCGCCGTCGACGCACTCTTCCATCAGCTGGCGCAAGCGGCCGGGTGTGTCCTGCATAAGCAGTTCGTCCCAGGTCGAACCCCACACCACCTTGATGACGTTCCAGCCGGCGCCGCGGAAATCGGCTTCGAGTTCCTGGATGATCTTGCCGTTGCCGCGCACCGGCCCGTCGAGCCGTTGCAGGTTGCAGTTGACAACGAAGATGAGGTTGTCGAGCTTCTCGCGCCCGGCAAGCCCGATGGCGCCGAGGCTTTCCGGCTCGTCCATTTCCCCGTCGCCGCAGAACTGCCAGACGTGTCGGTTTACAGTGTCCGCCAGCCCGCGCCCCTGCAGGTATTTCAGGAAACGCGCCTGATAAATCGCGATCAGCGGCCCAAGCCCCATCGAAACCGTCGGAAACTGCCAGAAATCCGGCATCAGCCAGGGGTGGGGATAGGACGAGACACCCTTGCCATCGACCTCCTGGCGAAAATTCAGGATCTGCTCTTCCGAAAGCCGTCCCTCGATGAAGGCGCGTGCATAGATGCCCGGCGCCGAGTGGCCCTGCACGAAGATGAGATCGCCGCCGTGCCCCTCATGCGGTGCGTTCCAGAAGTGCGTGAAACCGGTCGCATAAAGCGTCGCCGCCGACTGGAACGAGGCGATGTGACCGCCAAGTTCGGAGCTTTCCTTGTTTGCGCGCAGGACGATAGCCGCCGCATTCCAGCGGATCGCCGCCCTCACCCTGTTTTCGAGTTCCCGGATACCGGGATACGGCGGCTGCTCGTCGACATCGATGGTATTGATATAGGCCGTGTTGGCGGCAAATGGCACGTGCGCACCGGACCGACGGGCGGTTGCAACGACGTGCTCGAGAATATCGTCGGCCCGCCCCGTACCTTCGAACGCGATGACGGAGTTGATCGCATCGACCCACTCGGCAGTTTCAGCCGGATCGGTCTCATATTCGTTCGACATGGAGATTCCTCATGAGGGCTGGCGTGCGTGGGCGCAACCGGAATTGACCTGCAGCAAACGCATAATGACCTATTGTGCCGATCGGACTCAACGAGAATGCGGCCTCCGCTTTTACAATAATGCTATGCACCAGGCGCAGGTCTCGGCACTGACGCATCTAGGCTGCCGAAACGGCTGCCCGCCTGAGCTTCCGGTCCGGGAGGTATGAGCGGACCTTCGGCATCAGGCCTCTCGCATGCGCCCGTTGCATCCCCTCCCAATAGTCCGTCGACATCAACTCGGCGTTGGCATCGCGAAAGTAACGTCGCAATTCCGGATTCTCCAGTCGAAGACCGACCAGCATTTCCTCGGGCAGGAAAATCGTCCCGGTTTCAAAAAACCAGTCGGGAATGTCCTCTTCTCCATCGCAGCGCCCGACGTTGGTGCGCACCTTCACTCCGCTCAGGGGCTCAACAGCGTCATAGTCGAAAAGATAGATCTTGCCGATACGACTGACGCCGTAATTGCGCGCGTCGAGATCCTTGTTGAAGATATTGGCCGCGGCGTTGTTCTGCATGCAGATACCCAGTTCCTCGATCGCGCGCTTGCCGGCCTCCTCGCTGGCGTTCTTCAGGTACACCGGCAGCGGAACGAGTTTCATCTGCACGATGAGATGCTTGAAAAGAACATAGCGGTGCAGGATTTTCACCGATCCTTCGGCCGCGTTTGCGAACTCCTGAAGCAACTCGGGGGTGAACCACGACCGCTCGAGACGGACGTTCGAGAACATCACGTTGTCGAGCATCGAGCCGGCCCTGTCCATGTCGTGGACGAGCCCGTATTTCTTTAAGATTACGTCAGGCCCCTCGAAGGTATCCCACTTGTAGCCCTCAGCCGGGGTATCCCTGATCACCTTCATCACGTACCGCGACGACGGCATCGAGAACCCGATTGCGACCGTTCCGCGGGAACCGACAGCGAAATCGATCAGTTCCTGCGAGCGGTTGTGTTCTCCAACCAGTTCCTTCATCACGGCCACCTTGCCGACGTGGTTGAACCCGATCGTCGAATAGTGGAGCCCGAGCGGCCGCTTCGGCATCAGTTCGTGCAGGAAGCGGGCGAGCTGGTGGTAGGCGTATTCGGTGACGTGGAAATTCGCGAGCGCCGAGGAGAACACCCGGTGGATCTCGTCTGAGTCGGTAATCAGCGCATCGGCGAAGATGCCGTCCTTCTCGTTCAAAAGCGCGATGACGATGGGCAGAAAGCTCCGCGTTTTCGACTTGTCGCCGCCGGCATTGCCCGCGCTGACTTCTCCCGCCCCTTCATTGCGGTCCTTTGCCCTCGTCGGCGTTTCATACCAGACCCTTCCGGCGACATAGCAGCCACGGTTGCGAAAAAAGCCAGCATTGATCACCTGCATCGCGACCGGACTGTCGACGATTGCTCCGCGCCGCTCCAGTTCCGCGTTGATCCTCTCGGCGAGAAGTTGGGCGTCGCCATGAAGAGCCCGGAAAGGTGCTTCGAATCCCGGAACCATTAGGACATTGGCGACCGCCCCGGCGCTGACCTTGCCAGAGACGGGAAACGTCCGCGTCACGTCATGGCCGATCTCGTAATCCGGTCCATCCGAATCCCGGCCGGCATGATAGGCGACCGGCGCCCATTCGCCCTGCCGCACAACCCGCCGCGTCGACCGCAGGAACGCGAACGCCAAGTCGGCTTCATAACGACCGTGAATGAAATCCAGGTAGGCCGCCTCGATCTCGACCCAGAACCCGCGCTCGTCGGGAATGTTGTGGGGCCAATTCTCGTGTAGGAACGGCACCACGGCGTTGAGGTAGCGCCCGTAAATCGTCAGCCGTTCGAGGCTGAGCTTGAAGGTCTCCGGCCAGTTGCGCGATTCAAACAACCGCTTCTGCGCGAACGGGATTTCTCGCGATCGCGCGTAATAGACTTCGAAAACTGTGAGCATCGCGCGGGCGATGATTTCCGCCCGCTTGCGCCGTGGCAGGCCAGGATCCAGTTCGCTAAGATACCCCGAGGCCCGCCGCATGGCCCGCTGTAAAGCCTCGTCGACGGGTTGCGGGATACCTGACTCCAATTGGGCGTCCTTTCTCTCCGGGACACCGGCGAGCCTGAGACTCTTCAATGCGCGAAGGCCGCGAACAGGTCTGGATTGCAGACCGGCTCCCGTTCCTTCGACGCTTGCTTGAAGTCGCCTACTCGGCGGCTTCCACCTGTAGCGGCGCCTCGGCCTTCTCGACCTTTGCGGCACAATACTTGAATTCCGGGATCTTGCCCATCGGGTCAAGCTTCGGGTTGGTCAGCAGGTTTGCCGATGCCTCCGCGAAGCAGAATGGCACGAACACCATCCCCACGGGAACATCGCGCTCCGCGCGCGCCTTCAGCCGGATCGAGCCGCGCCGCGTCGAGACCTCGACGAAATCTCCGGCCGCAAGGCCCATCTTGGCAAGCTCATCGGGGTGCAGAGCCGCGATCGCCTCCGGCTCAAGCGCATCGAGATTGCTTGCCCGACGCGTCATCGAGCCCGTGTGCCAGTGCTCCAGCAGGCGCCCCGTTGTCAGTACCATCGGGAAGTCGGCATCCGGCAACTCGTCCGGCGGCAGAAGTTCGGCCGGAACAATCTTCGCACGGCCCGATTTGGTCGGGAACGACGTCGAGAAGATAATCTCGTTGCCGGGTTTGCCCGGATCGTCGCAAGGATAAGTCACCGCGCCCTCGGCCAGCAACCTTTCCCAGGTGATATTGCTGAGCGACGGCATCACGGTGGTCATCTCGGTGAAGACCTCACTGACGTCCTTGTAGTTCCAGTCGAGACCGACTCCTTGCGCCAGCGCCTGGATCAGCTCCCAGTCCTGGCGGGCTTCGCCCGGCGGGCTCACCACCGGACGGGCAATCTGCACCTGGCGGTTGGTATTGGTGAAAGTCCCCCACTTTTCAGCATGTGCCGAGGCCGGCAGCACGACATCTGCATGCCATGCCGTTTCCGTGAGGAAGATGTCCTGGACGACGAGATGTTCGAGCGCGGCGATGGCTTCGCGGGCGTGCTGTACGTCCGGGTCCGACATGGCCGGGTTTTCGCCCATGACGTACATCCCGCTGATTTCGCCGTCATGGATCGCTCCCATGATCTCGACGACCGTCAATCCGCGCTTGGGATTCAGCGGACGGCCCCACAGCTTTTCGAACTTCTTGTGCACCGCCGGATCTTCAACCGAAATGTAGTCGGGATAAACCATCGGAATCAGGCCAGCATCCGAAGCACCCTGCACGTTGTTCTGGCCGCGAAGCGGATGCAGGCCCGTTCCCGGACGGCCGATGTGCCCGGTGACGAGCGCCAGCGAAATAAGGCAGCGTGCGTTGTCGGTGCCGTGGGTATGTTGCGAAATGCCCATGCCCCAGAAGATCAGCGAGCGCTCCGAACGCGCGTAGAGACGTGCCACTTCTCTAATCGTCTCGGCCTTGATCCCGCACACCGGCTCCATCGCTTCGGGCGTGAATTCGGCAACACGCTTCTTCAGCGCATCGTAGCCTTCCGTGTGTGCCTGCACATACTGGATGTCGACCATGCCCTCGGTGATGATGACGTTGAGCATGGCGTTCAGGAGCGCCACGTCGGACCCGGGCTTGAACTGCAGCATGTGGGAGGCGTAACGCCCCAAGCCGCCGCCGTGACCGCGCGGATCCATAATGATCAGCTTGGCGCCGCGGGCCGCGGCATCCTTCAGATAGGTTGCAGCCACCGGGTGGTTCTGGTTTGGCCGGGCGCCAATGACGATCATGCAGTCGCTGTCGGCAGCCGCCATGAACGGCGCCGTGACCGCCCCCGAGTTGAGCCCTTCCATCAGCGCTGCCACGGACGAAGCGTGGCAAAGCCTGGTGCAATGATCGACGTTGTTGGTGCCGAATCCCTGCCGGATGAATTTCTGGAACAGGAAGGCTTCCTCGTTGGAACCCTTCGCCGAGCCGAAACCGGCGAGCGCCGACCCGCTGCGCGCTTCATGGATTTTCTTCAAACCCGAAGCCGCGAACTCCAGTGCCTCTTCCCAACTCGCTTCGCGGAAGACTTTTCCGATGTCCGCCTTGGTCAGCTGCATATTGGCGTCCTTGGCGACCCCCTCGCGGCGGATGAGCGGCTTCGTCAGGCGGTCCGGGTGGTGGATGTAGTCGAACCCGAAACGGCCCTTGACGCACAGGCGGTTCTCGTTGGCCGGCCCGTCGCGCCCGTCGACATAAAGAATTTTATTGTCCTTGACGTGGACTCGCGTCTGGCAGCCGACCCCACAATAGGGACACAGCGTATCGATGCTCTTTTCCTCGAAATGGACGCGCGTTCCCTTCTCATCGAGGAGGTTGGCTTCCATCAGTGCGCCCGTCGGGCACGCCTGGACGCATTCGCCGCACGCAACGCACGTGGACTGCCCCATGGCGATGTCGAAGTCGAACACCGGTCGCGCGCCATGGCCGCGGTAGCCCATGCCGATAACGTCGTTATGCTGAACTTCGCGGCAGGCCCTCACGCACAATCCGCAGCTGATGCAGGAGTCGAGGTTGACGGCGATTGCCGCGTGGGTGTTGTCGGGCGCCGGGCGGTCGGCACGTGGATAACGGCTCGAAGCGGCAATCCCCATGTCGTCGACCCAGTTCCAGAACGAAGACGCCGGGTCGTGGCTAGTCTCGCGCTCCGGCTGATCGGCGATCAGCAGTTCAAACACCATCTCGCGCGATTTCTTCGCCCGCTCGCTGGCCGACTTTACCTTCATGCCGTTTGCGCATTTGCGCTGGCACGAGGCCGTCAGCACGCGTTCGCCCTCGACCTCGACCATGCATGCCCGGCAGTTGCCGTCCGCGCGATATCCCGGTTGCGGCAGCCAGCACAGGTGAGGGATTGTCACGCCTTCGCGCTTGGCCACCTGCCAGATCGTTTCGCCCGGTTTGGCCTCGACCATCCGGCCGTCGAGCTCAAAAGTGATCTTGTCGGTCATTGTTAGCCTCGGCTGTCATCGCATTAATAGGATTGCACGTGACCGCAACCACGGTTGTCAGAACGCATGGCGCGGTGGTGGGAACCGTGAAACCCTTTATTCCAGGTCCTTCGGGAAGTATTTTATCACGCTCATCAAGGGGTTGGCAGCAGCCTGCCCCAATCCGCAGATCGACGCATCGCTCATCACCTGGGCCAGATCCTTCAGCAGAGGCTGATCCCAGTCCTCGCGGGCCATCAGCTGCACGGCCTTCTCGGTTCCGTTGCGGCACGGCGTACACTGACCGCAGCTTTCGTCCTCAAAGAAGCGCATCAGATTCAGCGCCACTGCTTTCATATCGTCCTTGTCGGACAGGATGACAACGGCGTGGCTGCCAACGAAGCAACCGTATTTTTCCAGCTGGCCGAAGTCGAGGGGCAGGTCGCCCATGGATTCCGGCAGGATCCCGCCCGAGGCGCCGCCAGGCAGGTAGCCTTTGAACTTATGCCCATCCAGCATGCCGCCGCAATGTTCGATAAGCTCGCGCACGCTCACTCCGGCCGGGACCAGCGCGACGCCGGGGTTCTTCACCCGTCCCGACACCGAGTAGGAACGCATCCCCTTCGAGTCGCCTTTGCCCTGCGAGGCAAACCACTGCGCGCCTTTTTCGATGATCTGCGGAATCCAGTAGAGCGTCTCGACGTTATTGACGAGCGTCGGCCTGTTGAAGATGCCGACCTGGGCAACATAGGGCGGACGATGGCGAGGCAGACCGCGCTTACCTTCGATCGATTCGATCATCGCGCTTTCTTCGCCGCAGATGTAGGCGCCAGCGCCCCGGCGCACGCTCACTTTGGTATTCGGGATCAGGCCGGCTGCTTCGAGCTTCGGTATCTCGTCGTAAAGGATCTTGAGCACGGCGGGATATTCGTCACGCATGTAGATGAAGACTTCCTGCGCTTCGACGGCCCAGGCCGCGATCAGCATGCCTTCGAGGAACTGGTGCGGACGCGTCTCCAGGTAGTAACGGTCCTTGAATGTTCCGGGTTCTCCCTCGTCGCCGTTGACCGCCATGAACCGCGGCCCCTTCTCGGCGCGAACGAACGTCCATTTGCGCCCCGTCGGGAAGCCGGCGCCGCCAAGGCCGCGCAAGCCGCCGTCCGACAGTGTCGTGATGATATCGTCGACCGCTTTTTCTCCGGCGAGACAGGCCCTGAGAACTTTATATCCGCCGCTTTCGATGTAATCGCCGAGCGTCTGGTACGTCGGCACTTCCGTGTGCACATGGCCCCCGGTAGCGAGTTCCTTGACCTTTTCAGCCGTGGCGTGATCGACATGATGATGGCCGACATGACAGGCCGGCGCCGTATGGCACGAACCGATGCATGGCGCCCGCACCACGCGGACCCCCGGCATGTCTTCCGACTGCAGCGCCGAAATAAGCTCTTCTGCCCCAGCCATCATGCAGGAAAGGCTGTCGCAGACGCGGATGGTCGTCTTCGCGGGCCGTTCGGCGGCATCTGGAACGACATCGAAGTGAGCATAGAATGTCGCGACCTCGTAGACCTCCGCCATCGGGATCTTCATCAAGTCGGCGAGGCCATGCAGGTGACCGGCGGGCAGGCAGCCTTCGGCATCCTGGATCTTGTGCAGGTATTCAATCAGCAATGCGCGCTGATACGGACCAGCCCCGATCAGCACTCTGACGGCCGCGACTTCGGCCGGATCGAGAATGCGTCCTTTCGGGAAAGGAACAGCCTTCCGGCGCCCCGCGCCGGGATGGATCGCACGCCGCCCACCGGGACGGCCATCGCCGCCGCCGTTGGATTTCTTATTGCTCATGGTCGCCCCTTCAGTTGAGTGCCGCGCGCATCGTTTCTCCGATGCTTCCAGCGTGCGGTGCTATTATGACTCCGGCAGATTGCAAGGCGTCGATCTTCGCCTTTGCCGAACCTAGTCCACCCGTCGCCAAGGCTCCGGCATGTCCCATGCGCCGTTCCGGCGGCGCGTGCCGACCGGCGACGAGGGCCACGATCGGCTTCGCCGGGCGCATGCGTGCCACAAGCTCAGCAACGTCTTCTTCTTCCGAACCGCCGATTTCGCCGACGATAATGATGCCCTCTGTATCCGGATCATCGATAAAACGTGCGACGCATTCGGCAAGAGAAATTCCATGCACCGGATCCCCGCCAACCCCGACGGTTGCCGATTGGCCGAGGCCCGCTGCGGTCGTTTGCGCGACGATTTCACTGGTCAGCGACGCTGACCTTGATGCAATGCCAATCCGTCCCGGCCTCGCATCGACCGTGGACATGACCCCAAGTTGCGCGACACCGGGCGCCAGCAGCCCTTGCGAGTTCGGCCCGATAAGCACTGTCGCTGTGCCTTCGAGCGCCTGACGCACGCGAACCATATCAAGAACCGGCACACGTTCCGTAACGCAGACGATGAGTGCTAATTCCGCATCAATCGCTTCGATAATCGCCGCCGCAGCCCGATCGGGTGGCACGAACGCGATACTTGCATCTGCACCTGTCGCTTCCACGGCCTCCGCAACCGTATTGAAGACCGGCAGGTCGAGGTGTCGCTGGCCGCCCTTTCCAGGCGTTACGCCGGCAACGAGCCTAGTTCCGTACGATTGCATGCGCCCGCAATGGAACGTCGCGGCACGCCCCGTCATCCCCTGGCAGAGGACTTTCATTTCCGGCGTAATCAGGATCGTCACTACGCCGCCTCCTTCCTGCAAAGCTCCACGACCTTCTGGGCAGCCTGCTCCATCGTCGCGCTTTGATAAAATTGAACTCCGTTATTCCTCAATACAGTCCGCGCGAAGTCAGCATTGTTTCCCGCCATGCGGATCACGATCGGCAGCTTTCGCGGCCGCCGCCTCAGTGCGATCCCCAATCCTTCGGCGATCGTATCGCAGCGTTGCATGCCCCCGCCGTGTACGTTGACCAGGATCGCCTTGGTTTGCGGGTTTGCCAGCAGCATTTCGAAACCGTGCGCAATGTCAAGGCTGGTCGCCGTCGTCCGGATATCCATGAAATTCGAGGGCCGCCCGCCGTGATCGACGATTAGATCGTGGGTGGCAAGCGCCAGCCCGGCGCCGTTGACTGCGACGCCGATTTCACCATCGAGACTTAGGAAATTCATCTGGTAGCGCTGTGCCTCAAGTTCGCTGCGGTCGCGTTCCAGTCGCTCATTTTCAAGACGCAGAGCGGCAAGCTCCGGCCGCCGGTAAAGCGCATTGTCGTCGATTGTCACCTTCGCGTCGAGCGCCACGAGCTGCCGATCCGTGGTAACAACGAGAGGATTGATGTCGACGAGCACCGCGTCGCTTGCAACAAAAGCCGCGGCAAGATTTCGGTAGACTTCGGCGAGCGCCATTGCGAGTCCCGGTTCGGGGCTAACAGCAGCAGCAAGTCCGTCGAAATCGCCGACCGCCTTCATGGCCGACAACCTCAAGTCGCGCCGATGAATCACCTCGCGTTGAGCGCGCACCCGCTCCTCGATGCCAGATCCTCCGCACGCGGAAGCGACCAGAACCACCCGGCCCGCGGCCCTGTCGAGCGTCACTGCGACGTATAGTTCACGCGCTGCCTCTACGAATTCTTCGACCAGAACCTGATGGATAACTTGATCGGGAATCTGCCCCTCGCAGATTTTGAAGCGCCGTCCGATGAGCTTGCGAGTTTGTTCTGCGACCTCGGACGGGCTCGAGGCAAAGCGGATGGCGTTATGCTGGCGCCGGTCGCTGACCAGCAATTGCCCCTTGACGGCGTACCTGCGGCAGCCCAGCCGCTCCGCGGCCTCCTGCGCCTCCGTCGCGCTCGCCGCAACTTGCCCCATGGGGGCACTGATCCCAAAGCCCCGCAAAAGTTTCTTGGCTTGGAATTCGTGCAACAGCATCGCCGCACCTCCGTTTATGGCCCCAGCAGGCCGCACTGCAACGCAAGGATTGCCCACACCAGCATGCAGGTCGAGAACCGACGACGACAGAGTGTCGCACCTTATGGCATACCATATGCCAGAAGGTGCGACCTGTCGAGGACAAAGCCGGTTCTAACTTGAGTTGGGGGTTTCGAACAGTGGCCGAAGACATTTCCGCACCTCACCTGACCCCGCCGCAAAAACGCAGCGGTGGTGAAAAGGTGTAGACGCGGATGTTTTAGGCTCTGATCGGGTTCAGTGGATGGCAGAAGCTCGTTTGGTTTGGCCTGGATTATGGCCTCTAAGCCGGCCAGTCCATCCCAGCCAGTCTATCCCAGCAACGCATCAGCTGGTTTTAACGACCGTTGCTGCACGCTTCTTCCTCACTGCAGCCGCCGGCTCATCGCTGAACAGGATGTCAAAAGTGATCGGATCGTAGAACTGGAAGAGATGCCGCACGAAATCGCGTACCGGAAGTCCGAGGGCATCGGCCCAGACGCGATATTTGTCCGGTGGGATACGGCCACGGCCGGTCTCAAGTTGGGAGATGAAAGTGTAGTATTCCACGCCGACTTGATGAGCGAGTTCCCTTTGCGAGAGGCCCTGGGCTTCGCGCAGCCCCCGTAGCCACTTACCTGCCGATTTACGCAATTCCTGCGTCTGTGTATCCTGTCGCTTCTGGGGATTGGAATACATTTTTCAAGACCGTTTGTTAGTGTGCCCACCCGATAAACGCAATGCTACCTGTTTCGGACGACAAGATAGCACTCGCGGCTTGTAAAGTAAAATACATACAGAAGCGACTCGTGGCAACTGATCATTCGCGAAAAGGAGAATCTATCAATTGGTAGAAATCGACGGCGGGGGTGTACGCAGTGTCTTGCCGAAGGCGAGCACCAGAGATGTGGTGCGAATATGCGACAAAAAAAAGACTTGGAGCGCGGTCGCGAGTCCATGAAAAGTGAACGCGCTTCAACAAATTGGATCAGCTTCGCGTCTGGAATTGCGGGGCGCCAAGTAGCGCCCCGGCTCCTCGCATCCGCAATCACAATTCGCGAAGCGATTTACGGGCAACATCTGTAAACGGCGACAGCAGGTAGTCCGCCACAGTCCGCTCGCCGGTGGCAATAAACAGATCCGCCGGCATCCCCGCGGTCAGTTTTCCCTTGTATTCATCGGGAATCTGCGAATCTTGCACTTCCACGATGCCAAGATAATAGGGCTCGTTGGTTGCTGGATCCGTGATGCGGTCGGGGGACACGCTGCGCACCTGGCCAAGGATCAGCGGCAACGTGCGGCTCTTGAAGCCTGGGAAACGGACTTCTGTATCACTTCCGATCTTGACGTGGTTGATGTCGACGGGATTGATACGGACTTCCAGATGCAGGACGTCATTGATCGGCACCAGTTCGAGCAGCGGCTCACCCGCGCGCACGACACCACCGACAGTATGCACCTGCAGGTTTTGCACGATGCCTGAAAGCGGCGAGCGTATTTCGAGGCGGTTGACGATATCCTGAGCCATCCTGCGGCGCTCTTGCAGTTCCGGGATCTGCACCCCGACTTCACGCAGCGCATCCGATACTTCTTCCTGGAATTTCTGCTGGGTCTGCAGGATTTGCAGTTTCGCTTCACCGATCCCGTTTTCGTTGCGGGCGATATCGGAAACAGTCTGGCCCAGCCGGCCCTCGAGCGAGAAGATTTCGCGCTCCATCGATTTCAGCCGGTTTACCGGATAATAGCCACGCTCGGCGAGGCTCGAGACTTTTTCGTACTCTTCCTTGATGCTCTTGATCTGACCCTCGGTTGAAATCTTCACCGCATCAAGACCAGCGATCGTGCGCTGGAGTTGTTCGATGCGGCTGTCGAGAATTCCGATCTGCCCAAGCACGGAGGCTCGCCGCTCCTTGAACTGCCGCTCCTGGTCGATCATGTTCTTGCGCGTCGACAGACGCCCGGCGCGGTCGAGCAGCTCCTGCGGGAAGGTGATCGCATCGGATTTTTCCTGTTCGGCGATCAGCCGCGCTTCGAGCGCCAGGGCTCCGTCGATCTGGCCGCGCAGCAATTCGGCCTGCGCTTCGGCCTGCAGTGGATCGAGCCGGAACAGCAGGTCGCCCTTGTTGACGGCCTGGTTATCCTTGACGAGGATTTCACGGACAATACCGCCCTCGTAGTGCTGGATCTTCTTGCGGTTGCTTTCCACCGCCACCGATCCCGAGGCAATCACCGCACTGTCGAGCTTCGCAATAGCCGACCACGCACCGAACACGCCGAATACCACAAAGATGATGCCGTAGCCGATCAATGAGTAGGGGAGCTGCTTTCCTCCTTCCGGTGCCGGTTTCGACACCGGCGCATTTTTCGCCTGGACCAATGCATTCATTGCTCAACTCCTTCAGCACTCCGCACCCCGGCGCAGCCAGGGTTCGATGATTCAGTCTACTTGCCGCCACCCATGATGGTGACGCCTCGCCTATAGTTCAGGCGCCGCGCTCAGGTTCCCGTCGCCTTGGTATTTGCCGGCGCCACTTGGCGGCTGCCTTTCTCCGGCTCCGATGTCGTGGCCTGGCCGTTAGCCTGCTGTCCCGGGGACCGTTCTTCGCCATCTCCGACAGCACGTGGCTTCAACAGCTCGTTCACGACCTCTTTCGTCGGTCCAAACATGTGAACGCCGCCATCCTTGAGCGCCAAAATCTTATCGGCGGACGCCAGCAGGTTCGGCGTATGCGTAGCGAACACGACTGTCGTGCCGATTTCCTTGCACCGCTTGATGGCAGCAAGAAGCACTTGTTCGCCATGCCGGTCGAGGTGTGCGTTAGGCTCATCGAGCACCAGAAGACTGGGTGATCCATACATCGCCCGCGCCAAACCGATGCGCTGACGCTGCCCGCCGGACAAAGACGCGCCCAGTTCACCGACCGGCGTGTCGTACCCATTGGTGAGCTGCTGGATCAATGGATGGGCTCCGGCCATCATCGCAGCCTTCACCGCCAACTCGGGATCGTCTCCCTTGCGGAATCGGGCGATGTTGTCCGTGACCGTTCCGGAGAACAGCTCGATGTCCTGCGGTAGGTAGCCGATGTGCTGACCCAACCGTTCAGGATCCCAGTGCCGCAGATCCGAGCCATCGAGGCGCATGACGCCCGACATCGGCTCCCAGACGCCGACGATCGCCCTGAGCAGCGTCGATTTGCCGGCCGCGCTCGGCCCGATCACCGCGAGCACCTCTCCAGGAGCCACCGCAAAGTCGATATTGCGCAGGATTGGCTTTGATCCTCGTCCGGACCCCACGAACAACGCTTCGGCCGCAAGACGCCCCTTGGGAGCCGGTAACGGAGTCCTTTCGCGCTCCTCAGCCGCATCGACAAATAGCGCTTCGAGCCGCGCCCATGAATTGCGCGCCGACATGAACGCCTTCCACTGGCCAACAGACTGCTCAACGGGAGCGAGTGCGCGTCCCATCATGATCGAGGCGGCAATCATCATGCCGGGAGATATCTCACCGTAAATGGCAAGCCACGCGCCCATGCCCAGAATTAGGATCTGCAGGCTCTGCCGGATGAATTTGGTCGTCGCCATGATCAGTCCGGCCCAGTCGCTCGCCCTGGCCTGGAAGCGCAGCGCTTCGACATGCCGGTCCGCCCAGCACTGGTGAATCGCCCGGTGCATGCCGAGGGCATGAATCACTTCGACGTTGTTCATCGAGGACGACGCGTAATGCGAAGCCTCTGCCGACTTCCGTCCCGCGTCCTTCAGCGAGTCGCGGGTTGCCAGTTCGTTGGCGAGCGCCAGCCCGAACAGTAGGATTGCTCCTACCAGCGCGACCAGTCCGAGATATGGGTGAAACAAAAAGCAGATCGCCACGAACAGCGGTGCGAATGGCGCGTCGCACAACGTGATTACGCCCGACCCGGTCCAGAATTCACGCACGGTGTCCATGTCGCGCAGATTTGAAGCCGGCGCCGAGGAGCGTTGCGCGAGTGCCGAACCCAGCGCCGTCCTGAACAGCGGCGAGTTGAGATTTTCGTCGAACTTGTAGCCGGCCCTCACCAGGATTCGTGACCGTAGCGCATCAAGGCCGCTGTATGTCAGCAAGAGGAAGATCGCGATGACCGTCAGCGCCATCAGCGTGCCTTCGCTGCGGCTCGACAGCACGCGGTCGTAGATCTGCAGCATGTAGACCGGACCGACGAACAACAAAAGGTTGCAGAACGCGCTGAAAATCATAACGGTGATCAGAGCCGGTCGAAAATTGCCGAACGCTGCTTGCAATGGATTGACGGATGATTTCGACCCATCCTTACGCGACGCCATAGTTCCCTCCGGATATCCGAATCACGAAGCCTTGCTCATGAACGGTTGAACATTCCGCTCTATGCATTTTAAGTGCCGTTTCCAGCAACGCCTGTCCAGTCTTCTGTTAACCCAAAATCCAAAAGACTTGCCGACTGCGAGGTTACTCCAGGACTTGCCGGATGCGCCGGCCAGCCGGACCTGAGAGCGCCTACGAAAAGCCGACGATAGTCAAGCACTCCAATCGCTTCTGCGCGAGTCCTAAAGATGCCTCCCCGCTCGATTTCGATTAGCGCCGATGTTTCATTTTCGGACAATTCCCAACGATTTGGTCTTGGCGCAGCGCCTATGTATTGCTTTTACTATACATAGGCTCGCAGTAGCAGTTCCTGGCGCAGATCAATTTGTATGACAATCATCCGAATTACGTCGGTCTGCTGTTCCGCACGAAACTCTTCAAGAGCGAATACACCAATGCCAACGGCAAGCTTCAGGAACACAAGCTGATCCGAAGCATTTCCAATAACCTGGATCTGGATCCGCCTCCGCTAGCCAAAATCAAGGCTATTTCGAAACGCTTCGACGGCCCCGAACATGGCGAAGCTGGTCCTCGAAGACGACCACTGCGACTATGGCGACACGATCCACTTCGGTATCAAGGTAGGCGAGATCGACAGCAACTGGACGCTGCCGGCCGCAGCCGAAGATCCAGGAAGGCCAGATCGACGGCAAGGATTGGTTCATCATCTCTGAAGAAAATCCAAACCCGCTCGATACCCACGACGATCCGTTCGAGGCTGGTGATGAGTTCGGCTTGGTCGACATGATCAAGGACTTCGTCACGCACTATGCCGAAGACCATAACACCGGCGACAAGAAGACCGATGTTATTGCCGACGACATCGACTTCGTAGGCTTCGACGCCGAGGCAATCGATGGAGATACCTTCTTCTCGATCGACGAGCCAACCGCCGACGACTACCTCAAGGCACTAGAGGCAGCCTCAGCGCTGCACGACATCTTCGAGGACCGACACAGGCAATGAACTGAACAGGCCTGATTCGGCCGTGATCCTGGTCGGCATCGGCCCCGGCCAAGTCACCGCGGAAGATATCATCGCGGATCACAATCTGATCGCCTAGGCCTCGAGCCGCTGGAGCGGGCGTACACCGCCCGCTCGTCGTAAAGTTACCAAAACGAAACCCCGGCTCGCGGCCCGTTTAACCAACGGAACCTCAAGGTCGGGGTTTTCACTCTCAAATCGCATAAGACTTGCTTATAAATATGCTAACGCGTGCACCAGATCAGAAAGGCACAGTATTCTGATACCGTCTGGCACCCGGATCGCATCGCAAGCAACACAACTGTGCCAAATCGAGCGTGGGGTTAAACATGTCCATTCAAAGTGACCTACTGAACCTGAGCCTGAAGGAAGCTCGCGAGGCTGACGGAACGGGCAATAACCTTTTCAACGATAGCTGGGGTTCGGCTGGCGAAACCCTGATTCGCATGACCTACGCGGACTACGCAGATTCGGTCTCCGCCCCTGAAGATCGCGGCAACGCCCGGACCATCTCCAACGCGATGGCGGATATCACAGGCGGCACACCCAACAGTTTCGGCACCAGCCAGCTATTCATCTTCATCGGCCAGTTTCTCGACCACGATCTCGATCTCGTCCACGAAGATGCTGCCGCCGGCAGTATGGAAACCATCGTCCCCTTAGACGACCCGGCCTTTCCGCCCGGAAGCATCCTCGATTTGCACCGCTCCGCGGTCGTCGCGGGCACCGGCGAAAATGCCATCGCGCGCGAACATGCCAACCAGATCACGAGCTTCATCGACGCCTCCAACGTCTACGGCTCCAGCCAGGACTTGACCGACCTCCTGCGCGACGGCGCTTATCTCATCACCAACTTAATTGGCGGCGTTCCCACCGGCAACGACATCGAAGCCGTGCATGGGATCGGCAGCACCGCCGGTCTCGTCATGGGCGACCCCGCCTTTGCTCATCTCGTCGGCGATGTTCGCGGTGATGAGAACATCGCGCTCACCTCGATGCACGAAATCTGGCTCAAGGAGCACAACTTCCAGGTCGACCGGCTCAAGGACATGAGCCTCGGCCTCACCGACGAGCAGCTCTTCCAGACTGCGCGGATCATCGTCGAGGCCGAGTGGCAGAAGGTGATCTACGATGAGTGGCTACCCGAGCTCCTCGGCGCACCGCTACCCGCTTACAACGGTTACGACGCGACAGTGAACCCCACGATCGCCAACGAGTTTGCGGGCGCTGCCTTCCGCTTCGGCCACACCATGCTGCCGACCGAATTCGAGCGCCTTGACGAGGCTGGCTCGGCTACCGACACCCTTGGCCTTTTCGATACATTCTTCCAGCCCCACAAGCTCGACCAGAATGGCGGCGTCGCCGGCCTCGTCCGCGGACTGACCTCAAACCTGACGAGCGAGTTCGACGCCAAGATCATCGACGATGTGCGCAATCTCCTGTTCGGACCCAACAGCTTCCGCGACCTGGCGTCGCTGAACATCATGCGCGGTCGCGACCAGGGCGTCACGACACTCAACCAGTTCCGCGCCGATTTCGGCACGAACCCGCCGTTGACCCCTTATACGAGTTTCTCGGAACTGACGTCGAATGCCTCGCTGGCCGCCGCACTTTCTGCTGCATACGGCGGCGACATCGACAAGGTCGATCTGTGGGTAGGCGTCCTGGCCGAAGACAAGGTCGGCGGCGCCCAGGTCGGAGAAACCCTCCAGGCGATCCTCATCGATCAGTTCTCGCGCCTGCGCGACGGCGACCGCTTCTATTACGAGAACCGCCTGGCCGATACGCCCGAACTTTTGCTAATGATCCAGGACACCTCTTTCTCGGAAATCATCAAGCGCACCACCGGCGTCGAGCATCTCCAGGAAAAGGTGTTCAAGGCCTACGAGCGCATGATCGGCGACAATTCCGATAACGAGATGATTGGCACGGACGCCAAGGAGTTGATGGCCGGTGAAGACGGCAACGACATGATGTATGGCGGCGGCGGTACGGACGAGATGTACGGCGGCAGAGGCAATGACATCATGTACGGCGAAGACGGCCATGACGTCATGTACGGCGAAGACGGCAACGACATCATGTACGGCGGCAACGGCAACGACCATGCCGAGGGTGGCGGCGGCAACGACAAGATCGACCTTGGCTACGGCCATGACTACGCCCAGGGCGGGGACGGGCACGACCTCATCCGCGGCGGCGCGCAGAGCGATATCATCGGCGGCGGCAACGGCAACGACCGCATCTTCGGCGATGGCCACAACGACGAACTTTACGGCGACGAAGGCAACGACTACGTCAACGGCGGCTGGGGTAACGACAAGGTCTCGGGTGGCTATGGATCAGACCGGCTCTATGGCGGCCAGCAGCACGACCAGGTCTTCGGCGACGATGGCAACGACCATATTTTTGGCGGCAACGGTAACGACTATCTCAATGGCGGCAGCGGCCAGGACAAGATCTTCGGCCAGCGCGGCAATGACGTTATCGACGGCGGCGAAGGCAACGATCACCTCTGGGGCGCCGCCGGTCGCGACACCTTCGTGATGGGCCCAGACATGGGGATCGACAAGATCCACGGCTTCAATACGAACCAGGACACGTTGGCGGTCGGCGCTCACTTCACGTCCATGAACCAGGTCTACAGCCATGCCCATCAAACCGGGAAGGGCACCGTCATCAGCTTCAGCGCCCAGGAAAAGGTCGTTTTGCTGGGCGTCTCGATCGACGATCTCGATGCAGGAAACTTCGACTTCCATCAGTTCTGATCGGAGCATCGTGGAAAAGCTAAAAAGCCGCTAACCCGGCGATCACTTAAGATTCGCCGGGCAGTGTTTTTTTTTGCGCGGTTCGTATCGACGCAACGTTCAGGAAGTCCGTCCATATTGATGAACGTGGATGTGCGACTCAGCACCGTCCGCATCGACCGGCCACATCGCGAGAAATTGGTGAGCTAAGCCAACGCTTCGAAAATCGCGTCAAAGGTCTCGGCCTGACCGAGCAGATTAACTTCATCACCGTTGGCCAGATACACCTGCTCGAACTCTAGCATTTCCGGCTCCGTGGCGATGGCCACCGCGTCGTAGAGATAGAAGATTTCATCGAGATGCGCGAAGCCGACTTTGTCAACTGTCTGTACGAAGAGACGCACAACTTCGACGGGATCGAAGATCGAGAAATCGAGATCGCGGATTTCTGGTAGCACAGGGTTGCCGCTCGAAGCCTGGAGAGGCGCCGCCGGCTGGCTCGCAACCATCTGAACGGCGGTCTGCACGTTCGAACCACTACCCGGATTGGGCGAACTGGATGTCGGTGTCGGAGCCGTATTCTGATCCAGAGGAGGGAGAGTTGACGCTGCCACCTCCGTCGGGATCGAACTTGTTGATGCGGACACTCCACCGGAAAGCCCGGAGTCGCCGGTCGTCGCAGAAAGTGGCGTCAGCAGCGATGAATTCACAGAGGCATCCGGCGACTTCCCAATCAGCTTGACCAGCAAATCAACACCGGAGTCGGATCCATTGCCCGATGCACCGACTCGTAAGCCCAGGGACTCGAGAAGCGTCACCGTTGTACTATCACCTGCTGCATCGAGGAAGGTTGCTCCGCCCGAAGAACCCGCTAGCTGATCGCACTGCGAATCACCCGGCTGTGCCGCCTTGTCTTTATAGCCCTCGACCCCGGCCTTGCTGTCTGCGTCGCTGACGCTCACCGCGATCGTGTCCGCCAGCCGGCCTTCACCACCCTCGCCGGAACCGCCCGCAGTGCGGGCATGCGCATCGCTGGAGCCGGCTTCGGCATCGCCGACGAACTCAGCATACGCATCGCGACCGGCATCTCCGAATAGGCCGTGAAGGTCCAAGAAGAGTTGCCCGTCTTCGTCGATATCGGTGACTCCGTCGTCGCGAACGCGCAATGCGTCGATCGTACCGTCGGCTTGTCCGAGATGAGCTGTGCGGATGCTGCCGTCCTTACCCGACTTGGGGCTGCCGGCGTCATTTGTCGCCTCGAGACCGGCCATATCGCGGAGTGCGAGGATGATGGCATCGCCAAGCTCATCGCTGGATTTGGTCAGGATCGCATCGAGAATGCTATCAGGATCGAAGGTTACCGCCTTGTGGCTCGACCGATGCCAATCAATCAGCACGCCGGCAATCAGGATCGAGGCGCTCACCGCTACCGACCGCACAGCATCCGAGGACGCACCGCCATCGGAGCGCGAAGACCGCATCGCCTGTTCGCGATAATGGGCCGCCAGTTCGTCGCTAAATTCGGCATCCTCACCCGGATCGAGTTCGCGGCCCTCGCCTTCGATTGTGATACCCGCGGCAGCTTCGCGTGCTTCCACGCTGTTCGTCATCTCCAGAAGGAAATACAAGGTCGCTATGAACGCGACAAAACCACTTGCCGGATGCATCCAGACGCGGGTTGCAGCAGATTGCTGGCTGGGCAGTACAACGGGATAACTGTGCAGGAACTGATTGACGATATCGACCAGTCTATTGCCCTTGAAGCTAACGCCGAGGTGCGAAACTTCGGCGAGGTACTGCCCGTCGATAAATGCGAAATGCACGATGACATCGCCGGTATTGGCGTTACAGAACGCATACCAGGGGTCGCCTTCGTCTGTCTGCCCTTCCTCGCAATCGATAGGAAGTCCGGCGCGCCGAAGCGTGTCTGCAACACGGTAGATCTCGGCAACGTCTTGATTGGTCCACCGCCGAATTTCCAAGCGGCCCCGGACGTTTGAAAGCGACACAACGCTGGCAGACATTAGCTGTCTCCCTGAAAAGCAAACGCTATTAATGCCGGGAGATTATCCCAAGGTCGAACACTCGGCAAGGGAGTTGACATACATTTACTATACGATAGGGTGTGCAAAGATTGTATCTTGCGACCAACCACTTGATTACGCGCCGCCCCATCGGGCCGCTGATATTCACTGACTGCGATACCTAAGGTCGTTGATGTAGCGCAATCGTGTGGCGCTTGCATGAAATGCCCCATCCGCTGCTAGTGTTCCAAACGGTTCCGTCATTCCTTCTCAGTCACTCCCAGACGGAAGGCAAATTTCAGTACCGGAACGCTGGTCTGGTTCTCCTAAGGGAGACTAGGTCGCGAGCGGCTAGTGGCCCGTCGCGCCTAAATCGAAACGTAGCCGCAACCGCTGACGATTTAGGCGCGACGCCTCACTAGCAACTTTCTGATTCCAGTGTCCCTTTGTCTCCGAAGTTCGCTCGAGTGGTTGCCGCAGAGTGGAGGCGAACTTCGGAGATGGGACACTAGTCCCGAACATCAAAATACGTCGCTAGTGTACTGTATCTGACGCTTGATTCCGGGCGAAGGCCGTCAAGCGTTATAAAAACCAGAAAACAAGGAGTTCGCTGGTGTAACGCGCAGGCGCTTTGGATCCAGGCGTCGGAGCGGGAACACGAGATGGCTTCGTCCTTAACTTTGAATGCAAAACCGCGATGGCGAAGCCGCCCGAAACAGTCCTGCCCGTAGATGAGGTGCTGCCCGCCGTCCTGGGAGCGCTTGCAGAAACAGGCGCCGCCGTCCTCGTCGCCCCGCCTGGCGCGGGCAAGACAACCCGCGTTCCAATCGCGCTGCTCGGCGCCGGCTGGCTCGGCAACCGCAAGATAGTCATGCTGGAGCCGCGCCGAATTGCCGCCCGGGCCGCCGCGCAGCGCATGGCGTCGCTTCGCTCAGAAGCCGTCGGCGAGACCATCGGTCTGCGCGCTCGTTTCGACACGCGGGCTGGCCCCAGAACGCGGATCGAGGTTGTCACCGAAGGCGTTTTCACGCGCATGATCCTCGCCGACCCCACGCTCGAAGGCATCGGCTGCGTGATCTTCGACGAGTTCCATGAGCGCTCGCTTGATGCCGATCTCGGCCTTGCACTGGCGCTCGATGCGCGCTTCTCCCTCCGCCAGGATCTGCGCGTGATGGTCATGTCCGCAACCTTGTCTGGCGCGCGCGTTGCCGCACTGCTCGACGGCGCCCCGGTCATCGAGAGCGAAGGCCGGATGTATCCCGTCGACACCCGCTACATCGGCCGCGATGCCAACGCCCGTTTAGAGGACCAGATGAGCGATGCGATTCTCCGCGCCCTGCGGCGCGACCAAGGTTCCATCCTTGCCTTCCTGCCCGGACAAGGCGAAATCCGCCGTACCGAAGAGCGCCTCCACGACCGCACATCCGATCCCGAAGTGATGATTGCCCCGCTTTATGGCGCCATGGATCCCGCCGCCCAGGACCGCGCCATCTTAGCTGCACCGGCCGGCCGGCGCAAAGTCGTCCTCGCGACCGCCATCGCCGAGACGTCGTTGACCATCGAAGGGGTCCGCATCGTCATCGACAGCGGCCTCTCGCGGCTTCCCCGTTTCGAACCGGGAGCCGGCGTGACGCGGCTCGAGACTGTCCGCGCCGCAAAGGCTTCGATTGATCAGCGCCGCGGGCGCGCCGGAAGAACGGCTCCGGGCATCTGCTACCGGCTTTGGGATGAACCGCAAACGCGAAGCCTCCCGGAATTCGCCGAGCCCGAAATCCGCGCGGCCGACCTGTCGGGTCTGCTGATCGATTGCGCGGACTGGGGCGTTCCCGATCCGCTGACCCTGCGCTGGCTCGACGCCCCTCCCCCCGCCGCCCTCGACGCCGCGCGTGCTTCCCTGGTCGGCCTCGGCGCCCTCGATCCAGCCGGACGGATCACACCGCTGGGGCGAAGTCTGCGCCGACTGCCGCTGCCACCGAGACTGGCAGGCATGATCGCATCCGCCGCCCGGCACACAGAGCGATCGGCCCTTGAAGCAGCCGAAGTCGCAGCCCTACTCGTCGAACGCGGACTTGGCGGCACGGCAACCGATCTCACCGACCGGCTGGAGCGGTTCCGGCTCGACCGTTCGGGCCGTGCGAAGCAGATGCGTGATCTCGCAGGCAACTGGGCGAGACTTGCCAGCAAGGCCGCTGAAGAAGAGCCCGTAACAGGCGGTGTCATCGAGAATGGCGGGTCCGCACACCCTCGGTCACCTGCGCCCGTCAGCATTGCAGGCCATCTCCTCCACGCGTTCCCCGACCGCATTGCCAAGGCGCGCGGCGAACCGGGCCACTTCATCCTTGCAAGCGGGCGCGGCGCCAGACTCGACCCCGCCGATCCGTTGGTCCGCGCGCCGTTTCTGGTCATTGCCGAACTTCAAGGCGCGGCAGCCGCCACCCGCATTCTCGCCGCCGCCCCGGCCAGCGATGCCGAGATCCTCCAGAGTGCATCGAGCCGCATCGAGCAGGGCTACGAAGTCTTCTTCGATAGCACCGCCAGGGCCGTCCGCGCCCGGTCCACCGCTCGCCTCGGAGCAATCGTCCTCGCATCGACACCCGAAAGCCTGGAAAGCGTGGACGCCGGCGAAGTCCGGTCCGTGCTGGCAGATGGCCTTGCGGCCCTCGGTATCGCGGACCTGCCATGGAGCAAATCGCATGCCCAGCTCCGTCATCGCGCGGCCTTCGTGCGCGCGGCCGGTGACAAAACATTCCCCAATCTCTCCGATGCCGCGCTGAGCCGGACGGTGAACGATTGGCTTGCTCCATTTCTCGAGGGCAGGACCCGTGCTGCTGACGTCACCGCCGGCGATCTTGATGCCGCCTTGCAGGCGTTGGTCCCCTGGGGCCTGAAGCAGCGCCTTGATGCAGCAGCCCCCACCCACTTCCTGGCGCCGACTGGCGAACGCCATCCGATCGATTACGAAGGCGCAGGCGCCCCCGCCCTGCACATCCGCGTCCAGGAACTGTTCGGATTAAAGCAGCACCCTGCAATTGCGGACGGCAGGCTGCCGCTGACCCTCAACCTGTTGTCACCCGCCCATCGGCCCATTCAGATCACGCGCGATCTGCCGGGATTTTGGGCAGGTTCCTGGGCGGCGGTGAAATCGGAGATGAAAGGCCGGTACCCCAAGCACGTATGGCCCGACGACCCCGCCAACGCCGCCCCCACCCGCCGCGCCAAACCTCGCAACTCGTAATCCAGCAGAAGAGATACTCCGCAAAGGGCGGTGAATTCGCCCTGGCGTTGTGCTTATGTGCACCTCGTCCAAGGCTCGAAGGGAACGCAAAGGATGACTTCAGGTCCAATCGCTGTGATCGGCGCCAGCGGTCAGGTCGCCAGCGCGCTAGTCCGGCGCGCCCGCTGCAGTGGCCAGCGCCTGATCGCGCGCGGCCACCCGGCAGCCAACCTGACCGATGTCGCGACCATCGGCGGCTTCATCGACGAGGTTCGTCCCTGCCTCGTCGTAAACGCTGCTGCTTATACTGCGGTCGACAAGGCGGAAACCGAGCCCCAACCGGCCTTCGAACTCAACGCCGAGGGGCCGGGAAAACTCGCCGTTGTCTGTTCCGCACTCGGGCTTCCGCTGGTCCACGTCTCGACCGATTACGTTTTCGACGGTCTCGCGACCACGCCGTACACCGAAGACGCAGCCCTTCGCCCCGTGAGCGCCTATGGCGCGTCCAAGGCTGCGGGCGAAACCGCCGTTGCGACTGCCTGCGCCGACCACATTATCCTGCGCACCGCCTGGGTCTACGGCCTCGAAGGCAACAACTTCGTCAAGACGATGCTTCGCCTGGGCGCGGAAAGGGACGAACTCGGCATCGTCGCTGATCAGCATGGTTCTCCGACATTCGCCGACGACATCGCCGATGCGATCCTCACGATTTCATCGAGAATCGTCGCAGGCGACACAAGCCACTTTGGCACCTACCATTTCACCAACGCCGGTGAGACAACCTGGCATGCGTTCGCCGAGGCGATATTCGCACATGCAAACGCGGCAGGGCGCAAGACGCCTGCGACGTTGAAGGCTATCACCACCGCCGATTATCCGACGCCGGCCCGCCGCCCCGCCTATTCCGTTCTCGACTGCGCCAAGATCGAGCGCACGTTCGCAATTCGTAGGCCGACATGGCAGGATGCCCTTGGCCGCGCAATGCCAGCGATCCTCAAGAGTTGACGGCCTTGAAGCCGCCCGCATGATCGGCAATGATTTGCCATAAAGTAAGCGAGGCGCCCATGCGGTTCCCGGCATTCCTTGTACGAATCCTGGCAGTTTGCGTCGCGTTGGCAGCGTGGTCGATGATGGCCGCCGCGGCCAACGCCGCCGAGGGCAGCCGCTGCCTGGCGATGGCCCAGGCCCCGAGAAATATGCCCGTCGATGGCCCGCCCCGCCACTTCCGTGGCCCGCACCATGTCCGGCCCGTACGATACATTCCGGCGGCCCTTGGCCCCGACCAAGTCCTGATCACCTACATCACGCACGCTACATTCCGCATCGAGACGCCGGCCGGCACGACGATCGCAACGGACTACGCTGGCGTTGCCGGCCGCGGCCGGCTGCCCGACGTCGTCACCATGAACCATGCCCATGAGACCCATTACACCGACTTCCCCGATAAAGGCATCGCCCACGTCCTGCGCGGCTGGAACCCGGCCGGCGGACCGGCCCGCCACAACCTGAAGGTCGGCGACGTCCTCGTCCGCAATGTCCCTACTGACATACGCACGTGGGATGGCGGACGCGAGGAGCACGGCAACTCGATCTTCATCTTCGAGGTCGCTGGCCTTTGCATCGGCCATCTCGGGCACCTGCACCATGAACTGTCGCCCGAAGACCTCGCCGCTATCGGCCAGCTTGATGTGGTCATGGCCCCGGTCGACGGGACCTACACGCTCGACCAGCCAAGCATGGTCAAGACGCTGAAGGTTCTGAAGGCCCGCATCGTCATTCCCATGCACGCCTTCGGAGCGAGCTCGCTGGCAAGCTTCGTCCAGAAGATGAGCACCGACTTTGCAATCAGCTACTTCGAAAAATCCGAGTTGATCGTCACGGCCGCAGGATTGCCGGACACCCCGACGGTGATGGTGCTGCCCGAACTCCTGCACTGGTCGTTTGAATAGATTTGCTAGGGTTCCTGCTTGCGGACCAGCTGGACGATTGCTTCATGTAGCGCTTCAAGGAATTTCGACCGGTCGCGCTTTTCGAACGGCGGCGGCCCGCCGACAATGTCGCCGCCCGAGCGGAGATCCTGCATCAGCGCCCGATTAGCCATCGCCACCCCGATGGAGTCGGGCGTGAAGGATTTCCCGTTTGGTGCGATGACCTGGGCGCCGGCCTTAAGGCAACGGTCCGCCAGCGGAATGTCGGATGTAATGATGACGCTCATCGAATCGGCATGCCCGGCGATATGATCGTCCGCAGCGTCGGGATCTTTCTCGACGACCACCTGTGAGATGAGCCGGCTTGGCGGAATACGCAGATAGCTGTTCGAGACCACGATCACCGGCACGCCGTGCCGCTCGCCAACCCGGTAGGCCTCGTCCTTCACCGGACACGCATCAGCGTCAACGAAGATCCTGATCTCACTCCTGTGCACGGTCGGTTGCGTCCTTCCCGGCGACCTGCCCGCCCCTTGCGTCGGGGCCGCGCATGTAGTGCTTTTCGGGCCGGTAGGAACCGAACAGTTCGCGGCCCAGTTCGGTCATGAATTTGCCGAATGCATTGAGCCGCGTCGATGGTGAAATGAGCGTAGCCATGGCAAACCTGCCGATGCCTTGTTGAAAGTCCACCCGCAGCAGCGTTGCTGCATCGAACTATGATCCCAGAAAGTCTCTGAGAAAAAGATAAGACAACATCAATGAATGGCGACTGAACCGCTCGAATTGGGACAACGTCCGCGTCCGCGCTTTTTCCAAAACCAAAAAAGGCCAGCGGGATAATGCATCCCGCCAGCCCGCGCCCCCGGCGATATTTTGGGCTATTACAGTCGCCCGTACCGATTAGTGACCACTTGCACCGCCATGGAACCCGGCACGCGGCGTGTTGACGTGCGGTGACATTGGCCCGGCCGTCGGCGACCCCTGCGCCACCGAGATATAGGCCTCGCGCAGCCGCTCGGGCGCCGCCAGCAGCTTTTCTTTCCAGCCGCCCATGCGGAAACCGGTCTGGATAAGCCCACGCAGCATGCCGACGTGATCGGTCATGCCGACGCACTGCGCCCCAACTAGCTTGTCGCCCTCGAACTCGAGCTTCATGTATTTATACCCGCCCTCGTCGACGACCTTCGCTGTCTGGCCGGCTTGTGCCCCTTGCCAAAGTCCGAACGACGACGAAATCAGACCGATGGTATCGAGCACGTTCATGTTGAGCGAGCCACGGTGGCGGTGCCTGTGGCCGGCCATGTTCAGCGCCGCGATACGCCCATGCTCGACGGCAACAGGCTGGATCGCCAGCATGTCGGGCTTGCCCGTCGACAGGTCGACGCCCTCGCAGCAGTCTCCCGCCGCATAGATGTCGGGAGCGGTCGTGTGCAGGTAGTCGTCGACCGTAATCCCGGTGTTGGTCTTCACTCCCGAACCGACCAGGAAGCCGGTGTTGGATCGCACGCCCACCGCCATGACCACGAGATCGGCCGGCGCGCGCTGGCCGTTCGACAGGCCGACCGACAGGCGCGGGCCGCTCTCGGGCCCGCTTTCGATATTTGTGACGCGGGTATTGGTAAGGACCCGCACGCCCTTCGCTTCGCACCAGCGCCCGAGCATCCCGCCGGCGGTCTCGTCCATCATGCGTGCAACCATGCGCGGCGCCAGTTCGACGACGGTGATGTCGCAGCCGCGCAAGTAGAGCGCTTCGAGGATGATGGAGCCGATGAACCCGGCGCCGACCAGCACGACCGGCGAGCCCTTCTCGGCGAGTTTCAGGATGTGGCGCGCATCTTCCAACGTCCAGCAGGTTTCGACGCCTTCGAGGTGCGCGCCGGGAATCGGCGGCATGATCGGATTGGCCCCGGTGGCGATCAGCATCTTATCGTAGGCAATCACCTCCCCGCCTGAGAGATACAGCTCTTTGGCACGCGAATCGACGCCGCCGCAGCGCCCCGTGACATAGCGGATGCGTTGTTGATCGTAGTGGGTCGGATCCTGGCGCAGATACGTCCCGCCCTCGTCGATCTTCCCGTAGATCAGATAAGGCAGCGCCATCCGGGAATACGGCGGCTCTGGCTCACCGCCGACCAGCGTGATCGAGGCTTGGGAATCGACGCTGCGCAGGGTTTCGGCGGCGGTTACACCGGCGGGTCCGGCACCCAGAATAACGTAGTTCATTGATCAGTCCCCTTGCCCATGGGGAGCTGCAGGCCTTATCGGCAGGCGCGCCCCATTCGTCCTCACCCAGATTGTTTCCATCAGGGGCGACCGCTGCCCCGGACTCACATAAAACGTCCCGGCATCAACCAAAAACGCCCCGGACTGATTGGCCCGGGGCGCATCGCTTCTCGCGACGATCAGACCGCCAGCCGCGACAGCGTCTCGTTGGTCGGCACGCCGTCAGCCGTCCAGCCGCGAAGCTGATAGTATTCCGGCAGCATCTTGTCGACACCGCTGACGAGGCCTGCTGCCGGGCCGGTCTTCGCCGCTTCCTTCATCAAGCGCGGCGGCAGTTGGTCGTCCCTGGCGGTGAAGCCCGCGCGATGGTTGAACATGCGCTCCATGTTCCAGATACGCTCGCCAACTTCGAGCATCTTCTCCGGCGACCAGTCGCCCGAGACCGCCGCATCGACCTGTGGCGCGATATCGTTCAAGGTCCAGGCAAAGGTCGTGAACACGCACAGACCCGAGCTGTCGACGGCGGCCGTGGCGTCCTGGAACGCCTTCACGAGAGCCGCCTTGCCCTCCGTCACCAGCGGGTCGGTCTTTTCGGGAATGCCGAGCATTTCCGAAGACACCGTGTAGGAACGCAGGTGGCAGGCGCCGCGATTGGACGTGGCATAGGTGAGGCCCATGCCCTGGATGCCGCGTGCGTCATAAGCCGGGAATTCCTGGCCCTTCACGGTCATCGACAGGTCGGGGCGGCCGTACTTGGCGCAAAGCCGGGCCGACCCCATGCCGAGTTCCTTGCCGAAGCCTTCCGCCTTGCCGGTGAGTTCGACGCACTTCACCAGTGCTTCCGCCGATCCGAACTTCAGGTCGATGCCGCCGGTTTCTGCCGTCGTGATAAGACCCAGCTCGAACAACTCCATGGCCGCCGAAACGGTGGCGCCGAACGAGATCGGGTCGAGCCCCTGCTCGTTGCAGATGAAGTTGACATAAGTCAGCGCTTCGAGATCGTTGATTCCGGTGTTGGAACCGAGCGCCCAGGCGGCTTCGTATTCGAGCCCGCCCGATGAGTGCCAGTATTGCGGCTTGTTGACGACGGTAAAGTGCTTCTCGTCGATCTTGGAGATGCGGCCACAGGCAATGGTGCATGCAAAGCAGGCCTGGTTGGTCTGCAGGTTCTTTTCGCCATCCGATTTGCGCGGGGTTGCCATGGCTTCAGCCGAAATGTCGTGCGCACCTTCGAACTGCACTTCACGGCTATTGCGGGTCGGCATGGCGCCGGCTTCGTTAATGGCGTTCATCAGCACCTGCGTGCCATACATCGGCAGGCCGCTTCCGGTGACGGCATTCTCGGCCAGCACCTTTTTGCCGTCGTTGGTCGCCTTCATGAAGGCCTTGCCGTCCCTGACCTTCACACCCTTGGTGCCGCGCACGGCAACCGCCTTCAGATTCTTGGAGCCCATCACGGCCCCAACACCCGAACGGCCCGCCGCCCGGTGCAGGTCGTTGACGATAGCCGAATACAGCACGCCATTTTCTCCCGCAACGCCGATAGTCGCGACGTGCAGCATCGGGTCCTGGTGCTTCGCTTTGATCCACTCGTCCGTGTGCCACACCGACGTGCCCCAGATTTCTGCGGCGTCCAGAAGCTCGACGTTGTCGTCGGCAACGCTCAGGTAGACCGGCTTCGGCGACTTGCCTTCGACGATGATCATGTCCCAGCCGGCAAACTTGAGTTCGGCGCCGAAATAGCCGCCCGAGTTCGAACACGCGATGGCGTTCGTCAACGGGCCTTTTGTGATCACCGAATAGCGCCCGCCGGTGGAGGCACACGTGCCTGTCAGCGGACCGGTCGCGAAGATGATCTTGTTGTCCGGGCCGAGCGGATCGCACTTGGCGTCGATTTCTTCGGCAAGATACTTGGTCGCAAGTCCTCGTTGGCCGAGATACTGCTGCGCCCAATCCATATTGAGTGGTTCCGACTGAACCGTACCGTTGGTCAGGTTCACCCGGAGAATTTTTCCAGTCCAACCCATCGGACGTCTCTCCTCGATTAGGTCGTTTTCAACTGCTGCTAGCCGGCGCGCAATGAAGCAATAGCCAAGGCGCGCGGCGCAGCGAACGAAGCGTTGTTAGTGGCCGGTGCCGGCAGCCTGGCTGGCCTTAGGCGTGTTCGGCCCCTCGTGCGTTGCCGCATTGCCCGACTGCGCCGCCCAGATCTTCATTTTGTCGAAGCCACCTTGTTCGGCGTCCTGGAAGGTGATGGCACCCGTCGGGCAGGCATCCGCGCATGCAGGCTTGCCGCCGCACAGGTCGCACTTGATCACTTTGCCGGTCGAAGCATTGTAGTTCACCGTTCCGAACGGGCAGGCAATGGTGCACACCTTGCAGCCGACGCACAGGTTTTCGTGTACGACCTTCACGCCCATCGAGTCTGTCGTGATGGCATTGACGGGACAGGCCTGCTGACACCACGCCTCCGCGCACTGCGTGCAGGTATAAGGCACGAACCGGGCTTCGGTATGAAAGTCGAAAACCCGGATACGTGATTTGGCGACATTGAATTCGCCTTCGTTTTCGAGCGAGCAAGCCATCTCGCACTGCTTGCAGCCAGTGCACTTGCCAGCATCGATAACCAGCGCCTTGAGCATAAGTTTCCTCCGGTGGGTCCTTTTGGCGGACTTTTCGCCACAGGTCGCCCGAACTTGGCGCGAGCGCGGAGCGCAGGTCAACTGTACTTTTTGGACATAAGTAGAAGAAGGCCCGAAAAACCAGAAGTTCGGTGCGAAATTACAATAATCCCTGGTGAGAATTGCGGTTCAGCCTGAAGAGTTCGGCTCAACTGGATCATGGGTGATACAGTGCCCGGCTTCGATTCCAATTCGCCGCGCAGCGCCCAGGCATCGAACGCAAGCGTCGAAGTCAGGCTTCAGCCCAGCTTGCGCGCCAGAGCAATGGCGAGGCCGAACGCGATCGTGACAGCAATGTGCACCGCGATAAACATCTGAGAGGCCCGGTTTGGTTTCGCTTCTGCAGCACAAACGTAGTGCACAATAGACCGGATCACCAGTCCAAAAGCTGCGGCATACTAGTGGCCCGTCGCGCCAAAATCGGACGAGGATGCGGCTATGATGCGATTTAGGCGCGACGGGCTACTAGCCGCGGTCGCACAGGCTTTGCCAGCCACCCGGTCTGACCCAAAAGCATGCATTTTTGCGCGATTGCCACGGGCCCGGCGATTCGTTAGCAAACTTGGGACTTAACCGCATCAGAACATGAAGGGGACCTGACGTGAAGATCTGTATGATCGGCGCCGGTTACGTCGGACTTGTGTCGGCCACCTGCTTTTCCGAATTCGGCTGGACCGTCACGTGCGTCGACAAGGATGCCGGGCGTCTGGCCCAGATGTCTGAGGGCAAGTCCCCGATTTACGAACCCGGACTCGACGACCTGATGGCCCGCAACATGCAGTCGGGCCGCTTGTCGTTTTCCGGCGATCTCGGCCCGGCTGTCGCCGAAGCCGACGTAGTCTTCCTGGCCGTCGGCACCCCCATGCGCCGCGGCGATGGCTATGCCGATCTCTCTTACGTTTACGGCGCCGTCGAAGAACTCGCCCCGCATCTCAATGGCTTCACGGTCATCACGACGAAGTCGACGGTCCCGGTCGGAACCAGCCGCCAGATCGAGCAGCGGCTGAAGGAACTGCGCCCCGACGCCGACTACGCCGTCTGTTCCAACCCCGAGTTCCTGCGCGAAGGCTCCGCCATCCAGGACTTCACCCACCCCGACCGCGTTCTTGTCGGCGTCGACGACCAGCGCGCCCAGGAAGTGATGGGGGAACTCTACAAGCCGCTGTCGCTGCGCAGCGCGCCCGTTATTTTCGTCAGCCGCGAATCGGCCGAACTCGCCAAGTATGCCGCCAACGCCTTTCTCGCCATGAAGATCTCCTTCATCAACGAGATCTCGGACCTTTGCGAGGCGGTCGGCGCCAACGTTCAGGAAGTCGCTTCTGCCATCGGCAAGGACCGCCGCATCGGCGAGAAGTTCCTGCACCCCGGCCCCGGATACGGCGGGTCATGCTTCCCCAAGGACGTTTCAGCAATCGTCCGCACAGCCCGCGAAGCGCGTGCGCCGCTGTCCCTCATCGAACAGGTGCAGATCGTCAACGACGAGCGCAAGATCGCCATGGCGACCCGTATCGAACGTCTGGCTGGCGGATCGGTCCGCGACAAGACCCTCGCCATCCTCGGCGTCACCTTCAAACCCAACACCGACGACATGCGCGACGCCCCGAGCCTCGTCATCGTGCCGATGCTGCAGGAGCGCGGCGCACGGGTACGCGCCTACGATCCCCAGGGCCGCAAGCACGCCGAACCGATGATGCCGGGCGTCGTCTGGTGCAAGGACGCACTCGATGCCGCCGACGGCGCCGACATCCTCGTCGTCCTCACCGAATGGAACGAATTCCGCGCGCTCAACCTGAGCGAGGCGAAGGCCCGCATGCGCGGCGATCTCCTCGCCGACCTGCGCAACATCTTCAACGCCAGAACCGCCACCGCCGCCGGCTTCCGCTACGAAAGCATCGGCCGCGTGGGGTAACGGGCCGACCAACGGTCCACAGGCACATCGTCATGCCAAAAGTCGCGATCATCACCGGTTCAAGCCGCGGCATCGGAGCCGCCACCGCGCGGTTTGCAGCCCACGATGGTTACGACGTTTGCGTCAACTACTCCGCCGACGCCGAGGCCGCGGGCCGTGTCGTTGACGACTGCAGGGCAATGGGTGTCCGCGCCTTCGCATCAAAAGCCGACATCGCCGATCCCCGGCAGGTCGAACGGCTGTTTGCCGAGTGCGACACCCAGCTCGGAAAACTGTCGCTATTGGTCAACAATGCCGGCATCGTCGGCAATTCGTCAAAGCTCGTCGACCTGCGCGACGCGGATCTCCACGCCACCTATGCAATCAACGTCTTCGGCAGCATCTATTGCTGTCGCGAGGCTATACCGCGGATGGCGCGAAGCCACGGCGGCGAAGGCGGCTCGATCGTCAATATCTCCTCGATCGCCGCAATCCTCGGCAGTCCGAACGAATACATCCACTACGCCAGTTCCAAGGCGGCGATCGAGACCTTGACCATCGGCTTGTCGAAGGAGGTCGGGCCGGAAGGGATACGCGTCAACTGCATCCGGGCCGGCACCGTTGATACCGAAATTCACGCGACATCCGGCAATCCCGATCGACCGGCGATGTTCGCCCGTACGGCCCCGCTCGGCCGCGTTGGCCAGCCGTCCGACATCGCCGAAGCCGTAATGTGGCTGGCGTCAAACAAGGCCGACTTCACGACAGGGGCGATCTTGAGCGTTTCAGGAGGCGTCTAATTGCAGCATCTTATTGCGACCAGCCGCCAAAGACCCCATTTCTCGACTACGGCGCACCGATTGAGAGCAGCCTAAAAAGGGGGGAAGTTGATCGAGGTGCAACCATGATAATTGAAGTACCAGGCGGCGAGATCCCGCGCTACGTATACGCGACAGTCATAGGCGGCTTTGTCTGGATGATGCTCGCGGCGTGGATGTCATTTGGAGTCGCCATAGGAACCGACCTGGACCTGAGCATCGCGACACTGATCGTCTCAATGATGGTGACCTTGCCCTTCCTTATCCGCGCCACGGCCTTGCGGCACTTGAGCAGCAAGCGAACGCAACCCGAAGACTTCCTACATTCGGAAATGGACACAAGCAGCGGATGGCTGTCGGGAACGGAGGCATGGGTGCAGATCGCTCTCGGCCCGGTGGCCTTGGCTATTGCCGCTACCGCCATCGGCACGGCGCATGCGATCATTGGCTGATCCGAAAACGCCCGAAACCCCCGTCAGCTCAGTTCGTGCTCGTTGATCCTACCGACGTTGGCATTTCGCAAACAGCTCCCGGTTCGGACAATACCAAAGCCCGTCGCTATTCTCAGCCCCTGCATCGAGCCACGCCAGGCACTCGCCCGGGCAGACGCAGCGAAGGCACTTGGTGCGCGCCTGTGCATAGGCTCCACCACGATCGAGACGCATCAACGCGACCTCATCGACATTGAGCGCCTGGATAATTTCATTCATCCGCCGCGCGCGGCGCTCGACCTGACTAACCAATGGCCCTGTCATTTTACGACCTCCGCCTTGTTCGCGTCCTCGATTGCGGTGCCTTCTCTAACGGGCACGTCTCAGTTGCATACTGATACGAACGGCAAGCGGCAGCCCACTATGATTTGAGTCAAGATTCCGATGTGGCAGACAAGCACAGCTCAATACGGCATCGGGTACCGCCGGTGCACGGCGCCGATCTCGGCCATCACTTCGTCCGACAGCTTCAGCGAATCCGCGTCGATGGCCGTCTTGAGCTGGTCCATCCGGCTGGCGCCTATGATGCTGGCCGTCGTGAACGGACGCGCCAGCGTAAAGGCAATCGCCATCTGGCTGGGATCGAGACCGTGTCGCCTGGCGATCTCGACGTAAGCCCGGGTGGCGCTGACAGCCATCTCCGTCTCGCGGCTCATCCCGCCGCCCATGAGGGCCTTGCGCGAGCCCGCGGGCGTCTCGCCGTCAAGGTATTTCCCGCTCAACAGTCCCATGGCGAGCGGCGACCACGCCATTAGGCCGACATCCTCGTAATGCGCAGCTTCCGCCCAGTCGGTATCGAACAGCCGGTACAAGAGACTGTATTCGTTCTGCACCGACTGCACGCGCGGCAGATCGTGCCGTTCGGACAGTCTGATGAGTTCCATCACGCCCCACACAGTGTCGTCCGACACGCCGAACGCACGGATCTTCCCCTCCCGCACCAGTTCGCCCACCGACTGCAGACTTTCCAGGAGATTATCTCGTGCAGCGTCCCTGTCCTGTTTAGCCGGCCGGTAATCCCAATGCTGTTGAAAATGATAGCTGCCACGCTGCGGCCAATGGAATTGGTAGAGATCGATGTAGTCGGTCTGCAATCGTCTCAAACTGCCTTCGATGGCGAGTTTGATTTCTTTCCCGTCAATCCCTCGTCCATTGCGCACCGCCCGGCTTCCATTGCCTGTAATCTTCGTCGCCAGCACGATGTCTGAGCGCCGCCCGGCGTTCTTCTTCAGCCACGTCCCGATGATTTGTTCCGTCCGCCCGGCACTTTCGGCATCGCTGAACATCGGATACATTTCCGCCGTATCCCAGAAGTTCACACCCCGCTCAAGTGCGTAGTCCATCTGCTGATGGCCTTCGCTTTCGCTGTTCTGCGTCCCCCACGTCATCGTCCCCAGGCAGACCCTGCTCACTTCGATGTCGGTGCGGCCAAGCTTGGTGTACTGCATCGATTGCCTCCAGGCGGTGTTGCGGGATTGAATTTGGATCGTGGCGGCGCGGCCTTGGCTCGCGCCGTAGCGGGTTTGCGGGAACACCGGTCTCAGAGCACCTTACCCGGATTGAGTATCCCGTTTGGATCGAACGCCGCCTTTATCGCACGCATCATATCGAGTTCGGTTTTTGAACGGAACCGCGTCAGCGCCTCCCGCTTCATGCGGCCGATCCCGTGCTCGGCTGAAATGGATCCGTCCATACTGGCAACGAGGGCATGCACGGCATCGTTCATTACGTCCCAATTCGATAGGTACGCTGCCTTGTCCATGGCCTCCGGCTGGGCGACGTTGTAATGCACGTTGCCGTCGCCGAAATGGCCGAAGATGAACGGCCGCGCGCCCGGGCACACGCCCTCGACCACATCGGCCGCGCGCCGCACGAATTCCGGGATCCTGGCAACCGGCACCGAAATGTCGTGCTTGATGCTGCCGCCGACGTACTTTTGTGCTTCCGAAAGGTCTTCGCGCAGCTTCCAGAGCTGCTGCGACTGATCGAGCGAAGCAGCCAGGACCGCATCGTTTGCCCACCCCTTCTCCAGCGCTGCGCTGAATATCCGCTCCATCGCGCTTTGTGCCGCTCCGTCGGCAACGCCCGATGAGATTTCCATGAGCACGTACCACGGCGACGACGCATCAAGAGGCTTGCGCGCGCCCGGCATGTTCGCTGCAACGGTATCGAGCCCCCAGCCCGACAGGAATTCGAAAGCGGTGAGGCTGGTTCCCGCCACTTCGCGGGCCCGTTCGAAGAGAGCAAGTGTCGCATCCAGATCGCCAACCGCGACAAGCGCGGTTGCATGCTCTGCCGGTTTCGCAAACAGCTTCAGGACCGCTGCCGTGATGATCCCGAGCGTGCCCTCCGACCCAACGAAGAGCTGCTTCAGGTCGTAGCCGGTGTTGTCCTTCTTGAGCGCGCGAAGTCCGTCCCAGATCCGGCCATCTGCGAGCACGACTTCAAGTCCGAGCGTGAGGTCGCGCGCATTGCCGTAGGCCAAGACCTGCACGCCCCCCGCGTTGGACGCGAGGTTTCCGCCGATCCGGCAGGATCCCTCAGAACCAAGGCTCAAAGGAAACAGGGCGCCCGCTTCGTCGGCGGCCTTCTGGACGTCCGAGAGCGTAACACCTGCCTCGACCACCATGGACCCGCCGGCCGCATCGACATGACGGACCCGGTTCAGCCGTTCCAGCGACACGACGATTTCATGGCCCGATTCGAACGGGATCTGCCCGCCGACGAGCCCGGTGTTTCCGCCCTGCGGCACGATTCCGACCCGCGCATCGTTCGCCGATTTGATGATCTGCGAAACCTCTCGCGCAGTGCCCGGCCGCAGCACGAGGGACGTCTTGCCGAAATACTTGTCGCGCCATTCGCTCAGGTAGGGCGCTTGGGCCTGCGGATCACGCACCGCGTAGCGCTCGCCGACGATCGCGCTAAGCGTGTCGATCAGAGCGGCGGTGGGATGATTGAGTTTGGTCATTTCACTTGTAGATTGGGCTGACGATTGAAGGCCATTCGCCAAAACGGCCGGATGCCGGATTGACGGACAGTGCTGCGCTTTCTAAGCGTTACGTGTCTTTGCTGGAATAGACCAGCCCGGCGCACCAGGAATAGGCCGACCCCATGCGATACCTCGTAACCGGAGCGGCAGGCTTCATCGGCTTTCACACCGCCAAAGCGCTGCTGGAAACAGGCCACGAAGTCATCGGCCTCGATAATCTCAACGACTATTACGACGTAAGGCTGAAGGAAGCGCGACTTGCTCATATCTCAGGCCACCGCGGGTTCCAGTTCCGCAAAGCCGACCTGAAAGACCGCCAGGCAATCGAGAAACTGTTTGCAGACTACAACCCGCAGCGCGTCATCCACCTCGCCGCCCAGGCCGGCGTCCGCTATTCGATCGACAATCCCCATGCCTATGTCGATTCAAACATCGTCGGCATGTTGCATATCCTTGAAGGCTGTCGCCATCACGGCGTCGAGCATCTGGTCTACGCCTCGTCCAGTTCGGTTTACGGCTCGAATACCAGGATGCCGTTCGCCGTTTCCGATCCCGTCGACCACCCCGTCAGCCTTTATGCCGCAACCAAAAAGGCCAACGAGCTGATGGCGCATACATACGCGCATCTCTATTCGATTCCGGTTACAGGCCTGCGCTTCTTCACGGTCTATGGAGCCTGGGGCCGCCCCGACATGGCGCTTTTCAAGTTCACCGAGGCAATCCTCGCCGACCAGCCAATCGACATCTATAACAACGGCCGCCACGCCCGCGACTTTACCTACATTGACGACATCGTCGAAGGCGTACTGCGCACAGCGGATCGTATTCCGCAGCCCAATCCTGACTGGGATGCGGCGGCGCCAGATCCCGCCAGTTCGAGCGCTCCCTACCGGCTTTACAACATCGGAAATTCCGAACCCGTCCAGCTGATGCACATGATTGCAGTGCTGGAACGCGCGCTCGGCCGCGAGGCCAGGAAGAATTTCCTGCCGATGCAGCCCGGCGACGTTCTCGCGACCTATGCCGATGTCGATCAACTCAAGGCCGATGTCGGGTTTGAGCCCGCGACCCCGATCGAATGCGGCATCGAGCGATTTGTCGCGTGGTACCGGGAATACCATGGCCTGGCGGCCTGATGCCCCGGGATGCTCAACGCCCCAACCGTTGAAGGCTTGCGCAGCTACGACGTGCCGCTAGTGTTCTGGATCTAACGCTTGATTCCCGGGCGAAGGTCGTCAAGCGTTAGTGAATCCAGAACACAAACAAGAGCTTGCCTAGTGTTCCGGCGGAGGCGCTTGGGAACCAAGCGTCGGAGTCGGAACACTAGAGCATCATCCGACCATACGCGACCGCAAAGAGCGATCGGATGGTCGGATAAAGATGCTCTAACATTATGATTCTAGAGCAACTTTATCCGATCCAGGAATCGCCTTCGGCGGTTCCGTCAGTCGGATGTTGCTCTAGTGAGCCGCTCGCGCAGCGTTTTCGACGAATAGGCGATGAAGCCGGTATTACGGTAGCCTGTTTCCGATTTGCCATATCGGAACGGACGACCGTCGACCGTGGTCACAAGCCCGCCCGCCGCCCGCAGGACCGCATGGCCCGCTGCCGTATCCCACTCCATCGTCGGTCCGTGCCGCGGGTAGAGATCGGCTTCGCCGCGCGCCACGAGACAGAACTTCAGTGACGACCCGATATTGCGCCTGCCAGCGACCGGCAGCGGCAGGCCTTCGAGATAGCTCTCGCCTTCCGAGGTTCCATGCGACCGGCTCGCGACGACCGTGAGGCCGTCCTGCGCCACGGCCCGCGCCTCAATTCGCGTCAGGTCGAGCGGACTCAGTTCCTGGTCGCCGGGATCGCGGGGAAGCGGCACTTTCGCCATCGCGGCTTCATTGCGCCCCAGCGTCACGTAGATGTCGCCCAGCGCCGGCGCATAGACTATGCCGAATACTGGTTCGCCGTTTTCGATGAGGCCGATATTCACTGTGAATTCGCCTGACCCTCCGGTAAATTCGCGCGTCCCATCGAGTGGATCGACAAGGAAGAAGCGCGATCCCACCTCGGGCACTTCGCCGCGACTGACGGCCTCTTCCGCGATAACGGGAATATCCGGCGCGACCTTTTTCAAGTCGTCGAGGATCAGGACTTCGGCCTCCTGATCGGCGAGCGTTACCGGGCTGCCGTCGGCCTTACGGGTCGCATCCTGCGCTTCGTTCTTGAAATAGTGCAGCGTCACGGCGCCGGCTCGCAGGACCGTTCCCGTCAGCTTTGAAGCAAGGGCGCGAAGTTCGTTGTCGTCCATGTTCTGGCAGCTCCCATCAAGATTTGCAGCCGCCTTAGCACAGCGATACCGCCAGCGCGAACCCAACGCACCGAATTCCCGCCTGCAATGTAGCGAATTGCAGTCCCATCCGCGCCGCCGGGCAACCGGATCAAACAGGCCCGGAACGAAAAAAGGGGAGCGGGTTTCCCGCTCCCCTTTTTTCTGATCCCCGCTATCCGTCGGCTTATCGTCCCGACTCCTGGCCCCACAGTTCCACTTCGGCAGGACCTTTGATGTTCAGCTTCGTGCGGTACTTGAAGGTAATTTCTTCGATGTAGCGGCTTCTGCCCTTGAGGTCGAATGGCTGCGTGATCTGCCCCGCTGCGAGCGTGCCGTAAACCGGCACCTCTTCGACACTGCCGTTGCCGTAGCGGATCTTCATACCATACATGCGCACATCTTCGCCGCGGGCACGGATCCGGATACTCTTGAACAATCCCGCCGACTTGCCGACCTTGATCCTGTCGTCGTCCTTGCTGAAGATCGCAGCCTTCCCGGTGCCAAGCAGCTGCCAGTCGCGGCCAAGATCGTTGTCGCCGCGACGGCCATCGCGTCGGTCATCGCGACCGTCCCGGCCGCGGCGGCCATAATCAGCCGCTTCGACCTTGCCGAGTAGATCGATGCGTGCACGTTCCGCTTCACCGCGCTGCGGCCGCAACGTCAGGACGACGCTCTTGATGTTGCGCGTCCGGCCATCGACATTGATCGGGTCTGTTGCCTGTCCTGGCTCCAGCCGGTCGCGCAGACGCACTTCCTGACGGTCCCCGTTGCCAAAAACGATTTCCGCACGACGGACGTTCACCTGCTGCACCCAGGCCCGCAGGCGGATCGATGATACCGGCCCTTTATTTCCCTCAACGCGCAGCGTCACCACATCGTCCTTCGTGTCGAGGATCTTGCTTTCGAGAACTTCGTAGCCACCCGGCTCCCCGGAAACGAGACCTTCGATTGCCACATACGCGGAACTCGGCAGGCGAACCTTGTATTCGACCTCGGCGGAGGCGATGGTGTCGCGCTCACCTGGCAAATCAATCACGACGCTTGCTGAATCCTTTGCAATGACGCGGTCGACCGTAACATCGCTCGTTCGGCCACCCGATGTTCTCAGCCGCACCGACTTCACGTAGATGGCGTCGTTCACGGCAATGATGCGGATCTTGTCGAAGCGCCCCATTTTGGGCTGGACATCGATGACGTCGATCCGGGAGCGTTCTTGAACAAAGAGGCGGACCCAGTCGTCGTTGCTGCCCCCCCTGGTATCTCTTGCCTGCGAAATCGACACGACCGAAACGGACAAGGCCAAAGCCAGGACCATGAGAGCTAGTCTGTACACGAGAACATCCTCCAGCGAATTTGTCGTTGAACCTTCGGCAACTTTCGCCATCTCTGTTGGGAACCATGCTGGTCGACGGCCATGGTTCAAGCACATCCCAGTTGAACCCCAGATGACTGTAAAAGAAGCCGCCGGAACGCCCACATGTTCCGAAACGGTCTGAAATTTGCGATATGCGTTTCCGAGGTTATCGAAACACGTCGGCAGAAAAATGGTCGGGTGCGGACGTAATGGAATGCGATTTATTCCATATGAAGGAACTTGGCCCGGTCTTCGTTGAGAATGAACCGCCGGTCCATCGGTCCGCGTCGGGAGGAAGCCCCCCCCCGGGCAGCGATTCAAATGGCGAAAAGCGGTGCTTCAGCCCTGCAATCCGCCGTAGACGGAGAAGCTCTATGCCGGATGGTACGCCAGAAACGCCACGCGATAGTCTCGACCTATTGAAAACCACTCACGACTGGCTTGCCAGCGGCCGGAAATTAGCGCTCGCCACTGTTATCGATACCTGGGGGTCCGCCCCGGTTCCCGTCGGCGGCCAGATGATCGTTGCCGACGATGAAGACTTCCAGGGGTCGGTCTCGGGTGGCTGTGTCGAGACGGAAGTGATCGTTGCCGCCTGCGAAGTCCTCAAAACCGGGACCCCTCAGCGCTTGCGGTACGGCGTCAGGAACGAAACCGCGTGGACTGCGGGTTTGCCCTGCGGCGGCAATATCGAAGTCTTCGTCCAGCCCCTGGAAGGCGAAACGGCGCTGCGGTACGTCGATGAGCTGATTGGCGCCCGCAACGCCCGCCGGCCGATCCTCGTTGAAACCGACCTTGCAACGGGAGCACTCACCCTTCACCAAAGCACCGAGCACCTGCGCGACCCTCTCGCGAGGTTCTTCCGCTCGGGCCGCAGCGGCATCGTTGCGAGTGGTGATGGCGAGTATTTCGCCCACTCGCTCACCCCCAGCCCCCGCCTTCTCGTCATCGGCGCAACCCACATCGCCCAGGCCCTCGTGGCCATCGCCGGGACTGTGGGCCTTGCGCCGACTGTCATCGATCCGCGCGAAAGTTTCATTTTGCAGGCCCGCTTCGGTGGTACGAAAATCGCCCACGCCTGGCCGAAGGACGCCCTCTCTGAAATCGGCCTCGATACCCGCACTGCGGTCATAGCCCTCGCCCACGTCGACCATATAGACGACGAGGCACTGAGTTGCGCCATGCGCAGTTCCGCCCGCTATATCGGCGCTCTGGGGTCGGCGCGCAATCACGCAAAACGCATGGACCGGCTGGCGAAAGCTGGCTTTTCAAACGATGAAATCGGGCGCATCCGCTCACCCATCGGCCTCGACATCGGCGCCATCACCCCCACGGAGATCGCTCTCGCGATTGCCGCTGAAGTGGTGCTGGCCTTCCGCGGGCCGAAACACCAGGCGGCACGATGAAAGTCGACTGCATTGTTCTCGCAGCCGGTCTGTCCCGCCGTTTCGGCGAAACCGACAAACTGCTGGTCGAGGTCGGCGGCCAGCCACTGATACGGCGTGCGGCGACCTGCGCATTAAATACGCGGTGCAATCGGGTCGTTGTCGTCACCGGGAAGGATGCCGCTCAGATCAGCTCGGCGCTCAACGGCCTTGCGGTGACCCTGTGCCCCAACTCTGCACACACCGATGGCATCGGCAGCTCGATTTCCGCAGGCATCGCTTCTCTGCAAGCCTCCACCGACGGCGCTCTCATCCTGCCCGCCGATATGCCATGGATGGAATCGGCTTTGATAGACCGGCTGATCTCGCAATTCGCGGCTGCCGGCGGAAAAGCCGTGGTCTATCCGACCACTGCAAGTGGCCAACAGCGCAACCCCGTACTCTGGCCGCGCAGCGAATTTGCAAAACTTCGCATGCTTAACGCCGACCGGGGGGCCCGCAGCCTCATCGCATGCAGCTCGCTCAAGCGTATTGTGGTCCCGGTTGCCGACGACCACATCTTCAGGGACATAGACAGCCCCGACGACCTGCCCGGTTAACATTACTTTGTACTCCAGCAACGCTGCGGCAAAGTGTTCCGTATTTGTTTACGATGTGCGGCTGGCAAGCCCGGCCGAACGAATTCGCGCTAATGTGATGGCTGGCCTCTTCTTTCGAGCCGCATTCATGGTGCATGCGGCCCGATCCTATTCTCGCAGACCATCGTTATGTCGGGAAAGCATGCCACCGACGAATACAGGCTCTATGCGGTGATCGCCAAAACGCCTTCAAAAGCAACAACGAACGTTCAAGACAGGAAGAAACTAGCAATGACCGGGGCCAACCCCCCAGCCCGAAAACCAGCCCTCCAGGAGGTTCCTCCTCCGCAGGAGCAAAAAGGCGAGGCATCCCCCGTGGTGACCCCGGATCGGCAACGAGGGCCCGATTCCGGCCGATCTGCCCGTCATATCCTCGCTGCAAGCCTGCGGATCGGGCTGAAAACGCTTTTGCCATTCGCTGTGGTGGCGGCCGGATACGCTGGCTATCGCGCGCTTGTCGCCAGCAAGCCCGAAGCGCCCGTGCGGCCCAAGCAGGAACTCGCTTATGCTATCAAGTCCGCAATCGTCCAATCCGGTGACTACCAGCCGGTCATGACTTTATTTGGCTCGACGGTCGCCGGCCGGCAGGTCGATATCCGCGCTCTCGTCTCGGGCCAGATCGTCGAAACCAGCGATGCCTTGCGCGAGGGCGGCCAGGTCCAAGCCGGCGCGCTGCTTTTGAAGATCGACCCGATCGACTACCGCACGGCGCTGGCGGAACTCAGGGCACAGCGCGCCGAGGCCCGCGCCAAAGTCTCCGAATTTGAAAGTTCGCTCGCCGCGAGCCGGCAATCGCTCGCCCATGCCCGAGATCAGCTGAAGCTCGCCGAGATTGATTTGGAACGCGCCGAGCCTCTTGCAGTGCGTGGCGCGGTTTCCGAACGCACCGTCGACGATCGCCGCCAGATTCTCTTCCAACGCCGCCAGTCCGCCGACGAAATCAAGAACAACCTCAAGATCTGGGAAGCCCGCATCATACAGCAGAAGGCAGCTGTGACGCGCCTTGAAACGGCGATCGAACGTGCCGAGCGGCGTCTTGCCGAAACCGAACTACGCGCCCCCTTTTCCGCCTACGTAACCGAGGTCGGCGCCCAGGTCGGACGCATGGTCGGGTCGAACGACAAGGTCGCGACCTTGATCGACCGCGACTGGATCGAAGCGCGCTTCAACCTGACCGACGACCAGTTCGGCCGCATCGTCGCCAAGGAAGGCAGCCTTGCCGGCCGCGAGGTCACCGTGCGCTGGGTGCTCGGCAGCAACACCTTCTCCTACTCCGCCGTGATCGAACGCGTTGGAGCGCGCATCTCATCGGCAACCGGCGGTGTCGAGGTCTACGCCCGCATCAAGTCGCCGACCGAGCCCGTTCCGCTGCGCCCCGGCGCATTCGTCCAGATCGATGTCCCGGACACCCAATATGAAGATGTGTTCCGGCTGCCCTCGACCGCCCTTTACAGTGGCGACAGGGTCTACGCCATTGAGAACGAGCGCCTCGTCACGCGGAAGGTCCGTGTCGTCGGCGGCATCGAGGAAGACCTCCTCCTTGAAGGCGACTTGAAGGACGGTGACCGGGTTATGCTGACGCGTATTTCGACCCCCGGCGACGGCGTCAAGATCAACGAGGCGGCAACCCCATGAATCGTCCGTTTATGATGCATCCCTCAGCTGGCGACCCTTCCCAGCCTGGCGGTGGCGGCATCATCGGCGTTTTCGTGCGCCACCCCACCGCGCCCAATCTGCTCATGGCGATTATGATCCTCATCGGCGTCTTTTCACTGATGCGATTGAACCGGCAGTTCTTCCCGAGCTTTGAGGTCCCTGCAATCACCGTCTCCGTGCCCTGGCCCGGGGCCAGCGCCGAGGACGTCGAAACCAACATCCTCGAAGTCCTCGAACCCGAACTCCGCTTTCTCGACGACATCGACGAGGTGACCTCGATCGCTCGCGAGGGCTCGGGTGTCATCTCGATCGAATTCAACAGCGGTGCCGATCTCCAGAAGGCCCAGGCCGACGTCGAGCAGGCGGTCAACCGCGTCACGACTCTGCCCGAAGATTCCGAGCGCCCGATAATCTCACGCGCCGTCATCTTCGATGATGTCGCTTCTGTTGCCTTGACCGGACCGTTTTCCGAACAGGTCCTGAAGACTTACGCAAAACAGCTGCGCGACGAACTACTGGCCTCCGGCATCGACCGCGTGACCCTCAACGGCGCGCGCGACGAGGAAATCTGGATCAAGCTAAGGGAAGGCGACTTGCGTCGCCTGGGGCTGACCTTGCAGGACGTGTCTGAACGCGTTCGCCAGAACACCCAGGACCTGCCGGCCGGCAAGCTTGAAGGCGAGGCCGAGATCCAGCTGCGCGCGCGCGCCGAGCGCAAGACACCCGAGACCATCGGCGACATCGAAATAAAATCCGGCCCGTCCGGCGAGAAGGTTTTCCTCAAAGACATCGCGGAAATCGACACGCGCTTCGATCGCGAAGGCAAGATCGGCATGATGCGGGGCGCCCCCGCCATTGAACTTTCCGTCCAGCGCGCCCAGCACGCCGATACCTTGAAAACGATGGATATCCTCAACGACTATCTGGAGAGGAAGCGGCCGACGCTGCCGCCGACACTTCAGGTCAACATCTACGATGTCCGCGGCAAGCTGGTCGTGCAACGGCTCACCATTTTGATCGAGAACGGTCTGCAGGGCCTCGCCATCGTGCTTCTGCTTCTGTTTATGTTCCTTAACGCGCGCATTGCATTCTGGGTCGCGGCTGGCATCCCCGTCGCACTGCTGGCCGCCCTTGGCGTCATGTATGTCACCGGTCAGTCGATCAATATGGTTTCCATGTTCGCGTTGATCATGATGACCGGCATCATCGTGGACGACGCGATCGTCGTCGGCGAACAGACCGCCACGCTGGAGGAGCAGGGCTATCCAAGCCTGCAAGCCGCCCAAATGGGGGCCGTCGGTATGCTGGCACCCGTCTCCGCGGCAATGATCACGACACTCTGTTCGTTCTTCCCGATCGTCGTCATCAGCGGCCGCATGGGCGACATTCTGGTTGCCATTCCCCTGGTCGTCATTGCAGTCCTGATCGCTAGCCTGATCGAGTGCTTCCTTATTCTTCCCGGCCACCTGCGCCACGGCGGAGATAAGACGAAGCCGCGCAACCGCATCCGCCAGGGCCTCGATAACGCCTTTGCATGGTTGCGCGACGGACCGGTGGACCGGCTCGTCAAGACGGCTTACGCGTGGCGCTACACGACACTGTCGATCCTGGTCGCGAGCTTTTTCATTGCCATCGGCCTTATCGCCGGCGGCCGCGTCGGCTTCCAGTTCTTTCCCTCGCCCGAGTCCGAGAACGTCTCCGCTTCCGTCGAATTCGCCCCGGGCATTCCGCGCTCCCAGCAGATGGCCGCACTCGACCGGATCGAACAGGCCCTTTACGGCGCCGAGAAGAAACTGATCGCGGCCGACGGCAGCGCCGCGGCGGGAAATCCGGCGGATGGTACAAACAAAAGCGATTCCACACCGGGCTATGACGAGCTGATCGGAACGGCCCGTCACTGGATCGGACTTGAAGACGGCCCGGCCGGAACCGCGGAACAAAGCGATATCCTTGTCGAGGCCGTCTTCACGATTATCGGCAAGGCGGGGCGAATTCAGAATGATAACGTTGCGGAAATCTCCGCGCAGCTTACCGCCAGCGAGTCCCGCGCCATCCGCACCAAGACCGTCATTGATGCCTGGCGCAACGAACTTCCCCGCATCGCCGGCGTCGAGCGCGTCGCCATCAGCGGGCGCCGCGCCGGCCCGCCGGGCCGAGACGTCGACGTGCGCCTGCAATCGGCGCCGATCGAGACGCTCAAGGCCGCCGCGGAAGACCTGAAGCAGACCCTGACGGGTTTCCCCGGCGTGACCGCGATTACCGACGACCTGCCCTACGGCAAGCAGGAGTTCGTCTTCGAGGTCAATGCCCGAGGCACGGCCCTCGGGCTCACGGGACAGGCGATCGGCTCACAGGTGCGCAGCGCTTTTGAAGGCGCCATCGCCACCCGCTTCGCGCGCGGCGACGACGAGATCACGGTGCGCGTGCTTCGCCAGCAAGGCGAAGCCGGGCGCCAGGATCTGGAAAGCTACTACTTGACGACGCCAGCCGGCGACCGGGTGCCGCTCAAGGAGGTCGTCGACATCACCGAACGCCGCAGCTTCTCCATCGTGCAGCGCCGCGACGGTATCCGCGCCATCTCCGTCACCGCCGACATCGACGCCGACGTCACCTCGACCGAAGAAGTCGTCGCCCGCCTCGACGCGGAGGTCATGCCGACGCTGAACGCCAAATACGGCACCAGTCACGTTTACAAGGGCCGCGATGAAGAACGCCGCGATTCCTTCCGCGACCTGAAAGCGGGAGCGCTCCTCGCCTTCTGCCTGATCTTCATCACTCTGGCATGGGTGTTTGGCAGTTACTGGAAGCCGCTGACGGTCATGATGATCATTCCCTTCGGCCTCGTCGGCGCGATTCTCGGCCACTACGTCATGGGCTATTCGTTGACGATCATCTCAATGATCGGGCTACTCGGCTTGTCGGGCATTCTGGTCAATGATTCCATCGTCCTCGTCACGCGCATCAACGAACGGCTCGCTGAAGGCGAAACGCTCGAAGAGGCGGCGGTCGGCGGCGCCAGGGATCGCTTCCGCGCCGTACTGCTGACGTCCCTGACGACCGTCGGCGGCCTGACGCCGCTGATGTTCGAGAGCTCCCTGCAGGCCCAGTTCCTGATCCCGATGGCGATCACTCTGGTATTTGGCCTCGCCGCCGCAACGGTACTCGTGCTGCTCCTCGTGCCCTCGCTGATCGGTATCGGCGGTGACATTGGCCATGCGTTTCAAAGCGCCGGCCGCGGACTTGGTCCGGTTTCCAGATTCCTGCGCCGCCCGCAGTCCGCAAGATCATCCCGGATGTCACCCGGCGAATAAAAAAGGACCGTCGGGCCGGCCCCGTTTCAACTTGCATTTGCGACCCTGTCCCCCTCCCCGGTCAGGGGAGGGGGTAGGGGCCGGGCCGGCCGGTTGGTTGTGCGAGTAGGGTGGCACGAACCGGCAGGACACCGACTCCAGGGAAAACCTTCGAACTATCAGAACAATCCGTCGATCTGGCCAAGTTCGTTGATGCAGATCTTTTCCGAAGCAGGAACACGCGGCAGACCCGGCATCCGCATGATGTCGCCGCAGACTGCAACGATGAACTCCGCACCTGCCGCCAGGATCACTTCACGCACCGGGATCGTATGTCCGGTCGGCGCACCACGCAAGTTGGGATCCGTCGAGAACGAATACTGCGTTTTCGCGACACAGATCGGGAGATGTCCGTAACCTGCTTCCTGCAGTTCCTTCACCTGCGCGAGAACCGCCGCGCTGCCCGACACTTCATCGGCCCGGTAGATCTCGGTGGCGATGGTCTTGATCTTGTCCCACAGCGGCATGTCATCGGGGTAGATCGGCTTGAAGTTGGCTTGGCCCGAGTCGGCGAGTTCGACGACGTGATGGGCCAGACCCTCGATACCGGCCCCGCCATCGGCCCAGTGCGACGCCATGAACGCCTTGGCGCCGACGGCTTCCGCCGCAGCCTTCACGGCTTCGACTTCGGCATCCGTATCGGTGATGAACTTGTTGATTGCGACCACCGGCGGAACGCCGAACTTTCGCAGGTTTTCCAGGTGCCGCTGCATGTTGGCTGCCCCCTTCGTTACCGCTGCCACGTTCTCGTTCTTGAGATCGTCCTTGGCAACGCCGCCGTGCATCTTGAGCGCCCGGATCGTTGCGACCAGCACGACTGCTTGCGGTTTCAAACCTGCCATGCGGCACTTGATGTCGAAAAACTTCTCAGCGCCGAGATCTGCTCCAAAGCCGGCTTCGGTAACGACATAGTCGCACAGCTTCAGCGCGGTCTTGGTTGCCAGGACAGAGTTGCAGCCGTGTGCGATATTGGCGAACGGACCGCCGTGAATGAACACGGGATTGTTCTCCAGGGTCTGCACGAGGTTCGGCATCAAGGCGTCCTTGAGCAGCACCGTCATGGCGCCGTCAGCCTTGAGATCGCGTGCAAGAACCGGCTTTTTCTCGCGGGTGTAGCCGATCACGATATTGCCGAGGCGGCGCTCGAGATCGGCAAGGTCCTTGGCCAGGCACAGGATCGCCATCACCTCGGAGGCTACCGTAATGTCGAAACCGTCGGTGCGTGGGAATCCGTTCGATACGCCGCCGAGCGAGTTGGTGATCTGGCGCAGTGCGCGATCGTTCATATCGATGACCCGACGCCAGGCGACGCGGCGGGAATCGATGCCGAGCGAGTTCCCCCAGTAGATGTGGTTGTCGATCAGGGCAGCCAGCAGGTTGTTGGCAGACGTGATGGCGTGGAAATCGCCGGTAAAGTGCAGGTTGATATCTTCCATCGGCACGACTTGCGCGTAGCCGCCGCCGGCCGCACCGCCCTTGACTCCGAAGCATGGCCCGAGCGACGGCTCGCGCAGGCAGCTCATGGCCCTCTTGCCGATGCGGTTGAGACCGTCGCCGAGGCCGACCGTTGTCGTCGTCTTGCCTTCACCAGCCGGCGTCGGGCTGATCGCGGTCACCAGGATCAGTTTGCCGTCTGGCCGACTTTGCAGGCTGTCTACGAATTCCGACGAGATCTTCGCCTTGTATGGCCCATAGTTGTGCAGGGCGTCCGCTGGCACGTCGATCCTGGTCGCCACATCGACGATCGGCCGCATGGTGGCTTCACGTGCGATTTCGATATCTGACTTCACGCTCATGTCGTTTCCTCTTCGCGTCCCTGGATAAGCCCCGGAAGGAGCCATGTTTTGATGTTGCTCAGGCTTCCGGTTCGGCGCGGACACACACGTCGCCGACCTTCACGCCCGCACTTTCCGCCCATTCTTTGCCGGTCACCTTCGCGTCCTTCCCGGGACGCACGCGCTTGGCAAGGATAGCCCTGCCATCGCCCGCCGCGATCGTCACTCCATCGTCCGAAATTGCCAGGATTTCGCCCGGCTTGCCGCTCCCTTCGGTCGTAGCCGCATCGAATATGGCCAGCTGCATTCCGTTGATGTTGGTCCACGACCCCGGCTGCGGATTACCGGCGCGGATCCAGTTGTAGACCTCGTCGGCGGGCTTTGAGAAATCAAGCTGGGCTACTTTCTTATTGAACCAGCTTTCATATGAGCCGGCCGTCAGGTCCTGGGTATGCTTCAGGATGACCCCGTCCTTGACGAGATCCAGGCACTCCAGCATGGCCTCGACGCCCATCGGGAACAACTTCTTGAAGTACACGTCGCCAAGCGTTTCGTCCGGGCCGATTTCGCAGGTTTTCTGCAGGAAGATCGGGCCTTCGTCGAGCCCATCGTCGGGCCAGAAGATTGTGAGCCCCGTCTGCTTGCGGCCCATCGCGATCGGCCAGTTGATGCCAGACGGGCCGCGATGCCAGGGGCACAGCGACGGGTGGTACTGGAAAGTGCCGAAGCGGGGCGCATCGCGCACGGCTTGCGGAACGAACAGCAGGACATAGGCCATCATGCAGACGTCGGCGTCAAACGACTTCATCAGCTCCACGGCTTCAGGCGTCTTCCACGACGCCGGCTGATGCACCGGCAACCCTTTCTCTCGAGCCAGTTCTGCCAGCGGATCCTCTGGCTTGCCCTCCTTCGTGGGCGCGCAGCACACCGCCACGACGTTTTCGCCGCGCTCCAGAAGTTTCTCCAGAACCGCCTTGCCGAATGCCTGCTGGCCATGAACCACGATACGCATGCGCCCTCCTTGTCCATCCGGAGATCCGGAGGAAGTGTCTTCAATCTGCGAAATTGGGGGACCGGCCAGATCCGGTCCCTCGGCATTCAAGCTGATAATAGGCCGAAAAAGACTGCCTTACACTGCGGCCATCTTCTTTACCGCTTCGGTCGCGCCGACCTCTTTCAACTCGGCAATCTCTTCGGCCGAATATCCAAGCACATCCGCCAGTATCTCGGACGTGTGTTCGCCCAGCAGCGGCGAACGTGTCACCTCGACCGGGCTATCCGACATCTTGATCGGGCAACCGACAGAGAGGTACTTGCCGCGCTCCGGGTGATCGACCTCGACGATGGTACCCGTTTCGCGCAGGGACATATCCTCAGCGATCTCCTTCATCGAAAGGATCGGTCCGACCGGGATATCAAGCGGGTTGCAGATTTCCATGACCTCGAACTTGGTCTTGGTCATGGTCCAGGCTTCGATTGTCGCGAAGATCTCACTGAGCTTGTTGAGACGTGCCGGCGGCGTGGCGTACTCAGGGTCTTCCTTCCATTCCGGCTTGCCGATCACGTCGCAGATTTTGTTCCACGCCGGAGCCTGCGTGATGAAGTACGTGTAGGCGTTGGGATCGGTCTCCCAACCCTTGCACTTGAGGATACGGCCCGGCTGGCCGCCTCCCGAATCGTTGCCGGCGCGCGGCGTTGCATCGCCGAAGGGAATGCCCTCGCCATACTGCGAGTATTCCTTCAGCGGTCCTTTTTCCAGCCGCTGCTGGTCGCGCAGCTTGACCCGGCAAAGGTTCAAGACGCCATCCTGCATCGGCGCCAGCACCTTTTGCCCGCGACCGGTTTTCTCGCGCTGATAGAGCGCCGCCACGATACCCAGCGCGAGGTGCAGGCCTGTGCCCGAGTCGCCGATTTGCGCGCCCGTGACGAGCGGCGGCCCGTCAAGGAAGCCCGTCGTCGAAGCCGAGCCGCCGGCGCACTGGGCGACGTTCTCGTACACCTTGCAGTCTTCGTAGGGGCCGGGGCCGAAGCCTTTGACCGACGCCATGATCATGCGCGGGTTGAGCTCCTGGATACGCTCCCAGGTGAAGCCCATGCGATCTAGAGCGCCGGGCGCGAAGTTCTCAACGAGCACGTCACAGGTTTTGACCAGCCGCTCGAGAACTTCCTTGCCCTTCTCGTTCTTGGTGTTGAGCGTGATCGAGCGCTTGTTGTGGTTGAGCATCGTGAAGTAGAGGCTGTCCGCCCCCGGCACGTCCACCAGCTGCTTGCGCGTCGCATCACCCTCGCCCGGCCGCTCGACCTTGATCACATCCGCACCGAACCACGCCAGGAGCTGCGTACAGGTCGGCCCGGACTGAACGTGGGTGAAATCGAGGATCCTGACGCCATCAAGCGCTTTGGTCATTTTAGTCGCCTCTTGCAATTGTCCTGACGGTTAGAGCCGTCTTTGTTCATCCAGTTTTCCTGCCCCTCCGTCACAAATTGCAACGCGACGGGCACTGATATCGGCTGAGATACCATTGCACCCCCGGACATCAAAGCCCGGGGGTGCGAAGTTATTGCCTATTTGTACATCGTCTGGTTCTTGGTGCCCGGCGCATATTCGGTCGGGTCGACCCAGATGTTGACGACCGCCGAACGGCCCGTCTTGGCGATCTGCTCGCGAGCCCGCAGCAGCGCCGGCTGGATGTCTTCCGCCTTGTGGACTTCCTCGCCATAGCCGCCGAGCATTTCGGCGAACTTCGAGAACGGTATGTCGCCCAGAAGGTTGCCGACGTTGCCGCGCTGCTCACCGTACTTGGAGATCTGGCCGTAGCGGATCTGGTTCATTGCCGAGTTGTTGCCGATGACCGCCAGGTAAGGCGCACCGAACCGGTTGGCGGTTTCCATGTCGAAGGCGGTCATGCCGAACGAGCCGTCGCCGTAGTAGCACATCACTTCCTTGTTGGGATGCGCCAGCTTGGCGGCGAGCGCGAAGCCGGTGCCGACTCCGAGCGAACCGAGCGCACCCGGGTCCATCCACTGGCCTGGACCACGCGGACGCACCGCCTGCGCGGAAATCGTCACGACGTCGCCGCCGTCCCCGATATAGATGGTGTCTTCGCCGAGGAATTCGTTGATTTCCCAGGCCACGCGGAAGGGGTGGATCGGCGAGCGATCCGAGGTGAACAGCGGCATCAGCTTTTCGAGCGCGGCGGCTTCGGCTTCCTGGAGCTTTGCCATCCACTGCTTGCGCGCCTGACGCTTGCCGTTGTCGGTTTTCGCCGAAGCCGCATCGAGTACCGCACCAAGGATCGCACCGGGGTGCCCGACGAGACCCAGCGAGATGTCGCGGTTCTTACCGACCGTTTTATAGTCGAGATCAATCTGCACCAGCTTGACGTCCGGCGAAATGCGCTTGCCGTAGCCCATGCGGAAGTCGAACGGCGTTCCGACGATGACGATGACGTCGGCGTTCTTGAAGGCCAACGAACGCGTGCGGTCGAAGTGGTGTGGGTCGCCCGGCGGAAGCATCCCGCGGCTGGCACCGTTGAGGTAGGCCGGGATATCGAGACCGCGCACCAGTGCGATGGCTTCGTCCTGGCCGCGTGCGGCAAACACCTGCTGACCGAACAGAATTGCCGGCCGCTCTGCGTTGACGAGCAGGTCGGCGAGCTTTTCGATGTCGTTGGGATCACCGATACCTCGGACCGATGCGCGGTAGGCCCCGGCCTTCGGAATGACGGCGTTGTCGATGTGAATTTCGCGGTCGAGGATGTCGCGCGGAATTTCGAGATAGGCGGGACCATACGCGCCGGCAAAGCACTCGCGCGCCGCCATTGAGATCATGTCGGCAACGCGCTCCGTTGAGCGGACGCTGTCGGCGAACTTCGTGATCGGGCGCATCATGTCGACGTGCGGCAGATCCTGCAGCGAACCCATGCGGTGTTGCGTCATGCCACCCTGGCCGCCGATGTGCAGGATCGGGCTTTCGGAACGAAATGCGGTTGCAACGCCGGTCACCGCGTTGGTGCAGCCGGGGCCGGCGGTCGTGACGACGCAGCCGAGCTTTCCGGTCTGGCGCGCATAGCCGTCGGCGGCATGCGCGGCAACCTGCTCGTGGCGCACGTCGATGATGCGGATGCCTTCGTCGATGCAGCCGTCATAGATATCGATGATGTGCCCGCCGCACAGCGTGAAGATGGTATCGACGCCTTCGTTCTTGAGCGCCTTCGCGACAAGCCGGCCGCCGGAAACGATATTGGGATCGGAACTCTTTTGCGCGAGCGTATCGTCGGCCGTGTTCACTGTCTTTATCGCCGCCATAAGCAGCCTCCCGTGTGTTTGCGGGCAATCGCCCTGTTACCCAACACCGGCCTGCCGAGTGTTGGTGAATGTGCCCAACACCTGCTTGCGAGTGTTGGTGAATGCGTCCCAACGCCGACCTGCCCGGTGTTGGCAATACAGCCTGGCCCTACTCGATATCGACGTACCGCTCGACGTGATCGCGAAGACGCATCGTGTGATCGCACACGAGTTTTCCCGCCCGCTCCCCGTCTCGCGCCTCGAGGGCCTCGATGATTTCCTTGTGGTCCGCGATCGAGCGCCTGGCCCGGTCGTTTTCGAAGATGGCGCGATTGCGGATCGCGCGGACGTGAACGAACAGCCCGTCAGTGATGTCGGAGATCAGCTGGTTCTTGCTAAGACCGATGATCGCCTGGTGAAACGTGATGTTGGCATCCGAGTATTCGCCCATCCGCCGCGCCACCGCGTCCTGGCCGAAGTCGTCGACGAGATCGTGTAGCGCTGCGATTTCCTGATCGCTGGCCACCTTGCATGCCAGCGTCGCCGCCATGCTTTCGAGCGCCGCCCACACGGTGATCATCTCCATGATCTCCGCCTTCGTCCTGCGCACGATAAAGATGCCGCGCCGGGCAACCACCCTGACAAGGCCTTCCTGATCAAGCTGTGCAAGCGCCTCGCGAAGCGGCGTTCTCGAAATCCCGAACCTGGCCGAAAGATCCCGTTCGTCGAGCCTGAGTTCGACCTTGCTGTCGTAGATATTCATTTCCGTAATCGCTGCCTTGAGAGCCTTGTAGGCGCGCGCCTTCAGGCTCTGGCTCTCACCGATCGGCTCAACGGACAGTCGGTTGGCGGACATCGCAATGGCCTTCAGTCTGCATGGCGCGGGGCAAAGATGCCAGACGCATTGGCACCCCACGAAGCCCGGCGAAGCTCCTCGAAATCTTCTCTGGTATACCATATACCAGGATAGGCGGTATTGCTCAAGCGTTTCCCGCCGCGTTCATTTTTTCTTCAACGATCTCTGCGGGGCGACAGTATGTATTGGCAGGGCAAGTGCGGTTGTGCGCTTGCCCTCGAAGATTGAAATCAGGCGCTGTCACTTGCCTTCTTCTTGCCGCCACCGGTTACCATCCGGTAGAGCGGGAAGAGTGCCGGCAGGAACAGCAGGATCAGCGCAATCACCATGATCGGACCCGAGTAGGGGCGATAAAAGAAGGTCATTGGATCGCCGCCGCTGATGAGTAGCGACTGACGCAGCGCTGGTTCGGTCAGCGGGCCGAGCACGATCGCGAGCACCGCGGGCGCCACCGGATAATCGAGCTTGCGCATCAGATACCCGACAAGCCCGAAAATCAGCATCAGCCAGACGTCATGCATATCCTGCGTCGGGGCATAACCGCCCACGAGGCACAACGTCAGGATGATCGGCGCGAGAATGGTGAAAGGCAGTTTCAGAACCCAGATGAACGCGGGAATGAACAGAATGTTCAGGATCAGCGCGAAAACGTTGGCAACGTAGAGCGAAGCGATCAGGCCCCAGACGAAGTCGGGGTTCGAGGTGAACAGTCGCGGACCCGGCTCTAGCCCCCAGATCACCATGCCGCCGAGCAGAATGGCCGTCGTCGGCGAACCGGGAATACCGAGCGTCATCATCGGCAGCATGGAGCCGGTGCTGGCCGCGTTGTTTGCCGCCTCGGGCGCCACCACGCCTTCGACGTTACCTTTGCCGAATGTCTCCGGATGCTTCGACATCTGCTTGGCGAAACCGTAGGCCATCAGCGATCCTGGCGTCGCGCCGGCCGCCGGCAGAATGCCGACGAAGTATCCGAGGAACGAACCCATCAGCATGGTTTTCCAGGTGCCAATCAGCTCTATCACGTTGTTCTTGATGCGATCGACTGTGATGACCGCCTCCGACAGCATGCTCTTGCCGCCAGCCTTGGCGTTTTCTTCCACCGTCCAAAGCATCTCGCCGATGCCGTAGATGCCGATCGCCAGCACCAGGAAGTTGATGCCGTGCATGAAGCCGGAAATGTCGCCGAAGATGAGACGCGGCCGGCCCGTGATGATGTCGAGACCGACGGCCGCCAGCACCAGCCCGATGCAGATCGAGAAGATGGTCTTGGCAATGTCGTCGCCGCCCAGGCCGACGAAGGTTGCGAATGCCAGCAGCATCAGGGCGAAAGTTTCCTGCGAGCCGAATGTCAGTGCGACGTGAGCCAATGGCGGCGCGAAAAACGTGAAGAGGACGACCGAGATCGAGCCGCCGACGAATGAGGCCACGGCAGCTGCTGTCAGCGCCTTGTCCGCAAGCCCTTGCTTGGCCAGAGGTCGCCCGTCGAACGTCGTTGCCACCGCAGTTGACGCGCCCGGAATCCCGAGCATGATCGACGAAATGGCGCCGCCGTACATCGCACCGTAATATATGGCGCATAGGAAGATGATGGCACCGTCCGGCGGCACCAGGAACGTAAGCGGCAACAGGATCGCCACCCCGTTGACCGAGCCTAGACCCGGCATCGCGCCGATGAACAGCCCGACCGCGCAACCTACGATAATCAAGACGAGATTAAGAGGTTGCAGGGCAACGACGAACCCGTGACCGAGCAGTGTGATAATTTCCATCATGGCGCGACGCTCTTCTCGTTGCGAATTGATTCTTGCGACGGCTCCGCAGGGAGCTCACAACTGGTGGACGGCCTAGTGTGAAGGGCCAGTCGATCGTAACCCGCGTTTCTCAGAGGCTGTAGATGAAGGCATAGATCGGCAGGAACAGCGGTTCCGTCATGCCTTTCGGCAGCGAGATCTGCAGCAGCACTTCGAAGAAGACAAACGTCAGAACCGGCACGACGATCGCGGTCGTGAGTGTCGACACCCAGGTGTGGCTGCCGATCACCTTGAGGTAAAAGATGATGAATAGCGGCAGCGCTCCATAGAAGCCGATGCCTTTGAAGCCACCAATGCCGATGCCTTCGATAAGCGCGATGCAGCCGGTCAGCGCGAGTGCCACCAGCGCAACCGGCGTGAACATGCCGGCCTCGAACAGCGGCTCTTCGTTATTGGCAATCGCTCCGATCCGGAAAGCCCAGTTGAAGAGTATCCAGAGCGTCGAAAGCAGCATGACCAACGACAGCCAGAATGGCCAGGCACCGCCGCCTGGACCGACTCCCTGCACCCACATGATCGGCAACTCAGCGCTCTTCCACATGAAGTAGCCGGACAGCACCGCCATCGCGAGGCCCATGAGAAGTTCAGCAGTTCTTACAGTCATCGTTTTTGACCTTTGAACGGGCGACCCTAGATCGCTTGCGGTCCAGACAGCCGCCATCCCTCTGCACGGAAAATCTCCGCACGCCTCGGCAGGCTTTCATATCTTGAAGCGATTGTTCGGCGGTCCCGGCGTGTGAGACCGAAATTTCAGTGCGAATCAGTTGGTCCGGCCGGATTGAAATCCGGCCGGAACCTGGAGTTCGGCGATTATTTAATTTCGCCCATTTCCTTCAGCATGCCGCGATGTACTTCGTTTTCTTTCTTCCAATACGCCATCAGGGCATCGCTGCTGAGAGCATCGCCCTGCAGCTTCTGCTTCACGCGGTAGGCCTGCCAATCCTTGGAGTTGAACACCTTCGTGAACAGATCCTGATAGTAGGCAGCGGCTTCAGCGCTCATGCCCGGTGCGCCGACAACGGAACGCTGCATGAAGTAGACGAAATCCTTGCCCTGCTCCTTGAACGTCGGCACGCCGTCGTAGATCGGCTCCGGGGTGAAGCAAGCGAGCGGCTTAGTCTTGTTGGAGGCGTCGCCCGGCTTGAAGAACGGCTCCTGCTCGGACGGGTTGTTCACGGTCGAATCGGCGTTTTTACCCGCCAGTTCCTTTGCAACCGCGCCGCCGCCCTTGTAGGGGACATACTTCATCTCCAGACCATAGGCAGTGTTCAGGTAGTCGGTCAGAAGGTTGTCTTCCGACGCCTTTCCGGTGCCGGCCATGATCCAGTCTTTACCCTTGGCCTTCGCAGCCTTGACGAACCCATCGATGTTGTCGATTCCGGACTCTTGGTTAACCCAAAGGCAGAAGGTGTCTTCGGCCATCCGCATCACCGGCGTGAATGTGGTGATGTCGATGCCGAGTTCCGGCTGGCGAAGCGGAGTGGTGTAGAACGAGTTGAGCGTGAACATGATCGTATGATCATCGCCCGTCTTGCCCTTCATGTAGACAAGTGCTTCAGCACCCGATCCGCCACCCTTGTTCACCGGAATCACCGGCACGCTAGCGAGGTTTTCCTTGGCCATGATCGACTGCAGGAAGCGAACGGCCTTGTCTGCCCCGCCGCCCTTGCCGGCCATCACCACAAACTCGATAGGCTTCTGCGGCTTGAATTCGGCCATTGCGGCTGAACTAACACCAGCAACGAGCGCGGCTGCACCCGTCATTCCCAGGGCGAGCCCCAGCATCCGTCCACTACGTTGAAGCATCAAAATTCCTCCCTTTTGCGCTTCGCTTTATTTCAGGCCCCAGGAACATACTTCGATCCATCGTCCTGTGTCGCTTCACTTGCGCTTCTTAAGGGCGACATCATGTTCATGCGACATTAGCGCGCCCTTTTGGGATACAATATGCCAAGAAACTCTTGAGTGCAACGGGTATCATCGCGGTAAGCGTAAATAAGAAATCTGACTTGGCGTGTTGAAAAAAACGGATTGAAGAACCCGAGTCTGCCGATCCGCGCTATTTTATTTTGAAAACGGGCCTTACCTACCGAAGCGCAAATCCAGGTTTGATGCAACAAAGGATCTGCCGCGATCGCCGTCGGCTAGTCGAGGAACCGATAAAGTTGCTCTTCAATCAGAGGTTTAGGTTATCTCCAGCCAGACCTCCGGTCGCACTCGGCGCCACCGTCTGGTCGAACGAAGCTCGCGCAACTGTAAGGGATGCAGGCACATCAACCGGGGGTGGCAGCAAGCGCAGTAACCAGGATCGAGAGAGCCGCCACCATGCAGTTGCACGAATTCCAGGCGAAGGAACTCTTGGAGCGTTACGGATTGCGCATCCCGCGCGGCCGCATCGCCGGCGATATTGAGCAGGCCCGACGCATCGCAAACCGCCTCGGCTTTCCCCGCTTCGCCGTCAAGGCGCAGATTCGCACGACCGAGCGGATGGCCGACGGCGGTGTACGCTTTGCAGCCTCTCCCGACGGCGTAGCAGCAACGGCTGCTGCCATGCTCGGCCGCGTTCTTACTTCGCAGCGGCATGCGACAAGCCATGAGTTCGTCCGTTGGGTCTTGATCGAGGAAGCAATCGCCTGTTCGCTGCAGCTTTACGCAGCCGTTGTTCTCGACACCTCGACTGGTCGGCTTGTCCTACTGACCAGCCGAAACGGCGGTGCCGGCATCGAGACCCGTGCTGCCGGCGAGCCTGATCTCATCACGAAGACACCCCTGACTCTGGCGCCGACCGGCGTTCACGGCGCTTTTGAAGATGCAGCCGCGAGCCTGGGCCTGCCTGCCGCGACCACCGCGACGGCCGCAGATATCTTGCGCACGCTGGCGCAGATGGCCGTCGAACTCGACGCCGTTCAGGTCGAAATCAACCCGCTCGCTCTGACACCCTCCAACGAGCTCGTGGCCCTCGACGCCAAGTTGCAGATTGACGATCACGCCATGTTCCGCCATCCCGGACTGGCGGCGTTCCGCGAGGCGGTAACGAAGGAGGAGGACGATCCTCACGAGCTTGGCGCCGACCGCCATCAGATCAACTATGCCGCCCTCGGCGGCACCATCGGCCTAGTTGCCAATGGCGCCGGGCTGGCTCTCGCCACCCTCGATATGCTTCACGACTTCGGCGGATCGCCTGCAAATTTCATGGATATACGCACGACAGCAACGAGCCTCGACATCGCCTTCGGCGTCGAACTGGTTCTCAACAATCCCAACACCAAGGCGCTGCTCGTCAATGTCCATGGCGGCGGCATGCAGCGCTGCGATACCATCGCTGAAGGCATTGCCGTGGCGGTCAGCCGGACATCGCGCAAGCTGCCGATTGTCGCGCGGTTCGCCGGCAATAATGCGGACTTCGCAGGAGTTCGACTGGAAAGCGCCGGTATCGCCTTCCATCCGGCAAGCGACATGACAAGCGCTGTCCGCAGTATTGTCGAACTTACCAAAGACTGAGGCTGTAAAGTGATTGGCAGCACCGGCATCAGCGACGTTTCGACGTTTTGACTGCCCGTCGGTGGTGGTATACCAGCCCCGGCAGCACAATCCATAACGCAGCACGATAAATAACAAGGGGGAGATCGTTCGATGAAGGTTTGCATCTACGGTGCCGGCGCGATCGGCGCCCATTTGGCGGTAATGTTGCATGGAGCCGGCGTTGACGTTTCGGTGGTGGCGCGCGGTCCGCACCTTGAGGCAATCAAAGCCAACGGCCTGAAACTGATCATCAACGGCGAAGAAAAGGTCGCTCGCCTGCGCGCGGCCAAGAACCCGGAAGACCTCGGCGTCCACGACTACGTCATCGTTGCGGTGAAGTCTCATCAGGCCTGGGATGCCGCCGAGCACATGCTGCCGCTCATCGGACCGCAGACGCATGTCGTCACGGCGCAGAATGGTATTCCCTGGTGGTACTTCCACGGCCTGAAAGGCCCATGGGAAGACAAGCAGCTGGAAAGCGTCGACCCTGGCGGGCGCCAATGGCGCGCCATCGGTCCCCAGCGCGCCATCGGCTGCACGGTTTATCCAGCCGCCGAAATCTCCGAGCCGGGCGTCATCAAGCACACCTATGGCGACCGCTACAATCTTGGCGAACCCAATGGCGAAATCACCCCGCGGGTCAAGGTGCTCGCCGATGCGCTGGAAGCCTCTGGCCTCAAATGCCGCATCTACGAACAGATCCGCGACGATATCTGGCTGAAGCTTTGGGGCAACCTGTGTTTCAACCCGATTTCGGCGCTGACCCACGCAACCCTCGACGTTGTCGCGACCGATCCGGGCACCCGCGCCATCGCCCATGCAATGATGAGCGAGGCCGAAGCACTGGCCCGCAAGATGGGCATCGATTTCCGCGTCGATATCGAACGCCGCATCAACGGCGCGGCAGCGGTCGGCGCACATCGCACGTCAATGCTGCAAGACCTCGAAAAGGGCCGCAAACTCGAACTTGACGCGCTCCTCACCGTTGTCGCCGAGATGGGTAGGTTAGTCGAAGTTCCAACTCCAACGATCGACACCGTCCTGGCCCTGACCCAGCAGATGGGCCGCGTCGCAGGCGTCTATCCCGTTTTCCCTGAGTTCGAAGGCGGTGCCTGATCGGGCGACTCCGGCGGCAGATGTAGCCCGCCCTCTGATGATTTAGTCCAAGGGGTCCGGGCCATGGCGTTCGGACCCCTTTCTTTATAGCCGCAGCGGACCATGACCATAGAGCATCATCAGACCATACGCTATCGCTTCGCGCGATCGGATGGTCGCATAGCGATGCTGCAGGCTATTGGTTCTAAAGCCCCGTTATCTGATCCAGGAATCGCTTTCGGCGGTTCCGTCAGGCTGGATCTTGCTCAAGTTCAAACGGACGCCGGAATCTGTGCAAAAAAATCCGTCACGTCGACGTTGCGAAACTGCCACAAAAATCCCCTCGGCGGCCGATACTCCACCCGCACCACCCTGTCGTGCAACATGCTGGCGAGTATCCAAGACGCGCAAGACGCGAACTGATCCCGCTCTCTTAACTCATTTCCTGCAATAGGAAATTGAAGCCGATGTAGGCGGGCCGTGACGTCACTTCCTGCAATCTGAAGGGACCCCCGCTTCAACCTGCGCGGCATGCCCGAGAACAACGCAACTGCTGTGCTAAAAGTCGTCGCAGCAACAAAACATCGTTCAAGATCTTTGGGCACTTGAACGCACTTGCGAGAGGCGGCAGTTTCGCCCGCGTAGGCGGCACGCCTGTCTCCAGAGGGCAATAGGGACGGGGCCAACGTATCGCCTCGCTGACGTAAGTCCTGCGGACCTCAAACCCAACTGAGGCGTCCTGCAGCAACGCAGGCCAGGACGACATGCGGGGAAAATCTCATGGGATCGCCAACGAAGTTGGCGGTCCCATTTTCCTGTCGGGGACCGGAGACCCCGCTCAGCCCTGCGGTGGCGGGGGAACCAGTGTCGCCACGGCCGCCTTCCGGCCCTTGATCTGCACTTCGCGCCGCGTCACGTAGACGGAAGCCGCGAAAATAATGAAGCCGCCAAGCCACGTCGCAGCCCCAATCGATTCCTGGAATGCCAGGTAGCCTAACAGCACCGCAAACGGCAGCCGCACGAATTTGAAGGTCATGACGAGCGAGGCGTCCATCGCCGCGTAGGCGCGCACCAGTGCCATGTGCCCGACGACCGCGATCAGACCCAGCGCGACGAAGTACGGCCAGAACCCTGCCGGCGGCCAAACCCAGACGAACAGTGCCGGCACCAGTGACAAAGGCGTCAGCAGAAGGTTCGTCACGAACACCACGCGGTCCGCATCGTCCTCCAGGGTGAGCTTCTTCACGAGCGGTCCGATCAGCCCCATGACACAGGCGGACGTCAGCGCGAAAGCCTGTCCTGCGCCAAGCGTGCCGAACCCTGGCTGCAGAATGATGAGAGCCCCGATGAGGCCAACGACGAGTGCCATCCAGCGCCGCAGCCGCACCTTCTCGCCAAGCAGCAGGATCGCGAATGCGGTCCCCATCAATGGTGCCAGGAAGCTGATCGCCGTCACCTCGCCGACCGGAATCAGCGCCGCCGCCTGAAACATCGACGTCATGGCGACAAAGCTCAGCGCCACCCGGATTCCGTACAGCTCGATGCGCTTGGTTCGGACAAGTGAAAAGCCGCGCCAGAACAGTAGCGGCAACATCCACACGACACAGAAGAAATTCCGGAAAAACACCACCTGCAGCGGATCGATGCCCTCCTTCGACAGATACCGTCCGAGCGTCATCAGCCCGGCCAGGAATGCCATTGCCGCCACCACCCATAGCGCGCCGGCGAGCGGCTGGTCGCGCTTGCCCGCACGCCCGCTCTCGGCAACCGCACCGCGAAAGGCCGCTAGCCGCGAACCCTTCTTGTCGACGGGCGATTTTGCGGACGGCGTATCCATGTAGGGGGCCTTGTGGTTTGCCTGAAAAGCGCCGTCTCCAGCGGGCGACATCGATTGAGGAGCCGATGCAGCCGCATGCCGAAACGCGCCAACTGCTTGTTCAGGCTTCCGCCGCCACGAACGCCCTGACGGCGACCACCGTCGTGTTGTCCTGATGCGGATCGCGCATGGCTTCGACGGATCTGATCAGCGCGCTGGCAACCGCGTCGGCGCCATCTGCAGCGTAGGCGGAAATAATCCGCTCGATCTCGTTGGTCTGCAGCGTGTGCAATCCATCGCTTGCCAGGATCACATAATCGCCATCCTCGAGCACCAGCGGTTTTCGCGACTGATCGACAAGGTCGAGTTCATCGCCCGTGACTGCCGAACGCAGCATATGCCGCCTGGGATCCTGGCGCGCCTGCTCGGCCGTGATTTGTCCTGCCGCCGCCATTCTGTCGAGTTCGGGGGCGAGCGAGTGATCCTCATTCAACAGCGCCACTTCGCCCCGCCGGAACAGGAACAGCGGGCTGTCGCCGACGCTGACCCACTCGACTCCGGCGTCCGTGAAAGCCACCCCGATCACCGTCGACCCCATGCCGCTCAGGACCGGGTCAGCCTCGACCTGCCGGCCGATCGCGTCATTCGATTCTTCGAGCGAAACGATCAGGCGGTTTGCGACAGAACCTTCGCCGTCGCTGAATGCGACCATGAAACGCTCGCAAATCATCTTGCTGGCCAGCGCCCCGCCGGTGTGTCCGCCCATGCCATCGGCCAAGACGGCCACAAGCTCACGCCAGCCGAGCGCCGGTTCTCCAGCGATCGTCGGCGGGCCGGCTTTGACCGTCGCAGCGTCTTCCTGGTATTCGCGGGCGCCCTGCGTTGCACGCCTTGCGTAATCGAATGCGAGCATCAGCTCTATTTATCCGCAATCTCGGACCAGTCGAAGTCCTTGCCGCAGAACGGCACGAACACGATCTGGGTCCGGCCCATGACGATCACGTCCATCGCGCTCAATTCGACTGCCCCGGTGGGGCGCGCATTATTGACCGAAACGACATTCGTCTTGGCCAGGTTGGGCACGAAGAGGAAGGAGCGGTCGCTCGAATCGTAGCGAATGTAGGCCTGTTCCTCCGAAGAAATCGCATCGTCCCCGAAGTCGATGGGGATACGTTGTGTCAGTGCCCGCCCGATAGAGTTGTTGCCCTCGTAAATCGGCCGGTAGGCCCCGATTCCGGGTCCGCCGACGACGACGAGCCAGCCGACGACGGGATCGCAACCGAAACCGCCGCGCGCCACCTCCACCTTGCCGCGCACCAGTTGGGTTCGTGAAGCGTCTTCTTCTTTCGCTACCATATCCTTGGCCACCCGAGTGGTTTCATCGACCTGTTCAACATGCCCGCCCGCCGGCGCGACGACCGAGGTACCGCCCCGCGCCTCGCGCGCCGCATCCGCAGCACTTAGTCCGCCGGCACGCTGCGTCATCGCCGGCACCGCCTCCTCCGACTGAATGACTGCTTCGCTCGAAGACACTTCTGCCGCATCGGAAGCCTTCGGTAAAGGTGGCGGCAATAGCATTGGCTCCGCCGGGGCCGCCGCCGCGACCGCTGCTTCGTCCGGCTGCGACCTGCCGGTCTCATCACGGCTTGCTGCAGCCAGAGCGTCCTTCAGCGTCCCGAGAAAGCCGGTGCGCTGCCCTGACGGTGGTTTTCGATCCTGACCCATGTTGTATTGGTCCTCCCGGAAGTGTGGCACCCCAGCCCGTCGTCACAAATCAAATGCTCTCAGTCGGTCGGAAGTTCGCTCAGGTGCCCGCGGCCGGGGGGGGGGGCGAACTTATCGATAGGCACACTGGTGAACGGCATCATCGTTGTGCGGCCGCCATTTGGCTCGCAGCGAGTATGAGGATCGCAGCGCCAAGAGCAAGGGTACCCTCATTCATATTTTTCGCTCCCGACACATAAATCGTCCGTCCTTGCCCGCCACTTACGGTGGCAAACCGAAGCGCAGCCGCGCCGCGCCCAGCCTGATCTCGTCGCCATCGGCCAGCGGTGCATTCGACACCCTCTGCCCATTGACGAAAACGCCGTTGCCGCTCGCGTCCGAAAGATCCGCGATTTCATAACCCTCTGCATAACTCCGGCGGATCAGTGCGTGATAGCGGTGCACCGTCGGATGCCCGAGCCGAATATCGTTGTCTTCTTCCCGGCCGATTCGCGCCACCATCGCTGCTCCGAACTGGAACGGATGGTCGCGCCCACTCGCTGCATCGCCCGGATCTGCGCCGTCCGATTCCACTGCAATCACGGCCCGCGAGTAGGCCGGCACAGCCCTCGCATCCAACGCCGCGCCGTGTGGCAGCGCGTCCGCAAGCCCGCAAGCTATACGCACCGTGTGCCCGGCACGCCTCGTGCGCTCGAAGGTCGGGCCGAGCCGCCGCAGTATCGCTCCGCCGGCAATCAACACCGGCAAGACTGCGATGACGGTCAACCCGAGGACCAAGGCCGGCGCCGTTTCAAGCGCTGCGGCGGCCATCTTGCCCGCAACATCGAGCGCTTCGCCAACAGAGGCGGAAAGACTGTTCGCCCCTCCATCCAAAATCGGCATCGGTTCACGATCCTCCGGATACGACAAGGGCCGGTTGCGGGTTTGGCGCACGCGCGCCCGATCCTGAAGCATCCACAACGGCATGACGGCGTTTTGCAACAATCGAGGCGAACACACCCTCAAACGCCACATTCATGCTGCAAAAGTGGCATCACAAAGGAGCACGCCAAACCGCTTCGCATTTCCCTCGCTTTCAATTGCAGCAGGGATCGCCTGCGAAGCCACGGACCGGGGAAGATGACCAACATCATAGCGCTTGCCGATGGCACCAACCTGGTCGGCGACTACACCGTCGAACGGGTCCTTGGCGCGGGCGGGTTCGGCATCACCTACCTGGCCCGCGAAATCGCGCTTGGCCGCCCGGTGACAATCAAGGAATATTTCCCCAGCGACTTCGCCGCCCGCAAGGACGGTCTCGAAGCCGTACCCCGCTCGCAGGAAAGTGCTGGCGACTACGACTGGGGACTAGAGCGCTTCGTCGCCGAGGCTCAGACGCTGGCGCGCTTTCATCACCCGAATATTGTCGGCGTCCATCGCTATTTTCGCGCCAACAACACCGCCTACATGGTGCTTCACTATGAAGAAGGCCAAAGCCTCAAGAGCTGGCTGAAAAACCTCGGCCGGGTCCCGCGCCAGGCCGACCTCGACCGCGTTGTCGCGCCGATGCTCGACGCCCTCGAAGTCATCCACGCCGCAGAGTTCCTGCACCGGGACATCGCCCCCGACAACGTCATCATCCGCAAGGACGGTCAACCCGTCCTCATCGACTTCGGCTCCGCGCGCGGTGAAATCGCGCGCAATTCCAAGACCATTTCCGCCCTCGTCAAGCCGGGCTACAGCCCCTACGAGCAGTACGCCGAGAAGAACAGCCGTCAGGGCCCGTGGACCGACATCTATGCTCTCGGCGCAACGCTTTATTTCGCCGTCACCAAGAAGCGCCCTCCGGATGCGGTTCTGCGCGTCACCAAGGACGAATACCGGCCCGTCGCGGAACTTGCGATGGGCGCCTACCGCAAGCGGTTCCTGCGCGCCATCGATGCAGCCCTTGCCGTCGATATCGGCTCCCGGCCGCAATCGGTTGCCGCTTGGCGCGGCGAACTTCTCGGTCCCGATCAACCGCGCAAAAGCTGGCTGACAGGGCGCGTCAAGCCGGAGCCGCAGGCCGACCACCTCGAACCCGACCCGCACGATACCGCCGGCCCTGCCCCGACGCGGCCGCTGACGGATATCCCACCCCCGCCCGATGCGCCGGGCCGCCGCGGCGGCATGCTTGATTTTGTCGAACGGCTAAAGAAACCGGCCCACCGGCCGCTGGCGGCCGCGCTTCGCGGGGAAGCAGCCGGCGACGCCGACGTCAAGACGAACCCCGACGCGAAGCGTGCGCCTGAAAGCGACACCGCCCCGCCGCCGCAAGAGGCGAATCCCGAGCCGATGCCGGCTACCGTGCGCATCGAAGCGCCGATGCCGACGCCGCTGTTTCCCAAACGGCGCAAACCCGATCCCGCCCCGCCACCGCAGCAGCGCGCCATCGACGAGGCGAAGTCCGACCCGCGGCCGTCCGGATCGAGAGGCGCAGGAAAGGCGGCCCGCGCCGACCCGCAGCCCGCAATGCCGCTGCCGGCCGTCCTCGACCAGCCGCGCAAGCCGCCGCGTCCCCCGGGCGATACGTTCGCGCGCCGCAGCGCTCGCTTCGTCTCCAACGTCATGAAGCTTGCCGTCGTCGCCCTCATCGCGATGGCGCTTTTCACCTATCGCGACAGGCTTCCGGCCGTCGATATAACTGCCCTGAACGAATTCATCGGCAAATTTTCGCCGCCCGGCGCCGTCGCGGAGAAACCGCGCAAAACCGTCGCGGAGAAACCGCGCAACATCGGTACCGTGTCCCGCGAAACACAACGCCGCCCGGCGCCCACGACAACCGCGTCGATCGAAGAACCTGCCTCTCCGCTCCCTGTGCCGCCCGCACAACCCCGCCCTGAACAGCGCGTCGCGACAATCGCAGCCCACGATTCACCCGTTACCGCGATGGCTTATGCGGACCATGGCAAGGAGATCGTCACCGCCGGCTCGGACGCAACTCTACGGGTCTGGTCAACGGCGACCAACGACGCCGTGCGCATCATCAACCTCGACCACGGCGCGCCAACCGCGCTGAGCATTCACAACCGCTACGCTGCGACCGGCCATCAGGACGGCACGACGTCGGTGTGGGATCTCGAGGCCGGAACCAAGATCGCCGACTTGCGCCGCAACGAAGCCGCCGTCTGGTCGCTGGCCTTCACGCGCTCTGGCCGCCTCGCCGTTGCCAGCCACGACTGGACCGTCAGCCTCTGGGAAATCCGCAAGCCCGACGCGCCAATTCACGTCTTCAACGGTCACGAAAATTCCGTCCAGGCGGTAACCCTGTCGAACGACGGCAATCTGCTGGCGTCCGGCGGAGCTGACAAGCAGGTGCGGATCTGGAACCTCAACACGCTCGACGAAGTGCGCAGCTACCGCGAGCAAGGCGACTTCGTCACCTCGGTCGGCTTTTCGCCCGACGACAGTCTGATCGCGTCCGGCACGCTGAGTGGCAGCATCGCCGTCTACAGGACGAATTCGCGTTCGCGCCTGCGCCGCCTGAAAGACCATGACGGCGAAGTCACCTCGCTCGCTTTTTCACCCGACGGCGAACTTCTCGTCTCCGCAAGCAAGGACGGCACCGTGCGCATTCGCGAAACCAAACGCTGGCGCACCATAAAGACGCTCCCCGATCACGTCGGAGCAGTCAGTGCCCTCGCCTTCTCCCCCGACGGCCGCACCTTCGCCACCGCCGGCCAAGACGGCAAAGTGCGGGTGTGGACGACGGGTGCGTTTGAGTAGGCGCTTTGCACCCTCGCCCCGACTGCTCCGAGAACAAAGCGCCCTGCCGAGTATTGGGAACAAACGCAACCCTGGCCGAAAAAGCGCCCCCCATGCGGAGCGCCACTTTCGGCAAGCAACTAAAGAAACGACCGCTGCGGAGAATTGTCATGGCGCGAACATCGCGACCGGCTCCACGCGACGTAGGAACTTCACCGCAAGCTTACCCAATGTCGGCACGTCGAGCGAACCCCACCGCCACGAACAAACGCAGCGCCCGCCGCCCCACAACGTCATCCCCACGAAGGTGGGGACCCAAGCACGCTGCTCTTGGAGTTCCATTTCGGACATGCTTGGGTTCCCGCCTCCGCGGGCATGACGGTGGTGGATGACGCACAACCTCAGCAAGTAGACCGGACTCAAAACAGGACATGTAGGTTAGAGCATAGCGTGACCTGCGATCGGCATGATGAGGTTGCCGCCGAGAATCGTCACGCAGCTCCACACCGGCTTGCCGAGTGTGGACCAAACCAAAAAAGACCGGACGCGGTTTCCCGCATCCGGTCTTCCCCCCGCTGCCGAGCGCTTGCGCGCTGGCGCACTGTTACCGGTTGACGAACCGCGCTGCTTTACGCGTCGGATGGTTCGCTGACCGGAGCTCTTCTTTCCCCTTCGACGCGGGCCATCGCCGCGCGCACGACTTCTGCATTCTCCCGTTCGCGCCGCTTCGGTGCCGGGGCCTGGAAGGCACGGCGCGCGTGATGCTCGCAGTACGGCAGTCCCGGAACCGCCTTGCTGCCGCAGAAGTAGAAGTCCTGGTTCTGCGGATCGCCGACCGGCCAGCGGCAGCTGCAGGCTTCCAGCGTCTCGACCGATTTGCGCTGCGCTTCGGGAATATCCATTTCCTCGACAGGGGCGACGTAAGGCTCACCCGTCGCGTAGAGCTCGCGAACGGTCGGATTGCCGTTCGTAGGAAAGCGTGCCCGCGCCGTGCGCTTGACCGCGTTCGTGGCGATGCGCTTGCGCGGCCGGTGCGATTTCACGCGCGAGGTCGTGGCACGGCCCGAAAGCCCGAGCCGGTGCACCTTGCCGATCACCGCATTGCGCGTGACACTGCCGAGTCTTCCGGCAATCTGGCTGGCGCTCAAACCCTCGGACCAGAGCTTTTTCAACAGCTCCACTCTCTCGTCGGTCCAGGACATGCTTATCGCTCCTTACAGAATCACAATAGCTTCGCGTCCGGGATGGGGAGCACGAGCCTACTGGCGACCGTGACGACACAGGAGCTTGCGCATCGAGACGCAGCCTGACTAGGCGCGCTCAAACGGGCTCGGCCGATGACGATCGGTTGCTGAACTTCACTGATGGACGCTGAACGAAACTCACGCGAACAATACGGGCCGGAAGACACTTCGGCCGACGCGTGCTGGCTCCGAGATAAGCGGAAAACTGACGACAAGATACAACATGTCGTGCCAGACCATGATCAAAATACTACACCGGACTCATCCACCGCAAGTCCAACTGAAACGTTTACCGGGCGTTGACAATACTTGTGGCCACCTCGCCACAGACGCGATTCGGTCCACAGATCATTCGTTCCAGGGGGTGGACCCGCAAGTATTCAGGTTTCCGCTAGTAAGGCGTCGCGCCTTAGTTGACTCAAACCTCTCCGCACCATCGGTCAACTTAGGCGCGACGCCTCACTAGGTTGCAGAGGCTGCTGATCTGCCGTTGACAGTTTGCCGCGCCCCGCCTATTCACATTATTCCTAACTGGCCGCCCGCAATGGCGGCTTTTTTGATTTCGGATCTACTGGAACGTTTTCGATGGCTGAACCGAACGCGGCATCCGCACCGGCAGCATCCCCGACGAGCGGCCCATCCCCCGCCGTCATGGCCACATACGCGCGCCAGAATATCGTCTTCGAGCGCGGCGAAGGCTGCTGGCTGACGAGCGCCAATGGCGACCGATACCTCGACTTCGGCTCGGGCGTCGCCGTCAATGCGCTTGGCCACGCCCATCCTCACCTTGTATCGGCCCTCACCGAACAAGCCGGAAAACTTTGGCACACCTCGAACCTCTACCGGGTCGCCGGCCAGGAGCGCTTGGCAGATCGCCTGTGCCAGACGACGTTCGCCGACAAGGTTTTCTTCTGTAATTCCGGCGCGGAAGCCTGCGAGGGCGCCATCAAGGCGGCCCGCCGCTATCATTTCGCGAGGGGCAACCCTGAGCGCTGGCGGATTATCACCTTCCATGGCGCTTTTCACGGTCGGACTCTGGCCGCGCTGTCGGCTGCCGGCAATCCGCAGTATCTCGAAGGCTTCGGCGAACCGGCCGGCGGATTCGATCATGTCGCCTTTGCCGATCATGAAGCTGTCGAAGCCGCCATCACCGAGGAGACCGCGGCGATCATGATCGAGCCGGTGCAGGGCGAAGGCGGCGTCCGCATCTTGCCGCCGCAGTGCCTCGCCGGCCTGCGCGAACTTTGCGACAAGCACGGCCTGCTTCTCATCCTCGACGAGGTGCAAACCGGCGTCGGCCGCACCGGCACGTTCTTCGCTCACGAGCAGGCTGGCATCGTGCCTGACCTGATGGCTGTTGCCAAAGGCATCGGCGGCGGCTTTCCGCTTGGCGCGATACTGGCAACGGAAGCCGCCGCTTCCGGCATGGTTCCCGGCACGCACGGCTCGACCTTCGGCGGCAACTCTCTCGCCATGGCGGTCGCCAACGCGGTCCTCGATATCGTGCTCGCAGGCGGATTCCTTGAGGAGGTCGCGCGCAAGTCCGGCCGCCTGCGCCAGGGGCTCGCCGAGATCGAGGACGAATATTCCGATCTCGTCGCCGAAGTCCGCGTTGCCGGGCTGCTGACCGGCCTCAAACTGCGCGACAACGTCAAGCCGGCCTCCGTGGTCTCCGCAAGCCTCGCCGAGAACCTTCTTGTGGTCGGGGCCAGCGACAACGTCGTTCGAATTCTCCCTCCCCTCATCGTCTCGCAAGAAGAGATCGCCGAGGGACTCGCGCGGTTGAAGCGCGCTCTCGCCGGCGTGCGCCGCACCTCAACCTGAACCCAAGCAAGCTATGGAGCCGCGGGTTGCCCACTGCCTCCCCCCGCCATTTTCTCGATCTCGACGTTCTTGACGCCTCAACCCTGCGTTCGATCGTTGATGCCGCGCACGCCATGAAGCGTGCTGGAAAGCGCGTGCCGGCCAAGATGCTGCCAAAGGACATCGCCGAGGCCGTTCTCGTCATGATCTTCGAGAAGCCGTCGACGCGCACACGCGTTTCCTTTGACGTTGCCATGCGGCAACTCGGCGGCCAGACCATCATGCTCAACCATACCGACCTGCAAATCGGCCGCGGCGAGTCGATTGCAGATACCGCACGCGTTTTGTCGCGCTACGTCGACGCCATAATGATCCGGGCCAACGGCCACGACACGCTGAACGAACTCGCCAGGCACGCGACGATCCCGATCATCAACGGACTGACCGACCGCAGCCATCCCTGCCAGATCATCGCCGACATCATGACCTTCGAGGAGGCGAAGGGACCCATTGCCGGCCGCTCGATCGCCTGGGTCGGCGATGGCAACAATGTCGCCGCATCGTGGATGCATGCTGCCGTACAGTTCGGCTTCGAATTGCGCATCGGCTCCCCCGGTTTGCTCCGCCCCGATGCGACAATTGAAAAATGGGTCCGCAACAACAATGGCTGCCTGCTCATTACCGACGACGCGGAGGAAGCCGTGCGCGGCGCCGATTGCGTCGTCACCGACACCTGGGTCTCCATGGGCGACAAGGATGCCGACCGCCGCAAGAAGCTGCTCAAACCCTACGCCGTGACGGATGCGCTGATGAAGAAAGCCGGCAAGGATGCGATCTTCATGCATTGCCTGCCCGCCTATCGCGGCAATGAAGTCACCGAGCAGATCCTCGAGGGTCCTCAGTCTGTGGTCTTCGACGAAGCCGAGAACCGCTTGCACGCTCAAAAGGCAATCCTCGCCTGGTGCCTGGGCGCGTAAAGCCTACCGACACGCTTGATGAGTTGAGGAGCACGCGTTCACGTGGCTGAGCCATCGGAAAACGACAACAGCCAACGGAACGGCGGCAGTCCAGCTCCGCTGGGCGACGATGTGGTCATTCCCTTTCAGACTGTTCGCTCCAATATTTCCGGCCGCATTGTCCGCCTCGGGCCAAGCCTCGACCACATCCTCTCCCGCCACGATTACCCCGAAGCCGTCGGCGAGGTGCTCGGTCAGGCGTTGGCTTTGACGTCGCTCCTCGGCAGCGCCTTGAAATTCGAAGGTCGCCTGATCCTGCAGACCAAGACCGACGGCGCCCTCGACCTGCTTGTTGTGAATTACGACACGCCCGGCCATCTGCGCGGTTACGCCAGCTTCGATGCGTCCCGGATTCCGCAAAACTCCCCTCCCGCTCTTTGCGAAACAGCAGCTCTCCTCGGCTCCGGCCATCTTGCCATGACCATCGATCCCGGCGGCGACATGGACCGTTACCAGGGCATCGTCGCAATCGACAACGAAACACTTACCAGCGCCGCGTTGACCTACTTCCGTCAGTCCGAGCAGCTGCCGACGTTCCTCCGCCTTGCTGTCGCTCGTGTCTATCAACCCGGCGAGCCGGGCGCCTTGGGGGATAAATGGAGTTGGCGCGCGGGCGGCCTGCTTCTCCAGCACATCGCTCATGCGGGCGGCTCCCGCTCGAGCGAAATCGAAGGCCACCCGTTGCCCCTGAGCGGAGAAGACGACGACGACTGGCTGCGCACCGAGGTCTTGGCGGCGACCGTCGAAGACCACGAACTGATCGACCCCGGCCTTACCCCGGAACGGCTGCTCTACCGGCTGTTTCACGAAGAAGGAGTGCGCGTGCAGGACGCTTCTCCACTGCGCGACCATTGCCGTTGTTCGCGTGAGCGCGTCACGGGGTTTTTGACGCAATTTGCCGCAACGGGGCTTGACGACCTTCGCGAAGAAGACGGCGCAGTCACTGTGACTTGTGAATTTTGCAACGAAAAATATCGCTACGAACCAGATGAGTTCGATGCATAGGGTTCCTGCACGGCCACTCGCCAGCCTTCGCTCCCGGCATCAAGCGCAAGATGCAACCAACCGGTGCTAACGGGCGTTCCTCAACACGCATTTGTCTTGATTCTGCGTCATACCAGCTTTTGGATGCCCGCAGGTGTCTTAAGAAGCGGGTCTATGTTGCTGGCGACGCGAAAAAAAGCGGCGAAATTCGGCCGTTTTTCATCGCACGTTCAGGTGGCGCGCCAGATACGTATGATAACTCACTAACATCAGGCCCATCCAACCAGAGGGCCGCAAACGAAGGTCTCGATATGAACGCTATTCTCCGACTTCTCACCGGCAGCCTGATGGCGCTGCCAATTGTCTATGCCAATCCGGCCGCGGCCCAGGAATCCGGCAAGGTAGCACAAAACGCGCCGATCGTCCTCGCCCAGAAGGCCCTGACACCCGAGCAAATCGCCAAGCGAAAAGCCGCGAAAGCCAAGCGGAACGCAAATCAGAACCGCCAGGGCAACAATCCGAAAGCTCGCGCCAACAAGAAGGGTAATAATCCGAAGGCCCGCGCCAACAAAAAGGGCAATAACCCGCAGGCCCGCGCCAACAAGAAGGGCAATAACCCGCAAGCCCGCGCCAACAAAAAGGGTAACAACCCGAACGCGAACCCGAATGCGCGCAAGGCGGGTCCCAAGAAGGCTGGCCCCAACTCCCCGGCAGCAGGCAGTGCCGCCCAGCGCAAGAAGATCCAGCAGCTCAAAGCCAACCAGAACAAGAAGCAGCGCAGCCAGCGTGCGATCAACGAACAGAAAGCGCGCCAGCTCAAGCAGAACCGTAACCTCGACGCCGAGCAAAAGGTTTACAACCAGCAGGCACCTTCGGCTGCGCGACAAAAGCAGCTGCAGAATCTGGACGCTTTGAAAAAGCGCCGCCAGCAGCAGCAAAACCAGCTCAAGACGCAGGACCGCAAGCTCGACCGGCGCGACGAGGCCCTCGATCAGCGCGCCAGGCAGCTTAACCGGCGCGACCAGAACCTTGATGCGCGCCAGCGGCAAGTCAACCAGCAGGCAAGAACACGCCGTAAGATCCAGACGCGCCAGGTTCAACGCAACCAGGCGGCTCTTCAGCGTGCAAAGCAGCGCCAGAACGCTCTTGCCAAGCAGATCAACACCAACCGCAACCAGAGGGCTCGCCTCCAGCGGCGCAACAACCGCCTTGAGCGCCAGCGCAACTGGCTGCAGGCACAGCGCCGCAATGATCGCCGCTCATTCCGCCGCAACTTCGCGTGGCGTGAACGAGCCCGTATCGTTGACAGCCGCCGCGACCGCACCATCTTCACGGCACTGGCCGGTGCCGCTGTCGGAGCCGCCATTGTGGGTACGTACTACGTCTACCACAATGACAGCGACCGCATTTACAGCTGGAGGGCACGCGACGCCTACGTCGACGATCTCGACAACGGCTGGACCCGCAACGTTGTCATTCGTGTCGACGGCATCCGCGTCGTCACGATCCGTGACGTCGACGGCTTCATCGTTCGCCGCTATCGGGTCTATCCGGGCAACCGCGTCGTGATGCTGTATGACAACCGTCCGAGCTGGTGGGACGAAGGCGATCTCGCAGTTGAGGTTGCCCCGGTTCGCTACAGTGGGCCCCGTTCCAGCTACATCATCGAACCGAGCGAGGCCAGCATCGACGACGTCTACGATGCCGTGATCGCCGACCCGGTCGACGAAATCGGCCGGACTTACACCCTGCAGCAGATCCTGGTCAACCGTAACCTGCGCGATTACATGCCTCGCATCGATCTCGACACGATCAACTTCGCATTAGGTTCAGCGGAAATCCCTGACAGTGAACTCGATCGCCTCGATGCCGTCGGTGCGGCCATGGAAGCAGCGATCAAGGAGAACCCTGACGAAGTCTACCTCATCGAGGGTCACACCGACGCATCCGGCGACGATCAGGAGAATCTCATCCTCTCCGACGAACGCTCGACAGCGGTGGCAAACGCCCTGACGCAGTACTACGACATCCCGCCCGAAAACCTTGTCACGCAAGGTTACGGGGAACAGTTCCTCAAAGTTGAGACGAGCGGCCCGGACCAGCGCAACCGCCGCGTTGCCATCCGCCGGATCACCCCGCTTCTCGCCAACGAGAGCGACACCATCGCCCTCGATAGCGAAGGCAACGAGATCTTCGAAAAGCAATAGGTCTTTTTTAGACTCGACACGTCAACAGCCGGCGGCACCGACCGCCGGCTGTTCTTTATCAGCTTCCACCGACTCGAATTGCGCGCTGGTTCGTCCTATCCTGCAGGCATGATGAGACTGGCGACATTCAATCTCGAAAGCCTCGATCTCCCGCCTCGCGCTCCGCGCCCCATCGAGGCGCGCATTGCGTTGCTACGCCCTGAACTCGAACGCGCCGCCGCCGATATCCTGTGTCTTCAGGAGGTCAACAGCCAGCATGCTGCCGGTTCGCAGGAGCGCATCCTGACGGCCCTCGACCAGCTGCTGGAAGGCACGCCCTATGCCGCGTTCGCCCGTGCCGCGACCACCTCGCAAAGCGGTCATGGTCCTGCCGATGTGCATAACCTTGTGACGCTGTCCCGCTGGCCGATCCGCACCTCCCGCTCGGTCCGCCACGAACTCATCCCTCCCATTCGCTACGACTCCGTAACGGCCGGACCGAAGGATGCTGCGGACGGCGGCGAAATAGCCTTCGACCGTCCGGTGCTGCTGACCGCGGTCGACACGGGCGCCGGCTCGCCTCTCAACATCATCAACTGTCATCTGCGCGCGCCTCTGGCATCGACGATCCCCGGCCAGAAGCAGACGCCTTTCGTCTGGAAATCGATTTCGGGCTGGGCCGAAGGATTTTGCATCTCCTCCATCAAGCGTAACGCGCAGGCCCTCGAAGTCCGTCTCCTGGCCGACCGGCTGCTTGAAGACGACCAGCAGGCCGCCATCGTCGTGGCCGGCGATTTCAACGCCGAGGATTACGAGTCGCCCTTACGAATTCTCGTCGGCGCCGAGCAGGATACCGGCAATGGTTCGCTGGCTGCGGCCTCCCTGATCGTCCTCGACCGTGCAATCCCCGCCGACCGGCGCTTTTCGGTTGTCCACCAGGGCCGCCCGCAGATGCTCGACCACATCCTTTGCAGTCGTTCGCTCTATGGCAAGTTCCGCGGCATAAAAGTCCACAACGAAGCACTCAGCGACGAAGCCGTCGGCTATGCGCGTGTCGATCGTCCGGTGGGTTCCTACCACGCCTGCGTTGTCGCTGAATTCGATTAAAGCGTGTTCAACAAAAGCCCGCCCTGCGAAAGCGGCGCTTCAGCTCCTGAACGACCACTGCCCCGACACCGCTCAACCTAATAGAGTTCTGCCCGCTCGACGATCCGGACCCCGTCGAGAACCCTGTCGCTTGGATGCAGGATGACGACAGCGGCGCCAGCAGCGCGCCGCGCTGATCCTCTGGCTTCACCAAGGTCTCGGTGCGCACGAGGGGAATTTCGACCGCGCGCTCGGCTCCCCGCCATCCGCCAAGAATTTCAAGTTCAACGACATCGCCAAGCCGCAGATGCAGAAGTTCGGCAACGCGCTAGTCGACGACAAGCCCGACCTCGGGCAGCGATACCGGCTGCAGCGCGCTGTCGATCAGTCGAAAAAGAGTCGGGTCAGTCGGCATTCCCTGGATCGGCAGCTTCTTTTCGTACTGACCGTTGCGCATCCTGACGAGGATGCTCCGGAACGGTTCGACGCGCATCACGCCGGGCAGGTTTCCAGCATCCTGCACCACCCGGACATGGCGCTCGTCGGCAAGGCTCAACGTCGCGTCCTGGCGCTGCGACAGGAAAAAGCTGACGTCGATCATGTGCTCGACCGAATCGAAGGAGAAGAGGGAAACGACCAGAGCGCACCCGCCAGCGAAATCCCAAGGGTCGTCAGCGCCGCACGCATCGGCCAGCGGATGATGTGGCGCAGCGAGATCATGGTGAGCTGGGAAAGATGCCGGAACAGGCCCAGCCGTTCCGTCCACAGTTGCCGGTAGCGGGGCGGCGCCGGTGGCTGCATCGCCACCGCCGGCGACAATGCGACGACCGACGCCACTGCGCGCAGCGCCCCAAGCACCGCGGCGGCGAACGAGAGCCCGGCCGCTATGAGGTAGATGTTGGGGTCGCGCCGGAAGACCAGGAACGGGAAATGGAAGAACTCCTGGTAGAGCCGCGTCAGCCCCTGCCCGAAATAGGTGCCGAGCCCGAACTCAATGACAATTCCTATCGCGGCGATTGCAAGGACCAGCTTGATGTAATGACCGGCAATTTCATAGCGCCCATAGCCCAGCGCTTTGTACAGGCCGATTTGTTCGCGTTCGAGCGCGATGAGGCGCATCAGCGTCATGTTGATGAGAAAAGCAGTAACGAAAAGGAAGATCGGCGGCAGCACGCGCGACATTGCCCTGAGCTGCTGCAATTCGGCGTCGAGAAACGCGTGACTGGTCTGGTCTTCTCTTCCAAACGCCCCCGCACCGCCGTAACGCTTCAGCATCTGGTCGAGACGTTCGACGACGCTCGCTTGCGATGCCCCGACCAAAAGCTGCACTGAAATGGAGTTGAACGCCCCGTCGAGGTCGAAAATCTCTTCCAACGCCCCCTGTGACATCCAGATGACCGCAAACCGCTTGTCGTCTGGCACGAGGTCGCCAGGGCCTATGGCATAGATGAATTCCGGCGACAACAAGATGCCCGTCACCGTGAGTTGCCGTTTGCGGCCGTTGAGGATGGCGCTGAACTGGCTTCCGATCTGCAGCCGCTGGCCCGCGTCAGGTTATGCTCCTTGAAGATGACGCTCCCCGAAGTTGGCCGGTCAAGTCCTCCAAGGATGTTGAGCAGCGTCGACTTGCCCGAACCCGACGGCCCGAGCAGCACCGGCATCTCGCCTTCGTAGAGGTCGAGGTCGACACCATTGAGGGCACGCACCTCAAGTTCGCCCGTCCGGTAGATCTTCGTCAGGTTGCGACCGCTGAAGATAACCCGCTTGCCGGCATCAACCCCTGGCTTGGTGACATGCAAGGACGGCATCTCCCGCTCCAGCTCTGGCAAACGGCCAGCGAATGGCGCGCGCTTCCAGAATCCCGTGGCAATCATGGCCACAGCCATCGGGCCGCACCCCGAACTCTTGCAAAACATGGAACTGCGCACGTTGACGCTGATCAAAGTCAATCTTGCGGCAAGGTTCCAGAGACCCGAAGGGAAATGGGGCAAGGGTATTGGTTCAGGCCGGTTTGATGCCGCCAAGAAAACCCGTCAGGTCATCAGTCATGTGGTGGACATGTTGGGGCGGCTCGCGCCACTCCTTGATCTTTTTCTGGATCGGATGATCGTAGAATTCCGAATGCACCAGCACCGTCGTCATCCCGAGGATGTGCGGGGCTTCGAGGTTATGCGGCATGTCTTCGAACATCGCCGCCCGTTTCGCGGTAAAGCCATGATGGCGCACCATCCGGTCGAACGCTTCGGCCTCGGGCTTCGGCACGAATTCGCAGGTTTCTATCGAGCAGATATCCTCGAATTCTTCGAGCACGCCGAGCTTGCCCGCCACCCGCTCGGCATGGCGCCGTGAACCGTTGGTGAAGATGAGCTTGCGCCCCGGCAGCCGATTGATCGCAACCTTCAGGTCCGGCAACTCCGGAACGCAGGTAAGGTCGATATCATGCACGTAGTCGAGGAACGGCTCAGGCGCCATTCTATGCACCTTCATCAGCCCCGAAAGCGTGGTGCCGAACTGCTTGTAATAGGCCTTTTGCAGATGCCGCGCCTGCGCGAAGGACACCCCCAGTTCCTTGGCGATAAACGATCCCATGCGCTGGTCGACCTGCGCGAACAGATTGCATTCGGCCGGATAGAGCGTGTTGTCGAGATCGAACACCCACACATCGGTTGCCGTAAACCCGCGCCGCACAGACGCTGCGGCCCGAGCCACCTGACGATCCAGTTGAGTTTTGTTGACGTTTGCGCTCACGCGAACCTGTCTTCCTGTCCAACCAGCGTACCGACACCATGCTCGGTGAAGAGTTCCAGGAGCACGCAGTGCGGCACCCGCCCGTCGATAATGACGACGGCCTCGACGCCGGCCTCCACGACCTCGATGCAGCCTTCGATTTTTGGAATCATGCCGCCCGTGATCGTACCGTTACGGATGAGGCCGCGCGCCTCCTCCACTGTCAATTTGGCGATCAGCTGATTCTCCTTGTCGAGCACACCTGCCACATCCGTCAGCAACAAAAGACGCTTCGCCTTCATTCGTGCCGCGAGCGCGGACGCGAAGCTGTCGGCGTTGACGTTGAGCGTCTCGCCCTCCGGCGAAATTGCCACCGGCGCGATCACCGGAATGAGGTCGGAATTCGAGATTACATCGACAATATGCGGGTTGACGTATTTGGGATCGCCCACGTAGCCGATATCCACCGCCTGCATGATGTTGGAAGTCGGATCCGGCATTTCGGTGATGCGCGTCGCGATCATCAGGTTGGCATCCTTGCCGGAAATGCCCACCGCCTTGCCGCCCTGCCGGTTGATGACCGAGACGATCTCTTTGTTGATTGCGCCCGCCAGCACCATCTCGACCACTTCGACGGTCGGCTTGTCGGTCACCCTCAGACCGTTGACGAATTCCGATTCGATGGAAAGCTTCGCCAGCATCTTGGCGATCTGCGGCCCGCCGCCGTGCACGATGATAGGGTTGACACCCGACTGCTTCAGATAAATGACGTCCTGTGCAAACGCCTGGGCCAGCGCTTCGTCGCCCATCGCATTGCCGCCGAACTTGATGACGACTGTTTTCTCGTCGTAGCGAATAAGGTATGGCAGCGCTTCCGCCAGGATACGGGCTTGAACATGGGCGCTGATAGGTTCGCCCTCGGCTGCTCCGGTGCTCGCCAGTTGGGGCGGATGTGCGCGTTTCTTCTTGTCGTCCATCGTGATCACTTCCATCGCGGCGAGTTTGGGACGCTTGATTCCCGGATGCAGGTTGTCAAGCGGCTGTGAATCGAGGGCGCAAACCAGGACTTGACTGCGGTTCCGATCCCGAATTCCGCTCGCGAGTGCGAATTCGAGCACGGGCGAAGTTCGCAATCAAAAGGGGACACCAGAATCATAGGATTTTGCTAATGTAGCTCATCTGACGTTCGATAACCACGAGCGGCTCGATCAAGCGGCAGTTGCAGAAGCTAAACCAGAATCACGGTGTGATTCAGATTGCGAAGTTCACTGACGATCGTGCGGCAAACACGGGCGAACCTTCTGATCTTCGCACGAACAGGGGATCCTCTTCACGCGCATCTTTGCCACACGTTGTTGTTTCGGGGCCATTTACATGTCGAGGATCGGGCTCGCAACGGATTTCGCACACAATCCGTTGCTATCCGCGTTAGGAACACTTCTGTCAAATAAGCTGGCGTCGCGAGGCCGGTCCGGATTCGGTGATTTGGTAAGGCTTCAAAGGCGGGGGAACCGTCCAGTTGGAGGGAAACACGGCAATGGAGGCGGACATCGCCGATTCTGTCACACCGGTACCGATGTCGCCGACGCTCGGCCAGACGCTGACGCGTGCTGCCCAGTATGCGCAGGAGCAGTCGCACGCCGAGGTCGCCCTCGATCACCTGCTTCTCGCCCTGACCGAGGACGACGATGCGCGCCAGGTCATGGCCTCGAGCGGCGTCGACATCGAAGCCCTGCAGACCGATGTCTCCCAGCAGATCGGCCGCATCGACGCGCGCGTTGACCCGGACAACGAGACCACCGTATCGATTTCCGAAGAGCTGCGCCGCATCCTCAATGCAGCCGCCGTCGCCGCCCGCGCCGGCCGCCGCCCGATGATCGACGGCGCCATCGTCCTGGCCGCGATTATCGGCGATGCGAAAACCAGCGCCGCCGGCCTTCTGCGCGCGCACGGGCTGACATTCGAAGTTGCAATAAATGTCATCCGCCAGGCCAACCGGCCGGTCCCGCCCTCCACATCGGGCGTTATTCCGCCGGGAGCGCCGCCCGCCCCCCACCAGCCGCCACGGTCCATTGGAAACAGCGACCTCCTTGCCGAGGCCCGCAATCGCATCGCCAGCCGCAAGGCCGCCGGCTACAGCGATCAAGTCGCTGCTCGGAAGTCGGCCGAAGCGGCAGCCGGGAGTACCGCAGTCGCCCCGCCCACCCCGCAGCACGACACAATGGTGTTGGACCAGGAACCGGAACAGGAACAGCAGCAGGAGCCGAAACAGGCGCGCCCTCCCGAGCCAGATACGGTATTAGCCGAGGCCGATGGAACGCTTTTCCCAAAGGCCGACGACGTCGATTCGGCGGGACCCGAGCCGACCGAACAGTTCGGTTATGAAGATGATCAGCCTGCCGCAGCCCGACATCCCACACCCGCGCCGCCTCCCGTACAGCGCGACGTCCAGCTCCCGGCTGCTCCTCCGCTGCAGCGGCCACCCGAGCCCCCGCCGCAGCGCCCGCCTCCAGCGCTCGCGCCCATGCCGCCACCCGCGCCCGCGCCACAGGGCGAGCAGGGGTGGGCACCTCCACCCTCCGGTCCGCCGCCGGCGTCCGGTTCACGCCCACGCGGCGCACCGCCGCCAATTCCACCCGGCATGCCGTCAAGGCCGCCAGCCCCCGTCCCGACAGGTCATCATCCCGCGCCCGATCGCAAGCTCCCCGGTTACAGCGGGGCCGGAGCGCCTCCTGGCCAACCCGTGCGACGCGAGCCGCCGTGGACCGGACCACCGACCGGCGCACCGGGTCCGCGCGGCGAAGCAGGCTATCACGCACCCCTGCCGTCGCCCGCTGAGGTGTTCGAAGCGAATTCCCGAACCCGCCAACAGGCCAAACGCGCTCCGCCACCTCAGCGCGAACTCTCCTCGCGCGATCAACAGGAACGCCCCGCACGCAACCGCGTGCGCGCGTCCGCACCTGGAAACTCGCCTGCGGTGCTGCCGGGACAGCTTATCGAGAACGTGCCCCGCCGCATGCGCGTTGGTATTTCGTCGCCGGTCGAGGTGCGCATCGCCAAGGCCGAGGTCAAAGCGATCTCCGAGGGGCTCGACCACAACACTACCCATCGTCACGACATCCAGGTGACGAAGGCGATGAGCGTGCGCCTGCGCGCGCCCCAAGGCGGCTTCTTCATCGAGACCGCCTCGCCCGAAACGCAATGGATCGAGAACGCTCTCGGTTTGATGGCCGACGACTACGCCCGCTGGCGCTGGACCGTTACGCCGAAGCTGCGCGGCAAGCGCCGCCTGCAGCTCATCGTCTCCGCGCGCACCGTCGGTCCCGACGGCCTTGCCGCCGAAACCGCGCTCCCCGACCAGATCATCGAAATCAAAGTGTCGACGAACTATACGGCCCTTGCAAAACGGCTCGCCGGCTGGACTGCCGCCGCCGTGCTCGGCGGCCTTCTCGCCCAGTTCGGCGCCCAGATCTGGACGGTGATGGAACCGCTGCTGCGCGCCCTCATGCAGCAATAGAGCATGTTCAAAAAAAGCCTGCCCCTTAGCGCGACTGCGGGTCCACAAAAGGATACACCGGCTCTAAATGCTCAGGAGGAGACTTCGAGGACACGCGCCAGCGTACCGCGCAACTCGGCAAGGCCGGTGCCCTTCAGGGACGACACCGCGATCACCGCAGGATAGGCGGCCGGATGCTTCTTGATGGCTTCGGTCGTCGCCGCAAGCAGCGCTTCGATCTGCGGGACCTTGATCTTGTCGATCTTCGTTAGCACCACCTGATAACTGACCGCGGAGATATCCAGCATCTCCATGATTTCGCGGTCGACGGGCTTGATGCCGTGACGGGAATCGATGAGCAGGAAAACCCGCTTCAGCGTCGGCCGCCCGCGCAGATAGTCTTTGACGAGGCTCGTCCAGGTATCGACTTTGTCCTTGGGCGCCTTGGCAAATCCATAACCCGGCAGGTCGAACAGATAGACTTCCGGCGCCTGCTCGCCGGCAGCCGGCGCAAATACGTTGAGTTCCTGGGTGCGCCCGGGAGTGTTCGATGTGCGCGCCAATCCGCCCTGGCGCAACAGCGCGTTGATGAGGCTCGACTTGCCGACGTTGGAGCGCCCTGCGAAGGCAATCTCCGCCCTGTCGGCATCCGGCAGAAACGCGATATCGACCACGCCTTTGACGAAGCCCCAGCGCCGGTGGCACAGCGCTTCGCCGGCCTCGATCTGCTCGGGGGAAAGTCCGGTGTCGTCCAGCATGTCGTTCAGCCTCCGCAAGCCCGGGGGCCGCCTCTAAAAGCGCATTCCGAACGGCCAGGACCGCGACGGCGGGGTCACGGCGAGCCAGCCGCCGCGCTATTCGCTCTTACGTTTGGGTATCAGGTCGGTCACTACAGCGAGCGTTTTCTTGACGTTCTCGACGAGTGGCACGTCCGCCCCCTGCCGCTTCATGATCACATACTGCTGGATCAGCGACAGCACGTTGTTCCAGGCCCAGTAGATAACGAGTCCTGCCGGGAACGTTGCCAAGAGGAAGGTGAACATCACCGGCATCCAATTGAACACCATCTGCTGGGTGGGATCGGGTTGCGCTGGGTTGAGCTGCATCTGCAGCCACATCGTAATGCCCATCAGCAACGGCCAGACGCCGACCATCAGGAAGCTCGGCACATCATAGGGCAGCAGACCGAACAGGTTGAACAGCGATGTCGGGTCAGGCGCCGACAGATCCTTGATCCAGCCGTAAAAGGGCGCATGCCGCATGTCGATCGACACAAACAGCACCTTGTAGAGCGCGAAGAACACCGGGATCTGCAAAAGGATCGGGAAGCAGCCCGCCAACGGGTTGATCTTTTCCCTCTGGTAGAGCGCCATCAGCTCCTGTTGCTGCTTTTGCTTGTCGTCGGGGAACTTCTTCTTGAGCTTCTCCATCTCCGGCTGCAGCTTCTTCATCTGCGCCATCGAAACATAGGCCCGGTTGGCCAGCGGGAAGAATGCAGCCTTGACGATCACCGTGGTGGCCAAGATCGCCAGTCCGAAGTTGCCGAAGATGTGATAGAGCCAGCTCAGCAGATAGTAGAGCGGTTTGGTGATGAAGTAGAACCAACCCCAGTCGACCAGATAGTTGAACTCGAGAATCCCAAACTGTTCCTCGTAGGATTCGATCAGGTCGACTTTCTTGGCCCCCGCGAAAAGCTTCGCCGACACCGTCGCCGTGCCTCCGTTGACGAGAGTCACCGGAGCCTGCTGGAAATCCGCCTGGAACGATTCGATCTGTGTCGGCCCCTTGCGGTTCGGCGTCCAGAACTGGGCCGAGTAGGGCTTCGTCTGATCGGGAATGATCGCCGCAGCCCAGTACTTGTCGGTAAACCCGATCCAGCCGCCGTTCACATTCTCGAAGCGCTTTCGCTTCTCTTCGTCGAGGAGACCGGAGTACGTGAACTCCTGCAGCCTCTCGTCATCGCCAAGCCAGCCGATCAGCCCCTCATGCTGGATGAAGAAGCCTTCTATTTTCGGCGTTCCATGACGATAGACACGCGCGTAGGGGTGCACGATGATATCGCTGCCCGACTGGTTGGAGACCTCATCGGACACGTTGAACATGTAATGATCATCAACAGAGATCGTCCGCTTGAACACCAGCCCCTCGCCGTTATCCCAGGTCAGGAGCAGCGGCGTTTGCGGGGTCAGGGTCGCGCCCTCTGCCGCCTGCCACAGCGTGCTTCCGCTTGGCACTTTCACCGAAGAACCGGCCGGCGGAAGCCAGCCGAACTCGGCAAAGTAGGGATATTGTGAGGTCGATGGCTGCAACAGCTTGATTTTTGGGCTCTTGGGGTCGGGTTCGACGTGGAAATCGACGAGTTGCACATCGTCGATCCGTGCGCCCTTAAGTGCGATCGAACCCGAGATCGCTGACGTCTTGATTGCGACCCGCGGGCTCGATTCCACCGCAGCACCGCCCGGCAGTCCACCCGCGGCGGCACGCGGCGCGCCGGCAACCCCAGGAGCGCCGGCAACCCCAGGAGCGCCCGCAACGCCAGGAGCGCCGGCGGCTCCCGGCTCACCGGGGTCAGTCTGCGAAATTTCCTGTCCGGGGGCAGGGACGGGCTTTGGCGGCGGAAAGAAGATTTGCCAGACAAACAGCACCGCCATCGACAGAACGACGGCAAGAAGCAAATTGTTGTTGTTGTCGCTGTTCTGAGTTTTCATCGCCCTCGGCTCGCCTTCCTATCCGCCCCGGCAACGCGGCAACTTGATCCCGCCGCGCCGGACATGGTTTTGCACCGTCTATACAGGCGACGGTGCCGGGCATCTACCTTTCGCTGCCAGACGAGACTGCGATTACGAGGATGCTGTTCGACGCAGTTTCGCCCTCCCCCGCATTGGCGGGTTGTCGAGCACGGAATTAATGCGCTGGAACGCCGTTTTGAGATCGCCGCAAAGTTCGAGGAATTGCTGCGTCAAAGCAGGCTGGCGCGCTATGAGCACATAGTCGCAGCCCGGCCTCGCATGATCCCGGGCAACGCTGCGAAGCGCCTCCCGCAAACGTCGCCGAATCCGGTTGCGGACGACCGCATTGCCGATCTTCTTCGTCACCGTGAAGCCGAAGCGGACCCCGCCGATGTCGAATCTATCCCCCACCTCGGTTTTAGAGGTTGCCACGTTTGCTTCGTCTTCCGCCAGTTTCGCTACATGGGTTCGAGCGTCACCGGAACCTGCAGTGACACGCAATCTTGGCTGTGCTTCCATGAGAAAGCCGGCAGCCCCGAAGCGGACTCCGCCCCGGATGCGCAGGAATTCGGAACGTTTCTTGAGGGTAACGAGACGAGTTGCAGCCGCGCCGGGCAAATGCGAGGTGTCCTCAGGCTGACAACTTTTTGCGCCCTTTGGCCCGCCGGCGTGCGAGAACGCGAACACCGCCGCTCGTAGCCATCCGCTTGCGGAATCCATGGCGGCGTTTGCGGACAAGCCGGCTCGGTTGGTATGTACGTTTCACGTCTCGTCTCCGAAAACTTGAGGGCCGCGCGGCAGGGCGTTAACCCCTGCGCCAGCGGATTGACCTTGAGAGCGCGCCTCCAAAACCGGTCGGGGCAGCGCAGATGATGGGTTTTTGTCCGGAAATCGATCGCAGTGATCGAAGCCGCGCTTATACGGCTGCATAGCGCCAAAGTCAAACGCCCCATCGGCCTCCCAGACGACGCGGACGCCCGCAGCCTGTAGCGTCAGCGCCGCCATCAGTTTTCCTGATCACGAACTTTCACGATGACAGCGCCCGCTTCACGAGTGCTTGACAGGCTGTTCTCTTATGCCTGGTCCTCCTGCATGTTGCCTCCGAAGCCGCAGGCCGCGGTCAGTCCCGACAGTTGGAGCGACCGACCCGGCGACGCCTTGGCCAAACGCACCATCGGAGCCCACACAAGATGATCATGAGCAAATTTACAGCAACTGCCCTAGTGGTCCGGCACAGACATTTGCCAACCCTTGCGGCACTCTTGGCTGCCGTCGCGGTGTTGTCTGCTCCCGCAACGGCTGGAGCCGAGACCGTTACGGACTATTTCTCCGCTCCTGTTGCAGGCGACGCACGCACTTTCAATCACAGCGCCTGGGATCGTCTCCTGACCAAATACGTCGTTCCCGGCGACGACGGCGTCAATCGTGTAGACTACGCCAAGTGGCAGGGCGCGGACCACAAGCCGCTCAAGGATTATGTAAATGACCTGCAATCCTTCGATCCACGTAGCCTTGGCCGGACTGAGCAGTTCGCCTACTGGGCGAATCTCTATAACGCCAAGACGATCGACGTCGTCCTCGACAACTATCCGCTCGATTCGATTCGCGAAATCTCCATCGACGAGGGCCTTTTCGGTTTCCTGAAGAAAAGCGTCGGCGCCGGCGGACCGTGGAAGGCGAAAATCCTGCGCGTTGCCGGACACGAACTCAGCCTCGACGATATCGAACACGAAATAATGCGCCCGATTTTCAAGGATCCGCGCGTTCATTACGCGGTCAATTGCGCCTCCTTCGGCTGCCCCAATATCGGCCGCGAAGCGCTGACCGGCAGCAAGCTCGAAACTCAACTCGACGCCGCCGCCAGGGAATTTATCAACCACCCGCGTGGTTTTTCCGTCGATGGCGGCAACATCAAGGCCTCATCGATCTACCAGTGGTTTCAGGCCGACTTCGGCGCCACTGAAGCCGGCGTACTCGCGCACGCCCGCAAATACGCAAACGACGCCCTTAGATCCAAGCTTGAAGGCAAGAAAACCATCGGCAGCTACGGCTACGACTGGTCCCTCAACAACATTCAGCGCGGCTCATAAGACGCCCGGCGCAAAAATCGATAAGGAATAGGCACAATGACCGACAACGAACCTGACTCTCCACCTCCCGTGCCGAAATCGAATCCGCTGCGCACCTGGGCCCCGCTCATTGTAATCGCCGCCCTGATGGGGCTGGTATTCGCGATGGGCTGGCACAAGTATCTTTCGCTTGAGGAGCTTGGCCGTAACTACGGCACCCTCAACAGCTTCATTTCGCAAAACCTCGCTCTGTCCCTGCTTGGCTATGCGGCCCTTTATATCGCCGTCGTGGCGCTCTCTCTGCCCGGCGCTCTGGCGCTGACGCTGGCCGGCGGCCTTCTCTTCGGCTGGCAGATCGGCGGTCCGGTGACGGTGATCGCCGCCACCATCGGCGCCACCATCATCTTCCTCGTCGCCAAGACCTCGCTCGGCGAAACGCTCGCCGCCCGGGCCGGGCCGGCAATCCTCAAGCTGCGTGAAGGTTTCCAGGAAAACGCTTTGAGCTACCTGCTCTTCCTGCGGCTCGTTCCAGCCTTCCCGTTCTTCATCGTCAATCTTGCACCGGCCCTCCTCGGGGTGCGGCTGCGCACTTATGTGATAGGCACCCTGCTTGGCATCATTCCCGGAACAATGGCGTTTTCGTTCGCTGCCGCGCAGCTGAAAACAATCATCGAGAAAACCAACGCTGAACATGCCGCCTGTGTTCTGGCGAAGGGCGAGGCGGCCTGCCCCTACGCCATTGACGCCGGCACGCTCGTCAGCAAGGAAATCATCCTGGCCTTTGCCGCCATCGGCGTGGTCGCCCTGATCCCCGTCCTCGTCAAGAAGTGGAGCAACCGCCATGCAGCCGCATAATGAGATCGCCGACGACATCTTCTCAAAGAACGTCCCGTCCGGGAAAAACGTGTCCACCGGCTCGGACCACGGCTCCAAAGCCCGCAGCGCAATCGGTCCCCGCACGGATACGATCGAGTGCGATATCTGCGTCATCGGCGCAGGCTCCGGCGGCCTTTCTGTCGCTGCTGCCGCTGCCGCCTTCGGCGTTAACGTCGTCCTCATTGAAAAGCACAAGATGGGCGGCGATTGCCTCAACTACGGCTGCGTTCCTTCGAAGGCGCTGATCGCGGCCGGAAAGCGCGCTCACCTGATGCGCTCCTCGGGCGGCTTCGGAGTCGCCGCCCACGAACCCTCGATCGACTATTCGGCGGTCCACGATCACGTGAAATCCGTCATCGCGGCGATTGCGCCCAACGACTCGGTCGAACGCTTCACCGGCCTCGGCGTCAAAGTCATAGAGGCCGCCGGCCGCTTCGTCGACAAGGACACCGTTGAAGCCGGTGAGCGCCGCATCAAGGCGCGCCGCTTCGTCGTCGCCACGGGCTCTGCCCCGCTTGTGCCGCCGATCCCCGGCCTCGACGGCGTTCCCTATTTCACGAACGAGACCGTATTCGACAACCAGACGATGATCGATCACCTGCTGATCGTCGGCGGCGGCCCCATCGGCATGGAACTCGCACAGGCCCATCGCCGCCTCGGCAGCCGCGTCACCGTCCTCGAAGGCGCCAAGGCGCTCGGCAAGGACGATCCCGAAATGACCAAGGTTGTTCTCGAGCACCTGCGCGGCGAGGGCGTCGACATCCGCGAGGGCACCCTCGTCACCCGCATCGATGGCGGCCCCGGCAACATCCGCGCCCACGTCAAAGTTGGTGAGCAGGAAGAAGTGATTGAAGGCAGCCATATCCTGATGGCTGCGGGCCGCAAGCCGAACGTCGACGATCTCGGCCTCGATGCCGCCGGCATCAAGTTCGACAAGCGCGGAATCAAGGTGGACAACAAGCTCGTCACCTCCAACGCCCGCGTCTACGCCATTGGCGACGTCGTCGGCGGCTTCCAGTTCACCCACGTCGCCAACTACCACGCCGGCATCGTCATCCGTAAAGCGCTGTTCCGCCACCCCTTCGCCAAGGTCGACGAGAGCATCATTCCGTGGGTGACGTTCACCGATCCCGAACTCGCCCATGTCGGCCTGTCCGAGGACCAGGCCGTCGAGAAGCACGGCAAGGTATCCGTTCTGCGCTGGCCCTACCATGAGAACGACCGTGCCCAGGCCGAACGCATCACCTCGGGGCACGTCAAGGTCGTAACCGACAAGAACGGCCGCATTCTCGGCGCCACGATTGTCGGCGAGCACGCCGGGGAATTGATTCAAATGTGGTCGCTGGCCGTCTCCCAGAAGCTGAAGATCGGCGCAATGACGGCCTGGATTTCGCCCTACCCAACGCTGTCTGAGGTAAACAAGCGGGTCGCCTACAAGTTTTACGCCGGCGCCACCTCAAATCCGTTGATCCGCAAGGTCATCGGTCTGTTGGCGAAGCTCGGCTGACGCTTCAACTTACCGCTTGCCGGCCGGGCCCTTCCCCGACCGGCACCGGACCACCGGCCAGGTCCACTGACTGGGGTTGCCTATCTCATCACTTGTATACCGTTCGCGGCAACCACACCTGCAAGAGTTGGCACGCTAACCAAAATCGGAAATCTTTGGTTGCTCGTTCCACTACGACATCGAGGCAGCGTATGCTGCTCACAGATACCGTTCTGAGCGATCCGGCCCAAGAAACGTCATGGACCAGCAACAAGAGCCCGCAAACGTCGAAGAATTGGAGCTGAAGACCGTGCGGCGATTTTCGATCCCGTCGCTGCCCTTCTTCGCCCGCAAGCGCCAGACCTCCACGGTGGCGGCATGGCAGCAGCTGCGGCTGCCCTTCAAGCTCCTGGTGCTGACGACGGCCTTCGTCATGTTGGCCGAGGTCCTGATCTTCGTCCCCTCGGTCGCCAATTACCGCATCAACTGGCTCAACGACCGGCTCATGTCCGCCCATCTGGCAGCGCTCGCAGCCCAAGGCGCTCCTGATGGAGCGGTGCCAGCGGCCCTGCGCGAAGATCTTTTGAGAACCGCTGCGGTGAAGGCGGTTTCCTGGAAACGCGATGGCCGTCGCACGATGGTTCTTCCGCCGGCCGAGACGATGACCATCGACGCCGTCTACGACCAGCGACCGATGCAGGATATGGGGTTGCTCTCCGCCACCGCCGCGCGCATCGATCTCATCGGCGAGGCGCTCGCCGTTCTCGGTCGAAGCCAGGACCGTACCCTGCGCGTCACCGGCCCGCTCGACGGCAAACCCGGCGATTTTATGGAGATCGTCATTCCCGAAGCGCCGATGCGGGCCGCCTTGTGGCAGTACGCCCGCAACATCCTTATCCTGTCGATCATCATCTCCCTGTTCACGGCCGCGCTGGTCTATCTGGCGTTGTCGAGCCTGCTCGTCCGCCCGATGATGCGCATCACCGACAACATGCTGCACTTTGCAGAAAACCCCGAGGACCCGAGCCGCATTATCGAACCTTCGACGCGCGGCGACGAAGTCGGGGTTGCCGAACGCGAACTGGCCGCCATGCAGCGCCAGCTCTCCCAACTCCTTTTGCAGAAGAACCGGCTCGCTCAGCTCGGTCTCGCCGTCAGCAAGATCAACCACGACCTGCGCAACATGCTGGCCAACGCGCAGCTGATCTCGGACCGCCTGACTGGCATCGACGATCCGACGGTACAGCGCTTCGCGCCCAAGCTGATCGCCTCGCTGGACCGCGCCATCGACTTCTGCAACGCGACCTTGAAATTCGGCCGCGCCGAGGAGGCGACGCCGCAGCGCGAAATGATGCTCCTGCGTCCGCTCGTCGAGGAAGTCGGCGACAGCCTCGGCCTGCCGCGAGAGGACGGCTCGATATCCTGGATGCTGGAAATAGACCGCGATCTGCGCATCGACGCCGACCGTGACCACCTCTATCGGGTTCTCTCGAACATCTGCCGCAACGCCCTCCAGGCCCTCGAATCCCAGCCCCTTCCCATGTCGGATGGCGAGATCGGCGTGACCGCGATTCGCAACGACGGCGAAGTCTCCATCGAGGTTCGCGACAACGGCCCCGGCCTAGCGTCGCGCGCCCGCGAGCGCCTGTTCCAGGCCTTCCAGTCTTCCCAGCGCCGGGGCGGCTCGGGCCTCGGCCTGGCCATCGCCTACGAGCTGGTGGCGGCCCATGGCGGCACCCTGTCGCTCCTCGATAACGGCCCCGGTGCGGCGTTCCGCCTCGTCATCCCCGACCGGCAGCCAAAAGCCTGATCGCGCCAGCAAATAATCTCCGTCCCGACCCGGCGACCGACGACTTGCGTTGTCGGCCATGAACGAGTAGAAGAGCGCTCTCGCGGTGACAGCCTCCCGAAAGAGACGGCTTGCGATTGTTCCGCCGCGATTAGCACCGGTAGCTCAGCTGGATAGAGCACCAGACTACGAATCTGGGGGTCGGGAGTTCGAATCTTCCCCGGTGCGCCAATGAAATCAATGACTTAGATGAATTAATAAACTTAGTCGTGTCCACCATGGACGCGCTGTGGACGCAATTGAACGCGTTCACGGGTGAGTTTCTATGGTCTGGAAGTTTCTGTCTTGGTATCCTCATCATCAGGCGCTCTATCCCGTGCTTGTTCTCTAATCCCAGGCTTTGTTGTCAAGCTCTCCGTTACGGATCCTTGCCGGGGCCATGGTTCTCTCCGCGGTCGGGGCTCGCCCGCCGCATGATGGCGCAGACTGACGTTGGTG
>Ga0209347_1000198_pt1 | contig 167138 bp, 163 predicted proteins | sample AutmiccommuBRH23_FD_187382 | JGI IMG/M metagenome (GOLD analysis project Ga0209347, IMG submission 187382) | Deep subsurface microbial communities from Mt. Terri, Switzerland - Autotrophic microbial communities BRH/23 (SPAdes) (version 2) | ecosystem: Environmental > Aquatic > Deep subsurface... | reverse complement strand
TCTGGGGTCGTATCACCCGCTACCGCTGGGGACGGGCCATCCTGAACACCGTGGTGGGCCTCGGCGCCATCACCGCCCTCACCCTCACCCTCCTTGGGTTCTTGGGGTTCGAGTGATGGCGGGGACACGCAGCGCACAGGGTTCTCCGGGGGTCGTGGGGCACGACACGCGCCGCACGTTTGCGCGCCTGCTCGTCCTCGGGTGCGTGGCCGTAGTGTTGACGCTTGCTGTGGCCAGACCTGCATCGGCCGCCGTGGGCGATGACGAGCCCATCTGTGTCTCCTGCCACACGAGTGTGAGTCTCGAAGTAGTGACGAGCTGGCGATCGCAGAACCACGGGCGGAACGGCGTCTCGTGCGAGGTCTGTCATAACACCCATGAGCGGGAGTTCCGTTCGAAACCGACGACCGAGGTATGCATGGGGTGCCATGATGTCGAGAGTATCCATCAGGGTTTCCTGCCTGAGACCCCGGCGGAGCGTTGCATGGACTGTCACACCTCGAACGTCCACCTCTACCCCGGGCAGGCGTCTTGGTTCTACAGCGGCCTGCCGCCGGAGAAGCTCGAGGGTGGAGAGGATCCGGGCCCGCAGATTGCCGGAAGCACGGGGCGGGCAGCCGGCGTCGTGGGAGCCGTGGTCACTGTGGTGTTCGGCCTGCTCGCAGGACTTTTGATCGACCGGTTCGTCCGGAACCTGTAACCGGCGCGCCTACGTCGAAGCGGGCCCGCTCAGTCTCAGGGTGAACAGGCACGACTGGGCTCCCGTCGCGATCGCGGGTCCGCTTTCCAACCGGAAGGCGGATACATACGCCTCCACCAATCCCTGGAGCATGGCCGCGTGCAGACGGCACACGAGTTCGGGGTGCGCGGCTGAGAGTTCACGGAACACGCAGTTGCGTATCTCAAAGTCAACCGACCCGTCCGTGCGTTGCTCGATGCGTGGGTAGAGGCCCAGGCCCACCGCTGTGTGGGTGAGGCTGTTCAGAAGAGTCCCAAAATCGTGGTGAGCGGGATCGAGGCCGTCACGCTTCAGCGCCCGGCGACCTTCTTCGCGTCCCAGTTCCTCGCCGATCTCATCGAGTGCGGTGGGGTCGTCGCGTGTGAGACTACCCACGACTCTGAGGGCCAGTGTGGCCAGTAACTGGTAGTCCCGCGGGGGGAACTGCAGGGTCGCGACGCGATCGCTCAGCATGTAGATCCGTGCCGGGCGCCCACCCCCTTTCGATCTACGGGTATCGGTGGCGACCAATTCGATATCCACGAGCTTCTGCAGGTGCATCCGGGCTACATTCGGGTGAAGTGAAAACTGCTCCGCTACCTGAACGACGGTGAGCGGTTCGCCGGCGGCCTCCACGACCGCGCGGTAGATGCCGTAGCGGGTAGGGTCTCCCAGGGCTCCGGTGATATCGAGCGTCTCTTCGGGGGACAGGACGTGGGTAGGAGGACATTCGTGCGTGGTTTCCATGCGGGTATAGTAGCTAAATCTATCGGGGAAGTAAATACCATTGGCACAGTGGGTAACTTTAGCCAGTCTTGACATGGCGAGGGACCCCCTTTATACTATGGCGGTAGTATAAACTACGGTTTCGCAAAGAGGTTTTCGCGAGGGGAGGTGGCGCGCCGTGAGGTTGTTTTTCGTCTTCTCGGGCGATGATTCACAGGAATCGGACCTTCCGTCCGCATTCTTGAAGTCGTTCGACGACGCATTCGCTCAGCGCGTCATCATGCACCTCACGAATGACGCCAACCTATGCACGGGGTGCGCCAGCTTCTGTGAGCATTGTCGCGACCAGTACCCCATCCAGTTCGCCGAGGATATCGTCGGGCTCCTCCAGTTGCCGGCCAGAATTCCTGTGTATGTGGACGACCCGGCCGATTACCTCCCGGCCGAGCTCGAACCTCACGACGTCACCATCGTGGTGAACGTGCACGAGGATCTGCTTCTCAGTCTGCCCGCTTTGGCGAAAGCCGCGGGGAGCACGGCGCTCATCGTCCCTCAGGACGACACGGCCTGGCTCAGTCCCGGGGTGCGTCGCCAGACTCAGCGCATCTGCGACGAACTCGGGTTGGAGTCGGCTTTCCCCAAGCCCGCATGCGCGCTGGATGCCCGCGAAGATCAGGTGGTGATTCGCGAATTCCAGGAGACCTACCGCATCGGCAAACCCAAGATCGTCATCCAGAGCCGTGATGGCGTGATCCGGGAGGCGCGGGTGGTGCAGAGCGCCCCCTGCGGGAACACCTACTACGTGGCCTACAATCTCGCCGGCCAGGAGATCGGCCCCGATCTGAACGAACGGGTGGTTTCGAAGTACTGGCACAGCTTCCCCTGCGTGGGCTCCATGCTCACCGACCCGGAGCTCGGCGACAGCATCCTGCACAAAGGCGGATGGCTGCACTATCAGGCGGTGGACGAGGCCATCAAGGAGGAGGCCGACCTCAAGGAGGAGGCCCTGGCCCGCGGCGAAGACCCGGAACAGTACGTACTCATGCGGCGCATCGCTCAGTACGGTGAACAGGCTCAGGTGCCGAACCGCCTCGCCGAGCAGCGCATGGCCGAATTGCGGGCGGCCGAATCGGCCGATGATTCCTCGCTGGAAAGCGCGGAGATCGATCCTGAGAAGGAGCTCTCCGAGCCGTCCGTGTGTGTCCGCTAGCCCGTCTCAGCAATACGCGTCCTAAAGCATCACCGCCGTAACCCGATACATGAGTCAGCCGGCCGCCGCCGCGGCCGGCTGAGTTCCTATCGGGGGAAGGCAGGACATGCGGGCCTCCTTGAATTCGAAGATCCTAATCGTCGTGCTGCTGGTGGTGATGGCCACCACAGTGCCGCTCGGGGTTGTGTTCTATCGCGCCGAGCGTGCCGAGATCCTGTCGGCCGCCGAGGAGCGGGCTTCGGGGCTCGGAGATATTGCCCACCACGCGCTCGTGGCTGCCATGATGACCGCTGCGCCTGAATCCGTGGAGGAGATCACTTCCGGCATTGTGGAGTCCGATCATGTGGTGGGCATGGCCATCTACGATGCCAACGGTGCCCCGGCATTCGGGACCGGCACCGAGCCGCTCGCGGCAGAGTACCGAGATACGCTGCGGACTCACGGGACCGATGGACGCCAGATCGAACTCGGTGGGCAACGTATCTTCCGGGTCTTGCACCCGATCGAGATCGAGCCGGCGTGTTTCGGCTGTCACTCCGACAGCGACCCGATCGCCGGTCTCATCCAGGTGGATCTTTCCCTGGAGAGAGAGTACGAGGTGTTGGGGGAGCACCGCTACCGCTATGTCCTGCAGACTCTGGCGCTTACTCTGGCCCTTGTGCTCGCTCTGTGGCTGGTGCTGTCCCGAGCGGTGGTCCGTCCCCTGAAGGCTTTCGCCCGGAGGGCGCGACTGATCGCCCGCGGCGACCTCTCACAGAGGGTCGACTTCCGCCAGGAGGACGAGATCGGCGACCTCGCCATCAGTTTCAACTCCATGACGGAGGAGTTAGAGGCTCGGATCGGCGAACTCGAGGAGGCCAAGGATCGGCTCGAGACATCGATCCACCGCGTGGCCGAGGCGCTCAGCTCCGCCCTCGATATCGACAGCATCATGCGGGTCATGATCTCGGAGTCCATGGGGGTCTCGGGTTTCGAGGACGGCCGGGTGCTGGTGCAAGATGGCTCGGTGTTCGGACCCTCACCGGCGGGCGGATCGGTGGTGGGTGCTGGTGCGGAGGTCCGGGACACCGAGGACACCCCGGTGGACGACCCGTTGACGCCGGTACTCCGCGGGCTGGCCTTCTCGATGGCCGGGATGGACGCGTTCCGGGTGTTGTACCGGTCGGAAGATATGGGTTTGGCCGAAGCCGGGTTGCCGCCCGAGTACGAGACGCTCGTCTTGATCCCGATGATCGCCGAAGCGGAAGTGCTCGGTCACCTGCTTCTCGTTTCCGGAGCGCACCTCGAGCTCGACATCTCCGAGCGGCGCGCCCTCGAATTCCTCACAACTCAGGGCGCCCGCGCGGTCGTCCATTCGCGCCTCCACGATCGGGCTCGAGAGATGGCCATCACCGACGGGCTCACGGGTCTCTTCGATCACCGGCACTTCTACGAGCAGTTCGAGATGGAGATGCACCGAGCTGGGCGCTACGGTCTGCCTTTGGCGCTGGTGTTGTTGGATGTTGACTACTTCAAGAATTACAACGACCGGGTGGGTCACCGAGGCGGCGATCAGGTGTTGAGACGCCTTGGTGCCTTGCTGCGCGAGTCGGCCCGGGCCACCGACATCACGGCTCGCTATGGGGGTGAGGAGTTCGCGGTGATCCTGCCGCACACCAGCCATGCGGAGGCCATGGCGTACGCCGAGCGGTTGCGCCAAGCGGTTCAGGAGGAGCCCTTCTTGGAAGAAGCCGGTCAGCCGGGAGGCACACTCAGTATCTCCATAGGCGTCGCGTCCCGGCCCGAGCACGGCGGCACCGTCGAGTCAGTGGTCGAAGCCGCCGACGGGGCCCTGTTCCGTGCCAAGGCGGCAGGGCGGAACCGGGTGGTCTCGGCCGATGTCGTGACTGCCCCGCGGACGCCGGAGGGCGGGTTCGCCGAGAGCGACCGGGTCTGATGGCACGGGTCATCCTGCAGGGTGAACTCAAGCCTTTCGGGCTTCTCAACGCGGTGCAGATCCTGTGTAACGCCTCTCTCACCGGAGCACTGCGCATCTACGAGTACGGTCTCACCTTCACCCTGTACCTCGATCGCGGATACATGGTGTCGGCGGCTTCTCCGGAGCAGGAGCCCCTTGGAGCGAAACTCCTCCGTAAGAGACGCATCAGCGCCGCCCAGCTCGATCGGGCCCTCGAACTGCAGCGAGTGGCGGAGCGGAAGAGCCGGCATCTGCCGATCGGCAGGATTCTCGTCCACCAAAAGATGGTGACCGAGAAGGACTTGGAAGAGTGCGTGTACGATCAGATCATCGAAACCATCTGCCTCTCGATGGAGTTGCCGTCTCCCTACTTCAGCTTCGCCCGGTTGGATGTGATCCATCCCGCCAAGTTCAGGGCCTTCGTCAACTTCCAGTTTGCGTTGCTGGAAGCGTTCCGGATCGCCGATGAGATCCGCCAGGATCAGACGTTCGATCCGAATGTGGGGGCCCGGGTGGACACAGCGGCTCGTCGACCACACTGACGCAGACTCTGTGGGCACCTACCTCCGAAACTAAAGGGTGTGGGCGGAAGTGTCGAATGTAGAGAGCGCGGACATTCGTCTCAGGAAGGTCAACGTGGAGTCTGTTCTTTCACTTAGCGAAAAGGAACTCGAGCGTCTCACGGAGAAGATAGAACGTGAGCGCAACTTGGACTGCGGACAGTTCCGCCAGACCTATTTTCGGCGGCGGGTCGCGACCCGCATGCGCGCCACGGACTCAGCGAACCTGTCGCGGTACATGAGTGTGCTTGATACCGATGGAGACGAGTGGAACCGATTGATTGCGACGCTCACGGTGAACGTCACTGAGTTCTTCAGGGACCGCAGCACGTGGGAGTTTCTGGCGCGGGGCGTGTGCCCCACGTTGCTCAGGTCCAAGGACCGTCGTGGGCAGTCTTTCGTTCGTGTGTGGAGCGCCGGTTGCTCCGCGGGTCAGGAGCCGTACAGTCTCGCCATGCTCTTCACGGAAGCCGCGGGCGAGGGGCGGAGCCAGGCGACGGTACGCATCACCGCGACCGACTACGACCGGGATTGTCTGGCCAAGGCCAAGGCCGCTCTCTACTCCGAGGACGAGGCCGCCGGGATCGACCGGTCTCGGCGCCTGCGGTTCGCCACTCGAGAGGCCGAGGGGTACCGCATGTCGAGGGAACTACGCGCCATGATCCGCTTCACGCATCTCGATCTGTTCTCCGACCATGACCAGCGCATGATGGACATGGTTCTGTGTCGCAATGTGTTGATGTACTTCACCCCTGAGCAGCAGTTGTTGGTTCTGCGACAGTTCTCCCGCGCACTCAACCCGGGGGGCTACCTCGTGCTTGGCAAGAGCGAGAAGCTGAGGATGGAGTTGAGCGGCGCGTTTGTCAACGTGAGTCTCGGCGAACGCGTCTACCAGAAGAAATCACTCGAGGAGGCATCATGAGACGCGAGTTCCACGAGGTGGGTTTCTTCAGGAGCCTTGCCTTCGTGTACTACATGGCGACCCTGATCACCATAGGCCCGACGACGGTGGTGGCGCTTACTTTTTTCTACCTGGTCAACCTGAGGGGCAAGCTTGCCCCGGGTGTCGGATTCCTGGAGTTGGGTGTGCCACTGGCCATCGAGCTGGCCCTAGCGACGTTGTTCATCGGGAGCCCCTTGTGGATCATCGGCTTCTACCGCTACGTGTTGCGGCCGGTGCGGGACGTGGGCAAGACCCTGAGTCGGAGCGCGCAGGGCGATCTGAGTCAGCGGTCCGAAGTGGATAGGAGCGACGAACTCGGAGTCCTCGCCAGCCAGGTGAACTATCTGCTCGAGAGCCTGTCCGGCATCGTGGGCGGCGTGAAGGAAGCGTCAGGCGGTGTGACGAACGCCGCCGAGCAGCTCAGTGACTCGGCGAACGACATCACCAGCTCCACGATCGAAGTCTCCACCTCGGTGCAGCAGATAGCCCAAGGCGCGGAGCTCCAAGCCCGCAAGATAGAGGAGATCTCGAGCGCGGTCTCCTCCATCACCCGCGGCATGGAGGGGGCGTCGCGGCAGGCGAAGGCCGCCGCCGACACCTCGCACGAAGCTCAGAGTTTCACGCAAGAGGGCGAGGAGGCCACAGGGCGTCTGGTGAGCAAGATCAGAAGCCTCCAGGGGACGATGGAGAGCTCGGTGCGCGTTGTCGAGCAACTGGCCAAGCAGTCACGTGAGATCGAGCGGATCAACGACCTCATCAACGGCATCGCCGATCAGACCCATCTACTCTCCCTCAACGCCGCCATCGAGGCCGGTCGAGCGGGTGACGCTGGTCGGGGCTTCGCAGTCGTGGCCGACCACGTGCGCAAGTTGGCGGAGCAATCAAGCAACGCGGCCGATCAGATCGCCACCCTCATCGCAGAGGTGCGGGGCGGCACGGATGTGGCCGTGGAGGTCATGGATCGTGAGCGCGCGTTGATCGAAGCGGGGCAGGTGGATGTGGAGCAGACGAGCACCGTGCTTCAACGTCTTTTCCGAGGGGTGGAAGAGACCGCTCGCTTGAATGATGAGATCGTGGGCGTTCTCTCGGTGCAGCTGGCCGCCGTCGAGCGCGTGGAGAAGGCGTCGGCGGACATCGCCGCTGTCGTGGAGCAGAACGCGGCCGGCGCACAGGAGACGGCCGCGGCGACGGAGGAGCAGGCCGCCTTCATGGAGGAGATCACGTCCTCGAGCCACGAGCTGGCCGACATGGCCGGCCATCTGGCCAACCTCGTTTCCCAGTTCACCGTCTCGACGAATGGTTCGGGTCCGGTGAAGTCGCGGGAGGAGGCCCATGCCCGTTGAGAGCGAGAAGTACCTGCTGTTCCGTTTGGGCCGCGGTCGCTACGGCCTGCCCATCCAGGACGTTCGCGAGATCATTCGTCGGCCTGAGCTGGTGGAGATCCCCGGAGCCCCCGCCTCGGTCCAAGGCATCTTCAATCTGCGCGGCGAGATTCACGCGGTGATCAACCTCCGCTCTCGGTTCGGGCTCAGTGACGCCGACGCGTCCGGCGAGAGTGACGCGGAGGAGTTCATCCTGTTGTTGGATGTAGCCGACGAGAACATGGCGGCGATCGTGGATTCCTGCTATTCGGTGGAGGAGATAGCGTCAGATGAGATCGCCGATGTTCCCGAGGATCTCGTGGTGGACGGCGGCATTCGATCGGCGGTGCGCGGGATCGTGCGGCGAGACGACCACGTGCTGCTCCTCGTGGAGGCGCGCGAGCTCCTGCCCCCGGAGCAGCTTGCCCGCCTGAAAGAGCTGAAGGAGGCGTCGGTGGTATGAACGTCCTCATCGTCGATGACTCGGGCTTCATCCGCCGCATGCTGCGGGACATCCTTGAGAAGAGCGGGTACGTCATCGTGGGAGAGGCCTCGGACGGCGAACAGGCCGTGCGCAGCTACGAGGATCTGAACCCCGACCTCGTGACCATGGACATCACCATGCCGGTGGCCGACGGCATTCAGGCTCTCGCGCGGATCATGGCGTTCGATCCCGAAGCGTGCGTCGTGATGGTGAGCGCTCTCAACCAGGAGGGGTTCATAGAGCAGTCCTTGGAGCTGGGGGCCAAGGATTTCATCGTGAAGCCCTTTCAGCCTCAGAAGGTGCTCGACACGCTCGAGAGAGTGTCCCGTGGATAGCCCCGTGCGGGTCATCGTGGTTGACGACTCGGCCCTCATGCGCACACTCATCTCCGATGTGCTCTCGAAGAGCCCCGACATCGACGTGATCGATTCTGCGCGCGACGGTGAGGATGCCCTGCAGAAGATCGCCGCTCTGGATCCGGACGTGGTGACGCTCGATGTCGAGATGCCGCGCATGAACGGCCTCGAGGTGCTCATGGAGCTTCAGGGCCGGGAGCGTCCACAGGTGATCATGCTGAGCGGTCTCACGGACCCCGAGGTGGCGTACGAATCACTCGAGCTGGGCGCTCTCGATTTCGTGCTCAAACCATCCGGTTCGATATCGGTGAACATCGATGATCTGGGTGAGGAACTCAGGGACAAGGTGAGGGCGGCCGCTTCGGTGCTGCGACCGGTCACTCCCCATTCCCCGCCGCCGCGCCTCCCCGCCGCCCGTCTCGGCCGCCCTCTCATGCCCGTTGTGGTGATCGCCGCTTCCACGGGTGGCCCCATGGCCCTCGACACCATCTTTTCGACGCTCCCCGGCGATCTCGATGCCGCCGTGGTAGTGGTGCAACATCTTCCGGTGGGGTTCTCGCACTCGCTGTCCGCTCGGCTCGACCGTGTCTCCGAGATCGAGGTGCGCGAGGCGGTCGACGGCCAGACCCTGCGGGCCGGCATGGCGTATCTGGCTCCGGCCGGCCGTCAACTGAAGTTCGTCAAGAACGGCAGCGCCAAGACCATCGCCTTGACGGACGAGAAGGGCTACGGGCGCTTCATGCCGTCGGCCGACGTTGCATTCGAGTCGCTGGCCGACGTGTACGGGCAGCGGGGGATCGGGGTGATCCTCACCGGCATGGGCAGCGATGGGATGAAGGGCATGACGAGCCTCGCGAAGAGCAAGGGTCACACGATGGCGCAGGACCGCGAGACGTCGGTGGTGTTCGGGATGCCCAAAGCGTGCATCGACGCCGGTGTCGTGAGCGAGATCGTCCCCCTCCCTGAGATCTCCCGGCGGTTGACGGAAGTCGTCGCGGACCGACGGGGCCGGAGGGTATGACCCAGCAGGGCGGGAACCTATGAGCACACCGTCCGACGAAGCCCGCTACAAGGCGTTGTTTCTGGAAGAGTCCCAGGAACTCCTCGACGGTTTCTTGAACTGTCTCTTCGTCTTGGAGCAGCAGCCGGCGGATCCCGCTCCGGTCGACGAGATCTTCCGTGTCGCCCACACGCTCAAAGGGATGGCCGGGGCTATGGGGTACGGATCCGTGGCCGAGTTTTGCCATCGAGCCGAGAACCACCTGGATCGTTGGCGCCAGGACCGTGCGCCGATCTCGACCACCGACCTCGAGTTCATGTTCCAGGTGGAATCGGCCCTACGAGACATGACCACCAACCTGGAGGATCTTGTCTCCCATCAGGGCGCTTTGGCACTGTTCGCCGACACTCCAGCGCCCGCGGGACGGGCGCCTTCTCCGGCGGCCGGTACGTCACCAGTTACGGTGGAGGCGGGGGAAGTAGGTCTCGTCGTGACTCTGGAGGAGGAGGTCGCCTACCCGCGCCTCCGCTTCAAGATGGTCTCTTCACGACTCGAGAAGCTGGGCTCTTCGGTGCGTGCCGTTCCAGGGGCCGAGGAGTGGGAGGCCCTCGCGCCGGGGGCGCCTGTCACCTTCGTGGTTACGACGGAGTCGGCCCAGGAAGCCCTTACAGAGGCCGCTGCGTCCGTGGGTGAGGTGGCCCTCGTGCTGCTGGTGGATGCGGGTGAGCCTGCGGACGTGGAGGGCGGGAGCCCCACCTCGGACGTCGCCGAGGCGGACGGAGTCGGGATCGCCGCCGCCCGCCCCTCGGCCCCCGCGGTTCACAGCTACCAGCAGACCGGCATCCGTGTGGAGCGCAAGAAGCTGGATCGCATCACCAACATGGTGGGTGAGATCCTGATGTTCCGCCGCCGTCTGAAGACGGCCCTCGCCAGGTATGACGACAAAGATCTCGACGAGATTCTCGAACATATCGAGCGGACGAGTCTCGAGCTGGAGAGGGAGGTTCTCTCAGCGCGGATGGTGCCCGTGGGCTCCATCTTCCAGCGGTTCCAGCGTCTCGTGCGCGAGCTCTCCGACCAGCTGGGCAAGGAGGTGGATGCCGAGTTCCGGGGTGGGGATACGGAAATCGACCGTTCCCTGCTCGATCGTATCCAGGAACCGCTGGTGCACATCATCCGGAACAGTCTGGATCACGGCCTGGAGACGCCCGAGGAGCGCGAGGCGGGCGGCAAGCCCCGGCGCGGGAGCCTGGTGGTCACCGCGGCCTTGGAGCACGGAAATGTGGCCTTGAAGGTGGAGGACGACGGACGCGGTATCGACCCGGAGCGGGTTTTGGCGGCTGCCCGGCGGAAGGGTGTGATCGCGGAGGATAGCGGCCAGGGCTGGAGTAGGGTGCAGGTGTTCAGTCTGCTCTTCCAAGCCGGCTTCTCCACCGCCGAGCAGGTGACCAGCGTGTCCGGCCGGGGCGTCGGCCTTGACGTGGTGCGCAAGAAGGTTGTGGAGGTGGGTGGCGACATCAACCTCATCTCCGATGCCGGGCAGGGGACGAAGGTGATCCTCGAGTTCCCGCCCACACTCTCGCTGCTGCGCTCGCTCATCGTGCGGGCGGGCGATGTGGTGGTGGGCGTTCCGCAGAACCAGGTGTTCCGCATCGCCCGCCTCGAGCGTGAGGAGATCTCGTGGGTCAAGGGGTCGCCCATGGTGGTGGTGGACGAGACCCCTGTCCCCGTGCGCTCGCTGGCCGGGCTCCTCGGCCGGGGAGACCCGCTGGACGTGGAGGGTGAGTCGTGGATGTTCTTGGTAAAGTTGTCCTCCCGCATAGACGCTCTGGCCATCAGCGGTCTGATAGGAGACCAGGAGCTGGTGATCAAACCGCTCATGCGCTCCCTCAGCCGGGCTCCAGGGTTGGTGGGCACCAGTGTAGTGGCCGACGGACGCCTCGCGTTGTTCGTGGATCTGCGGCTTCTGCTGCTTCAGAGAGGAGCGGGCGTTGAGGCCTGAGGCCGCCGATCTATTCCGCGAGATCGTCAACATCGGGGCTTCCCAAAGCTCCGGCGCACTTGCGACGAGGGTGGGGAAGCCGGTGCGGATCACCGTGCCGATGTTGCGGGAAATGGAACTCCGCGAGGCTGCCGGGATCTTCGGCCCGCCCACCGACCCGGTGGAGGCCGTGCTGATACTCACGGAGGGCACTTTCCAGGCCGGTCTGCTGCTGGCGCTCCCCGAAGACGATGGTCGCCGTCTGCGCCTGAGTCTGGGCATGGATGCCGATGACGCAACCGGCCTGGAGAAGCCCTTGGTGGACGTGCTGCAGTCTTTCGTGGACGCTTCGGCGATGTTCCTCATGGCGGATCTCAAGGCCGAGACCACCCAGTACCTGCGGGATATGGCCGGCTCCCTGGTCCCCTCGCTCCTTGCCGAGCTTGGGTACGACGTGGAGCAACTGTGGCTCGTGGAGGTCGATTTCGTCACCGAGGAGACCAGCATCCTGGGGAGACTGTTCTTCCTCGCCGGATCTGATTTCTATCGGCTCATCGACGAGATGGCGGGCTAGACGGTGTCCGCGGCCTGGCCCCCGTGCGGTCCATGACGATATGATTTTGCAGGTGGGTATTGCGCAGTACAAGGTGGGATTCGAGGGCGACCTTCTTATCGCGCAGGCTCTGGGCTCCTGTGTGGGGATCGTCCTCTACGATCACAGACTGCGCATCGCTGGGTTGGCCCACGTGCTGCTCCCGGCGCCGTTGAATGGGCATGCTCTTCCGTCCGGCAAGTTCGTGGTTTCCGCTGTTCCGGCGCTCCTCGCGAAGCTGGAAGGGGCCGCGCAGCAGAAGCCGAGGCTGCGTGCCAAGCTGGTGGGAGGGGCGAACATGTTCGGTCGTTTGGGAACCGGCAAGAACGTGGGAAAGCGCAACATCGACGAGGCCAGACAGGTGTTGCGAAGTCTCCACATACCGCTGGCGGGACAAGACGTCGGAGGCACGTGGGCGCGCACGGCGGAGTTGGACGTGGCCACGGGGCGGCTCAAAGTCACATCCTGCAAAGGAGGGGTCGTCGACCTATGAACATCGCCGACCAGATAGCCAAGCTGAGAGGGCAGCCGGACGTGGGCCTGCGGTGCACCGTCGTGGGCCCGGAGAACTTGGCTGCGTGGTTTGCCCGGGGATTACAAGGCATCGAGATCGCCCGCGTAGAGGAGATCGCGCTTGCCGGCGCGCCCGCGTCTCAGGAGGGACCGTGGGGCCCGTTCCTGGAACGGGCGCGGGACTTCACCGGTGCGGGGACGGACGACCTGAGGATCACGACCGTGCGCCCCGATGCGACGGAGGTCTCGGAAGAGGGGCGCGTGTACTTCGACTTGATGGACGTGCTCGACGCCCCCCTCCCGCAATCGGGGGCCCTTGTCGTGGGTGGGGCCGGCTGCCAACTTCTCGCACACTTCCTCAGCAGTCGCATCTCGACCGACGCCGCCACAGACGCGTTGTTTCAGCTCTTCTCCTTCTTCAGCGAAGCCCAGAAACGGGAACAGCGTCTCGCGCTCCGCCTCGACGAGCTGCATAAGGCCTACCAAGACGTGGAGATGCGCCTGGCAGAGACGTTCTTCACCCATGAGTTCTTCAAGGCTCTCACCGTGTACGAGCCGCTGCGGAACGTAGCCGCGATGGTGGTGGACGGCACTCTCGGGATCATGGGGGCCGAGAATTGCGCGCTGTTTATCCGGGCCGACTCGGAGACCCACGCTCTCTCGAAGTTCGGCTCCCAGGGACAGAACCTGGAGGCCTTCCCCGAGACGTTGCCTGCCGACGCCGAGTGGGTGGATCGCCACCTGCGCACTTCGGATGGTGGATTCACTCCTCTGGTGGCACCGGAGGTCTTCCGGGAGCTCTTCGGCCCACACGCGGGGTTGGGCGCGGTGTTGTTCCGAAAAGACGAGCTCTTGGGGCTGCTGATCGTGATGTCGGAAGACATCGCCTATGGTCCTCTGGAGCTGGACCGCTTCATGAGCGTGGCCGGAATGGCCGCCCTCTCACTGCAGAACGTCCTGCTGCACGAAGAGATCGAGAAGCGTTCCATCACCGATCAGCTCACAGGGCTCTACAACCACCGCTACTTCCAGCAGATCCTGGAACAAGAATTCCTGCGGGCTCGGAACGCCCGGGCGAACCTGGCCTTGATCATGATAGACCTCGATTACTTCAAGGAACTCAATGATTCGTACGGTCACCTTCTGGGCGATATGTTTCTCCGGCGGGTGGGCGAGGCCGTTCGTGCCTCAGTGCGCGAATCGGACATCCCGGCGCGCTACGGGGGCGACGAGTTCGCTTTGGTGCTTCCGGGGACCACGCTGTCGGGAGCCCAGGTGGTGGCTCACAAGATCTCTGCCGCCGTTCGGGAGATCACCCTCGATGTTCTCGATGGTCAGGTGAGCACGCGGACCGTAAGTGCCGGGGTGGCCGCTCTCGACCAAGCGTGCCAGGTGCCCAAAGACCTGTTCGACCATGCCGATCAGGCGCTGTACGTGGCCAAGGAGAACGGCCGCAGTCAGGTGCGCCTCTTCGAGGGCGGCGCCTGACCGGCTGCCAAGAGTGAGGCCGCGCCGCCAGCGCGCGGCGCCGCCAAGGCTTCGATCTTCAACAGCCTCCTAGGGCTCCTGGTCGGTTGAGTCCGGGTCTTCGTCTGTAGCGGGTGCGACGGTGGCGGTGCGCCCGTTCGAGTGGACCCTGACGCCAAAATCCGGACAGAGGTACTCGCACAGCATGCATGCCGTGCACGCCTCGGGATGAACCAGCTGCGGATTCTTCTCCGCATCGAGCTCGATGGCTCCTTTGGGGCAGAAGTGCGCGCATATGCCGCACTGCTTACACCGTTCGCGGGTGAAGTCCGGCACGCTCGGTGTCGAAGTGGCGTTGGTCGTGTCGCCCATGAAGATCGAGCCTCCTTCCTTCGGGGATTGTACACCTCGGCGCCGACCGGCGACCGCAGGCGGGTGTGGCGGATCAGCTTGCGCCCAGCACTCCGAGTGTCACCACGAGACTGACCGCGCCGCCCGCCACCACCTGGGCCGTGCTGTGGCGTCCGAGTTTGACTCGGGACCACGCGATCGCCGGTACCAGTGGTACGAGCGCCAGGGCTCCCGGTCCGAGCACCCACGTCAGGAGTGCTACGGCGCTTGTGGCGGTGGCCGTGTGGAAGCTGATCTTCCACACCCGCGTGATCGCGGTGAGGGCCGTGCCGGCCGCCAGAGCCGCCACGAGGGCGACACGGAGGGGCTCGGGCGCACCGAGCCCGACGGCCAGGCCCAGCGCCACGGCCACGCACAGCAGCATCACGAGAAGTGGTCGCAGACGCTGCTCCCGTGCCACGATGTGGAAATCGGACACCGTGTGTCCGCGGATCCGCCGCAGTATGTCGAGCGTGGGGATGCCGGCGGTGAGGGCCGCTGTTCCGAGCCCCCAGGCCAGCGCCTCGGGCCACCCGTTCGCCGTGGCGACACTCACCACGATGAGCACGTAGGTGCCGGTGAGGATCGGCTGGAACAGGGTGGAGAGGATTCTGGCCGCGCAGTGTGCCATGTCAGACCGGAAGTATATCGGAGAGCCGGGTGAGAAATCGGAGGGCCGGGTCAGAAAAGGCGCCCACAGGCGCCTCCTCTGAGAGATTCGAGTGCGGATCCAATCCGCCCGAGCAGTTTCCAGTCGTGCTCAGGACCGCGTTCGGCAACCCTCGCTACAATGGGCCACCCGCGGAATCTTGAAGCGCTTCACGGGGACCTCCTCTCCGTTAGGGGTCGGTCGACACATATCCTACCACCACTCCGCGCATAGGGGAAGGGGGTATGTTGGATTCAGAGGCGCTTGCGCAGCCAGGCGCTTGTTTCTGAGCTCAGGGCGAAGCAGCGTTCGGCGAGCACCGGCGTGAGGGCTCCCGTGCCGCAGGCCGGGCAGACGAAAGACATCTCAAGTACGGCTTCGACGCTCTGCCCGCCGGCCTCGGCGAGGGCCTCAGCCCCCTCCAGCACGGCCGTTCCGGTCTCCTCGGGCGTCTTCTCCCAGGATCTGGCGTCGTTCGGCACGACACCCCAGGCCAGCATCCCCCCTTCGCCCAGGAAGGTCGCCACGGCCTCCCGGTGCGTCAGCAGGGCCTGCATATGATCGGCGGCATCGAAGTTCAGGACGTCCACAGGAAGCGCCGAGAGAGCCCCCCAATCCGTGGCCCCGCACACGTGCAGGCCCGTGAGACACCCGAGAGCGTCCAGACATTGCTTGAGGGCGGGGAAGGCGATGTCTTCCGGGATGGAGACGAAAGCCGAGCCCATCTGGGTAAGGCTGGGTTCGTCCACCATGATGAGTGGCACCGCCCCTGAGGCCCACCGACTGAGGAGGTCCGCCTGCCAGCGGGCTTTCATCACGATGAGGTTCACGGCGATGTCGCGCAGAGTCTCGTCGTAGAGGAGGGCGCGTCTGTCCTCTCGCGGGAGTGCGAGGCCTTGGGAGATGGGGCCCGTCACCTGGCCCTTCACGAAGGGGGGGTCACACTGCGTCAGCGCCTGCTTCAACAGCGGGAGGGCGGCTGCGTAGTCGGGGCTTATCGCGAAACGGGAGGGGTCTCCGGCCTCGAGCGCTTCCACGAACGTCAGCAACTCGTCGGTGGGAAGCTCATCGAGCACGTAGATACGTTCCCGTTCCTCGTCCAAACGGACGCCCGGAAAGCCCTCCGTGAACTGCACGAACATGTTCTCGTGGAAGGTGCGGCGGGGCAACTGGGGCCAGGTGGGTATTTCGGGGGTGGACCCCATCACCAGGGCGATCGCGGTCTCGGGGTCGGAATAGGGCACGGACCCCACCGCCATTGCGGCGCAGCGTGGCGGTCTCGCGCTGAAGGTGCGGAGGGTCGGCTTGTCGAGGCCGCGTGTTCGTGTGGGGTGTGTCATGGTCTCAGTCTCCACGTGGCGCCATGCCTCCTGGGCTCGTCGAGGGCCTCGGCCGGCTTCCGGTAGCGGCCCCACCACCCGAGTGCCGGGGTGACACCGTACCACGCGGTCAAGGCACGGACCCATCGTCTCTTCCAAGCGAGTCGGCGGACCGAACTCCGGGTGCGTTCGGCGACGCGCACGTCGCTGCCAGTGGCCGCCCTTCCCCCGAAGATAACCTCCTGAGCCCGCAGAGCCACCGGCCCAAGCTCAAGCCCGAGGGACTCTCGCGCTGAGGCGGCCGCCTGGTCCAGGGTGGCAGCGGGTCTCACGTCGACACCTGCCACAGCCAGTTCGGCGCGCAAGAGGCGTACCGATGCGCGGAGCCTGTTCTCGGGCGACCCGTGCCGCACAGGGCGCTCGCGGATCCAGCGCAGCATCCATGGCCATCCGATGATCAGCGCGGCGAGCACGGCGAGCACGGTCAAGCCCCGAGGCACGCGGGCGCCCCCACCGCCCGTCCCGCCATCTGCGGTCTCGACGTCCTCAGGCAGGCGGTCCGCGGCGTCGGGGGGTTGGAAATCCGGAGTCGCGGTGTCTCCCGGATCCGCCTGCGGAAACGGGTCCACAAACCCTGGGCTCGCCGAGGAGGGGCCGACGACCGGCAGCAGACGGCCCGGAGTGGCGTCGAACGGCAACCAGCCGACCCCCGTAAAGTAGGCTTCCACCCAGGCATGGGCGTTGTTGGTGGTTACGAGGTACGTCCATGTGCCCGCCGGTTCTCCCGTGGTGAACCCCACGGCCACTCGGGCGGGGATACCGTTGAGCCGGAGTAGCAGGGCCATCGCGCCGGCAAAGTGCTGGCAGTAGCCGATACCGTCCCCGAAGAGGAAGGCCGCGATGGGCGAGGCAAAGCTCGATGCGGGGACCGCCAGCGAATACTGGTAGCGCGAGCGGAGGTAGCGCTCTATTCTGAGCGTCACTTGGTAGGGATCGGTGGCGTCGCCGACGATCAGTCGGTTCAGGGCGTAGATCTCCGCGAACTCACCGCCCCGGGGGGAGGCGGCGACCGCCTCCGGTGGTGGGGAGGGATCGGCGTCGCCGGCCCCCGGACCATCGACCTCCTCGCGCATACGGACGGCGGCGGCGGCGTCGGGGAAGGGGATGTCGAGGTACCGGCCTCGTACTGCCTCGGGATACTCGGTGGACGTGCCGACGAGCTGTTCCGGCGACACCCGGGGCACCACGGCGGTCATCGAGTATTCAAGTGGGGAGGACAGGCTGACGGCGGTGCGTAGCGAGCCCGAATCTGAGGCGTACACCACGGCGTCGGATTCGAGGGTGAGTGTGCGCGGGTGACCTCCGGTGAACAGGTAGTTCGTGCTGGTGCTCGAGAGCTCGAAACGCTGTTCCACTAGGCTTCCGGGGGGCTCCGGGTCGCCCACGCGGATCTCACGAGCACCTGGTCCCTCGGGGACGGGGGCCCGGAAGGCGCCGTCGCTGAGCCAGGCGTCACCGCTGAAGAATTCGAGGGTCGTGGCCCGCCAGTAAGAAGGCGCCGGGGAGGTGACGCGCATCACCGTAACGGCGTTGCCCGGGTCCAGGAGTCGCGGGTAGTTCTGCTTCCAGTTGAACACGAACACCGTTGCCCGGCCGCTGTGAAACGGATCCCAGGCGCGCCAATCGGCCCAGCCGGGTCGTGTGAGTCCCGGGATCGCTACCAGGATGAGGAAGGCGAGCGCGATCGCCGTCGCGCTCGTTGCCAGCCCGGCGAAAGCGTCGCGGGGGCGCCAGCCGCGCCTGCGCGCAGCCTCCGATGTTATGAGGGTCAGGGCGAGCATGGCCACGAAGAGGGCCGCCCAGACAAGTCCGGGTTCCTGGTCCACGGTCATCGAGAAGCCGAGCAGCACGGTGAGGACCGCGGCCCCAACTGTCGGTCTGCCTGCCCCCAGGGCCAGCACGGAGCCGGTCACCACGAGGAGATACGCCCATACAGCCACGAGCAGCCGAAGCCCGGAGACCGCTCCGAGAGAAAGTGGGAACACGTCCTCGGAATAGGCACGCAGACCGCCTTGGAGCTCCTGAAGGTAGAAGGTGGGCACCTCGGCGAATCGCTCGATATCCGGGGGCAGAGGGAGGACCGCTCGGGCGAGTACGTACAATCCCAACGGGATCAGCACCAGCGAGGCGGGGAGCAGCGCATCGTGGAGGTAACCGGGCAGGGCGGCCAGCAGGCCGAGTCCAAGCGCGAGGAGGAGTGTCCGGGTCATGGGCGGCTGCACCATGCGGTCCACTGTGAGAACCGCGATCGCGGCCAGTGCTCCGAAGGCGGCGAGATGCACGATCTTCAGCGCGATCCTCACGCCGGTCACGCCTGCTCTCGGCGGTCGGCCCTCCACGGGGCTGCGAACGACAGGGCGGCAGTCAGATCGTCGTCGGGTCGGACCGTGATGGAGGGGATACCTCGGGTGGAGAGCTCCAAGAGAAGAGAGCGCTTGTCCCGGAGCACGAATTCGTGCTCTTCTCGGTAGCCGGCCGTGTCCACATGCACGAGGAAGGCGGGCGTGCCTCTATCGACGAGCGAGGTGAGCGCCACCAACAGGGTGCGATCGACGGAGGGCGAAGCCACCACGACGGAGATACCGGCGGCCACGGAGGCCCGGAAAGCGCGGAGGGTCGCGGCCACGGGTTGATCGCCGCTGGGTGCGGCGAGGGCGAGAGCGCCGAGAAGACCCATGGTGCCCCGTTCGCCCGGCTCGAGCGCCTCTTCTTCCGGGTGCGCTCCGTGGATCAGCAGTTTCACTGCCAGCCCTTCGCGAAGCAGGAACGCTCCGATGCTGCCCAGGGCCGAAACCGCGAGTTCGAAGGTGTCGTTCCCCGGTTCGCCCACCTGCGCCGCCGCCGTGCCGTCCAGGAGCAGCACCACTGCGGATCGCGTGTGCTCTTCGGTCTCGCGGAGCATGAGGGTTCCTGTTTTGGCCGTGCTCTTCCAGTCGATGCGGCTGAGAGGCTCACCTGGTTGGTGGGGGCGGACGCCGCGCAGATCGAAGGAAGCATGGGCTAGAGCGGCTCGGGTGCGTGGATCCTGGCCTCTTCCCCGGCCGCCGAAGAATACGCACGAATCCAGCGGAGCGATGGAGGGGAGTACGGTCAGAGCCGTCTGGTCGCCCACCGTGAGCTGGCGCCGCGCTATTCCCAGCTGATCCACCACCTCCACTGTGGGCGCCGGCAGGGCGTACACTCCTCGGCGGAAGCCCGGGATCTCCGAGCTGTAGACGGTCTCCCGCTTGGGGCCGAGAGCACCCGCCTGGAGTGTGAGGTGCGCACCGGCCGCCACACTGAGGTCCATTCGAATCACCACCGGGACCGACGGAGCCTTCGAGGTGTTCTCCACGCTCACTTCGATGGTGGTGGGCTCTCCGGCACTCGGGGGCGATGGGATCACCCGGCGCTCGACCCTCAGTCCCGCGCCGGTGACGGTCACCACTATCTGAGCGAGACCCATGAAAGCGAGCATGGCGAAAGCGAGCAGATACAGTTCACGGGTGCCGAGGACGCGGCTGGCTGCGTACGTGCCGACCGCCAGCACCAGGAGCCCGAAGCCCCGGCGCGTCATGCTGCGCCCCGCGTCACGCCGCGCCCTGCGTCACGCTGTGCCCTGCGTCACGCTGTGCCTGCTTCATGCTGCAGGCACCGGGACCTTGTCGAGGATCCGCTCGACAACGTCGGCCGTGGTCCGCCCATGGAGACGCCCATCCGGGGACAGGATCACGCGGTGGGAGAGCACCCGCACGGCGAGGTCCTTGACGTCCTGGGGGGTGACGTAGTCCCGTCCGTCGAGGAGCGCGCTCGCCTTGGCGGCCCGTACGAGGCTGATGCCGGCACGGGGGCTCGCTCCCAGGTACAGATCGGCCTCGTCGCGGGTGGCCTGCAGGAGTTCGACCACGTAGTCGCGGATCGCGGCCACCGTGCGCACGCGCCTGGCCACGTCGATGAGTTCGAGCAGTTGGGCCGTGTCGAGTACGGGCCCGATTTCGGCCAGGGGGTCGCGGGAGGTTTGATCCTCCAACATCGCGCTCTCCTCGTCGTGGGAGGGGTAGCCCATGGCGACGCGCAGTGTGAAGCGGTCCAGTTGAGCCTCGGGGAGGGGGAACGTCCCCTCGTACTCGATGGGGTTCTGGGTGGCGATCACCATGAAGGGCGGAGCGATGGGGTGCGTGGAGCTGTCGATCGTCGCTTGCCGCTCCTGCATGCACTCGAGGAGGGCCGACTGGGTCTTCGGGGATGCCCGGTTGATCTCGTCGGCCAAGACGATGTTGGCGAAGATGGGGCCCGGTCTGAAACCGAACTCGCCCGTCTTCTGGTTGAAGATGTTGACCCCGGTCACGTCGCTGGGCAGCAGGTCGGGTGTGAACTGGATGCGTGCGAAGCGGCAGCGTACGGAGAGGGCGAGCGCCTTGGCGAGCATGGTCTTCCCCACGCCCGGGAAGTCCTCGATAATGACGTGCCCGCCCGCGAGAAGGGCGACGACGCAATCCCGGGCCACCGCTCGCTTTCCGTGGATCACGGCCCCCACGTTGTCGATGACCTTCGAAGCCAGCCGAGCCGCCTCGTCCGCGTCCCCGCCCAGCCCGGGTGTCTCGCGATCTCCAACGGACTGGCGTGTGACGGAGCCGGCGAGAGATGGATCCACGTTGTCCTCCTCCAAGTTCTTCCTGCGTGCACGAGGGTCTGCGCGACAGGTCCTGAGGGGTGGGCCCGGTCAGCGGCGGGCCCCCACTTTGGCGGCGACCTCCCGGCAGGCCTCGATAGCCGCCTGTATGTGGTCGTCCGTGTTCGAATGCCCCACACTGAACCGGACCAACCCTTCGTTCAGGGTGCCGGCGACGCGGTGGGCCTCCGGCGCGCAGTGTAGACCCGAGCGGACGGCGATGCCGAAGGCCCGGTCGAGTACGAAGGAAGCTTCTGTGGAGGGCAGGCCCTCGAAGGCGATGGACACTACGGGCGCCGCAGGCACCCCGGGCGGGGGGCCGTAGACGCGCACCCCCTCCGTATCGATCAGTGCCCGGCGGAACCGCTCGGCCAGGCGCTGTTCCTCGCGCCCTATCTCGGCCACGCCACGCGCCGTGACCACGTCGACACCCGCTCCCAGTCCGGCGATCCCCGGGGTGTTCTGCGTGCCCGCTTCATAGCGGTCGGGCATCTCCTCCGGGGGTTCCACAGAGGCGGAATCGGTTCCCGCGCCTCCCTCGACCAGAGTCTGCAGGTGGACGTCGGGGCCCACGTAGAGCACGCCCACCCCTTGGGGTCCGAGCAGGCCCTTGTGGCCGGGTAGAGCGAGCAGATCGATCCCCGCCGCTTCCACGTCGAGAGACCGGGAGCCGGCCGTCTGAGCCGCGTCCACCAAAAAAGGTATGCCGCGCTCGCGCAGAGCGGGGCCCACCTCCTCGATCGGTAGGAGTGTGCCGAGCACGTTCGAAGCCGCCGTCAGTGCAACCAAGCGCGTGTGTGGTGTCACGGCGCCGAGGATGTCGGCAGGGTCGGTGGTGCCGTCGGCGGCGCAGGGCACCTTGGTCACGGTGACACCGCGTGCCGCGAGCGCCGCGAGCGGGCGGATCACCGCATTGTGTTCGAGTGACGACGTCACCACGTGCCCTCCGTCCGCGAGCAGCCCCTTGAACGCCAGGTTCAGGGCGTGGGTGGCGTTGAGCGTGAAGACGACTCGGGATTCGTCGCGGATATTGAAGAGTCGGGCGACGACCCGGCGCGTTCGCAGCAGTATGCGCCCGGCTTCCAAGGCGTCGTCGTAGGCGCCGCGTCCGGGATTGGCGCACACGTCGGTGAGCGTGCGGCTCACCGCGGAGACCACTTCCTCGGGCTTGGGACAGGAGGTGGCCGCGTTGTCGAGGTAGATCACCAGGCGCCTCACGGGTGAGATGTCGCGATACGGGGGTCCGGTTGAGTGGACGCCGGCTCCAGAGGAGCAGTTCCGTAGCGTCCTTCGGCATTCTATCAGGGAGCGAGGGGCCTCTCGCCTATTCCGAGGTTTCCGCCGCCTGTTCAATGACTGCACTTACCAGGGAGTCGAGGTCTTCGCCGATGCGCCACACGCTGCCCTCCCGTGCGATGAGGCCGTTTGCTCTGTCGAGCACGAAGGTGACCGTGACGCGATCCGGCATGACGAACGTGAGCGACTCGGCGGTCTCGGGAGCCGGCTCATCGACAGTGGAACCCGCGGCGACCGCCCGCGCAAGCTCGGCGAACGGCTGCCGGCCGGCGGCAACCATGTAGGAGGTGACGCCGTCGGGTGTCGCGAGTAGGAGGCTTGCGAACTTTGCCTCGCCGACGCGGCGTACGTCGAAACCGTCGTCGGCCTCGCTGAGGTCGTAGGGGGACGTAACCGCGGGTGCGGGAGCGGACGTGGATGTGGTGCCGACCGTGCCGTTACCGTCGCGCAGTAGCAGGTACCCAACAACGAGAACGACGGCCAGCACGGCCACTCCTCCGATCGCTATCCCACTCCGTCTCACGAGCACACTCCTTGACCGGTGGGGCCGGTCGGTCTCTCTCACAACACTCGCTGCACCACTTGAAGTCTCCTCGCGCCCACACTAGACTACAGCGTTCAAAGGCTGTGAAGGGAACGAGTAGTCGTCTCTCATCCGCCCAGCGAGCCGGGGACGGTGCGAGCCCGGCCGGAACGAACGACGAACATCCTCCCCGAGCCGCCAGCCGAACGGCCGTCGCGTCGGCGCCCGGGTAACAAGCCCGGCTGTCTGGGAAGTTTACTGCAGGCCCCGGACGGAACCCAGAGACGGCCCAGTAGATCTGGCCGGGTTCTTCCCGTGACAGGAGAGGGTGTCGAGCAATGCCGCCCGGGTCCGCCCGGAGATCGCGCTCCGCTCCCGCTGAGTGGGTCGTCCACCGGACGGCCAAGTAGGGTGGTACCGCGGGAATCTCACCCCGTCCCTACCAGGCTGATGAAGAATGAAGCCTCGCTACGGGAGCGCCCGGGCCGGTGGAGGGACACATGAGCGCAGAGTTGAACGCGGAACGAGCGGGGGCCCACGTGCACGGCGCCGAGTGCGCGGCCGGAGCCGTCTGCCGGCACGATGCCGAGCGCGTGTACCGTCCGGTCGACACGGGCCAGAGCTTCCCCGCCCTCGAGGAGGGCATCCTCGAGTGGTGGCGCGAGAGCCGCATCTTCGAGAAGAGCGTGGAGCTGCGCCGGGGGCAGCCGGAGTGGGTGTTCTACGAGGGTCCGCCTACGGCCAACGGCAAGCCGGGCTCGCATCACGTGCTCGCGCGCATCTTCAAGGACATCTACCCCCGTTTCCGCACCATGCGCGGCAACTTCGTCCCGCGCAAAGCGGGGTGGGACTGCCACGGTCTTCCTGTGGAGCTCGAGATCGAGAAACGACTGGGCTTCAACCACAAGGACGAGATCGAGGAGTACGGCATCGCCGCGTTCAACGAGTTGTGCAAGACCTCGGTGACGCAGTATGTGGACGAGTGGAAGCGTATGACCGAGCGCATCGGCTTCTGGATCGACCTGGACGACGCCTACTGGACCATGAACGACAGCTACATCGAGTCGGAGTGGTGGATCCTCACCGAGTTCTGGAAGCAGGGGCTCCTGGAGCAGGACTACAAGGTGGTGCCGTACTGCCCGCGCTGCGGCACGGCGCTGTCCTCGCACGAACTGGCGATGGGCTACCAGGAGGTGACGGACCCCTCGATCGTGGTGCGCTTCCCCCTCCTCGACGCCGACGGGCACCTGGAGGACGGCACCAGCCTCCTTGTGTGGACCACCACTCCCTGGACTCTCATCTCCAACGTGGCCGCCGCCGTGGGCGAACGCATCACCTACGCGCGGGCCCGTGTGGGGTCCGAACGATTCATCCTCGGCGCCGACCTGGTGGAGCAGGTGCTCGGCTCGGAGGCCGTGGTGGAGGAGACGTTCCCGGGGTCCGTACTCGCCGGCAGGCGTTATCGTCCGCCGTTCGAATTCATCACGCCGGAGAAGCCGGCCTGGCGGATCGTCACGGGCGACTTCGTGAGCACCGACGAGGGTACCGGGATCGTGCACATCGCCCCGGCCTTCGGCGCCGACGACATGGCCGTGGGCCGCGCCAACGACCTGCCCGTGGTCATGCCGGTGGACGATGACGTGAAGTTCACGGCCGAAGTGCCTCCGTACGCGGGCATGTTCGTAAAGGACGCCGACACGGCCATCATCCGCGACCTCGACGACGTGGGCCTACTCTTCTCCAGCCGCCCGTACACGCACAACTATCCGCACTGCTGGCGCTGCCACTCGGCCCTGATCTACTTCGCCAAATCCTCCTGGTACGTGCGGACCACCCACCGCAAGGACGACCTGCTTGCCGCCAACGAGGCGGTGAACTGGTATCCGGAGCACATCAAGCACGGCCGTTTCGGCGACTGGCTCGAGAACAACATCGACTGGTCGCTCTCGCGCGAGCGGTACTGGGGCACGCCGCTGCCCATCTGGCGCTGCGCCGAGGGTCACGACCACTCGGTCTCCTCGCGGGCCGAGCTCTCCGAGCTCGCCGGCCGTGACCTCTCCGAGCTCGAGCTGCACCGGCCGTACGTGGACGAAGTGGTCTTCCCCTGCCCAACGTGTGGGGTGGAGGCGCGGCGCGTGCCCGAGGTGATCGACGCGTGGTTCGACTCCGGATCCATGCCGGTGGCTCAATGGCACTACCCCTTCGAGAACAAGGAGGTCTGGGAGCAGCGCTTCCCGGCCGATTTCATCTGCGAAGCCATCGACCAGACCCGAGGCTGGTTCTACAGCCTCATCGCCATCAGCACGCTGCTCTACAAGAAATCCAGCTACAAGAACGTGGTGTGCCTGGGGCACATCCTGGACGGCGAAGGCCGCAAGATGTCGAAGAGCCTCGGCAACGTGGTCGACCCGTGGTCGGTGTTGGACACGCAGGGCGCCGACGCCCTGCGCTGGTACCTGTTCACGGTGAGCTCCCCCTGGTTCGCGCGCCGGTTCAGCCCGGACAACATCGACGAGGTGTTGCGGAAATTCACCCTCACGCTCTGGAACACCTACTCCTTCTACACCCTCTACGCCAACATCGACGGCTTCGACCCCCGCGCGCACCACGTGCCGCCGTCCGAGCGCACCCTGCTCGATCGCTGGATCCTTTCGGAGCTGCATCAGCTGGTACGCGCCGTCACTGCGGGATTGGAGGCGTATGACGCCTTCTCGACCGGCAGGGCCATCGCCGATTTCGTGGACGAGCTCTCGAACTGGTACGTGCGCCGCTCTCGCCGCCGGTTCTGGAAGAGCGAGGAGGATGCGGACAAGTTCGCGGCCTACCTCACCCTCTACGAGTGCTTGGAGATGCTGTCCAAGCTGCTCGCGCCGTACATGCCGTTCATGGCGGAGGAACTCCACCGGAACCTGGTGGCCGAACGCTACCCGGACGCCCCCGAGTCGGTGCATCTCTGCGACTGGCCGGTGGCCGACGAGGCTCTCATCGACGAGGACCTCTCCTTCCGAATGGGTGTCGCCCGCCGAGTCGTGAACATGGGCCGCGCCGCGCGCAACGCCTCGCAGCTCAAGACCCGGCAGCCGTTGGCGACCGCGGTGGTGGCGGCGGACGAACGCCAGGCGGCCGCGCTCGTCAGTCTGGCCGACGTGGTGCGCGAGGAGTTGAACGTCAAGCGCCTCGAGACGGTGGCTTCGGCCGGCGAACTCGTGAGCTACCGCGTGAAGCCCAACTACCGCAGTTTGGGTCCGCGGTTCGGGAAGGGCATGCCCGACGTCGCCGCCGCCGTGGCGGCGCTCGACGGCGCCGAAGTGGACGGCCTTCTGAAGGTCGGCGAGCCGGTATCGGTGGTGGTGGGCGCCCTGGCCCACGAACTCACGGGTGACGACCTGCTGGTGGAGACGGAGCAGCGCGAGGGATTCGTGATCGAGCGCGAAGGTGACCTGGTCGTGGCATTGGCCACGGAGCTGACGCCCGAGCTGCTTCGCGAGGGTTTGGCCCGCGAGCTGGTGCACCACGTGCAGAACACACGAAAGGCCGCCGGCCTGCAGATAGAGGACCGCATCCACCTGACCGTGGGCGGCCCGATCGAGATCGGCGCCATGCTGGAGGAGTCCGCCGAGTGGGTCAAGAAAGAGACCCTCAGCGTGACGCTGAAGTTCCTACCCGAGCGTCCTGGCGGGGACCTGGCGGATTCGGAGTGGGGCGGCACGGAGGTCTCCGGCACCGGCGCGCACACGGAGCGACTTGCGGTCAACGGCCTGCCGGTGACGATCGTGCTGCGGCGGGCGGACGGATGAGGTGAGAGCATGATGAACGAACGCGACTCGCAGGGTGACCCGCTCGCGATGGCGGTGGTGCTTGCGGACCCGAAACCCGGAGAGCGTGTCCTCGATCTGAGCGGACGGGCTGGCAGTATCGCTTTCCAGGTGGCCTCCACGGCCGCTTCCGTGGAGGCGGTGCAACCGGAGGAGGAGTTGGCCGAGGAGGGTCGGCGTTTGGCGCGCGCCATGGGCCGAGACAACGTGTTCTTTCACTCCAGCTCGCTCGATCGCATCCCCTTCGACACCGGACAGTTCGACCTCGTGTTTCTGTGCCAGGCTCTGTCGCGGGAGCCGCGGCCCTTGGCGGCGATGCGCGAGGTTCGAAGGGTCCTACACCCGGAAGGCCGAGTGGTGGTGCAAGAGATAGTGGCCTTCGACGATCCCGCGCTCGATCTCAGGATATGGGAGATGGAGCGGCGCCGTATTCCCGGGCATCTCCTTTTCTACGGATACGACGAGGTTATGGCTCTCACCGCCTCGGCGGGATTCGTGACGGACCGCGAGCAGCGTTCCGGTCTCACCCAGGACTTCGACTATTGGGCCGGCGCCACCGGCGCCTCCACCGGGGACGCGGGTGCGGACGTGGTGGCGGAATCCAAGAGCGTCTTCTTCTCGCTCTCCCCCAGCCTTCAGGAGCGTCTGGATCTCTCGCTCGCCGACGGGCGCATCTCGTTCACCTACCCGCTTCTCACGCTGCGCGCGCGGCTGGGCTGAAGACGCTCTCCCGTCAGTCTCCGGTGGTGAGGCCCGTCCCCTCCCGGATGGCCTCCGCCGTGCGCTCGAGCGCCGGCCGTGCTTCGGGAGCCACGGCCGCCACCCCTCGGCCGAGCAGGTCCAGTGCTTCCTCGGTGCGCCGCAACCGCCAGAGGAGTTCCGCCAGATTCACGTACGCCGCGGGCAGTGTGGGGTCGTACGTGATGGCTTGCCTGTAGGCGGCCTCGGCACCCGCGTAGTCGCCCTTCTCTCGAAGCACGTTGCCCAACCGATTGCGCAACAGGGCGTCCTCGCCCTCGGCGAGCATCTGTTCGTAGATGGTTTGGGCCTCGTCGAGTCGGTCGAGGTTGTAGAGGGCCAGCGCCAGCCGGCGCCGCGCGGCGTCATCCTCCGGGTGTCGATCCACCTCCTCCTCCAGCCTCGGGAGTAGGGCCCGCCACTCGTCTTGGGAGGTGAGGTCCCGGGCCGATGTCGACGGGGGCGTCGTTCCGGCTCGGGCGGGACCTTCGTCGATAGAGGTGTCTATGGCGCGTATCACGCCGGGCTCGCTGGGTGGTCGATTGGAGAGCAGGGCCGCGCTAACTAGGGTGACGACCACCACGGCCAGGGATACCAGGACGACCAGCCGGGAACGCCCGCGACCTGTGGTTCGACGCCCGCCGGCGGGGGAGTCGGCTGCGGAGGCCGTGGACGCGCGATCGCGCGCGTCCACGGCCTCCGGGGATCTCGGCTTTACGTGGTCGCCGTTGCTTCGAGGGTGCTCGTCTTGATGTCTTTCAGTCGTTGCTGGTCCTCTCCGGTTGTCTTCGCGATACCGCGGTCAAGGGTGGCGATGGCCTTGTCTGTATCCTGCTCGCGGAGGTAGACGGCGGACAAGTTGACGTAGGCGACGACCAGCGCGGGGTCGAGTGCGATCGCCTTCTCGTATTCGGCCTCGGCGTCCGCTGTCTTGCCCCAATCGCGCAGTACGTTCGCCCGATTGTTCCGCGTGAGGGCGTCATCTTTGACGGCCAGCATGGCCGAGTATGTGTCGGCGGCCTCGGCATACCGTTCCGTCTGGTACTGCGCGATGGCCAACTCTTGCATGGCTACGAGGTCTTTCGGCGAGCTCTCGACCTTCTTCTCGAGTTGGGGCAGCGCCGATTCGTACTCCTCGCGGGTCTGGCCGCCGAGGACGAAGGTGGTGGTGCCCGTGTTGGCCGTGACGCCGTCGCCGGCCGTGGTGGGCGTGCTCTCCCCTGCGACGGTGCTGGGAGGCGCCAGTTCGGTGACCAGGGAAGTCGTCGTCGTGGTGAACGGATCGGTGGATGCGGTGGTTGATGTGGCTTCGTCGCCGGAGCAGCCGACAGCGAAGGCCACGACTCCCGTGATGACCGCCGCAAGAGCGATCCCTTTCGCCCGTCTTATTCTCATGTCCTGACTCTCCTCCGCTTTTTCGTGTGCATGCAATGTATGAACGTATCGATCGTTGCGCGGCCCGTCGCCGCCGGTCTAGCAGGCTGTTGAAGAATGACGCTTCGCCGCCAGGGCGCGATGGGCGCACGCGAGACAAGGACGCAGGGAGCGCTCGTGGCGGCGCTACGGGCGCGACCGAGGACGCCGTATCGCTCCGCCCAGTGCGTTCTGGGGGCCAAGGCTTCGATCTTCAACAGCCTCCTAGGGTACGAATACCCTGATTGCCTTCTGTTCGATGTCTACGACCGCCGGGAGCCTGCCGGCGAGTTCGCCGTCCGTCTGAAACCAGACTACGCCCTCATCCGCTGCCTCCAGGATAACGTGGCGTCCACGGAGGTAGGTGACACCGGGGTGCCGCAGGTGAAGGCCCAGGGGCACGGCCGCCCAGAAGGCCGCCGTCGAGGCGAAACTCCGGTCCTGGTACAAGAGGATGTCGAACACGCCATCCGTGGGATCCGCGTGGGTGGTCACTCCGAACCGTCCCCCATAATAGCGGCAATTGCCCACCACGACGTAGGTGGCCGTGTATGGTTCCCCATCGACCAGGAGCGAGAACTCCACGGGAGCGTTTCTCAGATAGCTGCGCAACCCGGTCCAGACGAAGGCGAGTTCCTTGTAGCGGCGTTTTGCGGCGGGGTCGAGTTCGCGGATGGTCAACGCGTCGAGTCCCACACCGACCATGAGTATGAAACGGCGACCGTCCACGCGCCCCAGGTCGAGCGTGGTGCTGCGGCCGCGGATGATCGTGTCGCATGCCTGCCGCACGTCGAACGGGAGACCCAGTTCCAGAGCGAGTACATTGACCGTGCCTGCCGGAACGATGCCCAAGGGCACGTCGCGGCCGGCGAGCCCGTTGACCACCTCGTTGACTGTGCCATCGCCACCCACGGCTACGACGGAGTCCACGTGGGCGGACAACTCTTTCGCTATGAAGAGGGCCTCCCGCGGGGCGGTGGTGGTGCGCACCTGCACCTCCACGCCTTCGCGCTCGAGGCAGCGTCGTACCGCCTCCCCCACCATGGCGGCCTTGCCACCTCCCGCTGAGGGGTTGTAGATGAGGCCCGTGATCACCGGGTGCCCGTCACGAGTGTCGTTCCGCCTGGTTCGGTGGGGATCGCGGGGTCGGGGGGGAGGTTGGGGAGAGAGCGGGTGGTGAACCGCGCTCGGCCCGCCTTTTCCCTGGGCTCCAAGTGCACGTACTCCGTGTAGCCCGCGGAGCGGGCAAGTGCGACGGCGGCGGCGAAGTCGGTGCCCACCTCCTCCGGCCGGTGAGCGTCGGATCCGAAGGTGAGCTGCACTCCGCCACGTCGCAGAAGACCGAGAAAGTCGGCCGACGGGTACATCTCGGCCACCGGCTTGCGGAGTCCCGCGGTGTTGATCTCCACGGTCACTCCCGCGCGGGCGATGCGGTCCACCAGCACCTGCATGGCCTTCCACGGCTGCCGCCGCGGGCGATGCCCGAGCTTCTTCACCAGATCCAGGTGACCGAGGACGGTGAACGCTCCCGACTCGGCGGCCTCGCCCACCAGCTCGAAATAGCGGAGATAGATATCGCTCACGTGGTGCGTGTCCCAGCCCTCGGCATGCTCGGGGTTGTCGAAGCCCCAACCGTCAAGGAAGTGCACCGACCCGATCACGTAGTCGAACGGGTAGGAATCGAGCAATCCGCGCACCTCGTCGATGGTCTCGGGCTCGTAGTCGGCTTCGATGCCCAACAGCACGTAGTCCGGGTGAGTGCGCCGTAGGGCGAGTACCTCCTGCACGTACTCGTCGAGGTCGGCAACGTCCATTGTGATTCCGGCGTCGCGCCTCCCGATGAGGGGCAGGTGGTCGCAGACTCCTATCCCGGCGAGGCCCCGGGCGAGCGCCGCATCCACGTAGTCGGCGGCGGTTCCCACCGCGTGCCCGCACCGGTACGTATGGGTGTGGTAGTCGGCCGGGAGGGACGCGCCGTGGGCGCCCTGGGTGTGCCCGGCGGGGATCGGGGACCCTGCGCTCACGATGACGACCCTCCGGGGAGGGACTCCGTGTCCAGGAACAGGGTGAAGGGTCCGTCGTTGACCAGGTTCACCCGCATGCCCGCGCCGAAGCGGCCGCTGGCCGTAGGGATGCCGGCTGAGGTAAGGCTCTGTCGGAACACCTCTACCAATCCCTCGGCGGCCACGGGTTCAGCGGCGCCGGTAAAAGAGGGTCGCCGGCCCTTGCGCGTGTCGGCGAACAGTGTGAACTGGCTCACCACCAGGGCCGCACCGCCGATGTCGGCCAACGAGAGGTTCGTCTTCCCGTCCGCGTCCTCGAAGATCCGCAGGGTGGCGATCTTTGCCGCGAGCCGGTCGGCCTCCGCTCTACCGTCGGCGTGGCCCACCCCCACGAGGATCAGTAGACCCTCGGCGATGCGTCCCACCTCATGGCCGTCAACCTGCACCGCAGCCTCCGTCACACGTTGCACCACCGCCCTCATGCGATCCTGCCCTCCCACCGTCCATCAGGCCGGCGTACGGAGGGGACCACGGGCGCCAGACGGTTCATCTGCGAATCGTGTCCCACCACGAGCACCTCCAGATAGTTGCCGGTGAGGCCTACGATCAGCCCGTCATCGCTCCGTTGCTTGAGGAGCAGGGCCGTCAGCTCGTGGCCTGCGAATCTCCGTTGGAAGGCGGCATCCTTCGCCTGGCCCACGCGTCGCAGACGCGCGGCTCTCTCCGCCACGTCGTGCGGCGGTACCTTGGACGGGGCCGAGGAGGCGGCGGTTCCCGGGCGGTCGCTGTAGGGGAAGACGTGCAGATAGGTGAGAGGGAGACGTTCCACCAGGGCGACCGTCTCCTCGAATTCGATGTCGGTCTCCCCGGGGAAGCCGACGATCACGTCGGCTCCGATGGCGGAATCGGGGAATGCCCGCCTCACCGCCTCCACCCTCTCCGTGTAGCCCGCGGCGTCGTACGGTCTGTTCATACGCCGAAGGACACTGTCGGAACCGCTCTGCAGCGGGAGGTGGAAGTGCTCGGCGAACCGCTCCCGCTCCGTCCGCATCACCTCCAACACCCCGTCGTCCACCTCCAGAGGCTCGATCGAACTGAGCCGGAAACGTGGCATGTCGGTGGTCGTCACGAGTGCCTCCAGGAGGTCGGGGAGCGAGCCCTCGTCCGTGTCTCGGCCCCACGTGCCGAGGTGGATCCCCGTGAGCACGACCTCTCGGTAGTCGCGCTCCGTCAGCAGCCGCACCTGGTCGACGACACGCGCCAGCGGCATGCTCCGGGAGGGTCCGCGGGCAAGGGGGATCACGCAGTAGCTGCACCGCGAGTCGCACCCGTTCTGCACCTTGAGAAACGCCCTGGTATATCCCGAGAAGTGGGTGACAAAATCGTCGCGGATCATGGTTGTGGAGGAGTAGGAGGTCACATGCGCGGGCGACGCCTCGGTCGTGTGCCGTGCGCTGCCGGCGGCCTCTGAATCGGGCCCGAACAGCGCGGCCACGTGTCCGGCGAGTTCGCTCTTGTCGAGATTGCCGAGCACGAGGTCCACTCCGGGGATGGCGGCGATGACGTCGGCGGCCACCTGCGCGTAACAGCCGGTCACGATGAGCCGCGCTTCGGGGTCCGCGCGTGCCACGCGGCGTATCTCGTTGCGGCAGGTGCGGTCGGTCTTCCCGGTGACTGTGCAGGTGTTGAGCACGCGCACATCGGCCGGTGAACTCCAGGGCACGAGGCGCACCCCGCGCGCGGTGAGCGACTCTTCCATCTGCGCCGTCTCGCACTGGTTGAGCTTACAGCCCAGCGTACGGAACGCTACCGTGGCCACCCCAAGACCCATGGGCCCGCTCATCATTCCTGGATGAAGACCGGTGTCCCTAAGTGGACGTCGGCAGAGAGCTCCAGGATGTCGTCGTTGCGGAGCCGTATGCAGCCTTTGCTGGCGTCCGTGCCGATCGAACCGGGATCGTTCGTGCCGTGTATGCCCACCTGACCCCCGCCCGGCCAGTTGGTGAGCTTCTCGGAGTAGGCGCTGATCCCCATGGCCAACACTCCGTAGACGCCGTCCGGTTCCGGCGGCTTCATCTTGATGGTGACGAAGTACTCTCCGGGAGGTGTGGGGGTGTCGCCCGTGCCGACGCCGATATCGTAGCTGCGCACGAGGGCGCCGCGATCGTAGAGGTCGAGCCGGTGCTCCGAGAGGTCGATGCGCACGTCGTGCGTGAGGGTCTTCGTGGTCATGTCGGCGGCCTTCACCCAGCCCTTGGTGCCGTTGGGTCGCACGGGAACGTACACCTGGTACCAGGATCGACCCTGGTCGTCGATCGCCTCGCCGACCACCCAGAAGGTGGCGAGCACATCGAGTTCGCCCGTGCGCGGCAACACGTGTGCGAGTACCGACCCCGGGGGCACGCGGTCGTAGATCTTGACCGGGTCGGACGCAGCTTCCGCCACGAGATACCCGCCGTCGGCTGCCGCCTGCTGCAGGGCGGTGAGAGTCGCCGTGGTGGGGGGGGTGAAGGTGGTCGTAACAGCCTCCGGTGCGGGTGCGGTCACGCCGGCCGTTGGGTCACCCGCGTGCGGGGCCGCGGTCTGATCGTTCCGCAGGATGGTGAGCGTCATGATCGCCAGAAGCAGCCCGACGCCGAGGAGGACCTTGCCGAGCACCGACCAGCGTGACGCCGATGCGGACGTCTTGGGATTCGGGTGCTGGGGATCTGATCCTGTCATGGGGGCGCACGTCCTGTGCAGGGGTGGGATGCGTTGCTCGGAACCCACGGGATAATAGCATGTCGGCGAAATTTCGCCCGTCGGCGGGCGTCCCAGTGTGATCTGCGGAGAGCGAACGGGACGCCCTGTTGGGCGCCCCGCCGTGGACTGCGTGAAGTGCTATGGCGTCCGCGTCTAGCCGGTGAAGCTCGGCGAGCCCGTGGGAACCGTGGTGGTCGTGGTCGGCCGCGCCGTGGTGGTCGTGGTCGCCTTCGTGGTGGTGGTGGTGCCGGACTGCGTCGTCGTCGTCGTGCCACTCGTGGTGGTGGTGGTGGCCTGCGTCGTCGTCGTCGTGCCACTCGTGGTGGTGGTGGTGGCCTGCGTCGTAGTGGTCGCCGCGTGGCAAGTGGTGCAACCAGAGCTTCCGTGCGTCGAGTTGGCTGCCGAAATCACTACAGCGCTACCGTGGCACGCAACACACTTCGCGAGGGCCGGGGTGTCCCCGATCGTCGCGTGACACGCCGTGCACGAGGCAGTCGCGTGTATTGGGTGGAGGCCGGCGCCGACCGGGCTGGCGTGGCACGTGCCGCACCCTCCGTCCCAACCGCTTGAGAACGCCGCAGCCTCGTTGCCGTCGACGGCAACGGCTACAAAGATAGCCACCGCCACGATCAGAAGTGCGACTAGAACAATAGAAAGTCTCTTCATATTCACCTCCTCCCCTTCCGAAATGCGCATCAGTGCGGGAGAGTGGATTCGATCTGTAGCCTCAACGGCGCCGACTCGTTACGCTCCCGCGCGAACGCTCCGGCGGCTTTCCGCTCAGCTTGTCCGGCCCCACTATATCCGAGCCGGGGCAGGCACGCAACGATGGGTCTTGCGCGTGCATCGGCAAACGATGGGGTCCCTCGAGTGCATCGGCTCGTGTTCTGTGCACTAGACCCTCTCGAGCGTCCCCTCAACTTCGGCGCGGGCCGGACGATCTCCTTCAAAGCGGAAGGCGTCCAAGCCGACCGGCCCCGGGACCTCGTGGTAGCATTATCGATCACCTGTCTGGGCGGTCGGCCCGGCACAGCGGCAATGGATGAGAGACCAGCGATGACCCATTCACGCGAGGCGCGGCCTCCTGGGGCCGGCGACATGCGCAACCAGCACCACTCAGAGCCGTGGCGTCGCCGGTTCGTGCCCGCGCGTCTGCGGCGGGAGCGGCTCGCGGGCCAGGTGGTGCGTTTCGGCATCGTGGGCGTCCTCAATACCGTGGTGGACTTCGGCCTGCTCAACGTGCTGTACCACGTGGTTGGGCTGCCGTTGCTGGTGGCCAACACCATCTCCGTCAGTGCCGGGATAGTCAACAGCTTCCTTTGGAACAAGCACTGGACGTTCAGCTCGGGTGGGTGGACTCAGTGGCGGCGCGAAGCCGTCGTCTTCGTGGGTGTGAGCTTCGTGGGCCTCCTCATAAACGACGTCGGTATCTACGTGCTTCACTCGCTATGGGGCGATACGTCCGTGCTGGCCGTCAACGCCCAGAAGCTGGGCGCCTCCGTGTTCTCGATGGGCTGGAACTTCGTGGGATATCGGCTGATCGCCTTCAAGAGCTCCGCGAGTAGTCCCTCCGAGGGGTCGCCGTGAGCGGGGAACCGGGGCTGGGGGACGACCTGCGTGCGTCAGGCCGGGTGTCTGTGTCTATCGTGGTGCCCGCATACAACGAGGGTGCGATCGTCCGCGACACGCTTTCTCGTTTGACGACCCAGTTTCCCGAGGCGGAGATCGTGGTTGTGAGCGACGGGTGTGTCGACGACACGTGCGCGATAGTGCGGTCGTTCTCGGAGCACGCCACCCTGCTGGACTACAAGCCCAACCGGGGCAAGGGTCACGCGGTCCGCACCGGCGTGCTCGCTGCCCATGGCGAGGTGGTGCTGTTCACCGATGCCGATCTACCCTTCGGCACGGCCGGCGTGGAGCGCCTGCTCGAGGAGTTCGAGCGCCGACCCGACGCGGATGTGGTCATCGCCGAGAAGACCGGGGCATACCGGAGCCGGGGCTACCGTGCGGCGCGCGCGGGGGTGCGACTGGGGGTTCGATGGCTGCTTGGGCTCGATCAAGGGGATACGCAGGCGGGCCTCAAGGGGTTCCGTCGGCGGGCGGCGCGGGTTATCTTCACGCAGGCGGTCATCGACGGCTTCGCGGCCGATATGGAGGTCTTGGCCATCGCCGCGCGGGAGGGTCTGAGAGTGGTGGGAGTGCCGCTTCCTGTGGTGAACGACGGTGCACGGCCAAGTACCTTCACGCCGCGGCAGGGCGTACGCCTCATGCGAGACGTGTGGGCCATTCGCCGGCGGTTGTGTTGACAGGGGAGACTCGGTTTGGAGTTCGTTGAACTTCGGAGCAAGAACGGAGCCGATGAGTGGATGACGGCGGCAAGAGCTACCTAGACGATACGGACGACGAGGTGGGAGCGCGGGCGGACACCGCTCTTGGGGACGATCGGGGCGGCTTTGCCGGCGAGGCGGAGGGATCGCGGAACCCGCGCACGTGGGCGCGCGTGTCGACGGCCCTCGTGTTCTTGGCGATCTACGGTCTACTCTTGGCCTTCTACCGTCCCGACCTCATGCTCTCGAACACCATCACCTCGGGCGGCGATATGGGCGCACACCACTACGCGGCCCAGTACATGATCGAGCAGCTCCTGCCCAACTTCCAGCTCACCGGCTGGACCATGGAGTGGTATGCGGGCATGCCGCTCTTCACGTTCTACCTGCCGCTCCCCTTCCTGATGGTGGCGATCTTCAACGTTCTCCTGCCCTACGGAGTGTCGTTCAAGCTGGCCACGATGCTGGGCGTCTTCCTGCTGCCGCTTGCGGCGTACACGTTCGGGAAGCTCTTTCGTTTCCGCGAGCCTTTCCCGTTGCTGGCAGCGGTCACGTCACTCGCATTCCTGTTCGCCGAGAGCTTCTCCATATACGGCGCCAACATACTGAGCACGTTGGCGGGTGAGTTCGGGTACTCGCTCGCCTTCGCCCTCATCTTCTTCTTCCTCGGCACGCTCTACCGCGGTCTCGAGCGAGGGCGGCTCGACTGGCTGTTCGCACTGAACGCTCTCCTTTTGATGGCGGTGGTGATCTCGCACATAGTGGCCACGATCGCGTTGGTCATCTTCGTGCCCAGCCTGCTGCTCGTGGTGCGGACCAAACGGGCGTTCGTCTACCTGGCAGGTGTGTTCTTCGTCGGCTTCCTCCTCTCGGCCTTCTGGGGCCTCCCCTTCTTGGACAAGCTCTCGTGGACGGCCCACATGTCGTGGGGGCAGCTGACCGAGCTCAAAGATCTCTTGCCGCCGGAATTACGGCCGGTTGCGGCCTTCGGAGTGGTGGGCATGGCCTTTGCCGTCTCCAAACGCGACGCCAAGGTGCTCCCCATGCTGTGGATAGTGGGCACTGTCACCGTCCTCTTCTACGTGCTGCCGGATGGCCGGCTGTGGAATGGACGACTGGTTCCCTTCCTGTACTTCGCCGTGTGCCTGTGGGCCGCCTACGGGCTCACGTGGTTGGTACGCCCCTTCTCGGTGATGCTGGACGATCTGCTGGCGGCCGGGCCACGGGTCTCGAGGCTCGTGTACGCGCCCGTCATCGCCGTGACGGTGGCCGCCATCGTGCTGACGGTGAGCACCACCGCGGGCGGGTGGATCAAGTGGAACTACTCGGGCTACGAGGCGAAGGAGCCCTGGCCGCAACTGCAGGAGATCATCAAGACCCTCGACGAACTCCCTCCCGGGCGTGTGATGTGGGAGCACTCACCGTCGCTCGACAAGTTCGGTACGCCCCGGGTGTTCGAGCTCATCCCCTTCTGGACCCGCCAGGCCACGATGGAGGGCACCCTGATGGAGTCGGCCTTCACGGCCCCGTATCACTTCATCAACCAGGCGGAGCTCTCGTCCCAGCCGAGTCACGCGATCATCGGAGTGCCCTATCCTCCGCGCAACACCGCCGACGGTCTCTCGCACCTCCAGTTCATGAACATCCCCTACCTGATGACGGTGTCGCCCGAGGTGACGCAGGAAGTGGAGGCCGATCAACGCACCGACCTGGTGGCCCGATTCGACGATGTGAGCATCTTCCGGGTGGCGGGTGGCAGCGGCTATGTGGAGGTGGCGCGCAACCGGGTCTATCGGATGCAGACAGACGACTGGCGCGAGGTCATCGTGCCCTGGTACAAGACCATCGCCGCTCTGCAGGTGCCGATCGTGTGGGATCGAGGCGAGGAGGATCTCACGCAGTTCGACCTCATCGATCCCGAGCAGGTGGCCAACCCGCCCGTGGTACCGATCGACGCGCCGGGCGAAGTGCTCATGGAGCAGATCGAGAACGACCGGATCACCTTCGAGACCACCGCTATCGGGCAGCCGCATATCATCAAGGTCTCCTACTTTCCGAATTGGAAAGTGAAGGGCGCCGACGGTCCCTACGTGGTGTCGCCGTCGTTCATGATGGTCATTCCGCGCGAGCGGGAGGTGGTGCTCACCTACGGGCGTACGTTGAGTAACATAGTGGGGCAGATCTTCACGGCTGCGGGTTGGCTGATCGTGGTGGCTGTTCTGATACTCGGATTCCGTCGCCGGCGGACGGCGGCCGGTTCGCGGGCTCCGGCGTCCTCGGGCGCGCGGGAGACCCCGGTGGCGCCGGGCACGCGGGAGACCCCAGCTGACGGCACCCACGTCGGCGGTGACGTCAGCGGATAGGCTGGAGGGATTCGGCCCGGGCCAGTGCGTCCTCGTTCGACAGGTTCGTGGAGAAGATCATGTTCGTCTCTCCCTCCACCCAGCGGATAACCACCACGTGTCCCAGGTCGAGCAGGTCGCCCTGTTTGCCGCGGATCGGTACCGCTACCGTGTTGGGCACCTCGGGGAACGGGGTCGACGGCTCCTGATTCGTGCTGAAGTAGGTGGAGCCGCGCTCGTAGGTGATGGCGACATACCGTCCGTTGGCGGTGGTGTTGGAATCCACGCTCGCGAGCTTCCAGTCGGCGTCGGCTGTGCCGAGGACGGGGAAGCCGGCCGCGGCGGCCGCGGCGGTGAGCCGGATCTCCAGATCGTCGGAGGAGGCCGCCGCCGGGGGTATCGGCGAGGTGGTGCCCGAAGTGCCTTCGCTTCCCGTGTCGCTCGGCCCATTTGCTGCGCCGCTGGTGCTCGTGGTTCCCTGCTCCGGAGTCGTGACGTTGGTGGTGAGGACGGAGGTGCCGGGCTCGCTGTCGCCGTCCTGAGCGCCGGTCGTGCCGGTCGTGGTGGCGTCGGTGCTGGCGGTGTCGGTGTTGGTCGTCAGGTGCAGGGCGAGGGCGATGCCTCCCAGCACGAGACCGAGGGTCAGCAGTACCAGACCGGTCGCGAGGAGGCTCTTGCCTCGAGCGTTCACGAGCGGCCGCCTGAGGCTTCGACCGTGACCGCCAGCATGACCCTTCTGCGGCGGGGGCCGTCGAATTCAGCCAGGTAGATACTCTGCCACGTGCCGAGGCGCGGAGCGCCCTGCACGAGAGGTACGGCGACGTGGTTGCCCATGAGGCTCGCTTTCAGGTGGGCGTCGGAGTTACCCTCGGCGTGGCGGTAGTCGCCCGCGCGCGGCACGAGTCGCCGCAGGGTAGTGATGATATCGCGGGCCACCGATGGGTCGGCCCCCTCGTTCACCGTGATGCCGGCCGTGGTGTGCGCACTGAAGACGTGGAGTACCCCGTCGCCGGTGATATCGGCGTCGCGGAGCGCTGCGGTCACCTGATGGGTGATGTCCACCAGTGCTTCGCGCTCGGTGGTGGTCACTACGATCTCAAGCATCCCGACGATTGTAGCAAGCCGTGGGGTTGCCGCGGGCTCGTGACGATCGTGCTGGCACGTGGGTGCAGGTGGGGAAGTTGCGGCTGGGCCTCCTCGAAGCGGCGCCCGGGCTCCTACAGGATGCGGTGATCTGCGGCCACGATCGCGACTACATCGCCGTGCTTGCGTGGCCGGACCCGGGGCGGTGCCGCGAGTTGGTGGGAACCGAGACCGATACCGCCACGGTCATCGGATCGCCCGAGGTGGCCGAGGCCGGATCCGCCGGGTCCCGAGGTGATCGTCGCTTGAGGCCGGCGACATCGCTGACCTGTGCGGAGATGTATCAATGGGCATGGGTGCACAGACCAAAGAAGGAATCGCAATGACCGAGTATCGCTTCAGCGCAGTCATCGGGCACGACGACGACGGCTACTGGGGGCAGTGTCCCGAACTCCAAGGCTGCTATACGCAGGGGATCACTTTCGAGGAGACGGTGGAGAACCTGAAGGAGGCGATCGCGCTTCACGTCGAAGACCGCGTGGCCTGCGGCGAGGAGATCCCCCGGAGCGACACTGTGAGCCTACTCACCCTCGACATAGCGATATGACCCCACGCGCCCAACGCGTGACGGCTGTGCAGGCCATCAGAGTCCCTGAGTCACACGGTTTCGAGATCGTGCGTCAGAAGGGCAACCACGCCATCATGCGCAACGAGGCTGGGAAGGGGTCACGGTCCCGGTGCACGCGGGGAGGTGGGTTGTGGCGGAGGCGCTTCGAGCGACATGCCAGTGTGGTCAATCCGTCTGGAGCTGCGCCCCGCACGTCCGACAGTAGAGAGAGTCAAAGGGGTTCTCGGCCTCGCCACATTCTCCGCAGACCCCAGGGCCAGCAACACGATTCACCGCAAGCCCATTCTTGCCCTCATTGACGGCGAGCCCAATGAGCCCAGCAAGGAAGAACATGGTGCCAAAAAACCCAGCACCGGGGAGAGCAGGGTAAAGATGACACCCGCACCAAGCATGTCCGACCTGGAGAGGTCGCCCACGTCCCCCATGAGCGAACCGCTGCCCAGGGTCAACCCCAACAACACACTTGCAAGCGACAGAGCGAGGCCAATGAGTCCGACTGCTACGAACTTGCGTGCCACAATGGCCTCCCGTGTTGTCGAACGCTTGCTGCTCCCGCCGTTCGGTTTCCCAGGACCAGGATCGCCTAGTCGCTCCTCGGGGGCTGTTCACTCAGGGCTAAGAAGGTCCTCTAGTTCGGCCGGAGTAAAGAGCCGACCAGTTTCGGGCAAGTATTTGTCGAACCGGCCAACGCCTGGGCCGTCATTGCTGAAAGTGATGTAGACGGCTGCTTCCCTATCGCCGTTTCTCCCTACGTTGAACATGAGTCCTGAGGGCAGGAACATGGCTGCGCGGACCTCGGTCGCCTCCCCAAGGTGATTCCGTAGCTTAGCCGTCGCCTGCTCGATGTCGGCGAGTTGACCACCTGCGTCAGGGTCAGTGAGATCGATCAGCCCCACCGCCGGCGCCCAACGGCCGTCTTCATCGAGGCCCATGCGAAACTCATCGACGCAGCGACCTCGGTACATGATCGGAACCAAGTAAAAACTGGGGGAGACCATCATGGGACGCATTGCTTCGAACATGTTGCTCGTGACCGAAGCGATGTCGTTGGGCAATATCCACTGGGCAACGTACTCGCCGGGGTAGTACTCGAGGGTCATCACCTGGGGCTCTCCGACCTCTTCTTCGCGCAAGATTTCGGGATGAAAGGTTCCCGCCATGTCCTCCGCACGGGCCTCTTCAAAGAGGCGAACCGCCCCCTGCTTGGGAGTCTCACCACCCACGGAGGTCGGCAGGGGTGTACTTATGCCAAGACTCGGTGCGCTGACAGTCGCTGAGTCGGAGCACCCGCTGGCTGCAGCCGCGAGGAGGCCGACAATCCCCAAGACAAGAAGGACTACCTGGTCGCGCACGATCTGCAATCTTCCTCCGAACTGGTCGAGCAGGCAGAGGTAGTGTAGAAGTCGGGCGGTTCTCGGTCAAGAAAGAGGTTCGGCCAAGAGCAAAGGAGTCCCGAGCGGAACTCCTTCAAGAATCGAGGTGGACCGTGGTGGACGCGCTTCGAAGCTCATCTCGCTAGGAGGCCGTCCACTGACCGGGCCGTGGTGGAGGCGCTCCGAACATCATTCCGCGGGTGAAGTCATCCCGGAATGGACATGGCTTGACCGATGATCATCGCGGAGTCCTTGGGGTAAGGCGAGCGTTCAACATGGCTCGCGGAGGTATCTCTATGGCTCTCAGGATAGGAAAGGGCAACGCATCACCAAAGGCGGCTAGGAATCGTGACCATGCAATGGAGGCTGTCCTCTCTCTTCGCCGGGCGCTGGGATGTCAGGCGATGCTCGTTCGGTGTCTTTCAGCAGCCGGAGGTACTTGATAGCGTCAAGCACACTCGTGAAGGTGTCCGCGATGTGGCCGCGCGCGAAGGGAATCCATTCGAGGTCGCCGAGCAGGCCTGGTTCGAACGTTACCCCGTCTTCTATCAAAGGTACGACAGGAAGGGACATCGTCGTCGCCGCCCCTGCCTCCGTGCTAGTCCACGCAGACTGCCCCGAGGAGGTGATTATCTGCACAATGAAGTCCGCTCTACTGATCTTGTCCCGCACCTTCGCAGTAATGGGCCGAGGTTCGTACACGCTCGGGTTTACGACTGTGATGCCCAAAGCTTCCAGGAATCTACTGAGCTCTGCAACGGTTGCGACGTTCTCCGCCGAGAATCTGTACGACAGGAAGCACGTCAAAGGCTGGTTGTCCCGCAGGACAATACTCTCTAGACGATCTAGTCGAGCCTCTATTCCCGAAACGGGGTTCGCGTCCGAAGTGAGGCGATCGCATGCGGTATCCGGCTCCAAGGGATGCTCCTCAAGTGCGAGCATGGCTGTGACATCCTCCGCCAGGGCCATCAACTCACCACCGCTGCTGCCACTTTCTAGGGAAAGTAGGTACCTACTACCGGGCGCTCTATGGATGCCGAGCGACTCCGGGTAGGGGCCCGTGAACAGCATGTGATTGTAGTCTGCAAGCGAAGTTGAATTTGTGATGTCCTGCTCGGCGAGATCTCGCGTCTCAGACGTATCGCTGCCAAGACTGCGGCCAGCAGAGATGCTGACGGAACCCCAGGAGATCTCGAGGTGCTTGTATACGCTCAAGAGAGCACCGACGGGAAAGGGTCTATCCCGATAGTATCTGGTTAGTCTGACACTCATAGTTCCTCCGCCTGAGACCGGGATGCCAGTCTACAGCCGCCTCCACGTAGCGGTCAATGGGTTGGCACAGCACGGGCATTCTGTCCGACCCCTCTGCTACAGTGGAATCGCCTACGGCGCTCGTCCCGTCATAACCACGCCATAAGGGTGTGCCGGAGCTCGCAGCATAAGAGCAGGCGGATTGCCCGACTCCCCCAACGAGGTAGGCCGTGGGGGGGAGGATCTTAACTTAAACCTGGACGAATGGGTTCTGCCATGCGTTCAGGAGGTCCGGCGAGGTGCACGCGGAGAAGGGCAAGCCAGGCGAGAGCTTCAGGCGCGCCCTCGCCGTGCGCGGTATCAACTGCTCCGAAGCTGACGCCGCCTACCTCGTCGAAGCCCTTCTTGATCTGGCCGAGGCCGGTCTTCTCATCCCCGCTCATCCTGCGGTCATCGACACCCGGCACGACCGGCGGCAGTCGGACCTGTACGGGAGCTCCGAATGATCGGGGACGGGGGCTTCGGTGCGAGTGCGAGAACCGGCGGCGACGGAACCGGCGGGCCGACGAGGCCAGGCGGGGCCGGCGCAGCCGGCCTTGGCTTGTCTGATGCACATATCTCGGGAAAAGAGAGCCGAAACGAGCTCATTCACGCCGTCACCCACCGAAATGGAGAGCTGGTCCAACTCAAGGACGGCCACGGTTTCGACCGCCGGGGCGGAGGTCCGCGGTCCACGATCGAAGGGTTCAGTCGTCAGTCACGCCGACGCCTTCTCTACCTCCTAGCCTCTATCGACCAGGAAGCATCCGGTCTACCTCTCTTCGTGACCCTAACCTACCCGGGGCAAGACTGGGAAGGCTACGCGGAGGAGATGAAGCGCCATCTGGACAACTTCCACCGCTGGCTCTCCTACCACCACCCCAAAGGCTCGGCTATCTGGCGACTCGAAATGCAGAAACGTGGTGCCCCGCACTTCCACGTGCTGGTCTTCGGGGTCGCATTCCTCGACTGCTGGTTCGTGGCGCACGCGTGGTGGCAGATCGTCGGGTCTGAGCAGGAGTCGCACCTGGTGGCCGGAACCCAGGTCAAGCCCTGCGCGATGTGGCGCGAAGCCGCCGCCTACATGGCCAAGTACATGGCCAAACCCCAGGAGGAGGGGCTCAGTGTCCCCGATCTCTGGAAGCTGCCCGGGCGCTTCTGGGGCGTATGGGGACGCAAGAACCTGTCGGTCTACCCTGAGTTCTGGTCGCTCTCCACCGAAGCCGCCGCGCGGTTCAGACGCATCCTCAGGGGTCACGCCAAGAGCCGGGGCTACCGCTTGCGCGGGAACCGGTCGGTCACCTCCTTCCTCCCCCAAGCCGCAGCCGAGCGGGCGCTGCTTTTCTGCGAGGCGCAGCGCAAGCCAGAGGTTTTCCCTATTGGGGGAAGGCCGAGCTCTTCTACGGCTCGGGCTTTCCACACTGGGGAAAACCATTCCACGGATGCGCCAGGTATCTCTATGCCCGCGGGCGAGGAGCGGCTATAGTGGGCGCAACTTCAGAAGGAGGACGCGTGGCGGCGAGCGGTGATCGGTCGGGTAAGCGCACACTCTGCGTTATCTACGCCCGAGTCTCTACCAAGGAGCAGCAGGAAGAGGGCTACTCCATCCCCGCCCAGTTGAGGGCCATCCGCTCCTTCTGCGAGAAGGAAGCATTGGAGCCGGTCGCTGAGTTCGTGGAAGCCGCCAGTGCAGGCCGGGCCGGTCGCCGGGAGTTCGGACGGATGCTCGACTACCTGCGGGAGCACGCAGACGTGCGCGTGGTCGTTGCCCACAAGCTCGACCGACTCTACCGCAACTTCTCCGACCAGGTGCGCCTGGAAGAGGAGGTGGGAGTCCGCGCCCGCTACGTCCTCGGCGACGTGACCGACACCCCGCAGGGTGAGCTCCTCCGGGACATCCAGCTCTCCACCTCCAAGTTCTACCTGGGGAACCTCCGTGAGGAAGTCAAGAAGGGCATGGACGAGAAGGTGGCGCAGGGGGGACTACCCGGTCGCGCTCCGGTGGGCTACCGGAATGACCGGCTGACCAGGAGTGTGGTGGTCGATCCCATCCCGGCTCGGCACGTGGCCTGGGCCTTCTCGCGCTACGCCTCGGGCACGGTCTCACTCTCGAAGCTGGCGGAGCAACTCCACGAACGCGGGTTCCGGTCCGTCTACGGTGGGAAGGTGGGAGTCTCCGCCCTCCACAAGATCCTGCGGAATCCCTTCTACCGGGGAGACGTCCGCTATCGCGGGCGCATCTTCCCGGGGAACCACGAACCCCTGGTCACCCGAGAGCTCTTCCAGGCCGTCCAGGACCGCTTGAGCCCGAACAAGGTGCAGAACCTAGCCAAGAGGCACGTCTTCGGCCTCCGGGGCACTCTGGTGTGCGCGGAATGCGGCTGCCAGATCACCGCCGAACGGCAACGGGGCCACGTCTACTACCACTGCACCTTCGGCAAGGGCCGTGACGCCTGCGGGCAACGGAAGTACATCCGGGAAGAACCCCTCGCCGCCCAGGTAGAATCTATCCTCGCCGAGATTGAGCTCGGACCCGACCTCGTGCAAGCCCTCGTCGACGAGTCCCGGGCCCGTGACCAGGCCGGGGCGAAAGGGGGAGAAGAGGAACGGCGGGACATGGAACGCATGCTCGACGAGAACAGCCGTCGCGCGGGACGCCTGCTCGAAGCCTACCTCGATGCCATCCTTGACGCCGAGACGTATCGCCGCAAAGCCGACGATCTCGCCGAGGAGCGCCGCACCTTCGAACATCGCCTGGCCGAGCTCCTCGACCCTCGCACCGACCGCACAGCCCGCCTGGAAGACCTGGTTCAAACCGCTGCGGGGGCGAAAATGGAATTCGCCAACGGAACCGAGGAGGAGCGTCGCAGAGTGCTATCCAGAGTGGTTTCGAACATGCACCTGCGCGACGGGGTTATCGAGGATTTCCAGCTAAAAGACCCCTTCGAAGTCCTCAGAATGGACTCCTCCGGGGCCTTTCATCTACCAAGGTGGAGGTAAGGGGATTCGAACCCCTGGCCTTCGCATTGCGAACGCGACGCTCTCCCAACTGAGCTATACCCCCACGAGATACAGCCGGTATATATAAGCCTATCCGCTCACCGGCTACAAGGTCGCGGCACGGATCGGTCGCGTTCGGAGCGAGGAGTCTTCGCTCTCGTCGCCCCAGCCGCCCAGCCGGCTCGGCCGGCTCACCGTCCGATGGTCAGAGCCACCACCAGCGACGTAGCGTTGATGGTGGCGTGGGCGGCGATGGGCGCCCACAGCGAGCCGGTGCGCCAGAACAGCCAGGCGAACGCGAGGCCCAGCACGAAGATGGGGAGGTAGAGCTGCCACCACACGTGGGCAAGGGCGAAGGCCGCGGATGTGAGCACCGCCGCCGGCCAAAAGGAGAAGCGGCGGGCCAGGCCTTGGAGCAAGAAGCCGCGGAAGAAGGTCTCTTCGGCCAAGGGGGCCGCAATCGTCACCAACAAGGCCAGGAGGAAGATGTCGATGGGGGAGTCCCCGAAGCGGAAGAGGTCCTGGGTGCGGGGTAGCTCGGTGGCCATGCCCACCACGATATTGGCGGCGGCCACCGTGGCCGCCAGGGCGGCCAACAACCCGGCGAGCCCGCGGGCGTCGAGGGGACGGAAGCCGAGGTCTGCTCCACTGCCTCCGTGCCGGCGCACCCCCACGAGCCACACGGCTGCCATGAGCACCGCGTAGGAGATCAGCACGCTCGCGAAGAAGCCGACGGAACTCACCTGGTAAGCCGGCGCGAACAGCTGCGCGGCACCCATGTATCCCGCGGGCACCAGGATCACTTGGCCCACGAGCGCCACCATGGAAACCACCACCAAGTCCAGGCGTCCCCACAGCACATCGCCGAAGCCGAGCCGCTCGCCCAGCGGGCGACCGGTCTCGTCGTCGGATTCGAGTAACTGGCGGAGTAGGGGACGTTCTTCCATCTTGACGCCCGCTGCCGTGTCCAACCTGTGCCGCCCGTGGGGGCTCAGGTTGCCCCTTCCTCGATTATGCGCCGGAACTCGTCGAATGTCTCGAGGCTCAGCCGGGCCTCCTCTTCATCGATAACGCTGATGGCGAAGCCCGCGTGTACCAACGCGTACTGGCCCACGGCCGCTTCGGGGCAGAGTATGAGGGAGACCTCCCGGCGCACTCCTTCCAGGTCGATCGTACCCAGTATGCCGTCGACCCTGATGATGCGCGCCGGGACCGCCAAGCACATACCGACTATTCTCCCTCGGGAGCCGGCGCGAGGGGAACCATCGGCAGGGCGTTCTTGATCTTGTCCGCCGTCGCCTTCTCCATGAACGGCCTGAAGAGGTCTATCGGTATCGGGAAGATGGTTGTGCTGTTCTTCTCGGCGCCGATCTCTACCAGGGTCTGGAGGTAGCGCAGCGTGAGAGCCGTGGGGGTCCGGTCGAGCACCTCGGCGGCCTGCGCCAGCTTCTCGGAGGCTTGGAACTCACCCTCGGCGGCTATGACCTTGGCCCGGCGTTCCCGTTCGGCTTCAGCTTGGCGGGCCATGGCCCGCTGCATGCTGGAGGGTACCTCGACGTCTTTGATCTCCACTATCGACACCTTGATGCCCCAGGGGTCGGTTTGTTCGTCGATGATCTCCTGCAGGCGCGTGTTGATCTTCTCGCGCTCGGTGAGGAGATGGTCGAGGTCGGACTGGCCGAGCACGCTCCGGAGAGTGGTTTGGGCGATCTGGGAGGTGGCGACCACGTAGTTCTCCACCTCGACGACGGAGCGGTTGGGATCGAGCACGCGGAAATAGACCACCGCGTTCACCTTCACCGGCACGTTGTCCTTGGTTATCGCTTCCTGGGGTGGCACGTCCATCGTGATCGTCCGCAGGTCGACTTTCACCATCTTGTCGACAATGGGGATGATCACGAAGAGCCCCGGTCCTTTGGCGCCCGTGAGGCGCCCCAGCCGGAAGATGACACCTCGCTGGTATTCGGGCACAACCTTCACGGCTGCGCTGATCAGGGCGAACAGGACCACGGCGATCGCTATACCCGACGTCAAGAACTGCATGATGCTCCTCTCTCTACCGCTGTCTCAGCGGGGTTCCGGTGAGTCAGTCTGCTGAGCTTCGCCTACCGTGTATCTGGACACCTGAAGTCTCAGGCCGTGCAAGCCGATAATCTCCACCGGCTCTCCCGCTTCGATCCGCCCGGAGGCGGCGTCCGCCTGCCAGATCTCTCCGTGGACGGACACTTGACCGGACGGGGCCAGCGCTGTGCGCGCCGTGCCTCGTTCGCCCACCATGGCTTCGCTGCCACTGGTGGGCTTGCGCCGGTGGGCCGCCGCGACCGCCGACACTATGAAGGCGAAGAAGGCGAGCGACGCCGCGGCCATTATGCCGATGACGATCCAGTCCACCCTGATCACCGATCCCGGTGCGTTGAAGAGCAGCAGCCCGCCGAGAACCAAGGCTACCGTTCCACCAAAGGCGAGAATGCCGCCGCTCTGTATCTTGACTTCCGCCACGTAGAGTACCACTGCCACCGCGAGGAGGAGCAGACCCACGTAGCTGACCGGCAGGAGCTGAAGACCGTACGCCGCCAAGAGCAGCGATATGGCACCGGCGATGCCGGGGGCGCCGAGTCCGGGATTCTGGAACTCGAAGATGAGCCCGTAGACGCCGAGCATCATGAGGATGAAGATGATGTTCGGGTCGACGAGCCGGTGCAGGAGCTTCTCTCGCCAACTCATGGAGACCTCCACCACCGGCGCTTCGGCGGTGTGGAGGGTGACGCCTTTGGGGATGGTGGTGTAGCCGTCCATCTGGGCAAGGAGGTCGTCGAGGTCTTCGGCCACGAATTCGATGACATTCTGGGCCTTGGCCTCTTCGGCCGTCAGGGACACCGACTCGCGTACGGCTTCCTCCACCCACGTGGTGTTGCGGCCGTGTGTGGCCGCCAGTGCGCGGATGTAGGCGGCGGCGTCGTTGGTGACCTTCTTCTTCATCTCTTCGTCCATCTCCCCGGTGAGGGAGACGGGGTGGGCGGACCCCAGGTTGGTTTGGGGCGCCATGGCCGTGACGTCGGCTCCCATCATCATGTACACGCCGGCCGAGGCGGAGCGTGCTCCCTGCGGGTAGACGTAGATGGCCACCGGCATCTCGGAATCGATCTCGGCCTGGATGATCTCCCGCATGGAGCTGTCGAGGCCGCCGGGGGTGTCTAGCTCGATGATCAGCACCTCCGCTCCCGCTTCTTGAGCGCGCTCCATGGTGTTCACCAGATACGCCGCCAGCGGGGGTACGATGGCGCCTTCCACGCGCGTCACCCACACGGGGGCGGCGGTCTCCTCTTCCGCGGTTGCCGGGGCGGCTTGGAACCAGGAGAGACCGGCCGCGGCCACGAGGACCGCGACGAGTATCGCCATGGCGGCGGCTGCGCGGTGTCGCCGTGTGGGTTGGATGTGGAGGGATCGAGACATCATCTCTCAGTTCATTGTATCCGAGGGTGGCGGGGCGAAACTACCTCTGCGCGGTGCCGACGCCGCCTACCGCGGGGTTCGGGAGGGCCCGGTGATCGCGTCCGGCCTGACCGCGGCGGCCCGACCGAAGGTGGCCGGGCTCGGGTTGACGGCTCCGCCCAAGAGTCGGCGCGCCGTCCAACCGGCCTCAGCTAGGGCCGGCACGAGACCTCTGAGGTCCACCTTCAGGAGGTACGCACGGCCCACCGACCGCACCACGGTGAAGCCGTTCGCTTCCAGGAATTCGAGCCCGAAGAGGTTGCGGACCCCGCACACCGTGTTCGTTCCGAGGGGGCGCGCGTAGGCGTGGGCTACGCGTATCTGGCGGTGGCGGAGGTGGGCCATCGCTCGGTGCAGCAGCTCTTGGGTATCTCTACTCGGTGTGCCGACCCTACCTCGGAGGCAGAAGAGGAGCACCGAGTCTTCCGGAGGCTCCCCCGACGGGAGCGCGAGGGGGCGGGGCAGCGCGCGGACGGGGGCGAACTGTATGGAGGAGTTCACCTCGCGACCGTCGAGCGCCACGAGACCCACGCTGCCCCAGCTCTCCTCGAGCGCCCGCATCCATTCCAACCTCCGCTCGACGCCCCGGTTCTCTCCCTGCGTGGTCTGCCACCAGAGGCACTCGGGGCAGGGTGAAGGGAGGAGGCCCTGGGACGCGGTGGTTATCTCCACGTATGCGGTCACACTTCGTCCGTTGAGAAGCGATCGAGGCGGTTCGGGGCAGCCATCAGACTCAGGCGGACTCGGGTGGGGCCTCGACCTCGTCCACGTAGACCGTGGTGCGCGCCACGTGGAGGTCGAGGAGCGTCTCGATATTGTGGGCGACGGTCTCTTGAAGCGTGCGGGCCATCTCGGGAATGACGGTGCCCCAGGCTACGGACACGTGTACTTCCACGTCGAGGACACCGGGCGCCGTCTCTCTCACGACCACACCTTTGTGGGGCGCACCCATGTGCACCCGCTCCGAGATCTCCTGCCATGGCTTCCCGTGGAGCTGGATGACTCCCGCCACCGACTTGACCGCCGCGGCGATGTAGGTGGCAACGACGTCGTCCGCCATGCGCGGACGCGTATCGTCCACCAGTTCAGGAGGACCCACGGGCATGTCTCCCGGGGGTCGTTCATCCGTTGGCATCTGCGCCACCTCCTGCGTCCGTGGGCCTGCCGAGTTCTCCATATATACCAGAAGCGTCCTCGAGCATCCCGCCCCTGTCTGTGGTCTCCAAGCGGTAGAGCACGGCCTGGGGGCGCGTGAGCAGGCGGAAGGGCAGGAACGTGGTGCCGATGCCGGCGGAGATCGCCAGTTGGCCGCGTCCCCAGGGATACACGCCCTCGAGGCGGGGGAAGCCCTCGTTGTGGGGACTGCGGAGGCCCCAGGGAGTCGGCACCCGGATCTGCCCACCGTGTGTGTGTCCCGCGAACGCGAGGTGGAAGATCGAGGCCAGGGGGTCGTCGTCTTTGGGCGGCCGATGGATAAGGAGGATGGCGAGATCGGCGGTCGGAGGCGGCATGTGGAGGAGCGGACGTCCGCCGCTCACGTAGTCCGCTCCGCAGATGGTGACAGCGCAGGGGCGTGCCCCCTCCGCCTCCGTCTCGTGCCTGGTGGAAGGTACGTCGAGGGTCACACAGCTGTCGTGGAGCAGCGTGACGCCCGCCTTCTCCCAGGGTATGGGCTCGGGGGCGTGGGTGAGGGGATTCTTGCTGATGCCGTATTCGTGATTCCCCGCCACCACGTACACGCCCAGCGGCGCCCGCAGCCGGGCGAGGAGGCGCAGGCACCGATCCCAGGCGCTCCGCCCTCCGAGGATGTCTCCGGTGAGGACCATGAGATCCGGCCGGCAGGTCTCCGCCCAGCGGACCGCCCGTTCGAATGTCCAGAGGTTCAGCCCCGGCTGGCCCGCGTGCACGTCGGAGAGGTGGAGGATCGTGAGTCCCTCGAGGCCGGGAGGCAATCCCTCGACCGTGAGCGGTTGCTCGACCCTCCTGAGCCACTGCGACTCGTAGAGCATGTATGCCGCAGCGGCAACTCCGGCGAGGACATTCCAGCGGACGAACGATCGCAGATTCATCGAGGGAGGTCCGTCTCCTCGGTGGGGCGTTGTGCGATCTCCTCCAGCTGTTCCCGGAGCCGTTGCCGGGTCTCCTCGATCTTCGCTTCGATGGCGTCCTTCGTTCCGGCACGGTCGACGAGTGCTTGTCCCCGTTGGGACGTGAAGTAGTGGGCGAGGGCGGTGCCGGCCGCCACGCCGAGAATGATCTTGAAGATCTTTCTGAGCATTTGACCTCCACAGGAGCGGGAATGCCGTATCGTCAGGATACCGGAAGGCGGTACTGTGAGACTACGTGCCCGGGCCCCATCGAATTCACACGCGATGAGGGGGCTGGAGCAGAAGGAGACTATGGTGGAGATGAGGTTCGACTCACCGTTGAGCGCGGTCGAGCAGGCGTGGTTCGACTGCTTCGTTGCCATGGGGACAGCGGGCAAGGCGGCCGCGACGCCGCTGGCGGGTACGAGCGCCGGCCGGCGCGTCCTCGGGCGTGGAGAGGGCGGAGACGCCACCCTGGTGCTGGACGAGCGGGCGGAAGAGGCGATGCTCTCCACCTTGAACGAGCGCGCGCCGGAGCCGTACGGCGTCGTCTCGGAGGAGGCGGGCGTGCTGCCCGGACCTCCCGGAGCCCCACTGGTTCTCATCGATCCCGTCGACGGCAGCCTGAACGCCAAGAGGGGCCTCCCGCCCTTCTGCGCGGCGGTGGCGCTTGCCCGCGGAGACACGTTGGCCCACGTGCGGGTGGGGTTCGTGGCTGACTACACGAGGACTCTCTGGCACGCGGCCTTCCGGGGGCAGGGGTACGCGGCGGGTTCGGACGTGGCGTCACCGGAGGGGTTGCGCGGCTCGGCCGTGGAAGTGCTGCTATTGGAGGCCGGCCGTCCGCATGGGCACACGTTCAACTACGGGACGCTCGCTGAGCTCGCCGGAGCCGACGCGGGGTCCGAGATGAGGGTGCGTCAGATCGGGTCGCTGGCGCTCTGCCTCTGCCACCTTGCAGGAGGGGTGGCCGACGTGTTGTTCGCCCCCGTGCCGTCCCGGTCGGTGGATATCGCGGGCGGCCTGCTCATGGTCGCCGAATCGGGCGGGGGAGCCGCTTCGCTGGACGGGTCGGATCTGTTCTCTCAGCCGCTGGATCTGGTGCGCCGCTCCCCGTTCGTCGCGTGGCGGGCCGGTGTCGACGGCACACGGGTCGCCGCGGCCGCCCGGGCGATCCTGCCGTAGCGGCCGGCTCAGGCGGAGCCGAGCATGCGCTCCGCAGCGTTGAGCGCGTAGAGCTGCACTTCCGGATCGGGGTCGTCAAGGCAGGTTTGGAGTGCCTCGATCGAGTCTGCGTTCGGTGAACGGGACAAGGTATCGATGATCGAGAACTTCAGACGTGTGTCCTGGGTAGAGGCGAACAGGCGTCCGAGTTCGCCCGCCTTGAGGAAGGCCAGCGCATCTTCCCGCTCAGTTTCGTCGAGGCCCAGAACGTCCTCCGCGGTTTCGAGGCGCACGTCGAGCGCACTGAGAGCCAAGCCCGCGTTCAAGGTGTCGTCGGCGACGGCGTGCTGAAACACCTCTTCGGGTTCCTCCTCCTCCTCGTCTGCGTCGAACTCTGAGGGTGTGAGCGGCCCCGCGTCCCAGGACTCCTCTTCCAGTTGATCGATCTCATCCTGGAACGTCTCGATCCCGCCGTAGATCTCCGATTCCTCGGTCTCAGCGGGGGGCCTGGTCCACACCGCCTCTCCGATGACCGGTTCCAGGCCGGCACTCGTGCGCGGTGGCTCCTGATCCGGTTGCTCGAGATCGGAGTCGGGATCCGGGGATTCGCTGACTGCCGGTTCGACGTTCGAGGCAGCGGGGATGGCGCCGGGAAGCCAGTCGGCCGAGTTTTCCCGCGACCAACCGGGGGTCGCCGTCGCTCCCGGCGGGAGCGGGGCCTCGGCCGGTTCCTCCGGGAGCAGCGAGAGCTCGTGATCCAGAATGAGGTCAGATGCTTCGGTCGCGGCGTCCCCGGGCCCATGTGTCGCCTCACCCCACTGACCGGGGAGGACGACAGGCTCAGGTTCGACTCCTGCGCCGGGTGCGAGCAGTCCGGCGTATTGCCGGAGCTTCAAAAGACGCGCCCGTTGGGTGTCTTTGCCCCGTCCTGTGAGCGTGCCCTCCACTTGATCGATGACCGCGAGCACCTTTTCGGGACGGAGAAGTTCGATACGTCGTAGCTCGGCGCCGGTGAGTTCGCCGTGGCCGTCCAGAAGCCCCTTCACCACGGAGAGTACGTGCTCGTCGCCGGCCCCCGGGGTCGGGCGGAAGGGGATGGCCGCCGCGGGCGGCGGCGAGGGTGCCGCCATTGCCGGGGCGGTGTGCCGATCGTCCCCCAAAGGAGTGTAGACATAATCATCTCCTTCGGAGAGGTCTGACGGGGGGGAGTCGAAGCTGCCGCTGAGCGGTGTGTGCAGGTCCATCTCCTCCGTAGGCTGCGCCTGACCGAACACATCCTGGGTCGCAGGCCTCTTGGGGCTCCGTTTCGCGCGAAGGATGAGCAGCAACACGAGCAGGAGGGCGAGGAGAAGGGCGCCCGTGGCCCCCCCGGCAAGGTACAGATTGTCGAGCACCCATTCAGCGATGGTGTCGAAGTTGGGCATTCGCTTTCATCCCTTTCTCTCTCGCCTGCGGCTCTTCATCATCCGGCGAACCGCATGATCAAGAACGTGGGGCTCCACCTTCGGGTTACTTGCGCTTCCCGCCATCTGCGTGGTGTCGGCCGGCGCCGACTGTGCGCGGAGGCCGCTTTGCACTAGCATAGAATACGCCACTGATGAATCAACGACGTCTGGTCGCCAGTTCGTGATTGACACTCATTCTCACATACTGCCCGGTCTCGACGACGGAGCTGCGGATATCTCGGAAACGATCGAGCTGGCCCGCGCCGCCGTGCGGGCGGGCGTGCGCGAAGTAGTGTGCACTCCGCACGTACGCGATCACGGGGACCTCGCCCTCACCCGAGGCGCGCGCTCCCTGCTGACTGCGGAGCGTGCCCTCGCCGCCGCGGATATCCCTCTCCGCCTTCATCTTGGCTACGAGCTCTCATTCTCCTTTGCCGCGGCTCTCGAGATGGAAGAGCTCGAAGTGTTGACCCTGGGCTCCGATTCACGGGCCATCTTGGTGGAGCTCCCGTACTTCGGCTGGCCCATGAACGCAAGCGACGCTGTGTTCAGGTGGCGTCTGCACGGGTTCCTCCCGGTTATCGCCCATCCCGAGAGGAATGACAGGATTCAAAAGGACCCGGGCCGCCTTCAGGAACTCGTGCGACTCGGCGCTATCGCCCAAGGGACGATGCCCAGTCTCATCGGCACCTTCGGATCTGGGTCACGTGCCTCGCTCCTGCGCCTGCTGGCCGACGGCTGGCTGTCGCTGCTCGCGAGCGACTCACACTACGGCCGAGGCAGACCCGCCGGGATGGCGGAGGGTCTTCGGGCCCTCAAGGGGTGGGCGCCCGGCGCCGATGTACGGATACTCACCCGCGACAATCCCTCGCGCCTGCTCGCGGGCGAGCCCTTGCGGGATCCGGGACCGGTTAAGGTGCGTCGCGCGTGGGAAAAGTACTTGTACGGAAACAGAAAGAAGTCCGGCGGAGTGTCTGGCACGATCGAGGGATCCGCCGACAAGAAGAGACGGGGTGCACGTGGGCGGTAGACGATGGCGCCGTTGGCTGGCGAATGTTCTGATCCTGGGCGGCCTGGCCGTGATCCTCTATCCGGTCGGCACCTGGGCGATAACGTGGTGGGAGCAGCGCGCCCTCGGGCGTGAGCTCGTGGAGGAGCACCCGGAGCTTGCGGAAGCCCCGAGCACGTTCCTGCAGGATACCGGTACCGTGTACCTTCTCGAGGATCCGGAGGAGACGGCCGCGGAGCAGCAGGCCGTGAAGACGGCCGGCCGTGAGGCAGAGCGGAAGCGTCTCATCGACTCGTTCGCCACGGCCGCAGCGGACTTCGCCGCGTCTCTGGAAGGCAAGGGCGTAGTGCCTCTCGGGCGGCTCACGATCTCCTCCATCGGGCTGGATGTCATCATGGTGGAGGGGGCCGACGGTAGAGATCTGCGTGAGGGACCCGGGCACTGGCCCGAGACGCCGCTGCCCGGAGGTGGCGGCAATTTCGTGGTCTCCGGCCACCGAACCACCTACGGTGCGCCCTTCTTCAGCCTCGACAAGCTGGTGGAGGGCGATGTGATCGAACTAACCCTCCCCTACGCCGCGGCCCGGTATGAAGTGACCCGGTCGATCATCGTCTTTCCGAACGAGGTGGAGGTGGTTGCGCAACGGGGCGTGGAGGAACTCTCTCTCACCACGTGTCACCCGATCTACAGTGCCCGCCAGAGGCTCGTGGTCCAGGCGAAGCTCGTGGCGTTCAAGCTGCTTGCAGGGGAGTCCAGCGGTCCGGGGGCGTAGCAGGCTGTTGAAGAACGAAACCTCGGTGCGGGACGGCACTGGGCGGCGTCATTCTTCAGCAGCCTTTTAGGGGGCCGACCTGCGGATTCATGGGAAAATCCTGTTGTCATGGTGGTATCATCATGGGGGTTGACATCGGGGATGAAAGGGGCCGAGTTGACGCAATTCGATGAGGAACTGTCGCGCAGGGCCGAGGAGCTGCGACGCGTCGCAGCCGATATGAGCAAGGACTTCCGCAAGTTGGCCGCAGATGTACGCGACCAGATGGAAGTGTTCGCTGAGGATGTGCGAAAGCGGGCGCGCGGGTCGTCACCGTTCGAGCAGTCGGCCATCGAGCGCATCCGGGCACTGGCCGGGCTCCGGGATGAGGGGATCGTCACCGAGGAGGAATTCCAGGAGCAGAAGAAACGGCTGCTGGATCAGGTATAGGAGGCTGCTGGATGACGAGGCCTTCGTGGCGGCGCGCACTGGGAGGCACGAGAGCGTGTCGACTGTTGCGCACGCAACGCAGCGACAAGTACCTCTCCTTCGTCGCGCCAGATTGCGTCAATCACTTAGGTAGCCTATAGTATGAGGAGTGATCGAGATGGAGTCAGCACCCATAAGAGGTGATCGAATAGTCAGCGAGATCCTGAAGTTGCTTCCTGAGTTGGGCCGCGCCTTGGCCACCAGCGTACCGGACAAAGTGAAGCACCAAGGGATATCGAACGCGCAGGTGCGTGCGGTGGTGCACTTGGCCGAATACGGCCCGCAAACGATGGGCGATCTAGCTCAGGGTCTGCGGATCACCACGCCGTCCACCACGGGACTCATCAACCCACTCGCGGACATGGGCTTGGTGGAGCGCGAGCGCGACGGTGAGGATCGCCGGGTGGTACGCGTGAGCTTGAGCCCGAAGGCGAAGAAGATGGCCGGTCAGGTCTTGGTGCAGCGCCGAGCGGAAGTCGAACAGGCTTTGGCGGGCATGAGCGAGGATGCCAAGGCGAACTTCCTCGAGGGCTTGATGCGCCTCGCGGCGGTCTATGACGGGGACGCGGCGCAGAACTGACCTAGGCTCTGCCGGCCGCCGACCCGGTGGCTGGCAGTCGGGTGTGTGGGCAGCGGGAGCCCTCGGTCCGGCCCCGCCGGACAAGGGAGGGTTCCGTGCTGCATACCGGCTCGGCGACCGCGGTCGAATCGCCCGTGAGTACTGAGAGCGACCCGCCGCCGGATATCCGTACCAGTGGCCGGCGGTGGCGGGTGCTCGCCATCCTCTGCGCCGGTCTCTTCATGTTGCTGCTGGACGGCACCATCGTCAACATAGCGATCCCCAGCATCCTGGAGGACTTCCGCACCGGGTTCTCCGAGGTGGAGTGGGTCATGAACGCGTATCTCCTCGTGTTCGCCGTCCTCCTCATCACGATGGGCCGACTCGGCGACCTCTACGGGCGGAAGGTGCTGTTCGTGGGCGGGATCGCGGTGTTCAGCGTGGCCTCTCTGGCCTGCGGTCTCTCACCGTCGGTGGGCTGGTTGATCGGCTTCCGGGCCCTTCAGGGGCTCGGCGGGGCGATGATGATGCCCGCCACCCTCTCCATCATCGCCGTCGTCTTCCCTCCTGAGGAGCGCGGTACGGCCATGGGCATCTGGGGCGGCGTCACGGGGATCGCTGTGGCTGTGGGGCCCACGCTCGGAGGCGTCATCATCGAGGTTGCGTCCTGGCCCTACATCTTCCTGGTGAACGTGCCCGTGGGGATCGTGGTGGTGGTGCTGGCGCTGAAGGTGGTGCCGGATTCCAAGGACCCTTCCTCGGTGCGCCAGATCGACTACCCGGGCGTGGTGGTCATCAGCGCGTCTCTCTTTGCTTTGACGTTCGCCCTCATCGAGGGTCAGAATTACGGCTGGACCTCCGCGACCATCCTGGCACTCTTCGCAGGGGCCGCGGTGGGGCTCGCGGTCTTCGTGCTGATCGAGCGCAGGCAGGCGGAACCGCTCATGCAGCTGAGTCTCTTCCGTTCGCGCACGTTCACGGTGGCGAACGTCTCGGGGCTCATCCTCACCTTCGGGATGATGGGCGTGTTCTTCCTCCTGCCTATCTTCTTCCAAGCCATCCTCGGCTACAGCGCCATCAAGGCCGGTCTCCTCATGACCCCCCTCGCGGCGGTGGTGGTGTTCGCGGCTCCGGCTTCCGGATGGCTCTCCGACAAGATCGGGAGCCGCTGGCTCATCTCCGGCGGCATGCTGACGGCAGCCATCGGCTTCTTCCTCACCCGGCAGGCGATGAGCCTCGACGGAGGATGGGGACCCCTCGTGGTTCCCTTCATGGTGTCGGGGTTCGGAATCGGCATCGTGATGGCTCCGATGACGTCGGCGGTGATGGCCTCGGCGCCCGTGGAGAAAGCGGGCTCGGCGTCGGGCGTGCTCTCCACCATGCGCCAGCTTGGATCCGTTCTCGGGATCGCGGTGATGGGGGCCATTCTCCAGAATCGGGCCGTCACGTATCTGGAAGAGGCGGTGACGGAGAAGCTCGACGCGGTGCCGTACCTCCCGGCGGCGATCAAGGAGCAGATCATAACCGGCGTCACCGCGTCGGTGACCAACATGGGCGAGATGCGGGCGTCAGGGGGATCCATGGGCGAGCCCCCGCAAGCCGTGAAAGAGATGCTGGCGCAGGCGCCCCCGCAGGCCGCCGCTCTCCTTCAGGAGCTCTTCAGCCGCGACCTCATCATGGGCGAGTTCGTGAGCGCCATGAAGACCACGTTCCTTGCGTCGATGATGGTGCTCGTGGCGGGCTCGGTGATAGCTCTTCTCATCCGGAGTCACGTGCAGCGCTCCGACTGAGGGTCGCCGAGCGCGGCGGCTCCGGAGAGGGGTTGGCGGCGCCGCCGCCGGGTCTTTCCAGCGGCTGGGAGCGGTCGGGAGCGGGGGCTAGTATGCTATCCTAGCCCGCGGCGGCGCCTCTCCGCGTGAGTGCGCGTGAGCCCTGCGAAGCCCGCCCTTTCGAACCACGGAGGCACGCCGGCTCTTGGAGCTGTTTCTGGATTACCTCTCTCGCTCGAGGCCGGTCATCGACGCGCGTCTGCGCGAGTATCTCGCCGTTTCGAAGCCGGGCGACGCACTCCACACCTACCTGTACGGCATCCTCGACGAGTTCGTTGCCCGCGGCGGGAAGAGGGTGCGTCCCGCCATGGCCATGATGGCCTGCGAGGCTGTGGGTGGTGATCCCCTGCGTGCGGTGCCGAGCGGGTGCGCCATTGAGTTCTTTCACGCTGCCGCCCTCATCCACGACGACATCATGGACGCCAGCGTCATGCGGCGTGACGACGATTGCGTGCACGTCACCCACGGTATCCCCCTCGCCATCAATACGGGCGACTTCGCCCTGGGTCTGGTGTGCACCATCGTGGTGCGCGACGAGGGGCTCGACGACCGCACCAAGATCGCCGTCCTGGACGCCATCGGCGAGATGAGCGCCCGCACCATCGAGGGACAGGCCCTCGACGTGGGCTGGGTGCGCGATGACGTGTACGACCTCACTGCCGACGACTACCTTTTCATGGCCCTCGGCAAGACCGGCTACTACTCGGGCGTCTCGCCTCTCAAGATCGGGGCTCTCATCGGGGGCGCCTCCGACGTCGAGCGTCAGGCCCTGGAGCACTTCGGCAAGAACGCCGCCATCGCGTTCCAGATCCAGGACGATCTTCTGAACGTACTCGGCGACGAGTCGGTCATCGGGAAAGACCGTCTCACCGACGTGCTCGAGGGAAAGCGCACCCTCATGCTCATCCACTGCCTGGAGAATGCACGGGAAGTGGATCGGGCCCGCCTCGTGGAGCTTCTGAGGGTGGGCATGAAGAAGACGCCCGCCCAAGTGGAGGAGATCGTGGGATTCCTCCATACCTACGAGTCCATCGGATACGCGCGCGATCTGGCCCGCTCCCTCATCGTGGGCTCGCGCTCCTCCCTCGCCGTGCTTCCGGAGGGTCCCGCGAAGGAGTCCCTCGTTGCCATGGCCGATTTCTTCCTCGAGCGGGAGAGCTGAGGCCGCGTCCGTGGGGACGCCGAAGCCGGGGGGCGGTGAGGCGATGGGGGCCGTGAGGGGAGACGGGCCGACGACCGCCGCGGCAACGCCCGACGCGGCCACGCCCGACGCGGCAACGCCGGACGCCATGCGCGTCGTTTCGACAGACGGGGCCGGGGGTCTCGTCCTCTCTCGTCTCTTTCGACCCGTGCTCTCCCCGCGGGGAGGCCTCGTACGTGTTCTGGCGTGCGGGCTCTGCGGCAGCGACCTGGAGAAACTCGCTGCGGGAGACTCCGCGCGAGGGGGCGCGGGAGGCGCCGCGGTGGCGGGCACTGTACTCGGCCACGAGGTGGTGGGCATGCTGGAGCGGATCGGTGAGCCACCGGTGCGCGTGGCGCTCGCGCACCACGTGCCCTGCGGCGAGTGTCCGCTGTGCCGGGCCGGTCATTCGTCGCTCTGCGATCAGTTCGTGACTACCACCCTCGATCCGGGCGGCTTCGCGGAGACCCTCGCGGTGAGCGCACTCCATCTTCAGGACGCCGTATTCGAGCTTCCTCCATCCGTGGACGACCTCGCCGGCACCCTCCTCGAGCCGCTCTCCTGCGTGCTCCGCGGGTTGGACGCGGCTGCCGGTGCGTTCGCGGCCTTTCCTCGGCCGGGAGTGCGGGGCGGCGGAGTGGCCGCAACGGTCGTGGAGGCTGCACCGCCACCCGCCGGCCGGCTCCCGCGCCCGGGGGCGCCCGGGGAGCCGCCGAACGTACTCGTGGCCGGGTGCGGCTCCGTGGGCCTCCTGTTCCTCACCGTGCTCGCGCGGAGCGCGGCGGCGGCGCCCGGTGGTGCGGGCGACACCGGGGAGCGCTCCGCGCGTGCGGAGCGCGACCGCGCCGAAGTCACCGATGCCGGCGCGGCGGTGCCGACGGTCTTCGACGGCGCCCGACTCTCCTATCTGGAGCCCGATGCCGCGCGCGCCGCGCTGGCCGAAGGGCTGGGCGCGCGCCCACTGCCCGCCGAGGGTGGCGAGGGCGGCGCTCCGATCGACGTGGCCGTCGTGACGGCGCCCGCGGCGCTGCCCGCCGTGATCGCCGCGATGGCACGGGGCGGCGTGGTGGTGGTGTTCGCCGCGGGGGCGGAAACCACGGCTGCCACTCTCGACCTCGATGCCGTGTACCGAAAAGAGCTCACGCTGGCCGGCGTGCGTTCGGGGTCTCCGGTGCATCTGCGCCGGGCACTCGCGTTGCTGGCGGAGGGTCGTCTGTCTCTGGAGTGGTTCCAGCCCGAGGTGGTGGGGTTGGAGGAGTTGCCCGAGGCGGTGCGGCGCTACCGGCGGGGTGGCACGCTCAAGGTGGTGGTTCGGCCGTGAGCGGGGAATCCCGACCCAACGGCGAGGCCGCGCGCCGTACGGCGGGCGAAGTCGCGATCCAGGGGGCGACCGCCGCCGCCGCCGCCTCGTCCGCCCTCCCGTCCGCCCTCCCGTCGGTGATGCGCCAGGCCCGCTTCCACGCGCCCGGCGACGTACGCCTTGCGGAGGTACCCGTACCGATGCCGGGACCGGGTGAGGTGTTGGTGCGCGTGGAGGTGGCGTTGGTGTGTGGCACCGATGCCAAGACCTACCGGCGCGGCCACCCCGTCCTCTTGGCCGAGGCTCCGGCGCCGTTCGGGCACGAGTACTGCGGCTGGGTGGCGGCGGTGGGGGTGGGAGTCGAGGGCTTTGCCGTGGGCGACCGGGTGACGAGTGCCAATTCGGCTCCCTGCGGTCACTGCTTCTTCTGCCGTCGCGACCAGTTCTCCCTCTGCGAGCACCTCCAGCCCCTGCTGAACGGCGCCTACGCCGACTACCTGCTGGTGCCGGCGCGCATCGTGGAGGTGAACATGTTTCGCGTGCCCGCGGGGATGGAACCGGAACGGGCCGCGCTGGTGGAGCCGCTGGCCTGCGTGCTCAAGGGGCTCGACGTGGGCGACATCGGACCGGGCACGACCGTGGGCGTGGTGGGGCTCGGGCCCATCGGTCTCATGATGACCTACGCCGCGGCGAGCCGCGGCGCCCGAGTGATCGCCGTGGGTCGCAACGACCACAAGCTGGCGGCGGCGCGCGTGGCCGGCGCCGCCGGCATAGTGGACCTGCGCCGCGCCGGCGACGACGCGGCCGCCGTGCGGGCCCTCACGGAGGACGGGCGCGGGGTGGATGTGGCCGTGGAAGCCGTCGGCCGACCCGAGGTGTGGGACTACGCCGTCTCCATCGTTCGCCGGGGTGGGGTCGTGAACTTCTTCGGCGGGTGCGAGGAGGGTAGCGTGGCCCGCATCGATACCTACCGCCTCCATTACGAGGAACTCTGTCTCACGGCGGCGTTCCACCACACGCCGCGTCACGTGCGCATGGCCATGGACGTGCTCGGGCGCCCCGACTTCCCCCTCCGGACCTTGGTCACCCACCGGTATACTCTCGAAGAGCTGGTGGTGCCTTTGCGGGCCGCCGGCAAGGAGATCGAGGTGGCGGGTTTCATCAAGGCGGCCGTGATCCCTTAAGGCCGACCGGAGGCGGGGGCCGCGATCGCGACCGCGGTTGCGATCGCCACCGCGACCGGATGCGGCGGCGACTGTTGGACGAGGAGGCCGGTGTGGACGAAGGCGTGCACCACGTATTGCGACGGCTGCCGGGTGTGGACGACCTCCTGGGTCGCGACGATCTGCAGCCGCTGCTGGGCGCACATCCCCGGATGCAGGTGGTGGAAGCCCTGCGTGCGGCCCTCGACGCCGCCCGCCGCCGTGTTCTGAGTGGCTCCTTTCCCGAGACCTGGGACGAACTCACGGCCGCACCGGGGTTGGTGAAGGAAGCCGGCCGGATCCTGCACGCGTGGAGTCGCCCGCATCTTCGTCGGGTGCTCAACGCCACCGGCGTGGTGGTGCACACGAACCTGGGGCGCTCGATCCTGGCGGAAGCCGCCCTGGAGCGTGTGATCGAGGTGGCCCGTCACTACAGCACTCTCGAGTACGATCTCGAGGCGGGCGTGCGCGGCTCGCGCCACGACCACGTCTCGGAGTTGCTCCAACGACTCACCGGCGCCGAAGCCGCCATGGTGGTGAACAACAATGCGGGCGCCACGCTCCTCATGCTGGCCGGGCTGGCCGAGGGGGGTGAGGTGGTGGTGTCGCGCGGGCAACTGGTGGAGATCGGCGGCTCGTTCCGCATCCCCGACATCATGAAGCTGGGCGGGGCGCGTCTGGTGGAGGTGGGCACCACCAACAAGACCCGGATCGACGACTATCGCGCGGCCGTCACCTCCGAAACGGCCCTCTTGCTCAGGGTCCACACCTCCAACTTCAAAGTGGTGGGCTTCACGGAGGAGGCCTCGATCGCGGATCTGGTGGCCCTGGGGCGGGAATGGGGCATCCCCGTGGCCGACGACCTGGGGAGCGGAGCGCTGGTGGACCTGCCCGCCTTCCAGGACGAGCCGTCCGTGACCGCTTCCCTGCGCGCCGGGGCCGACGTGGTGTCGTTCAGCGGCGACAAGCTGCTCGGGGGCCCGCAGGCCGGGATCCTGCTCGGCACGGCGGCGGCGATCGGGCGACTCCGCACGCACCCCCTGGCCCGTGCCTTGCGGGTGGACAAGATGACGCTGGCCGCGCTCGAAGGCACCCTGCAGCTCTACCGCGATCCGGAGGCGGCCACGGCGGGTATCCCCACTCTGCGCTTCCTCGATCGGAAGGCCGCGGAGACCGAGGTGCTGGCCGCGGAGCTCTTGGCCGAGGTCGATCGCCGCCGGGCCGCCCTCGGCTCGGTGGCGCGCACGGCTGTCGAACCCAGTATCGCCAAAGCGGGCGGGGGTTCCTTGCCTCTGCTCGAGCTCCCCTCGCACGCCGTCGTGATCCGTCCCGCGGCGGGATCGGTGGTGCAGCTCGAAGCGGCACTGCGTGAAGCTCCGGTGCCCGTGGTGGCCCGCGTGGCGCAGGACGCCCTCCACCTCGACGTGCTCGCCCTGGAGCGGGAGGAGTTGGCGCTGGTGGCCGAGAGCGTCGTGTGGGCGCTGGAGCGCGCCGGGTGCCTGCCGGCCTGCGAGACCTCGGCGGAGGCGGGCGGAGTCGGGGCGGGCGCGCCGGAGGCGGCCCCGGGCGGCGGCGCGTCACCCGGGGCAGGCGGCGAATCACTCTCGGCCGGCGCCGCGTCACCCGGGGCAGGCGGAGCTGGAGAGGCTCTGGATGCCTGAACGCGGCCTCACGCTCGGCACCGCCGGGCACATCGACCACGGCAAGACCACCCTCGTCAAGGCCCTGACAGGGAAAGACACCGATCGTCTCCAGGAGGAGAAGGATCGAGGCATCAGCATCGAGCTCGGCTATGCGGAGCTGGCCATGCCGAGCGGACGCCACCTCAGCGTGATCGACGTGCCCGGTCACGAGCGCTTCGTCAAGAACATGGTGGCGGGTGCCACGGGCATCGATATCTTCCTGCTGGTGGTCGCCGCCGACGACGGCGTCATGCCGCAGACGCGCGAGCACCTGCGCATCATCGAACTCCTCGACATCCCCTTGGGCGCGGTCGCCCTCACCAAGATCGACATGGTGGACGAGGAGATGGTGGAGCTCGCCGCCGCCGACGTGGAGGACTTCCTGGCCACCTCGCGCTACGCGGGTGCGCCGGTGGTGCCGGTGAGCGGTATCACCGGCGCGGGCCTGGACGAGTTGCGTGCGGCGCTCGACGAGCTTGCGGACAGGGCCCCGAAACGGGGGGCCTACCCCGCCACCCGCATGCCCATCGACCGGGTCTTCTCCCTGAAGGGCATCGGCACGGTGGTGACGGGCACGCTCTGGTCGGGGGAGCTCAAGCCCGAGGAGACGGTGGCCATCCTGCCTCCGGTGGGCGCTACGGTGCTCGACGAGGTGCGGGTGCGTAGCATCCAGGTGCACGATCACGGCGTGGAAGCCGCCGAAGAAGGGCAGCGCGTAGCCCTCAACCTCACGGGGGTCGACCGCCAGCAGTTGCAGCGCGGTCAGTGGGTGATCAAGGATCCTGTGGTGGAGCCCACCTACCTCGCCGACGTCTCCCTCCTCTTGCTCGACGACGCTCCCGAGGTCCTCACCCGTGTCTCCCGCGTGCGCGTGGACCACGGCACTCAGGAGGTGTTGGCCAAGGTGGTGCTGGCGGATCGGGAGGAGCTTCTGCCGGGCGAATCCTGCTACGCTCAGCTGCGTTTCGAGGAGTACACCGTCGTGTATCCGGGGGACCACTTCATCCTACGTTCGCTCACTCCCATCACCACGATCGGCGGCGGCCGCGTGTACGATCCCGACCCGCGCAAGCACGGCACCGACCCGAAGTGGCGCGAACGTCTGAGCGTGCTGGAGGAGGGGCCGGCGGATGCCATCGTCACCCTGCTGCTTGCCGAGGCCTTCCCGAAGGGGATCCTGCGCCGTCATCTGGAGCGGAGCCCGTACCTGTGGCTGTTCGCGGCCGATCCGGCGGTGAAGGCGGTCGTGGGTGACGGCCGAGCGGTGGAGGGTCCGCAGCAGCGTCTCTTCCACGGACCGCGGCTCGCGCAGTTGGAGGAGGCGGTGGCGGCCGCGCTCCGGTCCCGCGCGGAAGCCGACGCCCTGAACCCGTACCTCTCGGTGGGTGACATGCGGCGGGCGGTTTCGGAAGGCAAGGAATGGCCGGCGCTCGACGCCGCCCTGGAGCGTCTGCAGGCCTCGGGCGACATCGTCCGCACCGAGCACGGGCTGCGGTGGGGCGAGGCGGAAGGCGGCATGGAGGGCGACGACGCCGCCCAGGCCGAAGGACTCCTGGCCATATACGAGCGCATCGGCCTGGAGGCTCCGTCGTTGGCCGCGGCGGCGACCGAGGCGGGGCTCGCGGAGAAGGAAGCCCTGCGCTTGGTGCGGGCTCTCGGGCGCCAGGGTCGCATGGCCAAGGTGGGCGAGGATCTCTACTACGCCACGTCCACCCTCGAAGAGGTGATGGGCCGCATCGCCGCGGAGATGGAGTCGCGGGGCCAGATCTCCCTGGCCGAGGTGCGCGACCTGTTCGGCACCTCGCGCAAGTACGCCCAGGCATTGCTCGAACACATGGATTCTGAAGGGATGACGCTGCGGGTGGGCGACGCCCGTCGGCTGCGGAAGAGGAGGAGAGGATGAGCGGTGAGGCCGGCATCGACACCGTCGTGATCCACTGGGACGACGTCGAGAAGCGCGAGGTGAACCTCGGGCCCATCGGAGCCCGCTGGACCGACTTGGGGGGCGCCGCCGGCACCGTGACCACCGGGGTGCGTCGCATCGAGCTGGAGGCCGGGAAGCGCCCCACGCCCGCGCACATGCACACCGCCGAGGAGGAGATCTTCTTCGTGCTCGGCGGGAGCGGTTTGAGCTGGCAGGACGGCGCCGTGTACGAGATCTCGGGCGGAGACTGTCTCGCACACCTGCCTCGAGCCGAGGCCCACACTCTGGTGGCGGGCGACGGCGGTCTGGACGTACTTGCCTTCGGCACGCGCAGGCCGGTGGAGGCCTGCCGTCTGCCCCGGGCGGGCGTGTCGTGGCTCGGTCCCTCGTGGGTGGTGAGCGGTGAATCACCGCATCCGTGGGGCCGGGAGGTCGCGGCCGGCGAGCTCGATTGTCCTCCACCGAGCCCGCGACCGTCGCGGATCAAAGGACTTCTCGAGGTGAGCCCCCGTGAGGGCGGTCGCGGCGAGTTCTACCGGGCGTTGTGCCCGGTGAGTCGGGCCGCGGGCTCCCGCGACCTGGGGCTCAACCACGTGCACGTACCGGAAGGCAAGACGTCCTACCCGCTCCACTGCCATTCGGCCGAGGAGGAGGTCTTCGTCGTGCTGGAGGGGCGGGGCGCATTCCTGCTCGGCGACCGGGAGTACGAGCTGACGCCGGGTTCCGTGGTAGCGAGACCGGCGGGGACGGGAGTCGCCCACGCGGTGCGCGGCGGCGAGGGAGGCATCACCTACCTGGCATTCGGGGAGCGGGTGAGCACCGACATGATCTGGTACCCAACGTCGAAGAAGGTCTCCATCAAGGGGCTGGGTATCATCGGTCGGCTGGAACCTCTGGAGTACTACGACGGCGAGGTGCCCGCGGAGGAGTAGCGGCGGGAGCAGGCGCTCGTCCGACGGGGCGCAGCACCGATGGTACGCCTCCCCAGAACGACGACGGGCGCCCCGCGGGGCGCCCGTCACACAACTCTGAGAGGGCGAAACGAGAAGTCAGATCGAGGAGTTGACCCCACCTGCGCCGCCGCAGCTACCGCAGCCCGCGCCGGGCCCACCCGCGCCTGGGGCGTCGCCGGGTGCTACTACTCCGCTCGCGGCGCCGCCAGGCCCACCGCAGCCGGCTCCGTTCACGGCACCGTCGGGCGACGTGCAGCCTGCCGCGCCGTCCGCGCCGCCGAGGCCCAAGCACTGCCCGACCCAGGATCGGGCCTGATCGGCTGCTCCGGTGGCGGCCACGGCCGGGATGGCCAGACCGATGACCAGAATGCTTGCGATGATAACGATGATGAGGGTCCTGTTACTTATCCGCACGCCGCCTCCTTGGTTCCGAGATGCCGAGACCGGGGTCGGCATGAGCCCGGTCTGTTGAGTTCGTTCCCGGCATTTTACCGGAAGGATTGTAAAGAGGCTGTAAAGATTGTGCGCTGGACCGATCTATCGGTATGCTCGGACCGGCGTGAGTACGAGATCACCATCGGCCCGCCCACAGGGCCGCGGGGAGGGAAGATGGCATGGACGATCTGAACCGGTGTTTCGAGCTCCTGCTCGCGCGCCGCAGCATCCGCCGCTACACGCTCGAGCCGGTGCCGGACGAGGTGGTGACCCGGCTTCTGGAAGCTGCGATGGCCGCGCCCTCCTCGGATAACGAGCGGCCCTGGCACTTCGTGGTGGTCACCCGGCGCGCGCTCCTCGACGAGCTCGCCGAGCGGCATCCGTACGCCCGCATGCTCCGCGGCGCGCCTCTCTGTATCGTTCCCTGCGGCGACCTCGACCTGGTGCCGGCGGGCGTATTGGGCGAGTACTGGGTGCAGGACGTGGCCGCGGCCACCCAGAACATCCTGCTGGCGGGCGTCGCCCTCGGCCTGGGGACGGTGTGGTGTGGCGTGCATCCCGAGAAGGAGCGGGTGGACATGGTGCGCGAGGTGCTCGGCCTTCCGCCCCGGATCGTGCCCTTCTGCCTGATTCCCACCGGTTTTCCGGCGGTGAGCAAACCAGCGCGCACCCAGTTCGACCCGGACCGGGTGCACCGGGAGGGCTGGTAACCCGGGAGGGGTCGTGCACCAGGCCGCGCCGGTCCGTCGGCCGCGCCGGCCGGTCGGAGTCAGGCGCAGAACACCCGGACCTTGTCCCCGTTCTTGGAGTCGACGTTCACCTCCGTGTCGGTGAGGCCGTCGATGAGTTCCTCGATGTCGGCGGGTCTGAGGTTGGCGAAGTCCATGCTCACGCCCCGCTTGTCCATGTGGCGGTCGATCTCGGCCATGGCCTGGGGCGGGATGAGCGACGTGAGCCGCAGCCCGGCCCGGGCGAGACTGAGGGGCACCTTCACGTCCACGTTGTCGCCGTCGGTGCTCGTCACCTTCACGTACATGAACTTCGCGTTCTTGCGCGGGCCGGTGGGCGGTTCGGCGGAAGTGGAAGCGGCCGGTTCGGGGTCCGGGGCGGCCTGCAGGGCGTCGAGGAGGCGCTCCGTCTCCTGGGGGGTGATCTTGCCCGCGGCGAGCATCTCGAGGATCCGTGTGCGTTCTTCGTTCATCGTGAGCTCCTTACTTGATCTCGATGTGGATGTTGGTGTCGGGGCCGGCGACTCGTACGGTCGTGCCCCGGGTCTCGCCGAGGAGAGCGAACGAGCCCGCGACGAGCCGGGCGTAGTGGTGGTAGGTGCGGCCGCTCAGCAGCAGTACGGCGTCGGCGAGGGCGGCGCCGGCCAGCGCCAGGAGGCCGATGACGAAGAGCAGCGGCCACAGGAGGAACACGGGTACCCACAGCCCGAACGCCCTGCGCCCCGGACGGGCGATGCGCACCAAGGTGAGGAGCGGAGGCAGATTCATCGCCGCAACCGCGTGGCCGCTTCGTCGGCCGAGATCTCGCCGCGCTCGAGCTGGTCGAGCACCTCGTCCCGACCGAACAACTCCTCCACGGTGATGGAGGTGAGCTCGCCGGCGATCCGGTTCAGCCGGTTCTTGATGGTGGGGTAGCTCACGCCGAAGGCCTTCTCCATGTGCTTGATGGAGCCGTGGCAGCGCACGAACTCGCCCACGAAGACCTGGTCTTCGTAGCGCAGCCCGGCCAGCGGCGGAAGTTCGAACTCCCCGGTGATGCTGGGGCCGTCGGGTTCGAGTCGGACGCTCGTGACCACGAACCGCTTGTCTCGGGTGAGGTCGGTCAGGGTGTGCCATTCTGCTGTCATCAGGGTCCTCCTTTGTATTACATCACCCATGATGGCAGATAACCTTAAGAAAATCAATATACTTCTTAAGAATATGGATTGGTATGACCCGGGGGCGAGTCAGGCCGGGCGGGGAGTGGGCAAGGCAGCGACTCAGACCGGGCGGGGAGTGTGCGACGGGGTGGCCGGTCAGCCGGAGTCTGGAAGCCGGGGGAGCGGGGCGGGCCTACCGATTCGAGTCGGAGCTCTCCTCGTCCAGTATGTCGGATATCCGCAGCCGCAGGTGTCTACGCGGCACGGATGGCCTCTGCCACGACTTCCTCGCGGATCTCAGGTCGCAGACCACCCAATGTGACCAGATCAACGCTCTCGCCGAGGATCTCCTCGAGGAAGTAGCGGAGTCGGCAGACCCGGAAGAAGCTTAGGGGGGCGTCGGCCTGGTGATCTTGCCCGCGGCGAGCCGGATGATCACCCTCTCCCGCCGGCTATCCGGCGCGCCTCCGGGGAGGCCTTGAGTCGGAGCATCGCGATGGCGCCCAGGGCCGGTCCGGGCGCGAGGAAGGCGAAGGCCCAGCGCCAGCCCACCTGTCCCTCGAGGAAGGGCATCAATTGGATGGTGGGTATGGTCAACAGGAAGCCGACGGCGAGCTGGAGGGTGAGGGCGGTGCCGACGTAGGCTTGGTCGGCCAGTTCCGTGACCATCGTGGAGAACTGGGCAGAGTCCGCCACCACCGCGAACCCCCAGACGAGGGCGACGGCGAGGGCGAGCCAGGGCGGTCCCCCGAAGAGGAGGCCGATCAGGAGGGCGCACGTGCCCGAGACCGCCATCATGGCGGCCGTTGTGCGTGTGCGGCCCCAGCGGTCGCCGAGCAGCCCGCCGACCCAGCAGCCGAGCCCCCCGATCCCCACCACGACGAAGGTGGCGAAGGCCGCCGCCGTACCGGAGCCGGAGCCTCGAGCGGTGAGGGAGTCGCGGAAGAAGATCACGAACCACGTCCACATCGCGTAGAGCTCCCACTGGTGCCCGAAGTAGCCGAAGGAGGCCAGCCGGACTCCGCGGTCGCGTAGAACGAGTCCCACCTGCCGGGGGTCGAACGCCGCCCGGGGGAACGGGTAGGGCCCTTCTCGCACGAGAGCGGCGACGAGCAGTCCGCCGAGCAGGGTCTGGACTGAGGTGGCGTAGATGACGACCCGCCAGTCGAGACCGCCGAGGCCGTTGACCAGGTGAGGCCCGGCCGACCCCACCGTCAGGGCGCCCACGAGGATCCCCAAGGCCGTGCCGCGCCCCTTCCGGTACCACGTTGCCATCAACTTCAGGGCCGGAGGGTAGACGCCGGCCAGGAAGAAGCCGGTGAGGAAGCGCAGGGGGATGGCCGCCTCCGGCCCGCCCGTCACCCCGATCAGGGCGTTCACGACGGCCGCCCCGGTAGCTCCGGCGAAGATCAGGTGGCGGGGCGAGACGACGTCGGAGAGGTTCACGATCGACGACAGCAGTGCCCCGGCGACGAACCCCAGCTGCACCGCGACGGTGAGCCAGGCGGCGGTGCCGGAGCCGAGCTGCCAGAACTCACGGAGTTGGGGGATGACGGCGGAGGCCGAGAACCAGGTGGTCATCGAGAGCACCAGGGTGAGGGAGAGCAAGGCGAGCGCTCGGCGGCGGCCGTCCGGCGGCGGCTCGTCGCTGGGGAGGGCGTCCGGCCTGTGGGGATCGGGCGCGGTGGGAGCCAACCTGGTGGGCGTGGTCTCGGCGGGGGTGCCGCCCCCTGCGCCCGTGGGAGCTCGCGTCGGATCGGCTACGCGGTCATCGTACTCCATCCGTAGATGGTACCAGCGGCACAGATCCGTCGGCGGGGCCTCACGTCATGAACTCGGAACGCTGCGTGGAAGGGCGGGTGGCGGGGTGACGGGCGGGGGGGTTAGAACACGCGCACGAGGCGCGTGATCCCGACACCGATGAAGGTCAGTGCGCCGAGCAGGTACCCGAGTGCAAGGAAGGGCTCGCGGAAGTAGAGGGCAATGTCGACCGAACCCAGGGCGCCGGAGCCCAGGAAGATCATGGCCAGTCCCTTGATGAACGACGGCGGAAACATGACTGCTTCATCGGCAGGAAGCACCTACGGGTTGAGCGGGATTCTCGTCTCACGTGGCCGACCCGCCAACCGGCAAGCGGCGCTGCGCTAGACTGTCGGCAAGACGGAGTCGCCTCACCCGGCGTTCGCGACAAGGGGGTCTCGCACCGCCTATGTCCACGGTGACCATAGAGGTGGATGGTGTAGAGCTGGAGACCCTGGCCGAGCTTCTGCGGCCGGGGCTGAGGGCGGTGGTTGTCGGGTTGAACCCGTCGAACGTGTCGGTCGACGCGGGGCACTACTTCCAAAGCCGTCTGGGACTCCGTCTCTGGCAAAGGCTCCAGCAGGCCGGCATCCTCCACTCTCTGCCCCGCGGGGGCGAGGACGACGAGGCGTTCCGGCAGGGCATCGGCTTCGCGAAGGACTTCGCCGCGGTCGCTCCCCTTGTGCGGGAGGGGATACGAGGTACTCAGGATGCCCGGCCCCTACGCGCCCGCCGACCAGGTGGCCGAGGAACTCGCCGTGCTTGGGCGTGTGCTCGGCGTCGCTGACTGTGCCTAGCCGTTCGAGGACTCTCCCGGCATTGGGGGCGGAATTGGACGCGGCGGGGTGTCCGACTGCCAGGCCTCGGCCCACTCGCACATCTCCTGACGGCGGCCCTCCGGGTTCCTCGGGTGGCCGCGATGCGCTAGAATCGGGGTCTTCCGCGCGGAGTGGCATCCGGTCTGGTGGCCGGCCCGGTCTTCAAAACCGCTGTTCGGCGGTGATCCCGTCGAGGGTGGGTTCGATTCCCACGCCGCTCCGCCAATACCGACGCCTACGCTCACATCAACGACACCCGCAGCTGGTCGCGATCCACGACGACGAACTCCTTTTCCCGAGACCACAGCCGGAAGTCGAGTGGCAACCGAAGGTAGACGGCGCGTGCGACATTGAGCGTCCTCATCGGGTGGCTCTCCCATCCCAACGTCTCCGCGATCTCCCGCAGCTCCTCGGAGATGGTGGCGTTAGGCGACAGCCGCCCAGCCCAGCGCTCGACATGTTCGGTGGACGCCAGGAAGTCCCGTTTGGCGGCATTGCACCCGGTGTCCGCCAGCACGAGGTTCTCGATGCCGTTGTCGGGGTAGCGCGACCAGGGTAGGAAGTGGTCTACCGCCGGCCGGACGACTTGCCCGCCGCAGTAGAAGCAGCGCCCGTCCTGGAGTTGGTACAAAGGGTCGCGGAGCGCACGGAGCTGGACGCGCGTGGTCCCGAACAGGAACTCCTCCAAGCGCGAGTCCTCGATCAACTCGCGGTTGACCCGGGCCACCATTCCCGCCCACTGGCGCTGGATAAGCGGGCGCAGCAGCCCCGCGAGGCGGATGAGATGTTCGCCGGCCTCCTCCACGAGGAGTATCCGGTTGTCGAAGTCGGGTCCTCGAGCTGCCGCACGTCGGATCGATGTGTCCCACCCGATCTGGTAGATGAACGGGTCGTGGGTGGCGCCGAGTTGTTGGAGTCGGGGCAGCGGCATCTCGATGAGCTTCCACTCGACGTCGCTGACCAGCCGGGCGAAGCGCTCCGGCGCGTTGAAACGCGCCTGGGACAAGGTGGCGTGGGGAAAGCTGGACTCCGCCTCGTGGAAGTAGCGGATCAGGGTGAGGATCTCGGCCTGACCGCTCGTGTTCTGCCGCAGCACGACGGCGCGGTCGTCGGCCGCGAATGGCAGGCTGTGCGGCCAGTACAGGGCCACCACTTTCTCGGCCAGCTGTCGGGTTGTCAGGGAGGTAGGTGCTTCGCCGGCCTTCCCGGCATGCTCGAGACAGAGGTCGATTAAGCTCAGGAGCACCGCGTACTTGTACGTGGCCGCGAAACTGCCGTAGTCGAGCAAGGCGAGGAGCTTCTCGCCGAAACCGATAGCGCCTCGGCCGGCTCCGGGGGATTTCGTCATCGCTCGTCTTTTTGCAGCGGAAGCTCCCCTGGCGGACGGTCATGCCAGTAGCGTGCGCGCTCGGGGAAGACCCACCGCACGCCCCCTCGGGGGTCTTCCTGGTCGCCGTGGCGTCGGGGGATCACGTGCACGTGGGTGTGCCCCACGGTCTGTCCGGAAGCGGGGCCCACATTCACGCCGAGGGTGTAGCCGTCCGGCTCAAAATCCATGGGCGGCCGCTCGCGGACCCGGTTCACAAGCGCCCAGACGGCGGCCTGCTCTTCTGGCGACAGTTCGAAGTAGTCTGCGATGTGACGCCGAGAAACGACGAGCATGTGACCGGGGGTCACGGGAAAGACGTCGTAGAGTGCCAGTGCGAGTTCATTCTGATAGACGATACGGTCCGCGTCCAGCGAGCAGAACGGGCAGAGCAAGGGCTGTTCGGCCACAGCTTGACGCACCTCCTGTTGGGTGTCGGCCTGGACCCCGTCCGCCCACAGTAACATGGGATCCAGTAGCGTCCACTCCCGTGCGGCAGAGGGGTTGGCCGTGGTGGCGGATGATCGCAAATGGAGGCAGGGAAACACGGCCCGCCGCGGGCGCGTCGGCGGGTACTGGGTGAACGTCACGGCGGCGTACGCTGTCGGGCGCGTCGGGACAGCCAGGACTGTCCAGATCCTACTCGAAGCAGGTGGCGATGGGCGTGTGCAGCTGGCTTCTCGACCGCGATGGTCTAGGTGTAGGGTGTCCGAAGGTGACGGGCAAGTAGCCGACCCGAGAGGAGCAGCGCGTGCAGCAACTCGACGAGATCTTGATCGCCACCGGGGCCGAGCCCCGGCGCATCGGACTGTACCAGGGTGACCTCACCGCCGCCGCGCCTGGCGGGCATGCCGACCTCTTGCTGGTCTCAGCCTTTCCCGATGACTACGCGCCTACAGTCGGCTCCTTGATCGGAGGGCTGCATCGGGCCGGTCTGTCCGTCGAGCAATTGGCAAAGGACAAGGCGTACGACCTCCGCGTGAACTTCGGGTGCTGGCTCTCTCAGCCGCTCAGTGGACTTCCGGCTGGTCTCGCCTTCGACCGCCTCTTGTGCTTCGAGCCTCACCACCGCGGCGCTCCCCCCGAGGTGGTGGGGGACGTATTCCGCAGTCTGGCCCCATTCGTGTTCACGGAGGAGATTCGAAGCGTGGCCTCGCCTCTCTTGTCCTCGGGCGACATGGGCGAAGACGACGCTGTCATGCTGCGCGAGACCGTGCGCGCGGCAGCGCAGTGGATGAGCAAGGGCCTCCCCGTGGAGGCGCTCTCCATCGTCGTGCGCCCCGAGAAGGACACGTGCGCTCTCGAAGAGGAGTTCGGGCTGCTCAAGACCGAGCTCGCGCCCCTCGCACCTGAAAAGGTGGTCGACTGGCCCTACGACCTCTTCGTTAGCTACGCTCATCAGGACCAGGAGCTGGTGCTGCGTGCAGTGAGGGATCTCACCAGTACGCGTCCGGGGATCAAGATCTTTCTCGACCAGTACGAACTCGACCACGGCGCTGCATGGCAGCAGCAGATCTACGATGCCCTGGCCGGATGTCGTCGTATCGCGGCCTTCTTCTCGCCGGCCTACCTGGCGTCCAAGATGTGCCAGGAGGAGTACCTCATGGCGCGGATCCGTCACCGGGAGGAGGAGGGAGTCCTGTTCCCGTTGTTCTTGTTCGACGCCAAACTGCCGTTGCACTACTGTGACATCCAGTATCGCGACTGCCGGGAGGGCGATTCTGCCAAGCTGCGTGCGGCGGTCGAGACGCTGGCTCTCGGGTAAGCGGGGGCTCATCCAACCGCCATAAATCAGATCCCCTCCTCAGCGGCCACGCGCGATGTCCCGGCATGCGTTGATGGGGGATGACTGATGCACAGATACGAGACCATCATCTTACTGGAGCAACGAGGACCAGCTCTTCATCGCCGATGTGCCCGAGCTACCGGGTTGCATGGCGCACGGGGACACGCCGCAAGAGGCACTCGCTCAGGCGCAGGAAGCCATGGCTCTCTGGATCGAGACCGCGATTGAGTTCGGCGACCCTGTGCCGGAGCCGAGAGGTCGCCGCCTGATGTACGCCTGAGAGCCTCCCCTGAAGGTCCTAGGCCGACCGGTGCCCGGGTCATGTCCACGGACCTCCCGGCGACCAGTGCTTCTCTAAGTCCAGATTCTTGGCCACGGCTTCGAGCGGCGGCCACAAGAACACGCGCAGTGAGTCGACGAGCATGCCCAATGGTTTCTCGTCGGGGACTAGCTGACTTCGCGCGACGAACTGCCGCCAATGCATCTGTTTCGTCGTGTCGGCGGCGAAGGCAGGGCTCAGCCGCAAAGGGAGAATCGCCGGCGCAGGCGTCTCCCGCCGAGCGAATGTGGCCTGTATCGCGCGGCACAGGTCGAAGCCGCCGAATTCGTACTGCCGGGACAGCACATGCAGATCGAAGTAGTCCTTCATACGACTGTTGACGAGCCCGAGCTTGACGATAGTCTGCAGTTTCTCGGCAACCACGGTCTCCCGTGGATAGACGCGCAGTTCGGGAGCAGGAAAGTCGGGCAGCAGCGTGGGGTACCGAGCCGGCAGAGGGCCCGGGGTCATCGCGTCGCCGATGCCCACATCAACCTGCATGCGGGCTCGTGCCCGCCCGAGATACGCGTAGAATTTGATCCGGACGCCGCGGTAGTGTGAGCCCTCACGGATCTCTTCGGCCTTGACCGATCGATGTCGCGGGTCGGACGATGAGGCTCTTCAGTCCACAGGTAGAACAGGGCAGCCCCCTTGAGCACGAACCGATCCCGGTACGAAGACTCCGCGGGCCAGCTTGCTCCGCACAGACGCGGCAAGATCGGCGGGACGATTCACGTGAGCGACTCCAGGTAGGGCCGCATCACGCGGCCCACCCGGCATACCTGAGCGTACTGGAGGAGGTCATCCATTGTGCACAGGCGTCGGCCCCAGCAGTCGCGCAGCGCTTCGATCGCTACGTCGAGACCGATCTTGTTGCGGTATTTGAAGCAGTCGGCGATCGTCTTCGCGGATCCGTAGATGTGCACCGGCACTCCGTCGATCTCGTGCTCTTCGATCCCGCTCGTAAGCGCTGCCCCCGAGAAGCGTACAACGTGGATGGGAACCTGGCTCTTCTTTGGCAGCCGAGCACCCGGATCAATAGCCATCCACACCTGGAACGGGGCCTGCGTCGTGAGCTCGTGGAACACCAGTGCTGACAGGAGGCAGATCACCCCCTGCGGCATCGATTTCGCCGCTTGGGCGAAGCTGATGTGCTCCGAAACATCCGCGTTGCGCAGCATGTACAGACCTCGGGCGGGTTGCTCGAGAAGACCCTGGTCGCGCAGCACAGAGAGGTAGCGCGGGGAGATGGCCAGCTCTTCAAGATCGCGAGGACGCAGGACTCCTCGTTCCCCCGCGAGCTGCAGCACGCGTTCCGCCTTACTTAGTTCTTTCTCTTGCATTTTTCTCTTCGTCATTTGCTATCTTTTCCGGTTTTGTCGGTACTTATTTATAACTACCGACGATTTCGGAAACGAGTACCTGGATATATAGGACGTAGTATAGACGAGAACGTAACGGAACGCAACTGGAGCGGTGACGACTTCGCGCGGCAGATGCTGCCCCACCAGACGCCCTTCACCGACTCGAGAAGTAGCCGCCGAACAGGCCGCTGAGACCGAACGTGCATCCGACCGCTCGACTTCCATCGCCACCTGCCCGACGTCGAGAAGTCACGCATGATCAAGCTGAGCGGCGCCTCCATCCTCTTCGGTCTGCTCTGAGCGGAGGTCGCTCACGTGACCGCCGGGGCGACGGCCGAGCGGCGAGGGCCGCGGCGGCCGGAATTGGTGCCTTTGGTCACCATGATCAACGCCCGTCGTGCGACCGGCCGGCCTCAGATCAGCTTTCGTTCCCTGAGGAGCCGTTCGTAGGTGTCACGGTCGAGGGGGGCAGTCGACCAAGTCAAGGAACTGGGGAGCCTCGGAGCCGCCGCCTGATGTACGCCTGAGAGCGATCCTCATGGCGAACCCCCGTGCCGACCGGCGCCGATACGCGTCCTCGCTATCCTCGAAGCCGATCAGGTGAATCCAACGGAGCGGCAGCCTCTCTGCGCCCCCTCTGAGTGCCCTCCGAGGGCGCATCTCGATTCCCCGGTGCAGCCAGGTTGTGTCTGATGGCACTATATGCAATAGCGACCGCATATGGTGCAACGCCTGGGCGGTCAGATGGCCAGCTATGGATCCCTCGGGGAACGCTTCAACCGAGAGCCAGTCATGTCTACGGTATCGGGGGAATGCCCAAGTCGCGGCAGATCCTGCGGGCAAGGGTGTTGTCTATCTCGGCGTGTCTGGCGATTGCGGATTGTTTCTTGAGGCTCGGATTCTGCCACAACGAGTGCCGAGCACCTTCGCGCATCAATGCGCACCCATGGGTGGCGAGGTGCTCGATGAGGCGCCGCCGTTTCACAAGACTATGGTCTCCTCCGCGTACGGCGCCTCGACGCCGGCGAGCGCGTTCTGGCGGTTGAGTTCGAGCACCTCTCGCAGTGTCACGGCAAGGGTATCGAGGAGCTCATCCCGAGTGGCTTCCTGGCAGTTGACTCCGGGGACCTCTTCTATCCAGCCGATCCACCAGTCACCGCTGTGCTTCACAACCGCTGTGAACTCCCCGCGCATGCCGGCTCCCCTCATACCATGATGGGTCATGTGTTCTCCCATTCTAGCCCCCCTCGCGGTTGAGTTCCTTGCCTGGCAGTTGTGCGCAGATTCCGGGACGGAGACTAGCGCTCGCGGCGTCGAGGCGCCATGCGACCATGGTTCTACCTTGGTCGCCTCGATCTTGCCGCGCTGACGCTGTGCGTCGATGCCCGCAGCAAAGTGCCTTGGCAGATGTCAAGCGGCGGGCTATGACCCCTGTGTTCGTCAACCCGAAAGTTGACCTTACGGCTCATCCCGAGTGGCTTCCTGGCAGTTGACTCCGGGGGCCTCCTGTTCGATTCCAGGTTGACAGGCAGGAAGGTTCGTTGTATATATCGAACGAACGATATATATCGAACGTTCCAAGCAGGACCAAAGGGGGGGACTATGGGTTACACCATAGACATTGACACCGGGGGAACCTTCACGGACGGCTTCTTCGCTCTCGGGGAAAGAGTGGAGACGGTGAAGGTGCCGACCACTCCCCACGACCTCACCGTCTGTTTCTTGGAGTGTATCCGGGCGGGGGCCGAACGCTTCGGTCTGGCGCCTGAAGATCTGCTCCCGCAGGCCGAGGTCGTTCGCTTCTCGAACACGATCGGTACGAACACGATCATCCAACGTGACGGCAGCAAGGTGGGGCTCCTGGTAACCGCCGGCCGGGAGGGGCTCGCGCCCGTAGCTTCCGCCGACGGCAAGCAGTCGCTCGTGCAGGCCGACATGGTCATCGGTCTCGAAGAAGAGACGGCCGCCGACGGGACGGTTGCGCGGGAGCCCGACCGAGGGAAGGCACTCGCGGCCGCACAGGAGCTTATTGACAGGGGCGCGCGCTGCCTCGTCGTCGCCTTCGCGAACTCGGAGAGAAATCCGGCGAACGAGCGGCTTGTGCAGCAGGTGGTGAAGCGGGAGTATCCGCGGGACTATCTGGGCTCCGTGCCGGTCTTTCTTTCGTCGAACGTGTCCTTGCGCTCCGGCGACGTTCAGCGCATCAATGCGGCGGTGATCGACGCCTACTTCCATGCCAAGCTCACCCGGCTCCTGTACAAGGCAGGGGAGGATCTGCGCAGGCGGTTCTATCAACGGAGTCTCCTAATCGGGCACAACAACGGGACCGTTGCGCGGGTTGCGAAGACCCGGTCTATCAATACCTACAATTCCGGGCCGGCGGCGGGTCTGCTCGGCGCCCGCCGGTTAGCCGATCTCTACGGCGTCAAGACCCTCATCACCGCGGATATGGGCGGCACCTCCTTCGATCTCGGCTACGTCTCGCGGGGCGAGGCGAGCTACAGCCTGGACCCCGACGTCGAGGGCTTCCCGGTGAACGTCCCCATGGTTGCGATCCGGGCTATAGGAGCGGGGGGCGGTTCGATCGCGAGCGTGGTTGACGGTGCGGTGAAGGTAGGTCCCCAGTCGGCCGGTTCGCTCCCTGGTCCGGCGGCCTTTGATCTCGGTGGCGTCGAGCCGACTGTGACCGACGCCGATCTGGTCCTTGGCATCCTCGACCCCGACTTCTTCCTCGGCGGACGTATGAAGCTAGACCGTGAGAAAGCCGCGGCGGCACTTGAGGCGAAGGTGGCCCGCCCCCTGGGTCTTACTGTGGAGCAGGCGGCGCTGCGGGTGAAGCGGCAGGTGGACGAGGGCATGGGCGCCGAGACGAAGCGGCTGGGCGGCGAGTTGGGCGATGTCACCGACGCGCTACTGCTCGTATACGGCGGCGCCGGACCCGCGCACTGCTGCGATCTCGGCCGCGCCGCCGGTCTGAAGAGAATACTCGTGACCCCGGTGTCAGCTGTGTTCTCGGCCTTCGGCTCCTCCACCCTTGACGTCGGGCATCTGTACTACCGTCGGGTAGACGCTCCTTTCGGCACGGCAGGTCGCACGCGGCTGGCCGAAGCGGTGGGGGCCATGCGCAAGGAGGCCGACCGCGATCTGCGCGGCGAGGGATACGCCGCCGACCAGGCGATCTACAGCCTTGAGTGCTTGGTAAGCAACGGAGGGCCCGAAGTGCGCGTCACCTCCCCGATCGATCTCTCCAGCGATTCACTCGAGGATGCGTTGCGCGCGGCAGAGACGAAGGCTTCGGAAGCCCTGCAGGCGGCGGGCATGGCCACGACCGATGAGCTGCAACTGACCGTTGCCGGCCTGCGCGCCACGGCCGCCGCCCCGCACTACGCCGTCCCCGCCGTCGAGCCTGCGCCGGAGGTAGTTCCGAAGCAGAAGTCATCCCGCCGGGTCCTCCTCGACGAGACTCGTGGCGCGGAAGAGGTGCCGGTGTACGACATGCAGGGCCTTCTTCCGGGGCACCGCTTATCTGGGCCCGCGCTGGTGGAATCCGAGCACACCACGCTCCTGCTCCAGCCCGACTGGGGTCTCACCGTTGACGAATACCGCAACTGCGTCCTCGAGGAGGTCGTTCGATGAAGGTCACGATCACCGAGTACCTCGAAGTGGACCTTGCCACTGAACAGTGGCTCTGTCGGCGCTGCGAAGCTTCCTTGGGGAGCGCACGGGTGAGCTACAAGGAGGGCTGCCTCGTGGCGGAGCGCCCCCTGGACGAGGTGCACCCCTCCCTAACCGGTGACGCCGAGTACAGTTTCAAGCCGGACCCCAACTACTGTCGGCTGCTTGAGTTCTACTGCCCCGGTTGCGGGACGATGATCGAGAACGAGTACCTCCCGCCGGGCCACCCCATAACCCACGATATCGAACTCGACGTGGACGCCCTGCAGGCCCGCCACGCGACGCCTGCGGTCGAAGCTGGGGCCCACCATGGGACTCCTCGCTGAGGGTCGGGTCCAGATGACGGGAAGCGACGTAATCCGCAGGCTCCGCTCGGGTGAGCGTATCGACCGGCCCTTCTTCGCGCCGGTGCTCACCGGTCTGGCCGCACGGGCCGGCTGCGTGACTGTGGACGACATGTACGCTGATGCCGCCGTATGGACCTCGTCGCTGGTGGCCGCTGCCGCCCTTTTCGGCGTGGACGGAGTGGTTGCGGGCTACCGGCCGGACCTGCTCCTGGAGGCGCACGCCGCGACGGATCCGGCGGAGGCTCCGGCTCTGCAGATCGCCGTGGACACCATGCGCCGGGTCTTCTACGCCTGCACTCAAGATCGGTTGGGAATCGGCGCGATGCCTGGCCCCCTAACCTTCGCTGCGCGGCTAGAGGCGGCGGGGGCCGGAAGTCCGGAATGCGGCGAACTGAAGGCCTCGGTCGTCACGGCGGTCGAGTGCATCTGCGATACCCGTCCGGATCTACTGCTGCTGGTGGAGGATGGACCACTCCCCGGTGGTCCTTCTCCAGCCTACCGGCGTCTTTACCAGACAGTACGAAATGTCGCCTCGTATTACGACATTCCGGTCGGACTCTACGTGGAGGGGTACGAGGTTGGTTCTCTCGAAGCCTACCTGGCGCTTGGGTGCGACGTCTGGCTGGCAGGTCCGTCAGCCGAAGGCGGCTACGGGGAGGCCGTAGTCTTCGCGCAGGCCGCGGAGGTGCCGCTTGCTGTGGGCGTCGGGCTGGCGGTCGGAGACGCTGCGGCCGCCGAGAGCCTCGTTCAGCTGGGGCTCGAGCTTCGGGAAGCTGCGAAGAGTCCCGGGGTCTTCTTCACGGTCAACGAGCCAGGGACTGCCAGGCGCGCCGAGAACCTGGGGCCGCAGGCCGTGCCGGCAGCCACGCCCAAGGACCTGCACGCCTTGAAAGCGCACATCGATCGGGCCGGGGGCCGGCCCGCCGGCAAGGGGGGAACATCGTGAGCTACACCATCAACGTGGACATAGGCGGGACGTTCACCGACTTCTTCGCGCGCGACGATCAAGGAGGCGTGCGGATCACCAAGTCGCCGACGACCCATTACGACCTCTCGGTCGGCTTCTTGAAGGGAGTGCGAGAGCTGGCTCGAGGCTTTGGGTTGAGCGTGCCGGACTTCCTCTCACAGGCCCACGGGGTGCACTACTGCACCACGGTCGGGACGAACGCCCTGATCGAACGGACGGGGCCGAAGCTGGGACTCATCACCACCGCCGGCTTCGAGGACACGATCTACCTGGGGCGCGCCCGGAGCTGGGCCGATGGCGGCTCGACGACGGCCAACAAGGACCTCTCCCGCATCAACAAGGCCGAACCGCTTATCTCGCGCGACATGGTGGTCGGCATCAGGGAGCGGGTTGATTCCTTCGGCAACGTCATCACGCCGCTCGACCGTGAGGAGATTCTGGATAAGCTCCAGGTCCTCGTCGACCGAGGCGCCATGGGTTTCGTCGTGTGCCTACTCTGGTCGTTCATGAACCCGACCCACGAAGAACTCGTCAAGCAGGTGATCGACGAGGAGTACCCAGAGGAGTACCTGGGGTCCATGCCGGTCACGCTCTCGAGCCAGGTCTCGCCCAAATCGGGCGAATACACCCGGTTCATGACGACGGTCGTGAACGCCTACATTCACGGGATCATGGCCGACGAGCTGGGCCGGTTGTCGGGGGAACTCCGGGAGGGTGGCTTCAGCCGTCCCATCATCCTCGCGCACAACACGGGCGGAATGAAGAAGGTGTCGCGGACGCGGGCCGTGCTCACCCATAACGCGGGCCCCGTGGCGGGACTGCACGGCGCCCAGACGCTGGGCGGACTGTACGGGTACGAGAACATCGTCTTCACCGACATGGGTGGGACTTCGTTCGACATCGGCGTTGTGAGCGGGGGACGGCTTCGCAGCTACGACTTCATCCCGGTCATTGACCGGTGGCGGACGAACATCCCGGCGATCGAGGTCAAGTCGATAGGCGCCGGTGGCGGCTCGATCGCCTGGATCGACGAGCTTCTGGGGCAGACCCTACGGGTGGGTCCGCAGTCGGCAGGGTCGATGCCCGGCCCTGCCTGCTACGACAAGGGCGGGGCGGAGCCGACCGTCACCGATGCCGACTTGGTGCTGGGCTATCTCAACGCGGACAACTACCTGGGCGGCAAGATGATGCTCGATCCCGAGCTTAGTCGAGAGGTCATCGAGGAGAAGATCGCTCGGCCTCTGGGCTTGGACGTCGTCGAGGCGGCAACCAGGATCCGACGTCTGGTGGATGCCACCATGGGGCAGGAGATATTCAACGAGGTGGCGCTCAAGGGGTTCGACCCGCGCGACTTCGTGCTCTTCGCCTGCGGCGGCGCCGGACCGACGCACGCCTGCGGGTTCGCGCCGCACCTAGGCGTGAAGAAGGTCGTCTGCTCGCCCTGGTCTCCCGTCTTCGGGGCCTTCGGGGCCTCCACGATGAAGATCCAGCAGGTGTGGGACAAGTCGCGCACCATGAAGATCTTCCAGTGGCAGACCCAGACCTACTCCGACGATTTCGCGTCCTTCAACGGGGTCGTCGAGGAGCTGCGGGACTTGGCGCTGCGCGACCTCCGGCTCGAAGGGTACCGCGACGATCAGGTCGAGCTCTCACTCGAGCTCGACATGCGATACGGGATGCAGTACAACCTGACGCGTGTCACCTCTCCCACCCTGACGGTCTCTTCTCCTGACGACTACCGGGCGATTTGCGACAGGTTCACCGAGCAGTACGGAGCCATCTACTCGCCCGAAGCGACCTTCCCTCAGGGCGGGATCAACGTCGAGTGCTTCTATTTGACCGCGTCGGTGCGCACCGAGCCTCCGCGGCTTGAGCCCCTGCCTCTCGGGGCCGCGGCTCCGCCCGAAGAGGCGCACCGCCCGCCTCGCCGGGCGCACTGGGCCTCAATGGGTGGATACCAGGAGACAGCTGTCTTTGCGTTCGAAGCGCTCCTTCCCGGCAACGTCATCGTGGGCCCGGCGCTCATCGAGGCGGCAGACACCACGTACGTGGTCGACCCGGGCTGGCGCCTCTCTATGGACGCGTTCCGCAACGCCGTTCTCGAGCAGGCCTGAAGTGGCCGGCATAAGGGGGTAGGGCAATGACGCTCATGGCATACGGCAGGGATCTCGAGGTTGTGCACCGGCTGCGGCCGGAACCTATGACCGAAGCGGAGCAGGCGGCGCAGGCCGCGATCGAGGACCTCGACTTCGAGATCTTCCGCCACAAGATGGACATGATCGCACAGGAAGGCAAGGAGACCACGATGAAGCTCGGCGCGTCCACCGGGATGCGTTGGGGTGACGTGGCCTTCGGCATCTATACGGCCCAGGGTGACCTCGCGGTGGTGGCGACCGGCATCTGGTTCCACGCGGTACTCGGGCAGATTCCCGTGAAGTACATCGTCAAGCACTGGATGGACGACCCCTCCGTGGGGTGCAAGGAGGGCGACAGTTTCTTTTTCAACGACCCGGCGTTGGGCGGTGTTCACTCAGCCGATATGGGACTGGTCGTCCCCATCTTCCACAATGGCACGCTCGTCTGCTTCGCGGGCGCCATCGTGCACTCCGGGGAATCGGGAGGGACCGACCCGGGCGGCATGAGCGCCAACGCCCGGTCGAAGTACGACGAGGGCTTGAAGGTGCCGCCCATGAAGATCGGCGAGAACTACCGGCTGCGCGAGGACGTCCTCGCCATGTTCGCCGCCCATGTCCGCGATCCGCGCACGCTGATCCTGGATATCAAGGCGCGTCTGGCGGCAGCGCGAATCGCCCAGCGGCGCATAGCCGAACTCGTCGACCAGCGAGGCGAGGAGTTCTTCGTCGGTGCTCTGCGGCGGGTGCTTTCGACCACGGCTGAAGCGGCCCGCAAGAAAGTGGCGCTGCTGAACGACGGCATCTACCGACAGCCCCGATTCATGGACACCGTGGGACCGGCGGCAGGATTGACCAAGCTGAACGTCACCATCGAAAAGCGGGGGCATACCCTCAAGCTCTCGTTCCACGACACGTCGCCTATGCTTGCCGACAAGCCCCTGAACAGCTTCTTCCAGGGCGTGATTGGGCTCTCGATGGTCTACCTCTGCGGCTGGTTTTTCTACGACCTGCCCGCCAACAACGGGCTGCTCGAGGCACTCGAGTGGGACATCCCCGACAACGCCCTCGTGAACGCGCAAGGGGACGCCCCCTACTCGCTGGCGCCCTTCGTCCAGACCTGTTTCGCTCACGGCATGTTCCTGGCGGGCGCCCGCATGACCTACAACCTGGATCCGCTGCGCGCGGTGGCCGCTTGGTACCAGGGGTTCGGGGTGCCGATCTATGGTGGTCTCAACCAGTGGGGCGAGCCCATCGCTGATGTGGCGGCCGAGATGAACGCGACGGGCGCCGGGGGGCGCCCGGACATGGACGGCGTCGACGGCGCCGGTTCCTACTTCGCCACTATGAGTGACTGCTCGGACGTCGAGACCACCGAGTCGGACCGGCCCTTCCTCTACATGTTCCGCAATTACTCGAAGCACTCCTACGGCCACGGCAAGTACCGCGGCGGCGCGGGCGTCGGAATGGGGCTAATGATGCACCACGTGCCCTGGGTTGCGATGGGCGCCTTCGGCTATGGCTCCAAGTTCCCCTCCACCATGGGCATCTTTGGTGGCTACGCGGTGCCCCCCATGTTCGTCGAGACGGTGCGCGGCAGCAACGCAAGAGCGCTCCTCGAGGCGGCCGACGCCGATCTCCCGCGCAACATGGACGAACTCTACGAGGAAGACAATCCCGAACAAGGCCTGCGGCAATTCCACCACATTACGAACCAGGTCGTCCCCTATATGAACGGAGATACGTTCTACGTGCCGGTCGGTGGCGGAGCAGGCTACGGGGACGTGCTCGAGCGAGATCCCGAAGCAGTATTGAAGGACCTCCGCGAAGGCATGACGACTCCCTGGGCGGCCGAGCAGGTCTACAAGGTAGCCTACGATCCCGAGACCCTTCGACTGGACGTCCCTGCAACCGAAGAACTCCGTGCCGCCGCCCGGCGCGGACGTCTCGAGCGTGCTCGGCCGTATCGGGAATTCGTGGCCGAGTGGGCACAGCTCCGGCCGCCCGACGAGGTGTTGCAGTTCTACGGCACGTACCCGCACCCGAGCGAAGGCATCGCGGCGGGCCCGACCTTCCCAGGGATGTGAGAGCTATGGCAGCTGACCTCGATCGACTGATGCAGCTAGGCCCGGAGGCCGTCACCGGACGTACTGTACATCAAGCGTTGCGGGACCGGGTCGAAGCGGCCGGCAACCGGGAGTTCTATCGTTTCAAGGATGAGGTGTTCGGTTATCGAGATCTCGACGAACACTCGAACCGTGTGGCTGCGGGCCTCCAGCAGATGGGGGTGCGGAAGGGCGATAAGATCGGCATCCTCATGGGCAACCGGCCGGATTTCCTCGCGCTGTGGTTCGGCATCTGCAAGCTGGGTGCGATCGAGGTCCCCATCAACACGGCGCATGTGGGGCCGCTCCTGGCCTACATGCTGGGTCATGCCGACTGCCGGATCGTGGTGGCTGAGGAGGCGTACCTCGGGCGCCTGGAGGCTGTTCTCGCCGAACTCCCCGCTGTCGAGCGGGTGGTCACCCTCGGCGGCGGAGAGGTGTCGAACCCGGCCGTCGTCGCCTCCACCTGGGACGAACTCGTCGACAACGACGGAGCGTTCGAAGAAGTCGAGGTCCTCTGGTCGGACCCGTTCGCCATCCTCTTCACTTCTGGGACCAGCGGGCCGAGCAAGGGCTCACTCCTGCCCCACAACTACGGCTACACCATGGGGGAGATCGTCACCGCTGCAGTGGAGTACACGGAGGACGACTGCCTCTACAATGCGCTCCCTCTCTTCCACGGGAATGCGCAGATGCTGTCTACCATGCCGGCGCTCCTCTCGGGGGCCCGGATGGTCCTGACCGAGCGGTTTTCGGCCAGCGGTTTCTGGCCCGACATCCGGCGCTATGGCTGCACCGAGTTCAACTACATCGGCGGAGTCCTGCCCATTCTTCTCAAAGCCGAGCCCCGACCCGACGATGCCGACAACCCGCTCCGAGTGCTCTTCGGCGGGGGTTGCCCGCCCGACCTCTTCGACGCGGTCGAGGAGCGGTGGGGGGTGACCCTCCTCGAGGGGTACGGCATGAGTGAGATGGGCCTGCCGCTCTTGAACACCCTGCGCTCCCGGCGCAAGGGCACCGTGGGGCGGCCGGCCTTCGGGTGCCAGGTGCGCGTGGTGGACGACTATGGGGTGGAGGTTCCATCCGGCGTCGCCGGCGAGATCATCATGCGGCCCGCCATTCCTTACACCATGCTGCTCGAGTACTACAAGATGCCCGACAAGACGGTCGATGCCTGGCGTGACCTCTGGTTCCGTACCGGCGACAGCGGCCGGAGGGACGACGAGGGCTATTTTTACTTCGTCGACCGCAAGAAGGACGCCCTCCGCCGGAGGGGGGAGAACATCAGCTCCTGGGAGGTGGAGCGCATCGTCACCGCGCACGACGCGGTGCTTGAGTCGGCGGCCATCGCGGTCAAGTCCGTGGAGTCCGAGGACGAGGTGATGGTCGTCGTGGCTCTCCGCCCCGGTCGGACGCTTTCTCCGGAAGAGCTTCTCGATCACTGCCAGGAGCAGATGGCCTACTTCATGGTGCCGCGGTACGTGCGCTTCATGGAGAGCCTGCCCAAGACGCCCACTGAGAAGGTGCAGAAGGCCGCGTTGCGGGAGGAGGGCGTCACCGAGGACACCTGGGACCGCGAAGCCGCGGGTTACGTCGTCAAGCGCTAACTGTGAAATGGGAGAGGTTTGAGATGAAGGCCGTCGTCTTGCAGGAGAGGGGAGGTCTCGCGGTCGAGGAGGTGACCAGGGCGGGCCTCGAACGCTCTACCGACGCGCTGGTGCGCGTGACCACGGCCGCGGTGTGCGGCTCCGACGTACACATCAGGCATGGAGTGATCCCGGGTGTACCGCCCGGCACCATTATGGGTCACGAATTCGTGGGCGTGGTGGATGCCGTAGGGGAAGACGTGACCCGCTTTCGCCGCGGCGATCGGGTCGCGGCGCCGGCGGCGATATGGTGTGGGCTCTGTCCGGCGTGTCGCCGGGGTGAGGTTCAGAACTGCGAGAAAGGACAGGTCTGGGGAGGCGGCGAGATCTTCGGCCGCGGACTGCCGGGGACGCAGGCCGAGTTCGTGCGGGTACCGCGGGCGGACTTGGTCCTCACGCCGATCCCGGATTCGGTCCCCGACGAACGGGCCGTCTTCGTTGGAGACATGCTCAGCACCGGATACCACGCGGCGCACGAAGGCGGCATCAAGGCCGGCGACGCGGTGGCCGTCTACGGGTGCGGCCCCGTCGGCCTGTCGGCGCTGGTCTCGGCCTGGCAATTCGGCCCGCGCCAGGTCTTCGCCGTCGACATGCTGGACAACCGGCTGGCGGCGGCCGAGGCGTATGGAGCGGTACCCATCGATGCCAGGCAAGGGGATCCGGCGGGGCAGATCAGAGCGGCGACGGCCGGCGAGGGTGTGGACGTCGCCCTTGAAGCCATCGGGCACCCCGATTCCTTCGCGGGAGCCGTGAGATCCGTACGCCGTGGCGGTAGCGTCTCGGTCGTCGGCCTTTTCCCCGGTGCTGTCGAGTTCCCGCTGAACGATCTCGTATTCTACGGTCTCAACGTGTCCATGGGACTCGGGAACCTGTCCCGCATGCCGCAGCTCATGGGCTTGGTGGAGGAGGGCCGGATCGACCCCGGACCGCTCGCGACGCATCGCTTCGCCCTCGAGGATGCGGTCGAGGCGTATGAGCTCTTTGAGACGCGCAAGGACGAATGCCTTAAGGTTCTGCTGCAACCGGGAACCGTCGCATGACGGACTCGGTCGTAGCCCCGGTACCGGCCCCTATCGCCGAGGGGATCTTCACGCTTCCTCCGTACGACGAAGCGGCTCCCCACCTTCTCGGGGGGCGCTGCCTAGGCGGCCACGGGCCCTTCTTCCCCCGTCCGCGGTACTGCCCCGTGTGCCTGGACGAGACTGAGGAGGCCGACCTCGGGTCAGAAGCGAAGATCTACTCGTTCACCGTGGTGCGGACGCGCGCTCCGCTGGGGCTCCCCGAACCGTACAGCGTGGGGTACGTGGACATGGCTGGCTCCGGACTTCGGGTCTTCTGCCTTCTCGACCCGAACCGGATCGAGGAGCTCGAGGTGGGCAGACCGGCGCGGCTCGTCGTCGAGCCCTTGGGTACGAACGGCGCCGGCGAACCCCGGCTGCGGCCGTACTTCACCCCCGCGACCGCTGTTCCGGCGGAAGGCGACGTCGAGGATGACCAGCGGTGAGCCGCCCCGTCGTCCTTGGCGTGGGGATGATCCCCTTCGGAAAGCATGTTCAGCGCTCGGTGGTCGACATGGGCGCCGAAGTGGCTCGGATGGCGCTGCGCGATGCCGGCCTGGGGTCGCGGGACGTCGACATGGGCTTCTTCGCGAACGTGCTCGCAGCCCGGCTCTTCGGCGACTCCACCGTGGGTCAGAACGTCCTCTGGGAAGTCGGGATCCACCGCATCCCGGTCGTGAACGTGGAGAACGCCTGCGCCTCGGGCTCGACTGCGTTCGTCCTCGCCTGCAACGCGGTGCTCGCCGGCCAGGCCGAAGCCGTGATGGTGGTCGGGTCGGAGAAGACGGTCGTGCCCCAGCTCGGACTGATCAACTCGGGCGAGAGCGAACTCGATACACAGTTCGGGTTGGTGGCTCCGGCTGGGTTCGCGCTCCGAGCGAAGCGCCACATGATCGACTTCGGCACAAAGCCGGAGCAGCTGGCCGCCGTATCGGTGAAGAACCGTAGACATGGGAGCCTGAACCCCTTCGCCCAGTTCCGTGAGCCCATCTCGCTCGAAGAGGTGCTCGAGTCGCCTATGATCGTCGATCCGCTTACCCGGCTGCAGTGCTGCCCGAACGCCGACGGGGCCGCTGCGGTACTCGTCGTTTCGCCCGCCGTGGCCCGAAGGGCCGGCTTGGTATCAGGGCATCCCCGGTGGATCGAGGTGCGGGCCGCACTGCTCGCGACTGGTAGCTATGAGAACCCGCAGGACCTGTCCCGTTGGGAAACCGACTATCGGGCGGCGGCGCTGGCCTACGAACGGGCGGCTGTGGGGCCGGAGGACCTGGATCTGATCGAGTGTCACGATGCGTTCACGATCGCGGAGGTAGCGCACTACGAGGCGCTGAGGATCTGCGCACCCGGTGAAGGAGGCCGGCTGGCAGAGGCGGGGGAGACGGCTTTGGGCGGCCGTATTCCGGTGAACACTTCGGGAGGTCTACTCAGCCGGGGGCATCCGCCTGGCGCCACTGGAGTAGCCCAACTGGTCGAGATCGTGACGCAACTGCGCGGAGAGGCCGGTTCGCGACAGGTCGAGGATGCGCGCATCGGGCTCGCGCACTGCATGGGGGGAGACAAGGCGGCCGACAGCAAATCCTGTACAGTGGCGGTTCTCAGTCGCTAAGGGGGGCACGTGGGCAAGGCGAAAGCTGGTGGTGGCAGGGGCGCTTCTCTGGAACCCGAGACGAAGGACCGATTGCTCGAGGTGGCCATCGACCTCTTCGCGACGCGCGGATATGTCGGCACGTCCATCCGGGATATCGCCGGGGCGATGGGCATGAGCATCTCGAACATCTATCACTACTACGGAAGCAAAGAGGGGATCCTCCTCGCCATATTCGAGCAGTCGGCGGTCCGGCTGCTCGAGAACCTGGAACAGGTCGCCGGTCTACGCATCGACCCCCTGGAACGATTCGAGTTGCTGCTCAGGACTAACCTTACGTTGAGTGGCCGGTTCCAGAACGAGACCAAGGTCTATACGATCGACAAGGAGCAGTTCCCGCTGGAAGCCCAGGAGCAAACTCGCCTGGTGCAGCGGAAAATCCTTCGGATCTACGTCGACCAGCTAGAGGCGCTCGACGAAGCCGGGCTGCTGGCGGCAGGAGACGTCACCATCCTCGCCTTCAACATCCTGGGTGTGATCAACTGGTTCTTGCGTTGGTATCGCGACGGGAATCGATTCACGTTCGAGAACGTGGCCGATGAAATCGTGCCCTTCATCCTCCGTGGCGCGCTGAAGCCTGAGGTGTCGGAGCGGCTTCAGGCGGGGCGGCCCGAGGCGACGTCCTGACGGACTCAGGAGGACGGCCGACGCCAGGGGCCTTCGCGGGCGTCGCCGCTTGGGTCTAGACGCCGTCCAGCCTGCGCACCTGATCCAAGAGCAAAGACTTGAAGCGCTCGAGAGTGACCGGATAGCCCTGCATCGGTACGCCCATCCAGTCCGCGTAATCCAGCAGGTCCTCGGGTTGGTCCGCAGAGTACTGGCCACAGTAATCGACCGCATCAAGGACGATCGCTCCGCCCTCGTGCTTGGGGAAGTTCTCGTTGGCTCGCGCCCGGTCCCAACCTTTGAAGACATCGTGCCGGTACTTGATCCACCCGGGGGTCATCCACCACACCTTCTCTCCGCCGGCGACTTCCTGCGCGATGCGCTCGCGCTCGTCTTCGCTCGCGAGCATATCCATGCAGTGGGTGGCATCGATCCTGGCTACGCTGGGTCCCTGCTCGGCGATGATCTGCTTCATCGTGCGCGTCGGCTCCTTGACGTTCACGTAGCAGAATGCGCCTCCGAAGACCACGAGCACCTTGTCGGCCAGTTCCTTCGCGTGCGCTATCCGGGCGAGAAGCTGTCGTTCGAGTTCGGCCGGCTCCTGGTGAAGACCCGGGGCGGTGAAGACCAGATGCTCGGTGTCCAAGAAACCGGACTCTTTCAGAGCGCGCAGTTCCAGGCTCATCGTGCCGCATGAAACCACGGCGATGTCGGCAAAGGATGTTCCGTTCACTTCCAGTCCTCCCTGAACTGCTGGTTTGCAACAATGATAACGAAGCCAGGTGACTATACCCATACGGGAAGGGTTGCCAACTACGGCCGTCACTGTCACAGCACATGGTGGCTCCCAGCAGCCCCTTACCCGTGCGACGCCAAGAAGGTGTCGACGATCGCGTCGATGAAAGCGGCGTCGACCGGAACGGGGGTCATGAACGCTCTGTGCATGACGGGGCCGAGGAGGAGGGACGTGGCGAGATCGAGGTCGACGTGGGCGGATAGCTGACCTTGAATGAGCGCACGGTCGAGCACGCGGCGGGCTGCCGTCGTCGAGCCGAGCACGCTCATCAGTTGTCGGGCCGTGTCGTCACTCCGTTGAGCCCGCTCTATCGCAGCTATGATCGGGATCCGCCCCTCTGGGGAGCTGAACAGCACGGCCATCGAGTGGAGGGCGGCCCGCAGGTCGGTTCCGAGGTCGCCGACCATCTCGATCTCAAAGCGGTCCCCAAGATCGGCGATGAGTTCGGCAAAGAGCTGGTCCAGCCGGGGCCAGTGGCGATAGAGAGTCGCGCGCCCGACCCCGGCCCGCGCAGCCAGGGCCGAATGCGAGATCCCGGCCTGGCCGCCCTCCACCAATAGGGCTCGCGTCGCTTCCAGCACGCGGACCTTGGTCCGCTCTACCCGGGGATCGACCTTCACCTCTTCATTCATGTTTGCCTTTCTGCTTCCCGCGGCATAACCTGCCTATGACTTTATGAGACATGTTGTATCACAGACGGCCGTCGTCTGCTGGTTCGACTGACGAGGAAGGGACGACATGACAGCGACAGCCATCTCAACGCACGGTCTCACCCGCAGGTTCGGGGAGCTGACCGCCGTCGATCATCTGGACCTGGAGATACCTGTCGGCGGTGTGGTGGGTCTGGTGGGGCCGAACGGCTCCGGGAAATCCACGACGATCCGCATGCTACTTGGTCTCGTAGACTCCAGCGAAGGTACCGCCGAGGTGCTCGGCGAACCGATCACCCACCCAGAACGCTACGCGGACCGGGTCGGCGCCCTGATCGAGAATCCGGCGCTCGTTGGGAACCTATCCGGACGCGCCAACGTGGAATCGATAGCGCTCCTCCGAGGCGTGCACCGGCGCCGAGTGGACGAAGTGCTATCGGTGGTGGGATTGAGCGACCGGGCGGACGACAAGGTGAGCACCTACTCGCTGGGAATGAAGCAGCGCCTGGGCATCGCCATCGCCCTACTCCCCGATTCCGAGATCCTGATCCTCGACGAGCCCACGAACGGTCTCGACCCTGCGGGTATCGTCGAGGTGCGTGGTCTGCTACGTCGTTGGGCCGATGAGGGACGCACCGTCGTCGTCTCGAGCCATCTGCTCAGCGAAATCGAGGCGGCCGCCGACTACGTCGTCATGATCCGCACGGGTCGGTTGCTCTTCGCCGGGCCTCTCACGGGGCTCCTGAACGAAGCTCAGCACCATGTGGACGTCGAACCCGAGCACGCGGCCCACGCGGCGGCCCTCGCGCGGCGGTACCGGGAAGCCGGCCTGCAGGTGAAGCTCGAAGGCTCGCTCATCCGGGTGTTCGACGTCCCCTCCCGGTCGCCCGAGTTGAACCGTATGGCCACGGACGAGGGCATCACCTTGCGGCGCCTTGCGCCGCGCTCCGAGACCCTCGAAGACGTATTTTTGCGCATGACGACCGAGAAGGAAGGCCAACTATGACCACGAAGACTCTCCGAGCTGGGCGGTACGCCACGACCACCCCTGCCACTCACACGGCGCGAGCGCCCCTTTATCGGGCGACGCGGGCCGAGGCCACACGACTGAACCGCCTCTCGTTCGCGGGAGCAGGCGGAGTGCTCCTGACGTTCTTCGCCCTGATGGCCTCGGTCATCACATTCTTTGCGGCTGATGGCGGGGGGCGTATGGGCGGAGTCGCGGTCGATTTGGAATCGGTCGGTGGCCTCGTTGCGGGACTGGCCTGGGCGGTCGATCTGATGGGCATCGTGGTCCTGGCCCTGTGGGCGGCTGCGACAGCTTCAGACTACTCGACCGGTCTGGTCAGGATCCTCGTACAGGCCCAACCGCGGCGCGCACGTCTACTCGGAGGCAAGTTGGTGGCCCTTACGGCCTACACCGTCGCCGGCACCGCCGTGGCTACGCTGGCGGCCGTCGCGGCGGCACCGCTCCTGGCGGGAGCCAAAGGTATCTCCACCTCCGCATGGTTCCCCGGGTTTGCGGAGACTCTTGTTACCGTGCTCGGCGCCTGGGTGAACCTCACGCTTTCGGTGCTCGTGTGGGGAGTCATCGGGCTCAGCGTCGCCACCGTCACCCGCTCTCTTACAATCGCCATCGCCGGAGGCATCGGTTACTTGCTGGTGTTCGAACGTCTGCTTGGTCTGGTCGCAGACCAAGCCACCACCTACCTGCCGGGCTCCGTGCTTTCGGCCGTCGCGGCCGGAGGCACTGCCTCCCTCTCGTACGGCGCGGCCCTTGTCCTGGCGGCGACCTACGCCGCGGGCGCCCTGTTGCTGGCCGCACTCGTGTTCACCCGCCGCGATGTGACTTCGTAAGGCGCATATCCCAGAGATCGAGACATAGGGGGTGTTTCATGGAGTTTCAGATACCACGCTCGCTGAAGGCAGAGCACGAAGATCTGCACGACACCTTACGCAGAGGCACAGAGGAGGACGGTGAGGTCGGTACCGCGGCGGTAGCCGTCGCCGAGTTGATGCATCCTCATTTTCTCAAAGAGGAGGAGTATGCGCTGCCTCCGCTTGGGCTGCTCGTTGAAGCCGGCCGAGGCGCCGTGACCGTGGAGATGAGGGACGTACTCGCCTTGACCGACAAGCTCAAAGCGGGGCTCGGTCAAATGCTGGCCGAGCACCAGTCCATCGTCGCCGCGTTGGACAAGCTCTCGGCGGCCGCGAAAGAGGCCGGCAAGATGGAGTATGTAGAGTTTGCCGAGGATCTCAAGCTCCACGCCCAGACCGAAGAGGAGGTCACCTACCCCGCCGCCATCCTGGTCGGCGAGTACGTGCGGCTCACGTCGAATCGCGCATAACCCCTCCACGGCGGCCTGACAGGCTGGAGCCGAGGATCGTCCCCCCGGGAAGATCGACCACGCGTGCGACCGTACGCTTCGACGGATTGGGATCCCCACCGCAATTTTCGGTGCTACAATAAGCACCATAATAATGGTGCTATTTGGAGGCGGCTATGGCAACTACTGTGAAGTTCTCAGAAGACGTCGTCCCGCTCGGTGACATGAAGGTGAATCCCGGCAAGATCGTCCGCCGCGTCGACGAGACCGGGCGCCCGGTCCTGCTCACCAGTCATGGTCGGGGCGTCGCGGTCGTCCAGGCCCTCTCGGACTACGAGGCCGCGCAAGATGAGCGCGATTTCATGCGCGCCGTTGTGACCGGCCTGGCCGACATCGACGCGGGGCGTGTCGCGTCGCTTGATGAAGTGAAGCGTCGTTTGGGCCTCGACTGATGGCCAAGGGATTCCGCGTCGAGTTCGCGCAGTCCGCGGAAGCCGACCTACTGGCGATAGTCGCCTGGTACGCGTCGCTGCAGGTGCCAGAGGTGGGCAGGCGGCTGGTCGCGGCCGTCGTGGAGCGCGTCGGCCAACTCGCACTGTTCCCGGACAGCGGCAGGATCGCCCCCGAGTTCGATACTCCGTGGCTTCGCGAACTTGAGATGCCCCCGTATCGGATCGTGTATCGCCGTGACGATGCCGTGCTCACGGTCGTCCGCGTGTGGCGCAGCGAACGACTGATGGATCCGGATTTGAAGAAAAATGCCTAGCAAGGCGGCTGCAGACCGACGCCGCGACGCAACCGAGCGGGAAAGGGTCATCGATCTCCCTGTGACGTCACAGACTCCACAGCCCGTGGCCGGCCTCCTCCGCACTCTTGCGCTCCCGCCCGTGCGTGAGTCGGACGCGGTGCTCGAGACCTACGGGTTGACCGGTCTTCGATCGTCGAGGCTTGACGAGGTTTCCGCCGGACATATGTCGCAGCGGCTTGAAGAAGCTCCTGATGCTTGACGCGGCCGAATTCCTCCCCGATCTGCGAGTGCCGCCTGGGAAACAGACTCGAGAGACTCTCGGGAGATCGCAAAGAACAGCACAGCATCCGGATCAACGATCAGTGGAGGATCTGCTTTCGCTGGAAGGACGGCGACGCCCTCGATGTTGAGATCGTCGACTACCACTGCCGGAGGGCCACGATGAACGAGACGACGATGGACTCAATCCGTCCGGGAGTGATCCTTCTGGAAGAGTTCCTAGAGCCCCTCGGCATCAGTCAGTATCGGCTGGCCAAGAGCATCAGCGTGCCCCCTCGTCGGATCGACGAGATTGTGCACGGCAAGCGCTCGATCACGGCCGACACCGCGCTTCGTCTGGCGAAGTTCTTCGGCACCACCGAGAGGTTCTGGTTGAACCTTCAGGTCAGGTATGACCTCGAGGTAGAGAAGGGTCGTCTCGCGGGCGTGCTGGAACGCGACGTTTCGGTGTATCGGGCCGCCGTGTAGGATTGAGGCGCCTTCCCAAATCGACCATATCCAGCCGCTCCTTTAGACGCCAGGTCATTGCTACCGCGTGTCCCCGGGTGGCCGGCGCATGGGGAGTCAAGGTGGTCGCCTTCTTCCCGTGGATCACTCACACCGCCGCCAGGCGCACCAGCTTCTCCAGCATGGCGGGACGGAGTTCCCACAGCCACGAAGTCTCGATGACGTCCGGGTTATTGCAGACCGTGCAGGCGGGGGCATCGGTCAGGAGTTCCTGAAAGCGCGGGAGGTCGTACAGGTGGGTGAGGGCTTGTCCCTGGGCGCGCAGGTCCTGCACGAAAGCCAGAGGCCGGTCTCGGCGTAGACAATCTCGCACCGAGCCGTCTGCTCCCACGGTGAGGATCGTCTCAGGGGTGCGGCAGACGTAGCCGCTCAAGGACGGGTTCTCCATCAGCATGTGCAGATAGCGGTCCGTTGAGAGAAGAGGGTAGCCGGCGGCCTTGAGATCGAGGGCTAACTGAGCCGCTTCTCGCAGCCACTCAGGCGTCAGCGCCAACTCCCCTTTCTGGTCGGCGAAGCCGCCTGCGAGCATCTGTCCGGTCTCCATGGGGCAGAAGTAGAGACCGGCTCCCCAGCGCTGGGCGATGGGGGCCACTCGGCGCAAGGCTCCTTTGTTCGCCTGCGAGAGCACCGTGTTGACCAGGAGGCGGGGCCGGTCGGAATCTCTCCGTAGCCCCGCCACCAGCTCTTCCAAACGGTTATACAGACCGGGCAGGCCCCGCAGCCGGTCGTGGGCCGGTCCGACGTCGTCCAGGCTGAGGATCAGGGCGTCCACCGCTCCTCGCATCTCCGGCCAGTACTGGTGCAGCCGCCAACCGTTGCTGATGAGGGTGACCACCAGCCCGGCGTCCCGGGCGGCCCAGACCAGCCGGGGAAGATCGGGGCGCAGCGTCGGCTCCCCGCCCCAGATGACAACCTGTGCGACGCCCGCCGCCGCGGCTTCCCGGTAGAGCCAAGCGATAGTGGAAGCGGGAAGCTCGTTCTCCGGAGCGACGACGTCCCGCCACAGACAGGTGGAGCAGCGGGCGTTGCAGCGACTGGTCACAAGGTGACTGAGGATGAAGGGCCGGTGGCGCAGGCGGGTCTGCGCCAGGCCCCGGGCGAGGCGAAGGCCGGCGGCCAGGCGCCGTGCCAAGGGACGCCGGGGTGCGCGGTATCCGATAACCGGGGTCGCCCCCGAGTTCCCGGGGTGGGCGTGCGGTCGGTACTGTGAACGCGAGTAGGCCATTGTCGATATCATCCCCAGAGGAGAGTGGACTCTATCCCCCCCGCGGGGCCCTACCCCCGTGTGGGCCGCCTTCTCGGTGCGGCCCACCGCCACGAAGGGTGGCATCGTGTACGAGATAGTCATCGAGCAGACGATAACCGTCCCTCCCCAGGCCGTCTGGGACTACCTGATCGACGTGTCACGCTGGTGGCCGGTCTCCAACCCCGAGCATGTGTCCATCGAGGTTCTATCCGCCGATGGAACGATCGAGCCGGGAGCGCGCATCCGCCTGGTGGAGCGGATAGCCGGCGTGCCCGGGGAGGCCGAGGGTGCGATTCGTTCTCTCGTGGAGGGCGAACTGGTTACCTGGACTTCCGACCGGTGCGTCTACCACTACCGAGGCGTCCCGGTGCACGTGGAGGAGGGAGGGGAGTGGCGCCTGGCGTCGGTCGACGGCGGTACGAGGCTCGCCTTTCGGGGCTGGGCGCGTTTCCCTCCGGGGCCATTCGGACGGTTGACGGAATGGTATTTCAAACGGGTGTTGCACGGAGTGGAGTTGGACTACGCTCACTCCCTGCGGGAACTCCTCTACGTGAAGAAGGCGCTCGAACAGGGAGCGGGGCAGCTGTAAGCTCGGCCTCGTCACTGGGCATCGACATATGCACGCACCTCGCTGACCTCGAGGCCATACGTGCCGGACAGGTCCTTGAGCTGTGCCGACGAAGGCTCCGACGCTGGGATGCCGAACTCGGCCAGGAAGGAGGGGTAGTCGTCCACGAGATCCTCCAACTCGCCAAGCGTCGTCGTGCCACGGACCGCTGGGGGTTCCTCACCGTCGGAGGAACCGGTCCCGTCGCCGGTCGGAGATTCGGGCGAGCCTTCGGCGCCGGCGGCCGAAGAGGTGGTCGAGGTGACGGGCGGGGCGACTTCGTCGTCGGTCGGGACGGGTGTGGGCCACTCCCCCGAGAGGACGTACGCTACCGCGCCCGGCGTTCCCTCCTGCATGAGTTGGCGGATCGTGCCGTTCTCCGGCAGTCCTGCGTCTTGTAGTACGCTTTCGATCCGCTCAAGCGGAACGCCGGCTTCATCTGCCAGAGTACTCACGGGCTCGTCGAGAGCACCGATGGCTGTGCGCACGTTCTCCGGCACCACGATCTCGGCTCCCTCGGCCAAGCTCATCAGCCCTTGCACATCTTTCAGTTGAGTTTCGAGAGGCACCTCTGCGGGGACGGCGAATCCCCCGTATAACTCAGCTTTCGATACTCCGAAGTTCTCGACGATGTCTCCAAGTGGTGACGAGCCCTTGATGTCGGCGGCCGACGTGTAGACGTGGGTGGCCTCGGTCTTGAAATCCCCGGTCACGTTCGTGATCAGGATGGGGAGGGCGAAAGCGAGTATGGCCACGGAGTAGAACGCCGGGACGGGGAGCGAGGCTCCCCGCTTTGCGACCCGACCGAAGAGAGATCGGACCGTAAGAGTATCCGTCCCCTTGGTGTTGACGGGGCAGGCCTCGACGCATTTGAGACAGCGGGTGCACTCACCGTCCACAACAGCGATACCCGAGGACACGGAGATGTTCGCAGGGCAGACTCGGTCGCACCGACCGCAGTCGATGCAGGTTGCGGGGTCTCGCTTCAAGGTGAGGAGCGAGAACCTGTTGAAGATTCCATTCACTGCGCCTAGGGGGCAGGCGTACCGGCAGAAGGGACGTTCCAGGAAGAGCGAGAGACCGAGGGTGATACCCACGACGAGGTACCCGGTCCAGGCTATCTCGTCGCTCCATATGTTGAAGAGGCTGTAGTACGGATCGTAGGCTTCGAAAGCGAGCTTTCCTGTCCTCGCGGTCTGCACGAGCACCCAGACAAGCACGGCATACTTGCCGTAGCTCAACACGCGGTCGAGTCGGTGGGGAAGGGTGATACTGGGGCGACCCCGTCGAACGAACCGGCTGACCTTGCCGAGAAGCTCCTGGACCGTCCCCAATGGACATATCCACCCGCAAAATGACTTGCCCGTGAGAATGAGGCCGGCCACCAGCCCGAGCAGCAGGACGAACACGGCGTCATGGAGTTTCGCTACGTAATTACCGGTGGTGAAGTATGTGTAGAGGTTCTCGACACCGCCGAACGGGCAGATCGTATGAAGATTCGCCGCCCAGGACCAGCTGACCGAGTGGCCGATCGCAGCAAGGATGACGTAGAGGAGTACGGTCGCCTGGATCACGAAGCGGAGGAGTTGGTAGCCTCGTGTCCTCTCTCGAGACGGCCGGCCCTGCGCCCCCGCGGTCGCTGCCTCCGCCTGCTGCGCCCCGGCTGTGGGCACCCCCGCCACGTTCTTCCCGTCCATTAGACCTCCAGTATGAGATTTCGAGCGAAGGGCGCGATCCGCCCGACGTTGTGTACCGCGGAGTACCGTACACTTCGAAAGTTGCCAAAATGTGATGAGGCGGTTAGTAAGCGGTGAGTGCGAACTGATGGTGACCGCGCCCCAGGCGGACGCGTTCATGAAGACCCTCAAGAGTGCCGGCTGAAGATCCCGGTCATCGGTGGTCCCCTGCTCGCGTCAACCATCCCGCTCTTCGCCCAAGGTACGGAGAACGTCGAGGGCATGTACCTGCTGTCCACCGCCGTCACGGCCGGAGAACGTTCGCGGGCTGGGCCGCCGACGCGGTGAACCTGATGGCCGAGGCCGTGAAGAAGGCCGGCAGCACCGACAAGGCCGCGGTCAGTGACGCCTTCGAGTCCATCCAGGGCTTCCAGGGCTTCTCTGGCACGTACTGCTACTCCGCCACCGATCACGCGGGCATCCACGGCCAGATGTACGTCCTGCAGGGTGACGCAGCCGTCAACTAAGACCAAGCCGGCGCTTCAGGGCTCCGGGAGGGTGCGACGCACCCTCCCGGAGCCCTTCGTGCCCACCTCACCCCCGGCATGGAATCCACGACCTCAACCGCTCATTCGCAGCGGCCGGTGCCCTTTCCGTCGTCGTCGGTGGCGTCGCAGACCCAGACCGTCTTCGTGTTGCAGAACGCGCGGATGCCGTGGGCGGAGAGTTCGCGACCGTAGCCGGAGTTCTTGGTGCCGCCGAAGGGCAGCTCCGGGAACGAGGTGGTCATCCCGTTGATGAAGACCTGGCCCGCGTCGAGTTCGCTGATGAAGCGCTCCTGCTCGGCCGGATCGCTGGTCCATGCGTTCGAGCCCAGGCCGAAGTCGGTGGCGTTGGCCAGGTCGATAGCCTCGTCGATGGAGCCCACGCGGTACACCGACGCCACGGGTCCGAAGACCTCCTCGCGGTAGATGCGCATGTCTGGCGTGATCCCGGTGATCACGGTGGGCGGGTAGTACCACCCTGGTCCAGGCAGACGCTCGCCTCCGCAGAGCACCGTGGCTCCCTTGTTCACCGCGTCGGCGACTATCGCTTCGATGTCTTCCCGCGCCTGCTCTGTGGCCAAGGGGCCCACGTCGGTGGAGTCATCCATGGGATCGCCCACCTTCAGAGCACACATGCGTTCGACGAAGCGCCGCTCGAAGTCCTCGGCGACGCTCCGGTCCACGATGAAGCGCTTTGCCGCGATGCAGCTCTGACCGTTGTTCATGCAACGGGAGATGACCGCCACCGCGGCGGCTCGATCCAGGTGGGCGGAGGGCATCACGATGAAAGGATCGCTCCCCCCGAGTTCGAGGACGCTCGGCTTGACTTCGCTGCCGGCGATGGCCCCCACCGAGCGCCCGGCGGGCTCGCTGCCCGTGAGGGTGGCGGCGCGCACGCGCCGGTCGCGCAGCACGCGCTCGACCGTACCGGCGCCGATCAGCAAGGTCTGGAAGGCTCCGGTGGGGAAGCCGGCCCGCGCGAACAGGTCCTCGAGGAAGAGGGCCGTCTGCGGCACGTTCGAGGAGTGCTTCAGCAGACCGACGTTGCCGGCCATGAGGGCGGGCGCCGCGAAACGGATCACCTGCCAGAGAGGGAAGTTCCACGGCATCACGGCGAGCACCGGGCCGAGCGGCTGGTATCGGGTGAATGCCCGCGCCGCGTGCACCGGCGCCGGGTCGACGGGTTCGTCGGCCAGGAAGTCTTCGGCTCGGGCGGCATAGAAGCGGCTGCCGGCCGCGCACTTCTGCACCTCGGCGCGGGCGGCCGCGAAGGTCTTTCCCATCTCCGTGGTCATCATGGCCGCGATGGCGTCGCGTTCCGCGTCGAGGATGTCGGCCGCCGCGTTCAGCCAGGCCGCGCGTTGCGCGAAGGTGGTGGTGCGGAACGAGGCGAAGGTCGCCGCGGCCCGCTCGATGCGGCGTTCGAGCTCGTCGTCTGAGATCGGGTCGAAGGTCTTCTCTATCTGCCCGGTCGCGGGGTTGGTCGTGGCGATCGCCATGTCCGGCGCCTCCTGGTTTCCGTCCGATGGATACGACCGAGGTGTGCCCATGGGGGGTCGTGAGGAAACAGCGGGGCGGAGCCGATTCGACGGCGTGGACTCAGCCCGAGACCGCCGGAGGCGTTCTCACCTCTTCAGTCTGAAGCAGCCGGTGCACGACGCCAGGATCCGTGGCGATCAACTCGAGGAATCTTAGGGCCACGTCGCTGGGCCTGCGGCGTCCCTGTTCCCAACTCTGAACAGTCTTGACGGATACGTTGAGCATCGCGGCGAACACGGCCTGGGACAGATGCAGTCGACGTCGCAGATCCGCCACCTCGGCGGGATCCATTCTTGGTGGGGGTGACGGCAAGGTGGTTGTGACAAGGGTCATCTTGCCACGGGAGTGGGCGATGCTGTCCTGCAGTCCGCTGGTGACCTGCTCGAAGACGCTATTGGGATTCCTCAGTGCCACCGCTCTCCTCCGATCTTGCCTCGATCAGTGCCTCAGCGCGAGCACTCCGCGTGAGGGCCGCAAGGGAACTCCTCTCCTGGGACGTCAGGTCGTCCTTTTCGTTCTTGCCGTAGATCGCCAGTAGATCGATGCGGCGCGCCTTCGGGATGTGCAAGTAGATTACCCTGATTCCGCCGCGCTTCCCGATGCTGCTGCTGGCCCGCACGAATCGGAGCTTATGCAGTCCACCACACCCAGCCATGACCACTCCAGCCTTGGGGTTGGCGAGCAGCGCGTTCTGAAGGTCTCTGTAGGCCATCTCGTCAAGGAACTTTCCCAGTCGTCTTGAGAAGCCCCGGCTCTCGACGAACAGCATGATTATACCACCTGGTAGGATAGCTGGAGTGCATGCGGTATCGGGCGACTGAGTGCACCAGACAACGGGCACACCCTGCAGCCTAGGTCCGGAGCCCCAGCCATTCCATACGACGAGAGACCCAGGATGGAGCGCCTCTTCGGGCGTCGCTATCGCGCGCAGTCGCCCAGCGGGACGCGCCATCTACTCCAAAGCGGGCAGCAGACTCACCTCGGCCGCGAGCGCGGCGGCGATCCTTTGGCGACCCGCCGGGTCCTCAAGGAAGGTGCGATCTCGGACATTGTCGCCGATCTCCAGCAGCACCCGCACGGGGGCGTGGTTCCTGACCGCGTCCAGACTGTACAGGGGGCGGCCGCGGATGCCGCGGTAGGGGAGGCCGGTGTCGCGGCTGATGCTGCGGGCCAGCACCTCGGCCAGCTCCGCCGAACGGGTGTCGTCGGTGTAGTACATGCCGAGCACGCCGCTGGGTGCGCTCCCGTCGTTGTGGATGGAGATGAAGTAGTCGGCGCCGGCGTCGTTGGCCCTGCGGAGTTCGGAGTCGAAAGCCTTCGCGTTCGATCCGCTGTTGTTGGAGCCGGTGAGACCCATGCCGGTCTCCCACGCGAGGATGCCTCCCACCGGCGAGCCCGCGAGGAGGTCGATGGTGCGCTGGGCGATGTCGCCGCAGACGCGGTACTCGTGCCAGCCTGAGTCGCCTGTGTCGTCCTGATGAGACGGCTGAAATGCCACCACGGGCGCGGGCGGCGGGCCCGGGGCCGAGGTCAAGCGCGCCACCAGGTTGTCGAGCACTTGAGCCGCCTCGCCGCGGGTCACCGGACTCCAGGGGCCCAAGGTCGATACCGGCAGCCCCGCCAGGAGTCCGTTGAACTGGGCCTTCCGCGCGTTCTCGCCGTGCTCCGGACTGAACGTTGGGCGCCACGTGCCGGTGTAGCCGGCAGGCACCGCCGCCAACCCGCCGGGAAACTCCGCCTCGAAGCCACGCACCACCATCGTGATGAGTTGCGCTCGGCTGATGTGACGCCAGGGGCCGAACCGCGTCGCCGAAACGCCTCTCGTGATGCCGTGGGCGGCCGCCACGGCGACGTAGTGGTCGGGATAGAGGGGGTCGGCTCCCGTGGCGGGGGCCACGTCGGAGAAGGGGCTGACGTCGCTCTCGGTCACTGCCAGGCCCAGCGTGAGCACGATCATCTTGGCGAATTGCTGGCGCAGAAGGGGATCGGCCGGGCCGAAGCGGCCGTCGGCGTAACCGGTGATGATGCCGCGATCGGAGATGCGGTGGATGGCCGCGGCGTAAGGGTGGCCCGCGGGCACGTCGGGGAAGGCGCGGGCCTGGGCAGTGACGGGGGCGATGGCGGGGGCGGCGGCGGCTGCCGGCGCCGCGGGAGCCAACACTGCCACCACAGCCGCGGCCACCACCACGAGGGCGACCACGGCTATCATGGCAGCCACCCGGATCGCGCGCGCCCTTTCGTTAGAGACGTCCACAAAGTTCAACGGCCGCCTGCCCAAGCCGGGTGCCCCCCGATGTCGTCCTCTCGTACCGGACGGATGTCCATGGCCCCCTCCTGTTCGCCCCTACCTGGTCCATTCTACGTGTCCGCGCATTGGATCAGGCTGCCGCTTGCGCCGTCCTCCGACCGGAGCGGGACGCCGGCGGTTCTTCGGGGTCAGCCGACGCTCTCGGTGAGGGGCGGTAGCACGCTGAACCCCTGTGTCGCGAAGTGCCGGTCGAACGCAAATGCGGTCTCGAGCCGTAGCTCGTGGCCGAGGGCGAAGCTGATGCAGTCGACCAAGCTCGCCTGTGACGACTCCTGAGCCAGCCAGTTCTCAAGGCCGCGGGCATGTAACCCCTCGTCCACCCAGGCCACGTCCAGGTAGGGCACGAAGTCGAGCAAGAAGCCTCGGGCCGCGCGGCGGCCGAGGCGCGACTGTAGGAGGACGCTGGTCTCCGCCACCACGTAGCTGCTCTCGATCAGGGTAGCGTCGCGGGCGAAGAGCTCTTGGGCGGTCGTGCGCGCCGCGTCGTGGCAGGCGTCCGTGGCGCAGAGGAGGGCGTAGAGGGCCGAGGTGTCCACCAGCACCTCGCGTGGTGGTCTACTCGGACCCCGTGGCATCCGGTCCTCCGGCGGCGATCGCGTCCGCGAGGTAGTCGTCATGGCGGACGGCCACGTCGGTCTCCGCTCCGGTGAAGGCACCCACGAGGCCCAGTGCGCGGGAGCGCAGGGTCTCGCGATCGGGCCCTTTTTCGACGCCGAGGTGAGAGTCTACCGACTGACGTACCACCTCCGATTGGGAGATGCCTGCTCGCTGGGCGGCTGCGCGCAGCGCCCGCGCCTGCTGCTCGGTGAACTGGATCTGCATGCGGATCAAAGGTGCCACCGGTTCGGGTTCGACCGTGGCAGCCTCTTGTCGCCAAAATGATTCCGTGCAAAACTGTTTCGTCCGAAACGAAAAGTCGAAGAGGTCGAAGGACGTGAGCATGGTTCACGGAATCAGCGGAACACAGGACCGCACGTTGGAATTCGAGGGTGTCGACGAGCTGACTGCTCAGGTGTTCCATGGATTCCGCAGGGCCATCCACCTGCAGCGCCAGCTCGTTCTGAAGACGCTGGCCGCGAAGGGCGGGCACCACGGGGAGGCCTTCTGTCTGCGGGCCCTGAGCGAGAAGGACGGCATCAGTCAGCGTGACCTGGCGACCATGCTTCACCTGTCGCGCCCGCGCGTGACCGCGATGGTGCAGTCCATGGAGGCGGCCGGGGTCGTGGCGAGGCGCTCCGACGAGCGGGACCGACGTCTCACCCTGGTGTTCCTCACGCCCGAGGGCCGGCGTCGCGAGCGGGAACTGCACGCCGCCTGGGCCGACCACATCAATCAGACGATCGGGATCCTGTCGGAGGCGGATCGGCGTGAACTCGGCCGGCTGCTCGACGAGGTCTCCGATCACACGTCGCGCATCCTGAGCGCCGGGGAGGAGACCGGCGAGGAAACCGGAGAGGGGGCCGTGGGATGAAGCGACTCTTGGTCACCCACCTGAAGCCATACCGTGCCGGTATCGTCCTGGTCGTGCTGCTGGCGCTCGCGCAGGCGTTCGCGAACCTCTACCTACCCGACCTGAACGCCAAGATCATCAACAACGGCGTGGCCCTCGGTGACACCGGCTACATCGTGCGTATGGGCGGCTTCATGCTCCTGGTGACGCTGCTACTCGGGGCGGTCTCCATCTTCTTGGTCTACTGGGGCGCCAAGGTGGCCATGGCCTTCGGCCGCGACGTGCGCGGCGCCCTCTTCCGCAACGTGGAGAGCTTCTCCCAGAATGAAGTGAATCAGTTCGGCGCGCCCTCCCTCATCACCCGGAGCACCAACGACGTGCAGCAGGTGCAGATGATGGTGGCCATCGCCCTCACGATGATGATAGGAGCCCCGCTGATGGGCTTCGGCGGCATCATCATGGCCATGCGCCAAGACCTGCCCCTGTCCGCGATGCTGATCGTCATCATCCCGGTGATGGGTGTGGTGCTGGGCTTGATCACGGTGCGGGCCGTGCCCCTTTTCCGCTCCATGCAGGTGAAGCTTGATCGCGTCAATCAGGTGACCCGCGAAGTGCTCACCGGCATGCGTGTTATCCGCGCCTTCGCGCGCAGCGAGTATGAGGAGCAGCGCTTCGATCAAGCCAACATGGACCTCACGGACACGGGGCTGCGGGTGGCTCGTCTGTTCGCGCTCATGTTCCCGGCGCTGTTCGGCATCCTGAACCTCTCGACGGTCGCGATCATGTACTTCGGCGGCCTGCGGGTGGCGAGCGGCGGCATGCCCATCGGAAACCTCATCGCCTTCCTCACGTACGTCATGCAGATCCTCATCTCCGTGCTCATGGCCACCATGATGCTGGCGATGGTGCCGCGGGCGGCGGCGTCGGCGGACCGCATTCAGGAGGTGCTCGACGTCGAACCGACCATCGGTGATCCGGCGGTTCCGGTCGCTCTCGTCAGCATCGACGGAGGACGTCGGGGCCGTATCGAGTTCAAGGGCGCGGAGTTCCGCTATCCGGGAGCGGAGAATCCCGTGCTCAGCAACGTCTCCTTCTCCGTGTCGCCCGGCCGCACCACCGCTATCGTGGGCAGCACGGGGAGCGGCAAGTCGACGCTCATCAGTCTCATCCCCCGCTTCTACGACGTCACGGGCGGGAGCGTGGAGATCGACGGTCTCGACATCCGCACCGTGAACAGGGAGGACCTCTGGAGGCAGATGGGTTTCGTTCCGCAGAAGGCGTTCCTTTTCTCGGGCACGGTGGCGAGCAACCTGCGCTTCGGGGCGCAGGAGGCTACAGACGAGGAACTCTGGCACGCGCTCTCCATCGCCCAGGCGAAGGAGTTCGTGGCCGACATGCCCGAAGGGCTGGAAGCGCCCGTGACCCAGGGCGGCGGCAACCTGTCGGGCGGTCAGCGGCAGCGGCTTGCCATCGCCCGCGCCCTGGTGAAGAAGCCGAACATCTACGTGTTCGACGACAGCTTCTCGGCCCTCGACTTCAAGACCGACTCGATGCTGCGCGCGGCTCTCAAGCGGGAGGTTTCCGGCGCCTCCGTCATCATCGTCGCTCAGCGCGTGGGCAGCATCATGGGGGCGGATCAGATAGTGGTGCTCGACCACGGTATGGTCGCCGGCATCGGCGTGCACGAGGAACTCATGGAGACCTGCGAAACGTATCGCGAGATCGTGTACTCGCAGCTGTCGGCGGAGGAGGTGGCGTGAGCGCCCACGGGGCTGGGCCGGAGAACGGCCGGCCGAACGCGGGGGGGACGGCCCCCGGCGCCCCGGCCCCGGGCGCCGCGTCCGAGGACGGTGTGCGCAAGCCGCCACCCCCGAGCGGTCCGGGATTCGGACCGCCCGGTCTGCACGGGTCGGGTGTGAAGGCGAAGGACTTCAAGGGCTCCTTCAAACGTCTGGCCGGGCAGCTGCGGCCCGACGCGCTCAAGATCGGCCTGATCGTCGCCTTCGCGGTGGTCAGCGTGGCCCTGACCGTCGCGGCGCCCAAGATCCTGGCCCGCGCCACCAACCTCATCTTCGAGGGCTTCATCAGCAGCCGACTCCCGCCCGGGGTGACCAAGGAGCAGGCGATAGCCGGGCTCCAGGCCCAGGGGCAGGAGCAGCTCGCCAGCATGCTGTCCAACATGGATCTCAATCCGGGTGGGGGCGTCGACATGGCCGCGGTCGGCCGGGTCCTCATCCTCGTGCTGGCGCTCTATCTGGTGGGCGCGCTCTTCACCTGGTTCCAGGCCTACCTCATGGCCGGCGTGGTGCAGCGAGTGGTGTACCGTCTCCGGCGCGACGTGGATCTGAAGCTCAGTCGTCTCCCCCTCCAGTACTTCGACAGTCACGCCCGCGGCGACACGCTGAGCCGGGTGACGAACGACATCGACAACATCCAGCAGACACTGCAACAGACACTCACGCAGATCATCACCGCCGTCCTCACCTTGGTGGGGGTGCTGGCCATGATGTTCTGGATCAGTCCGCTCCTGGCGTTGATCTCGCTCTTCAGCGTTCCGCTGTCGGTTGCCGTGACCATGTTGATCGCCAAGCGCTCGCAGAAGCAGTTCGCCACACAGTGGGAGCGGACGGGCGCGCTGAGCGGCCACGTGGAGGAGATGTTCACCGGGCACAACATCGTGAAGGTCTTCGGTCGTCAGCAGGCGGCGATCGACCGGTTCGACGAACAGAACGACCAACTCTACCAGGCGAGCTTCAAGGCCCAGTTCATCTCGGGGATCATCATGCCGTCGATGATGTTCATAGGCAACCTGAACTACGCCGCCATCGCCGTGCTTGGCGGGTTGCGCGTGGCGAGCGGTACCATGTCGCTGGGCGACGTGCAGGCGTTCGTTCAGTACTCACGGCAGTTCACGCAACCGATCACACAGACGGCCAGCGCGGCCAACGTGCTCCAGTCGGCCGTGGCGTCCGCCGAGCGCGTGTTCGAGCTGCTCGACGAGGTGGAGGAATCGCCGGATGTGGCCGAGCCGGTGGTGCTCGAGCGGGTGAGGGGCCACCTCAGCCTCAAGGACGTCTCTTTCCGCTACCTGCCCGATACGCCCCTGATCGAGCATTTGGACCTGGAGGTCGCACCCGGGCAGACGGTGGCGATCGTGGGCCCCACCGGGGCCGGCAAGACCACGCTCGTCAACCTCCTGATGCGCTTCTACGAGATCGACGGGGGCAGCATCTTCATCGATGACGTCAACACCCGGGACATGAAGCGCTCCGACCTGCGCCGCCTGTTCGGGATGGTGCTCCAGGATGCCTGGCTGTTCGGCGGCACCATCCGCGAGAACATCGCCTACGGCGACGACCAGGCCACCGAGGAGCAGGTTCTCGCGGCCGCCGAAGCCGCCCACGTGGACCACTTCGTCCGCACCCTCGCCGAGGGTTACGACACGCGCCTCGACGACGACTCCGCCCACGTGTCGCAGGGGGAGCGACAGCTCCTCACCATCGCCCGGGCTTTCTTGGTCGACCCTCAGATCCTGATCCTCGACGAGGCCACCAGCTCCGTGGACACCCGCACCGAGGTGCTGATCCAGAAAGCCATGTCCCGGCTGCTGCGGGGCCGCACCAGTTTCGTCATCGCCCACCGGCTGTCGACGATCCGCGACGCCGACGTCATTCTCGTGATGAACGAGGGTCGCATCCTGGAGAAGGGCACGCACGAAGAACTCTTGGCCGCGCGCGGTTTCTACCACGACCTCTACAACAGCCAGTTCGTGGACGCGCTGGCCGAGGCGTCCTGACGGCGCGGGTGTCGACCGTCTCGAGCTGGAGGCGGTCGACGCCCGCTTTCGGGCCGGTGGCGGCCTGACGGCCGCGTCACGGATAGACCACCGGCCGCGCGCCTCTCATTGGATACAATGGTCGTGAGTATACGGACATGACCGTCTCGACCAGTTGGGGGTGCCTCAATGAAGGTAAAAGCGGCGGTGCTGAGGGGGATCAACGAGCCCTACCGGATCGAGGAGCTCGAACTCGCGGATCCAAAAGAGCGCGAAGTCCTCGTCAAGTACGCGTACACGGGCTACTGCCACAGCGACCTCTCGATCAAACAGGGCGGCATCATCGAGACCATGCCGAAGGTGGTGGGCCACGAGTGCGCCGGGGTGGTGGAGGCCGTGGGTCCGGGCGTCACCAAGGCGGCGGTCGGCGACCACGTGGTGGCCACGTGGATGGTGCCCTGCGGCCAGTGCTACACGTGCCGGGAAGGCTTCGGCAACGTGTGCATGGGGAACTTCGAGAACTTCGCCGCCGGGGTGCTGCTCGACGGCACCAGCCGGTACACCGACAAGGACGGCAAGACCGTACAGCACAACAGCTTCGTCTCCGGGTTCTCCAGCTACTCGGTGGTACCGGAGGACGGCGTCATCCCCATCCGCAAGGACTTCCCCCTGGAGTATGCGGCGCTCATGGCCTGTTGCATCCCCACCGGCTGGGGCACCGTCGCCAACATAGCGAAGGTGAAGCCGGGGGATTCGGTGGCCGTGTGGGGTATGGGCGGTGTGGGTCTGAACATCTTGCGGGCGGCGAAGCTACGGCAGGCCAACCCGCTCATCGCGGTCGACATCCAGCCGGAGCGGGAGGCCATCGCCCGGGAATTCGGAGCAACCCACTTCATCTGCAACGACGGCATCGATCCGGTGCCGATCATCCAAGACCTCACCGGCGGCGGGGCCGATGTGATCTTCGAGGCCATCGGTAGCCCGGGGGCCATCGTGCAGGCGTGGTGGGCCCTCGCCGCACTGGGCAAGCTGGTGGTCGCCGGAGTCATGCGCCACGACGAGGCCGCCGTCCTGCCACTGCAGCTCCTGCCTTTCCACCAGAAGTCGATCCACGGCGGACTCTACGGGTCCATCTCCACCCATAACGACATCCCCAAGCTGGTGGATCTGGCCATGACCGGCGAGATGAAGCTCGACAAGCTGGTGGCCGGCAAGTTCAAGCTGGAGGACATCAACGACATCGCCGAGAAGATGGCCAAACGCCAGCTCACCGGGCGTTGGGTGTGCGAGTGGGACTGAGTCCCACGTCGGCGCGCGGGTAGGGGTCTAACAGGCCGCTGAAAAGCGAAGCCTCGGCCCCCAGAACGCACTGGGCGGCGCTAGGCCGAACTCCAGGCCCTGTCGGCGCCGGTCGGACCGGCCGGCGCCGACAGGGGCGGGCGGGCCGGCGGTCTGACGAATTGGATGAGGACCGCCGAGACCAGACACAGCGCGCCCAGGTACCCGAACACCACCTGGTACCCACCGCTGGTGTCCGCCAGTGCGCCTCCGAGCAGGGGTCCCAGTGCGCCGGAGACGAATCCGTACGCCGTGAAGATCAGTCCGTAGACCGCCCCGAAGTGCGCCATCCCGAAGCAATCGGCCGCCAGGGGCGCCGATACCGCGAACAACGTGCCGAAGCCGAACCCCACGACCGCCGCGAGCACCGCGATCGTTCCCAGCGCGTTCACGTGAGGGAGCAGGAAGTACGCGAGTGCGGCGGCCAGGAACGTGGCCCCCATGGTCCGCGCGCGGTGGAGGCGATCGGAGAAGTATCCGGTAAGTATGCGGCTCAGGCCGTTCGTCACGTTGAAGGCGGTGAGGATGACCACCGCCGATTCGAACGCGAAACCGCGGGACACGCCGAAGCCCACGGAGAGAGACACCATGGCGACGCCCGCGGCCCCCTGGAATGCCCACACCGTCCAGATGAGCCAGAAATTCCGGGTGCGGAGGCTCTGACCGAGCGTGAGGGAGGGCGCGGGCAGGGGCAGGGGCAGGGGGAGCGTCGGCGCGCTTCCGAGCCCGGCCTCACCGTGGTCGAGGTCGCGGGCGGGGGAGACCGGTGCCGTGCCGCCGCCGGCTGCCGTAGTCGGCACGGACACCAGTCGCGCCACGGCAAGCCCGAACACCACCGCGAGCGAGCCGGCAACCAGGTTCATCGTGCGGTAGTCCACGGCACCGAGCGCCGCCGCGAACACCGGCGACATGACCGCGCCGGCGGAGCCGAACACCAGATTCACGATCCCCGACATCAGGCCGCGACGCGCCGGATACCAGCGCTGCACCACGGTCAAGGCCGGGATCATGACGAAACAGGACGAGGCGCCGCTCACGAAGGCCCAAGCGTAGAGCAACTGGATGGTCGAGGCGAAGGGTAGCGCCACGACGCTCAGACCGGCGGTCACGGCGCCTATGGCGAGCATCATCGTCGGCCCATACCGCTCTTGCCAGCGGCCGACGAGGAACATGAAGATCCCGAGTGCGGCGAGCATGAAGAAGAGGATCGCGCCCACCGCGCCGCGTCCCACGCCGAAGGTCTCCTGCCAGTGGGGCCCCAGCACCCCGGGCAATCCGAACGCGAAGGCGCCCGGCCAGAAGAGCGCGAGCGCGCTGCCGGCGACTGCCAGCGCTCCTTGACGGGACGATATCCGCGAGGGCGCGGGCGTGGTCACGACCGTCCCGCGCGGCGACTCGCTCGAGGCACCTGCACCGCTACCTGAGCATCGAGCCCAGGCGGTCACACACCCAGGAGACGTAGTCGTCGCACCGCTGGGAGACGGGGTCGGCGCGGAAGAGCGCATATCCTTCCGGCGTGCTGATGTCGAAGCCGGTGAGACCCCGGCAGGTGACCGATCCGAACTCCACTTCGAAGTCCCGGATAAGCGCTTGGAGGGCTGCCTTCTCCCCCGCGTCGATGCCGGCATGATCCGCTGGAGAGAAGTAGTCGCGCAGACCGAGCGCCGTCACGGCGCCCTCGAGGGCTCCGCATGTGGCGCCCATGCCCACCGATCCGCCCCCCATGTAGCGCGCCACAGTCACCGCGTCGGGATCGTCCTGAAAGGCGTGGACCGAGAATTGCACCACCGCTTCCGCACAATTGACGTGGGCCGGACCCAGGTCGCGGAAGGCGGCCATGGCGAGTTCCTTTGCTTCGGTCCACCGGTCCACCATTGCTCCTCCTTCGTTCGCTACTGCCCGTCTCGACCGTTTCGTCGTTCGCTGTCCAGCTCGACCTGTTGCCCGAACATCCTACCCTGTCTCTCGCGCCGGAGTCTGCCGGCTGGTGCGGAGGAGCCACCACGGGTTGGTCAATAGGCGGCTCCGGCGGTGCGACGGCGGGCCCTCCTCGTGTGGGCGATCAGCAGGATCAGCGCGAGCGCCGGAGCCACCGCCGACAGCGCGAACACGCTGCCCAGCCCCACGACCGCAGCCAGGAAGCCGCCGCCCACCGAGCCCACGGTGGTGCCCAGATCGTACGCGAGGAAGAAGAGGGCGGTCGCGGCTCCGATGCGCACCGCCGGTGTCCGTGCCACGAGCATGGCCTGGAGGGAGGGCTGGGCGGAACCGTAGCCGATGCCGTACACGACGGCGGAAGTCAGCAAGACCCACGAACTGTGGGCGGACGCCATCACCAGCAGCCCCGCAACCACGAAGACGAAGCCCACCGCGGCCGTCTCCGCGTAGCCGAAACGGTCGGAGGCGCGCCCGGCCAGGGCCCGCGAGAGGGTCAGCACCACGGCGTAGAGCGTGAACCAGGCCCCCACGCTCTCGACGCCGCGTTCACGACCGAAGATGGCGAGCAGGGCCAGGATGAGGCCGAAGCTGGAGATGAGCAGGAACATCAGCGCCGACGGGAACACTGCCTCGCGCACGAACATGGAGGCCACTCGGGCCCGCACGCCCACGGTGCGGACCCGCGCGGGCCGGGGCACCCTCAGGATCAGGGCGAGCGCCAGCGAGAGGGCGGTGACCCCGGCGGCGAGCGCGAACAACGTGGAGAACTGCCCGCGTCCGGCGAGCCATATGCCGACGGCGGGTGCGACGGCGAGGGGGAGGCCCATTGCGACCGCGTAGATCCCCATCCCCTCACCGAGTCGTGAGCGTGGCACCAGGTCGGCGGCGAGGGCGCCCCCCGCGGTGGTCGCGAAGCCGAAGCCGAGACCGTGCACCATGCGCAAGACGATGAGCACTCCGAGCGTCGCCGCCCACTGATGAGTGATGATCAGCGCGAGGCAGAAGACCGTGCCAAGGAGGAGGACGGCCCGGCGACCGTAGACATCCAGGGCCCAGCCCGTGAGGGGCCGCACGATCATTGCCGTGAGGGTGAAGAGTCCGGTCACCAGGCCGGCGGAGGCCTCGGTGCCCCCGAGGTGCACGACGTAGAGGGGCATGGGGGCCAGCAGCATGTGGAACCCCATGTAGAAGGTGAAACTGATACCAAGGAGCAGGATGAAGTCTCGGCTCCAGAGCGGCGGGCGTCCGGTGAGTTGCAATCCGGCGGGCCTACGTGGGTCCGTAGTGAAGGCGCAGTTCCTTCTTGAGGATCTTGCCGGCCGGGCTCTTCGGGAGTTCCTGCCAGAACTCCACCGACTTCGGCTTCTTGTAGCCCGCGAGATGTTGACCGCAGAAGTCGACCAGCTCGGCTTCGGTGGTCTGCTTCCCCCGCTTGAGCACCACCAGGGCCTTCACCGCCTCCACCCACTTCGGGTCGGGCACCCCGATGACCGCCGCCTCGAGTATGGCCGGGTGCCGGTACAGGACTTCCTCGATCTCGCGGGGGTAGACGTTCACACCCCCGGTGATGATCATGTCCTTCTTCCGGTCGACGATGTACACGAACCCCTCGTCGTCTATGAAGCCCATGTCGCCTGTATGGAGGAAGCCCGCGCGCACGGCTTCGGCGCTGTCGTCGGGCTTGCCCCAGTAGCCCGTCATGAGGTAGGGGCTGCGGGCGCAGATCTCCCCCACGTCACCGGGTGGAAGCGCCCTATCTTCGTCGTCGTGGATCTCGACGGTCACTTCCGGGAGCGGCCGCCCGGCCGAAGCGAGTCGGGAGACGTCCCCGGTGATCATGCGGTCTACGTGTTCGGCCTTGTGGAGCATACTGACGCTCGGTCCGCCCTCCGTCTGCCCATACGCCTGCATGAAGATGGGCCCGAACGCCTCGATGCCGCGGCGCAGAAGTTCCACGGGCATCGGCGAGGAGGCGTAGAAGATGGTCTTGAGGGAGGAGAGATCGAACCGATCGAGATCGGGGAGGTCGAGGACGACGGCCACCTGCGAGGGCACCAGTTGCAGAAAGGTGGCCCGCTCACTCTCCACGGCCCGGAGGGCTTGAAGAGGGTCCCAGGAATCCAAGATGGCGTTGGCGGCGCCCTGCACCGAGTGCGCCAGCCTCATGGCGTGGGCGGCGATGTGGAAGAACGGTGTGGCGATGAGGTTCACGTCCGTGGATGCGATGCCGATCTCGCGGGCGGCCGCCCGAGCGTGAGCCAGCTGCCCCCGATGAGTGTGCATCGCCGCGCGCGGAGCGCCCGTGGTGCCGCTGGTGTAGACGAGGCAGACCAGATCGTCCTCGGTGACCGACCAGCGCGTTGGGTAGGCCTCGCCGGAGGCGAGAAGCGTCTCGTAGTCGTCGTAGCCCGGGGGGAGGGTCGCCGAGGATTCGGCGGGCCCGGCCGGTACCGAGGGTCCGGCCGGTGCCGAGGGTCCGGCCGATACGGAGGGTTCGGTGATGCGCACCAGGTGGATCGGGCCGAGTTCCTCGCGGATGGCCTCGACCGTGGGGATATGCCGCGGCTGCACGAAGAGCACGGCGGGGCGTGCATCGCGGATGAGAGTGAGAAGCTCGTGAGGCAGGAGCCGCCAGCTCAGCGCCACCGCCACGAAACCGGTCTTCTCGGCCGCCCCGAAGACCTCGAGTATCTCCGGCCGGTTGTGGGAGAGCACGGCCAGGCGGTCGCCCTTGACCGCGCCGTACGTCGTCTTCAACGCATCGGCCAGCCGATCCACCCGCTGGTCGAACTCGCCATAGGTGGTGGTGACTCCCTCGAAGGAGACTGCCGCACTATCGGGTTGAGTCTGCGCGTAGTGCGCTATGAGGTCGCCGACTATCATGCGCGCATTCTTTCACCTCGGGGCGGTCTAGAGGAAGAGATCGCGCCGTGCGGGCGGTGGTAGCATCGCCACCAGGATGGACTTCCGCCGCGACAAAGAGGTATTGAGTCTGGCCGTGCCGGCGTTGGGCGCCCTCGCGGCCGACCCCCTGCTCTCTCTCGTGGACACGGCTCTGGTGGGTCATCTGGGCAGCGCGCAGCTGGCCGCGCTCGGCTTGTCTGTGGTCGCTTTCAACCTCGCGTTCGTGGTCTTCAACTTCTTGGCCTACGGTACGACGGGCCCGGTTGCCCGCATGCTGGCTCAGGATCGTCCGGCCGACGCGGTGCGCCACGTGGTGCAGGCGGTGTGGGTGGCGATCGTCTTGGGTGTCGCGATGACGGCCGTTGCTCTGCTGTTCGGTCGGCCGCTGGGTGCTCTTCTCGGGGCGAAGGAGGAGGTGATGGATCACTTCCTGGCCTATTTCCGCATCCGGATGCTCGCCCTCACGCCAATGCTGCTGGTGCTGGTGGGGCACGGTCTCTTCCGGGGACTGCTCGACACGCGTACGCCGCTGCTCATCACGGTGGCGGTGAACCTGATCAATGGTGTACTGAGCTACGTCCTCATCTATCCCGTCGGCCTGGGTGTGCGCGGGGCTGCGATCGGCACGGTGGCGGCTCAGAGCGTGGCCTGCGGACTGTTCGTGTGGTTGGCGTACCGGCGCCTGCTGCCCCTGGCGGCCGGCGTCGGGTGGCGGCCCCAGCGGGAGCCCATGCGGCATCTGCTCGCCCTCAGTCGCGACCTGCTTATACGCACCTTCTCCATCCACGGGGTGTTCGTGCTCTCCGCCGCAGTGGCCGCGCGCATGGGCACCGCGGTGCTGGCGGGACACCAGGTGGCGGTGGAACTCTGGATGTTCCTCGTGCTCGTGCTCGACTCCATCGCGATCGCCGGGCAAGCCCTCACCGGGCGCTACCTGGGTATGGGCGACAGGGCCGGCGCCCGGGCGGTGGGTGCGCGCATGATCCGCTGGGGCGTGGGCTTCGGGGCCGTCCTGGCTGTCGGCTTCTGGCTTCTGAGTGGGCTTCTGCCCAGGATCTTTACGAGCGACCCGGCGGTGATCGCGGCGGCGTCGTCGGTCTTCCCGTTCGTGGTGGCCTTCCAGCCGGTGAACGGCTATGTGTTCGTGCTCGACGGCATCCTGATCGGCGCCTCCGATGCCCGCTACCTGGCACGCGCGATGCTTGCGAGTGCGGCGGCGGCTGCGCCGCTGATCGCGCTCTCTCTGCGCCTGGACTGGGGCATCCGCGGTATCTGGGCGGCCCTGGGTGTCTTCATGATCGTGCGGGCCGTCCTGGTGGGGGTGCGTTTCGCCCAGGGTCGGTGGATGGAGTAGATGCCGTGCCGACGAGGCTTCGTCCCGCGAGTCGCCGTGCCGGCGACGCGTCCCCGGCACGAGCGTCGCCCGACGACGTCCTTCCGAAACGGACTCTCAGTCCGCCCAGTTGGTGAACAGGTTGTTCAGCGACTCCGCGAGGGTCGGATGGATGAAGACGGTCTCCCTGAGCCGCGCCGTCGGGATCGCGCCCATCATGGCCATCTGGAAGATGGCGACGAGCTCGCCCCCCGCCACCCCCAGGACGGCGGCACCCAGGATCTGGTCGGATTCGGCGTCCACCACCGCCTTGATCACCCCTTGGGTCTCCTCCATCTCGAGAGCCCGGGCGACCCGCGCCATGGGCATCGTGGCCACCCGTATCCGGCGGCCCTGCGCCCGCGCCTCGGTCTCCGTGACGCCCACGCGCCCCAGTTCCGGGTCGGTGAACACGGCGTAGGGCACGAGCCGGTCGGTGATGTCCGCGCCGCCGTCCCCGAGCAGGTTTGTGCGGAGCACACGGAAATCGTCGTAGGAGATGTGGGTAAAGGCCGGACCGCCCTTGATGTCGCCGGCGGCGTAGACGCCGGGTACACCGGTCTCGAGGCGCTCGTTGACGACGATGAAGCCGTGGTCGTCGGTCGCGATGCCGGCGGCCGATAGGTCGAGGCTGTCGGAGTTCGGCGTGCGCCCCACGGCCACGAGCAGATGCGAGCCCTCCACCACACGTTCCGCGTCAGGCCCGTCCACCGTCAGCCGGACGCGACCATGTTCATCGAGGCCGACGGACCGCCCGGCGCTCTCGAGCAACACCTGCACGCCTGATTCGCGCAGCACGGAGACCATCTCCGCGGCGATGTCGGGGTCTTCTCGACCCAGCAGCTGGGCGCCCCGCTGCACGATCGTGACCGCACTGCCGAACCGGCTGAACATCTGGGCGAACTCCACGGCCACGTACCCGCCTCCGAGCACGATGAGGTGCTCCGGCACCGCGTCGAGCTCCATGACCGAGGTCGACGTGAGATAGGGCACGTCGGCCAGACCCGGGAGATCGGGGATCGAAGGGCGGGCCCCGGCGTTGATGACGATCCTCTCCGCGGTCAGCGCACGCGAGTCGCCGTCGAGCAGGCGCACGTCGAGCGATGCGGGCCCGGTGAACCGTGCCTCCCCCCTGAGGAGGTCGAGACCTTCGGCGCCCTCGATCCGCGCCTCGCTGCCGGACCGCCAGCTGGTCACGATGTCGCGTTTGCGCTGCCGTACCCGTGCCATGTCCACCGACACGGGGCCGGTCGTCACGCCGTACTGCTCCGCACCCCGGGCGACGTGGGCCACCCGGGCGCTCGCGACCATGGTCTTGGTGGGAGTACAGCCTTCGTTGATGCAGGTGCCGGCCACGTGCTCTCGTTCTACGATGGCGGTGGAGAGACCCGCGGCGGCGAACGCCATGGAGAGCGGCACTCCGGCCTGACCGGCCCCGATCACGATCGCGTCGTACTTCTTCTCAGCAGTCACGGATCGCCTCCATCGCAGGTCTTTGGCCGTGCCCGGCGGGCCCGGGGACTAGATCACAGATCGTGTCCCCGGGCCGGGGGAGTCGGCAAACCCGGGGCCAGTGTAGGTCTTTCGTTGTATACTCACTGTAGTGCGATTTGTAGTACGTTACGAAAGGCGGTCGGCGCCGGAAAGGAGCCTCCAGACATGGCTGCCAGTCCCGTCCAGGTGAGGCTGCCCGAGTGGGCGCGGTTGTTCGTGGAGCGGAGGGCGATGGATCTCGATACTACCAAGACGGCAGTGATCATCGAGGCCATCGCCTGCCTACAGGCGGGGGCCCTTGAGGAACTCATGAGGGAGGGCTACCAGGAGTTGGGCAATCTTCTCCGTGTCGAGGCTGAAGCCGCTCTGGCCGCCGACTACGAGACCCTGCCCGAGTGGTGATTGGGAGGCCGTTGAAGATCGAAGCTTTGGCCTCCAGAACGCACTGGCCGGCGCGATGCGGCGTCCTCAGTCGCGCCCGTAGCGCTGCTACGAGCGCTCCCTGCGTCCTTGTCTCGCTCGCAGCCATCGCGCCCTGGCGGCGCAGCGTCAATCTTCAACGGCCTTCTAGATGACGCACCCCCGTCGTGGCGAGATCTACTGGGTCGATTTCGAGCCTGCCCAGGGATCTGAGCCGAACAAGGTGCGGCCAGCGCTCGTCGTGCAGAACGATACGGGCAACCGGTTCTCCTCCACGACGATCGTAGTCGCGATCACGTCTCGGCAGCCCACGAAGGAGTATCCGTTCCTCGTATGCCTGCCCGACGATCTCCTTCCGCAGCCCTCCGTGGCGGTGTGCACTCTGGTGAGGACGGTCTCTCTCGGTCGGCTGTCGGGTGGACCTGTCGCTGTGTGCGACGCCGCCGTCATGGACCGAGTGGATCAGGCTCTACGTCACACGTTCGCGCTGACGTGAGGCGGTCGCGGCGCCAGTTGCCCACGGGCGCCCGCGCGCAGACGCTCCACGGCCAGCAGTCGCGCCTCCGTTCCGTTCAGCCGCCGACACCCAGCAGTTCTCGGTCGCGCAGGCGTATGTAGCCTCGGTGGGTCATGCGCAGGTGGGGGATGGCGGGTGTGGTGAGCGTGTCCACCGCGAGCAGCGGATCCTCCCAGGCGATGCCGGCTGCCCGGAGCGCGGTCACCAGCCCGCGAAGCTCGGCCCGAACGGTCTCGGCCGGCTCCGCCGACGCGATGGCGCAGATCGGAGTCACGTTCTCGGCCACCACACGGTCGCCCAGTGCGAAGACGCCGCCTCCGCCGTTCTCAGCCAGTCTCCGGAGGGCCGTGCGCACGGCGAGGGAGTCGCCGCCCACCACGATGAGGTCCGGGGAGTCCCAGGTGACTGACGTCGCGTACGCACCTTCGCGCAATCCGAGTCCCTGAAGGAAGCCCCAGAAAGCGGCGTCTCCGCGCGTGCGCTCGAGGGCGAGCACCGGCACCAGCCCGGCACGAGCCGCCTCTTCGGGCGGGAGCAGAGTCTCGCGTGTCACCAGGTTGCTCACGTACTCGATCACCCGTACGGGAGCATCTACTGGCGGCTTCGGCGGAGGACCGGCAAGGGCCAGCGCGTCGTCGGGATCGAACGCCAGGGTGTGGAGCAACTCGACCGGTACCGCGCTCGTGCGGGGCGTCGCGCGCACCTCCCCCCTGTCGAACACCACCTCGCCCCCCACCATGACGAACACCGGGCGGTAGTCGTCGGCGGAGGGGATGGCCACCAGGTCGGCCCACCGACCGGGTGCCAGGTGCCCGAGTTCGTGTTCCAGGCGGAAGTGCTCGGCCACGTTCGTGCTCACCATCCGGTACACCGTGGGAGCGGGGATGCCGAGGGCAAGGGCTTCGCGCACCACCTGATCGAGGTAGCCCCAGTTCTCGAGGCCCTCGGGGTCCACCGAGTCCGTCACCAGGGCGAAACGGCGGAAGTCCAGGGGCATGTCGAAGAGCGGCCGCAGGTTCTCCAAGTCGCTGCGGATACTCCCGTGCCGGAGCATGACGAGCAGCCCGCGGTTGTACACCTCGAGCGCCTCCTCCACCGATATCGGCTCGTGGCAGGAGGAGATGCCCAGGGCCGTGTAGGCGTCGAGTCGCGCACCCTTCGCACCGGCGGTGTGTCCCTCGGCCGCCTTCCCGGCGGAGATGGTGCGGGCGATATGCTCGCGTACCCGGATGCCTTGCGGCCCAGGCAGGAGGGCGTTGCTCCAGTACGCCTCCCCAAGGCCCACGCACAGCGGGTCGGCGAGGAGTTCGTCGAGCTCGGCCAGGGTGAGCGGCGCTGGCTCCTCCTCCTCGGTGAGGCCGCACAGCGCAGGGGCGGTGAAGAGGAGGCGCAGTGGTTGGTCCCGGATCGCCGCGACGAAGGCCCGGACACCCGTCATTCCGGCGGTGGCCCCGTACTCCATGGCTTCCACCACCGGCGAGGTGACTCCGGTGGGCAACAGCGCCCGCACGAACTCGGGTACGAACAGACGCGTCAGATGCGTGTGGCCGTCGATGAGCCCGGGCACGAGCGTGAGGCCGGATGCGTCGAGCGTCTCAGGCGATCCCGCCGCCGGTACGTCGGCCGGGGTCACCCGGGCGATGCGCCCGCCCTTCACCCACACCGAGCGCTCGGGGAGGAACTCGGCCCTCACCGCGTCGAACACGGTGCCCCCCTCGATCACCAGATCAGGTGGTTCGTGACCAAGGGTGACGCGTACGAGGGCGCCGTCGAGCGGAGTGTCGTGGATGATTCGGATGTGGTTCCCCTTTCGAGCGGACGCTGCCCGTATGGGCGAGTGGCCAGCAGTCGTGACCCGCTACGTTTATCAGGCGGGCGGGCGGAAGGCAAGCACGTGGCCTCGGACCTGTTCCCGTAGGGCGCCTCCGGGGTAGAGTGGTTCCGTAGTCCGCCGTAGGGTGGTGGGCCCGGACACGGAGGAATCCCCACATGCTGTATCGTACGCTCGGTCGCTCGGGCCCGGAAGTCTCGATCCTCGGCTTCGGCTGTATGCGGCTGCCGGTGCTCGACGGGCGCCACGACCGCATCGACGTGCCCGCTGCCACGGCCATGCTGCACGAGGCCATAGAGAGCGGCGTCACCTACGTGGACACCGCTTACCCCTACCACGGCGCGTCGCACACCGACCCGGGCATGAGCGAGGTGTTCGTGGGCGAGGCCCTGCAGGACGGCTACCGCGATCGGGTGCTCCTCGCCACGAAGCTGCCCAGCTGGCTGGTGGAGACCCGCAGCGATATGGACCGTTTCCTGAACAGTCAGCTCGAACGCCTCCAGACCGACCACATCGACTGCTACCTGCTCCACGGCCTGAACGCCGGCACGTGGAAGAGCCTCCAGCACCTGAAGGTTCTCGAGTTCCTCGACACCGCCCTCGCTGATGGTCGCATTCGGTATGCGGGCTTCTCTTTCCACGACGAGTCTCCGGTCTTCGCCCCCATCGTCGATGCCTATCCCTGGACCTTCTGCCAGATCCAGTACAACTTCATGGATAGGGGCTATCAGGCGGGCGAGGCCGGGCTGCGCTACGCGGCCGAGCGTGGCCTCGGCGTCATCGTGATGGAGCCGCTGCGCGGCGGTCGCCTGGCCCAGCGGATCCCTCCGGTGGTTCAGGCCGTGTGGGATCGCGCCGCCGCCCGCCGCTCGCCCGCCGCCTGGGCTCTCCGCTTCGTCTGGGACGATCCCGATGTCAGTCTGCTGCTGAGCGGCATGAGTGCCCCCGACCAGGTGCGTGAGAATCTGGCGACTGCGGAGGAGGGGGCCCCCGCTTCCCTCGGCGAGTCCGAGCGCGCCCTGATCGAAGAAGCCGCACAAGCCTACCGCTCCCGCATCGTGGCCGATTGCACCGAGTGCCGCTACTGCCTGCCGTGTCCCTCGGGGGTCGATATTCCGCGGGTGCTCGCCCACCTCAACGACGCTTCCTTTTACGACGACGTGAACGGTATCCGGGAGGTCTACCAGATGCGTGCCTTCGGAAAGGCTTCGGACTGCAGCGAGTGCGGCGAGTGCGAGGAGCTCTGCCCTCAGGCCCTGCCCATCCAGGATCTGATGAAGGAGGGTGTGCGGCTGTTCGAAGAGTAGCCCGTTCTCGCCATCTCGCCATCTAGCCATCTCGGCCTCGGGTGAGGCTGATCGAAGAAAGGTCGGTGCACCATGTCCCGCTACGTGCTGCTGTATCTGCTGACTGTTCCCGTCTTTCTGGTGGTCGACCTGGTATGGATCGGAGTGGTGGCCCGGAACCTCTACCAGGGGCAGCTCGGTCCTCTCCTCTTGGACTCGCCGCGCTGGGCCGTGGCGGTTGCCTTCTACCTCCTCTACATCGTGGGCATCGTGGTGCTGGCGGCGCTGCCGGGCTACGTCAACGGCAGCCTCGCGGAGGCCGCCTGGCGAGGGGCGCTGCTCGGCTTGGTGGCTTACGCAACCTACGACCTCACCAACCTGGCGACTCTCAAAGGCTGGTCGACGCTGGTGACAGTGGCGGACCTTGCCTGGGGCGCGGTGTTGACCGCGATCGTCTCGAGCGCCGCTTACCTGATTGCCGGCTGGCTGGACGTGTAAAGGGTGCTCATGGCAAAGGGTGCTCATGGCCGGTGCGCCCACTCCCGGTGGGCCTTGTGGAATCTGCCGGCACAACGGGGCCGGGGCCTTTCGGCCCCGGCCCCGTTGTCGGTCGGCATCGGTGATGCGTCGTTGTGGGTTAGGTGCTAGAAGCCCATCGGCTCCGACACTGTGATACCAGCGTTGGCGGCCGCTTCGTCCGCCAGGTAGGGCGCGTCGATCCAGCCTTCGGCGTTGTCGATGGGGTCGGTGAACCAGAAGTCGGCGTAGGCCGCTCCGTGGCAATTCGCGCAGGCCTTCGTGATCTCCGTGTTCCGCTGGATGCTGTGCGGAGTGGCGTAGCGCCAGGTGGGACTCGCAGCCACGTCGGGGATCAATCCTGCTATGAGGTTGGCGCCTGTGTAGGTGAAGACGTCGGCGTCCACGGGTACGTGGCGCAGGGTCGCGTACTTCTTGTGGGCCGTGTCGCTTTCACCCGTCCACTTGGGGTTGAGTCCAACGCGGAAGGTCATGAGGGCGTCGGGGAACACGGTGGCCGGATTCGTAGCCGCCGCCTTACGGGTGGCCAGTGTCGGATCGGCTCCGTTGTTCTTGAAGAACGGCACACCGGCGGGAGTCACATCCGTGTGACAGCCGAAGCAGCTCTTGTACGGCTGCGCGTGGCACACGTAGCAGTCCATCGTGTCGAGGTGCTCGTCCGTGTGCAGACTCACGGCTGCAAAGTCGGCGGCGTCGGATTCGCCGGCTCCGTGGCAGTCGGCGCATTCCGGTGACGTGGTGACCGCGTAGCGATCGTCGTCGGTGGGCGCGCCCACGCCGTGCATCTCGTCCTTTTCGTGGCAGTCGGCGCAGCCCATGCCGGCCGTCTTGTGCACGTCGGGCTTGAGGGTATAGGAGGCGGCCTTGAAGGGGCTGCCGTCGTCGTATGCGGCCTTGTTGCGCTCCATGAGGGCGTTGTTCGAGCCGTAGTACTCGTCTTTGACCCGCGAGCCGTGGCAGGCGGTGCAGTTGTTGTCGGTGGACGGTGTCTCTTGGAAGGCGTGACCTTTGAGGAGACCGCCGCCGGCCGTATCGGGCACACTCACGTGGCAGAAACCGCAGGCGGACTGGCCGTCGGTGGTGGCCACGTGGCACTTCGTGCACTGGGCGTCGAACCGCGCTTGGGCGGTAACGCCTTCCACCGTGCCGAACCCGCGCGCCTCGAGAGACGCGTCGTAGCCGGCGAGTGTGGTGTGTAGGCTACCGGCCGTCTGGTCCACGATGCCCTGGTGGCAGGGGACGCAGGTGGCGGAGCCGGGGATGGCCGCGAAATCGCCGGTGTGGGCGGCTTCACGGGTGTTCTTGGTAGCGTCGCCACCGTGGCAGCTCACACAGTTCTTGCCCTTGTGGACGCTGTCGTTGGTAAGCGCGCTCGGGTACTGCTCGACGGTTCCGTCGAAGATCCAGAACTTCTTGGGCGCCGGCACGGGCGCCACAGTACCACCTCAGCCTTCGCCTTCTGACGGGGGAGCTGCTCCCGCCGCCGGGACGTTCAGCACTTCCCGGTCGTAGAAGACACCGGTGAGGCTGGAGTGACAATCCACGCAGCCGGCGGGCGAAGCGTAATCGCCGAGCGAACCGAGGTCGTCGGTTCCGCCGTCGTCAACGGGGAAGTCCCAGCCGCGCATGAGGTCGAAGTTCTTGAGTTGCCCGGAGGCGGGCGCGCTCGTGCTCCATCCGTTCATGCCGTACAAAAGGTTGCGCACGTCGTAGCCGAGGATGCCCAGGGCCATGGTCGCCAGGCCGCCGGTGTGGCCTGTGTAGCAGTAGGCGATCACGGGCCGATCGGTCTCGACGAACTTGGTCTGCGCGGCCACGTTGGCCACCTGTTGGTACGGGATATTGATCGCGCCGGGCACGTGGCCTTTGGCGTAATCGGCCGCGCCGCGCACGCTGATCACCTGCGGGTCGTCGGCCGCGTTGCCGTCCTCGAGTTCGGCCGCCAACGTGGACGGATACACATGGATCGCGAACTGGGTCGGGAACGAGTTCAGGTAATCTTTGGCCCGCATGACGATCTTCGTGATCAACTCAGCGGTCTCGAAGTCGGCGAAGAGTGGGTAGGACTGCCCGTCCACTCCGGGGTTCGCGGTTGCTTCCACCGGTTTCTGCACGGTGATGCCCGCCGCGAGGGCGTCGTCGAATCGAGTGCCGGCCGGAACGAGGTCACGGTCGAAGCTCCAGGCCACCATGCCTTGGAAGATCGTGGTGCACTTGGGATACGGCAGGGCGGTCTTGGCGTCGATCGCGGCTTTCTGAGCGGCCGGATCGAGGATGCGGTAGCTGTTGATGAGCAGTACCGCGAGATCGCCGTCGTCGCCCCAGTAGGAGGCGATCACGATCTCTTTGTTCATGGGGATGCGGGGATCGCCGTCGAGGAGCGCCTGCGGCAGCTTCTGCAGAGGGATGTTCACGGCTCCGGGGATGTGGCCTTTGGCGTAGTCGGTCGCTTCACGGGTGTCGATGACCACCGGGTCATTGGCCGCGTTCGCGTCCATGAGGACCTTGGCTACCACGTCCGCATTGGTGGTGTTGTAGCCGAGGGCCAGAACGGCGGCGAGCCGGTCGGCTATGGCCTGGAAGTCGGCGCTGGGGGTCGTGCTGGTGCCCACCACCATGCCGGCCTTGGGCATCTTGTCCAGCAGCCGCGACAGCATCTTGGAGACATGTCCGCGGGTGGCGCTGCTGTACGAGTCGAAGGAAGTAGCCGTCTTGCCGTCGAGGATACCGTTGAACTTGGCTTTGGCCACCTCGGCCGCGGCGTAGGAGGGTACGTCGGTGAAGCCGGTCAGGTACCCGGCCGGCGGGTCCGCGAGGGCACTGCCGCCCGCCCGGACGATGATGAGGGCCAGCTGCACCCGGGTGATGTTGTTGCCGGGGCTGAACTTGCCGCCGTCACCCTTGACATAGCCGGCTCCGGCCGCTTCTTCGATGTAGTCGAAGGGATAGGGGATGCCCAGGGCCGGCATGACATCCGTGAACGTGGGGTTGCCCTGGTTGTCGACGGCGTCGGTGTGCTTGTCCGTCGCGAGTACGATCATCTTAGCGAACTGCTGACGGGTCACCGGCGCATCCGGCCTGAAGGTGCCGTCGGGGAAGCCGTCGATGATGTCGAGTCCCGCCAGGTCCATGATCTCCTGGTAGAACGTGTGGCCTTCCTTCACGTCGCTGAACGTTGTCGCGCCCAGAACTGGTGGTGTAGCGACGAGAAGAAGGAGGGTCACGAGCACGGCCAGAAAGGCCGCACGGCTGCGTGTCCTCATGTGGGTGGTTCCTTTCTCCAAGATGGGCTAGTGGAGAGCTGTCGATCTAGTGGCGGTCCTCCTTTACTGAGAAACATTTCACATTTGTTGAGAATATACCCACGAGGGTCGAACGCCAAGTCACCGGCAGTCGGTCACATCCCGCCCTGTCTGTGAATACGGCGCTGCTGTTGCGAGTAACAGCATGTGATAGAGATGTCGTAGGGTGTGATCGAGAGCGGGTGCGGGAGCTGAAGGAGGTGACGTCGTCCATGAGGTTACAGGAGTTCCCCGAGGTATCAGAGAACGCGCGAAACTCGCATGGGATATAGCTCCGCCCCGAGTCCTGCCGTGCAAGCCGGCTGAAATGAAGGGCACCCCTCCAGCGCTGAAGCGCGTCCCCGAACTCACCATGCGCAAAGTGCTCGTGACGTGGTGGCCTCTGGCGGCTAGTTGGTTGCTGATGGGCCTCGAAGGCCCGGCGATCAGCGCGGTCCTGGCCCGCCTGATCGATCCGAAGATCAACTTGGCCGCCTTCGGCGGGGTCGTGTTTCCCATTGCCCTCGTGGTGGAAGCCCCCATAGTCATGCTCCTCGGAGCGTCCACCGCTCTCTGCAAGGACTACGGCGCGTATCGCCGCGTCCAGTCCTTCATGCGGTGGGCGGCGATCGCGCTCACCGCGTTACACGCGCTGATCGTCTTTACCCCGCTGTACGGGTTCGTTGTGGAGACTCTGATCCACGCACCGCCCGAGGTGGTGGGGCCCGCTCGGATCGGGCTTGCCATCATGACGCCGTGGACCTGGGCCATCGCGTATCGTCGGTTCAACCAGGGGATTCTCATACGGTTCGGCCACTCCAAGGCCGTGGGTGCGGGCACGGCTGTACGGCTCCTCGCCGGGGGCGCGATCCTCGCGGTGGGCTACTCGATCGGTTCGGTACCGGGCATCATCGTCGCGGCCGTGGCCATGGATGCCGGCGTGCTTGCCGAGGCGGCGTACGCGTGGAGGCGCGTGCGGCCGGTGGTGCGGGAGCGGTTGGCGCCCGAGCGGGCGGGCGATTCCGTGCTGTCGCTGCGGTCGTTCCTGGCCTTCTACGTGCCGCTCTCCCTGACCTCGGTGATCTCGCTGACTGCTATCCCCTTGGGGAGTGCCGCCATGAGTCGCATGCCGAACGCCTTGGAATCGCTCGCGGCCTGGCCTGTGGTGACCGGGCTGAGTTTCATGTTCCGCAGCTTTGGCTTCGCGTACAACGAGGTGGTGCTGGCGCTGGTCGACGTGCCGCGGTCGATGAGACGTCTGCGTCGCTTCGCTCTTCTCGTGGCGGCAGCCACGAGCGTGGGCCTCCTCCTCCTGATGATCCCCGCCCTCGGAGGACTCTGGTTCCGCGGGGTCACCGGTCTCCCGGAGAATCTCGCCGGGATCGCGCAGAGGAGTCTTTGGTTCGCGGTCCCGCTGCCTGCCCTGAGCGTTTACCAGAGTTGGCTTCAGGGGATGATCGTGCACGGCCGTCGCACCCGAGGCATCACCGAGGCCGTCGGACTCAGCCTCCTGGCCATGGTAGCCGTGCTGGCCACAGGAGTGGCTTGGGCCGGTACCACGGGCCTGTACGTGGGAATGGCCGCCTTCGCCATCGGGGATACCGTGCGCACGATATGGCTGGTGCGACGCAGCGGTCCCATCCGAGCTCGGCTGTGGGAGAGGGATGTGGCGCTCTAGGTTCGATTCGATCATACTGGGAGAACCGTCGGCGAGGTGATGCCGGCGTGGTGCGAGGAGGCGTGGAAGAAGGTGGTCGGGTGAAGGTGTGTCTCATCAATCCGCCGTTCCTGTTTCCGCGCCCGCGCGACGCCGTGTTCTCTCACTGCTTAGGGCTCCGGAGTCTCTCGGCCCACCTACGCGCACGGGGCCACGAAGTAGTCTTTGTCGACGCGCTGTTCGCCGGGTTCCAGCGGGTTCGCCGAGAGGACGGCGGCTTCGTGGTGGGTCTGTCGCCTGAGGAGACAGCGGCGCGGGTGCCGGAAGACGTCGAACTGGTGGGCGTGTCGGCTCCGTTCAGCCAGTCCGCGCGTGCCGTGCACGAACTCCTGGAGGTGCTCGCGGACCGCCTTCCCGCCGCCCGCATGGTGCTCGGCGGAGTGTATCCGGCGGCTCAGCCGGAGTCCGCCCTGCGTTCGAGAGCCCACGCTATCGTGGTGGGTGAGGGCGAGACGGCCCTCGCGCGCCTCGCGGCGGGTGAGGATCCTCAGACGATACCGGGGGTCCACACTCAGGAGACACGGGTGGACGACCGATTCACGCCGGCCGAACGGGTGAGCGACCTCGATACCCTCCTCCCTCCCGACAGAGACATCCCGTCCTTCGACAGCTATCTGGCACTCTCGCCTCGGGGCGCACGGGGTCGTGTGGCTTCCATACTCACGTCGAGGGGCTGTCCCTACGACTGCGAGTACTGCTCCGTCCACCCCGTCCATGGGTGGGGTTTCCGGGGGCGTTCCGCCGGGCACGTGCTCAAGGAGGTGGGCGCGCTCGTAGAGCGCCACGGGGTGCGGGCATTGGAGATCGAGGATGACAACCTCACTTGGGACCGCGACCGTGCAGCTGAGATATTCGAGGGGTTCGTTCGTCTGCGCGAGGGCGGCGCAGAACTCACCTGGCGTCCCCCCAACGGTGTACGCGTGGACACGATCGACGGCGAGATGATAGACCTCATGGTGCGGAGCGGATGCACGGAGCTGGTGTTCGGAATAGAACACGGCGATCCCGCGATGCTCGCCCGCATGGGCAAGAACCTCGATCTGGAGAAAGCCGCGGCCGTGGTGGAGTCAAGTGTGAAGAGGGGCGTTCCCCGGGTGACCCTGTTCTATATGGTTGGGTATCCCGGAGAGGACGTTCGGAGCTTTGAGATCGGCCTCGAGTACCTGCGGCGTGTCCGGAGTTTCGGTGGGGCGGTGAACGTGTCGCCGAACCTCGTGCAGCCGTACCCGGGCACCCGGCTCCTGGATCGGTGTCGAGCGGAGGGGTGGCGGATCGATCCGGCTTTCGAGCACCCCCTCGAGCGGCCCGGTCTCATGAGCACTCGCCGGGTGGTCGGGATCACGGGCCCCACGCTCGATCTCAAGGAGATCCTCAGGCGCCGCGAATTGGTGATGCGCATGTTCGGGCCCCGATGGAAGTCGGCGGCCAAGAGATTCGTGCCCGCCCGCGTGCTACCGTATCTACGGCACTCGCCGTCGACGACATGGAGGGACTTGTGACCGAGATGCTGGACATCGCCGTGGTAGGAGCCGGGCCTGCGGGCATGACCGCAGGGCTGTATGCCGCACGCGCTCGTGCCCGCACGGTCGTCTTCGAGAGAGGGCTACCTGGTGGCCAGATCGTGAGCACCGAATGGGTGGAGAACTATCCCGCCTTCCCCGAGGGAGTGTCGGGCCCCGACCTTGGTGAGCTGATGTTGAAGCAGGCCGAGCGTTTCGGTGCGGAGTTTCGCACGTTCTCACCCGTAGAGCGGATAAGGACGGAGGGATTAGACTTCGTCCTCACCGTCGACGGTGAGGACGTGGGGGCCCGTGCGGTCGTCGTTGCCACCGGCGCGATACCCAAGAAGCTCGGCGTCCCGGGCGAGGCCGAGTTCACGGGCCGGGGTGTCTCGTGGTGCGCTACGTGTGACGGATCGTTCTTCAGGGATAAGACGGTCTGCGTGGTGGGCGGAGGCGACTCGGCCCTTCAGGAAGCTCTGTTTCTCACCAAGTTCGCCACGCGTGTGCACGTGATCCACCGCCGCGATCAGCTGCGTGCCACGGAGTGCATACAAGAGTACTGCGTGCTGGAGGACAAGATCCAGTTCGAGTACAGCCGTGTCATTGCTGAGATCGTGGGCGAGGAAGGCAAGGTGAAGGGAGTGCAGTTGGCCTCGACGAAGGGCGAGCCCGACCTGTTCCTTCCCTTGGATGGCGTGTTCATCTTCGTGGGCGTGGACCCGGTGAACGAACTCCTGCTGGATGTGGCCCAACTCGACGCCGGTGGGTACGCGCTGGTGGATCACAATGGTCTCACGTCGGTTCCCGGGCTCTACGCCGCCGGCGACGTGACCATATCCGATCTGAAGCAGGTGGTGACCGCCGCCGCCGGCGGGGCCTCCGCGGCTTTCGAAGCCCTCCGGTACATCGAAGCGAAGACGTGTGGTATGTGATTCGAACTCTGCCGACTGGGTTATACTGCCGGGGATGCGACGGGGTCGCACCGGCTAGCTAGAAGGGTTGTTGGGGGGGCGTGAGCGCGGAATCCATCAATGATTGGGTCGAGGAGTTCACGCCCACCTTTGCGTGCTGGGATCTCCTTGAGTGCGTGCACTCCCGCCGGCCCGACGCCGCCACCGCGGAGAGCCTCGGGGACCTGGTGGGGCGTTCGCTCCGAGAGATCGAACCGGCTCTTGCGCATCTGGTCTCCCGCGGGGTTTTGCGGCGTCGCCTCACGCCTTCGGGCGGCGCTCTCTACGCCTACGATCCTCCCCCGGAGATAGCGGAACGCGTGGACGAGATGTTGGTGAAGCTGCCACAGCACGCGGTACGGTTGCAGGTGGTGACTGCGATCCTCAGCGTGAACGCCGCCGCCAACCGGAGTGAGACGAGTGGCGCTTCAGCGGCCTCGGCGTTCAGCCGCGGCCGCTGACCCGTCGCCGCGGGCTCCAGCCGAACGCCCGGGTCGCGAAGTGCGCGCAGCCGCTTCGCCGGCGGTCCGAAGCCCCTCGTCTCCTAGTCCAGCATCCCCCGCGTCACTTGAAGGTGCACGTGGCTGCCCGAGTCGTGCGTGTACTCCGCGATGCGCGCACCGAGGTCGCCTTCAGGCTCACGCACCTTGCCCAGCTGCGTCTTGCCTTCTTCCACCGTCTGTCCGATGGTGACCGCGGGCTGGTCGACGAAGAGGAGTGAGAGGGTCACATCACTGATGCCGTCGGGAGCTATGTCGATCTGCACGTCGACGTACTTCCCGTAGAGCAGATACTCCGTGACGCCGGTCACGACACCCGAGACCGGGCTCACGATGGGCGTGCCGGCCGGTGCGCCGATGTCCACCGAGCCCGTGTCGTCCTGGGTACGGCCTTCATTCTTGAGCACGTAATACTCAATGCTCGAACTCCCGGAGAATACCCGGCTGATGGTACGCGACACCACTCCATCGTTCGTCTGCACCCCGGTGGGTATGAGGGCGGCGGCTCGCTCGTCGCCGAGCGGATGGTAGGCGATGATCGTTGCCGAGCGCGCCGCGATGGGTAGAACCAGATTGCGGTCGTTCAGGCGAGCGAACACCGGGAACGTCGGACCCTCGGGGTCTACAGGCCCGGTGGCGGCGGATGCCTCTGTTACGAGGAGTTCCGTTCCGGTGACCTGCGCGGTGGACCGATCCGCCAGCTTCGTGACGGTATACACCGATACGGCCAGGATGGACGCGAGGAATAGCGCGAGGAATCTCACCCTGCGCCGGCGTACGACCACTCGTCTGCGGTGCTTCTGACGCGCGATTTGGTGTCGAGACAGCTGCGCTGGCATCACGGGTACAGTAACATGGTGTAAGGCAGGAGGCCAACTGGAGCCGTTGCGGCTCGTCGCCGGGAGGGAGAGGCAGTGCAGATCACGGTCCCGCGTTGGGCACAGCTCGTCGTGATCCCGTTGGTCGTGATCCTAACCGTGTACTTCGCGCGCATGGTGAGTCACGCGCTGTTCGTGTTCCTGATGGCCACGCTTCTGGCGCTCTTGCTCAATCCCGTGGCCCAACTCCTCAGACGTGCGCGCATCCCACGGGCGGTCAGTATCCCGGCGGTGTACCTGGTGATGCTCTCCGTGGTGGGAGTCCTTCTTGCCGTCGGCCTGCCGCCGTTGGCGCGACAGGCGCAGGCAATCGTCGAAAGGTTGCCCGACTGGGCCGATACGTTCAACCGAGAACTCCCCAACTACCAAATATTCCTCGAGCGATACGGCATCTATGTGGACCTCGTCGGGCTCGCGAATCGGTCTACCGAGTGGCTCGGCGGGTTGGGGCTGTCCTCGGTGGGGAGGCTCTTCACCCTGGGAATCGGGGTGGCGGGCAGCCTGACTACTCTGCTCCTCGTTCTCATCGTGAGCTTCTACATGTTGATCGACGGCCGCCGGATCTTGAAGGCCCTCGTGGGTCTCTTCCCCGTCGAGAAGGCGGTGGCCGAGGTTTACCTTGACGGTCTGCAGGCATCGTTCACGCGCTTCATAAAGGGACAGGCTCTGCTCGCCATATCGGTGGGCCTTGCGGCCGGCATCGGCGTGTGGGTGCTCGGGTGGGACGTGGTGGGCATATGGCCCGAGGGCGGCCAATACGCCCTGCTCTTCGGTGTCTGGGCGGGGGTCACCGAGATCATCCCGTACCTGGGGCCGTGGCTCGGAGCACTCCTGCCGGTGACGTTGGCCCTTTTCCACTCCCCGGTCACGGCCCTCTGGGTGGCGATGATCTTCTGGCTGATCCAACTTCTCGAGAACCACATACTGGTACCGAACATCATGGGGAGTTCGGTCGGTGTGCATCCGCTCATGGTGATCTTCGCCCTTCTGGCGGGTGCCGAGGTGGGGGGCATACTCGGCATGTTGGCTGTACTACCATTGCTGGCCATGGTTCGCCACACTCTCGACTTCTTCGACCTCCGCTTCTCTCGTGCTCACTGGATCGGAGACGATGGCGTGACCCCGGTGGAGGTTTCGGCTGCGACGCCCCCGCCGCCCGGCGGGGAGGTCCCTGGGGGTCGCGACGATCTCCCCGAACCGCGGGAGGCGTCGGGCGTCACCACCGAGAGCGTTCGGAGCCTGCCGTGACGCCCGCCGTAGAGCCCGCCGTAGAGCCTGCCGTGACGCCCGCCTCTGAATACTGGTAGAATCAACGCGTTTTGCAGGATGAAAATCGGCATACCATGGGCGCTATCAGGGACTTCTTCGGCGACCTTCTGAGGAGGCTCTTCGAGCCGCTCACCCGCGCCTTTCAGCGTCTCAACATCACGCCCAACCAGATCACGATCACGGGCGCCGCGCTGAACGTGGTGGCGGCGGTATTGGTGGCCCGGGAACAGTTGCTCATCGCGGGTCTCGTTTTCGTGGTGGCTAGTTGCTTCGATATGCTCGACGGCGCTCTCGCACGGCTCGCTCAGAAGATCACCCCGTTCGGCTCGTTCCTCGACTCGACGCTCGACCGGGCCTCGGAGGGTGCTATTCTGGTGGCCGTGGCCTACCTGTTCGCACGGCAGGGGCATCCCGTGGATGTGGTCTTCGTGATGATCGCCCTCCTCGGATCTCTGCTCGTCAGTTACACGCGGGCACGTGCCGAGGCCCTCGGGCTCGAGTGTAAGGTGGGCCTGATGAGCCGTCCGGAGAGGGTGGTGCTGATTGCGATCGGCCTGTTCTTCAACGTGCTGCCGTACGTGATCTACATCTTGGCCGCGCTGACCACATTGACCGTGGTCCAGAGGGTCATACATACATACCGTGAGCTGCGTCCCCGTTAGATCGACATCGGCGGGGACGCAGGCGCAGACAGAGGGAGGGTTCCGTTGGGCGAGAAGGTGAGGGTCGCCATCATCGGCGTAGGCAATTGTGCCTCGTCGTTCATTCAAGGCGTGCACTACTATCGGGATGCGAAAGAGGATGAGTTCGTCCCCGGTCTCATGCATGTGAATCTCGGTGGGTACCATATCTCTGACATCGAGTTCACGGCCGCGTTCGACGTCGACAAGACCAAGGTGGGCAAAGACCTTTCGGCGGCCATCGACGGCGGCATGAACAACACGGTGAAGTTCGCCGAGGTGCCAAAGACCGGTGTGAAGGTCTCCCGCGGCATGACGCACGACGGCTTGGGCAAGTACCTGTCCCAAGTGATCGAGAAGGCCCCCGGCCCCACCGACGACGTCGTCAAGATCCTGAAGGATACCAAGACCGATGTGGTGGTGAGCTATCTGCCCGTGGGCAGCGAGATGGCCACCAAGTGGTATGTGGAGCAGATCCTGGAGGCAGGCTGCGCTTTCGTGAACTGCGTGCCCGTGTTCATCGCCCGCGAGGAGTACTGGCGCAAGCGTTTCGAGGAGCGGGGTCTGCCCGTCATCGGTGACGACATCAAGTCGCAGGTGGGCGCCACGATCGTGCACCGCGTACTGGCCCGGTTGATGCGTGAGCGGGGCGTGCGCCTGGAGCGCACCAGCCAGTTGAACGTGGGCGGCAACACCGACTTCCTGAACATGCTCGAGCGCGAGCGCCTGGAGAGCAAGAAGATCTCCAAGACCAACGCCGTCACCTCTCAGCTCGACTACGACATGGGTGCCAAGAACGTGCATATCGGGCCGTCCGACTACGTGGAGTGGCTCGACGATCGCAAGTGGGCGTATATCCGTTTGGAAGGGCGTACGTTCGGCGACGTGCCCCTGAACATCGAGCTCAAGCTCGAGGTGGTGGATTCGCCAAATTCGGCCGGTATCGTCATCGATGCGGTCCGGTGTGCCAAGCTGGCCCTCGATCGGGGGATCAGCGGCGCGCTCTACGGGCCGGCCTCGTACTTCATGAAGTCGCCGCCCGATCAGTACAGCGACGCGGAGGCCCGCGAGGCGACGGAAGCTTTCATAGCGGCGTCACCGCAGGCTCCGGCGGCGTCGGCACCGGCCGCCCCGCCGGCATCCGCCGCCGACTGAGGCCGGCTACGCCGCGGGGACTGCCCAGCGAGATCTGAGGGGTACACGCGTAACCCATGGAATCGGGACCGCGTATCGAAAGACGTGAGAGGAGTGACGAGAGCCTGCGCGTGGCTCTGGTCACTCCCTTCTCGTGGGCCCGCCCCAGCTCGGTGAACCAACACATCGCCGATCTTTCGCGGGAGTTGTTGGCCCTCGGTCACCGGCCGGTCGTGCTCGCTTCATCGGACGCGGCCGGCGATCTCCGCCGCATGCGCCGCCTCATGCGCCGACCGGAGGAGCCGGGGCTCGAGTTGCTCCAGGGGTGGCGCGGCGGAGCCGCGCCCGACCCCACCCTCCTCCCCCTCGCCGGGGCGGGCCCCCTCGCGCCGGAGGACGGCGTGCCGGTGCTGGCGCTCGGGAGGAGCTTCGCCTTTCGGCTCAACGGGTCGGTCACCAGCATCGGCCTGCCCGTCGACGTGCTCAGTCGTCTCGAGCGGCTGCTGCTCGCGGGCCGGTTCGACGTGGTGCACGTGCACGAGCCCTTCGCGCCGTCGCTCAGCTTCACGGCCATCCGGGAAGCGCGGAGTCCGGTGGTGGCGAGCTTCCACGCGACCCCCGCGGCGCTCGTGGCCTACGAGCTCGGTTCCACCGTCTTAGCGCGCTTCTACACGCTCCTCGACGCGCGGATCGTCATGTCGGCCACTGCAGCCGAAGCTCTCGGTGGGATGTTCGGTGGTGACTACCGAGTCATCTCTCCCGGCACGCGGATCTCCCCAGGGCCGCCCAGGGTGCCGCACGAGGATTCCGGCGCCGCCTCCCCCACCCGGCGCACGGGTGTGTACGTATATCGTGGAGATGACTCCCGTGGCCTGCGCGCCCTCATGCGGGCTCTCACGGCCGCCTTCCCGCCGCAGTTGGATCGGGTGATCGTGGCCGTGCACCGCGCCTCGGCCGATATCTGGCCTCCGCGCCCGGCACCCCGCGCCGTGCGCTCGCGGGTGGAGTGGCTCGACTTTGACGACGCCGAGGAACTCGAGCGGACCTACCAGGAGGCAACGGTCACCATCGCGCCCTTCCTGGGGGGCGAGTGGTTGCTGCAGACGGTGGTGGAGGCGCTTGCGGCGGGCTCCCCCGTGGTAGGGCCGGATCTGCCCGTGGTGAGGGGTGTCGGAACCGCCACGGATTGCTGGGCCTGCTTCGACCCAGGACTGGAGGAGGGCCTCGGGGACGCGGTGGCGCGGGCTCTGGAGGTTGCGGATCTGAGGACACTCCCCCCGCCGTTGCGTGCCGGCGCCTCGGCGGGCGGCACCGACCTCCGGATCGGGGTGTCGGTTGCCTCCGAGCCCGCGAGTCACGATTTTCAGGCGGTGGCCGCCGCGGTTGTGGACGTATACCGCGGGGCTCTCGGTCTCTCCGCCGGCAGCGGCGCGAGAGGCCGGGAAGTCGAGCGCCCCGAGAGGCGCGCGGCGCGCAGGCTCCGACGCGACTCGGGGCCGGAGTGGGGGCCGATCGTGGCCCCGGGGGGATGGATCCACGCCGACCTCCACATGCACACGAAGCACTCCAAGGACTGCACCAGCCCGGTGGAGTCAGTGGTGTCGACGGCGAGGGAGGTGGGCCTCGGGGCCATCGCCATCACAGATCACAACGCCATCGCCGGCGCTCTGGAGGCGCGGGAGTTGGCGGATGAAGATCTCATCGTCATCGTGGGGGAGGAAGTGAAGACGCTGCAGGGGGAAGTGATCGGGCTCTTTATCGAGGAGCTGATTCCCGGCGGGCTCAGTTTTGACGAGACCCTGTCGCACATCAAGGGGCAGGGAGGGCTGGTGTACGTTCCTCACCCCTTCGACCGGTTGCGGACCACGCCCTCGTACCGTCTGATGGTGGACAATCTCCACAGGATCGACGTGATCGAGACCTACAATGCCCGGAACATGCTGCCCCAGTTCAACCTCACGGCGGAGCGGTTCGCAGCCAAGTACAACGTGGCCGCGGGTGCGGGCAGCGACGCCCACGTGCTGCCGGGACTCGGCACCGCCATGTTGCGCATGCCCAGTTTCGCCGGTCCAGAGGGTTTCATGGCTGCTCTGCGCGAGGCCGACATCGTCACGCGGCGCAAGAGTCTCCTGTATCTACAGTCTCTGAAGCTCCTGCGTACGACCCTCGACCACGTTCTGCCGGGCGCGTAGAAGCTCACGCTGAGACGCCGTCTCGCGTCTCCCGGCCCAACCGTGGGGACCGGTGCTCCCTCGTGCGATGACCTTCGCAGCGAAGGAGTTCACCAGCCCGAGCACGAATATGTTCCCTGACCCCGGGGACTCGGTCCTCCCGGGCCCCGAGGGAAGGTCATGACGACGGAACCCCGAGAAAAGTCAGAGCGCTCTCCCGTCTCCCCAGAAGGGAACGAGATCTACATGAAGCTCGAGGAGCGCGCCATCAGCGAAAGCAACGAACTCAATCGGACCGTCTCCCAGTGCCGTCGCTGCGCTCGTGGGGATTTTCTCCCGACGGTGGGGTCGGGACATCCGCTGGCCGACATCGTCCTGGTGAAATACGCTCCTCGGTATCTCGAGGTGGCCGAGGGTGTCTCGTTCTTCGGCCGGTCCGGGGCGGCGATCCTGAAGAGCGTGCAGAGGCTCACTATCGATCCGCTCCTCTTGTATGGCACGAACGCCGTGAAGTGCGCGGGTGTCGACGCGGAAGACGGGGAGGCCAACTGCCCGCGGTATCTGCTCGAGGAGCTTCAGATCACCCAACCCAAGATGGTGGTCGTGATGGGCGAGAGGGCGCTGGAGGTACTGAACCACAACCGGCTGGCGACGATGGCCGAGCTGTCCTATTCGCCCGGCGAGATACAGGAGCTAACCCCCTTCTGCGCCGTCCTCACCACACCGGATGTGGACGAATCCCTCGACGATTCCGGGGCCAAACGGGCCTTCTGGAACGCCTTCCGCTCCCTCGGCGACTGGTACCGGGACCAGCCTCCCTACTAATGGCGGCGACCGCCGACCGGTCTCCCGAAGCGTCGGTCTCGCCCCCGCCGAGTGGCTCCAGCGGCCGCTGGAGCCTACCGCGGGTGGTGCCGCGGATCGTCGGGTGGGCGGTGGCGACTCCCGTCTTGTTCGCCATACTTCCCGGCATCCCCGGGCCGGGGCCGATCGAGGTGGACGCCTTCCTCGGGTTCGGGCTGGGTCTCCTGCCCGTGCTGCTGCTGGCCTGGACGATCGCTCGCGGGCACATGAGCGCCCGCGTGGCGGGTGCGCTCACGGGTGCGGGTCTGGCCGGCGCGGTGGGTCTCTCGGCGCTGGGTTGGCTGGTGCTAGCGGTGCCGTTCAAGGTGGTCTTCGCTGCCGGGATGGGCCGGCTGTTGGGGCGCCAGGTGGGAGAGCCTCTGTGGCTGGCTCTGGTGGCGGCCGTGGCTCTCATCGCCGACATCTGGAGTGTCTTTGCCGGCCCCACTCGGGCTGTCGTCGAGCGGGCTCCGGGCTTCCTCGACTACCTGCTCGTACACTTTCCGGTCCTCGGCCACGCCGGATCGGGGATGGGCCTCGGCATGAGTGACGTGATCTTCTTGGCCCTGTTCGCCGCGGGGTCGGCGCGGGCGGGGCTGCGTTCCGTGGCCGGGTTCGCGGCCATGGCCTGCTCGTTGCTGGTGACGGTGGCGGTGGCTCTGGTGTGGAAGTCGGCTCTTCCCGCCCTCCCGTTCCTCAGTATCGCCTTTCTTCTCGCCAACGCGGATCTCCTCGTGAACGCGGCCCGACGTTGGAGGGAGGGCTAGGTCCGCCCCGCCCTCTCCAGCAGAGCGACGGCCTCGATGTGGGGGGTGTGCGGGAACATGTCCACGGGTGTGACGCGGACGAGTCTGTACCCGAGTTCGGCGAAGAGTGCGGCATCCGGCGCCAGCGTGGTGGGGTTGCAGGAGACGTACACCACGCGCGCCGGCTCGGCGGCCGCCACCCGGTGTATGACCTTGTGCGCCAGACCGGCGCGGGGAGGATCCACCACCACCACGTCGGGGTGAGCGAGTTCGGTGGGAAGCGGACTGCGCGCTTCGAGTATGTCCTTCAAGACCACGCGGGCGTTGCCTTCCAGGAAGGTGACGGATTCGATGTCGTTCGCCTGCGCGTTCTCCCGCGCGTCGCGCACGGCCGCCGACACCACCTCGATGCCGAGGATCGCGCGAGCCCGCGGAGCGAGGAAGAGGGCGATGGAGCCGATGCCCGAGTAGAGGTCCCAGAGCGTCTCCGTGCCGCTGAGGGCCGCCTCGGCGGCCGCGGTCTCGTAGAGCACGGAGGCCATCCGCGAGTTGGTCTGGAAGAAGGCGTCGATAGAGATCTTGAGCCTCAGGTCGCCGAGGGTTTCGTAGATGTGGGGGCGGCCCCAGAGTGCCCGGTAGGGCACGCCGGTCGCCACCTCGGCCTCTCCGGAGTTCACCGCATGGAGCACGCCCACCACCGAAGGGTGGTGGCTGCGCACCATCGTCACGAGCCCGTCGGGATCGGGAAGGTCGCCCGGCGCCGTCACGAGGCTCACCAGCACTTCGCCCGTGCCGTGCGCTTCGCGCACGGAGAGGTGGCGGGCGTAGCCCTGGTGGGTGCGGGGGTCCCAGGGCTCGGCTCCCACCCGGCGCAGCCATTCTTCCACCGTCGCTCGGACCCCCTCGGTGACTTGGGGCAGGAGACGGCACTCGGTCTGGGGCAAGACGGCATCCCAGCGGCCGGGCGGATGGAAGCCCACCACCAGGTCGCCGTCCGCGCGTCCCACGGAGAACTCCACCTTGTTGCGGTAGCGCCAGGGATCGTCCATGGCCCGAATGGCGCCCACCTCGAAGCCGCTGAGCCCACCCAGACGTTCGAGCGAGTCCACCACCTGCTGCTGCTTGTAGCGCAGCTGCACCTGGTAGTCGAGGCTCTGCCAGCGGCAGCCCCCGCAGGTGCCGTAGTGCGAGCAGGCGGGGTCCACGCGGTCGGACGAAGGGGTGACGATCTCCTCCAGCCGCGCCTCGGCGTAACGCTTCTTCACCTTGGTGACGGTGGCGCGCACCTCGTCGCCGGGCACGGCTCCGCCGATGAAGATCACGAACTCGTCGGAGCGGGCTATGCCCTGACCTCCGAAGGCCAGGGCGGTCACGGGCAGCTGAAGGGTCTCTCCGCGGTGTGGTTTGGTCACGGTGTCCTCGTGGGGTAGACGGGTGGGCGGCGGTCGGGTGGGCCGCTGGTTCCGGCGGCGCCGGCGTTCTGGCCGGGGATGGGGTCTGGTAGTATACCGAGCGGCCTTCGGGCCCACCATCATCTCGCGATCGGAGCGCGCGTGTCCGGAGGCTCTTCCCCTGATCGGCGCAGGCAGCTCGTCGCGGAGATCCTGCTCGTTGGGGTGACGGCGGTGTGGGGCTGGACCTTCGTCATGGTCAAGGACGCGGTCTCCCTGCTGCCCCCCTTGCCCTTCCTCGCCATCAGGTTCGGCATCGCTGCCTTCGTCATGACCATCGGCCTGTCCCTTTTCCGACTCGGCGCCGGGAGACGCGGGCGGCGGGCCGTCAAAGGTGGCATCCGCGGTTCATTTCGGGCGGGCTCCGTTATGGGTCTCCTGCTCGGAGCCGGGTACATCTTCCAGACCTTCGGGCTGCAACGTACCACCGCATCGAACGCGGGCTTCATCACCGGCATGTTCGTAGTTCTGGTGCCCGTGATGCAGGGCCTGGTGTGGCGCGTGTGGCCCGACGTGAGGGCCGTCGTGGGCGTGGCTTTGGCCGCCGCCGGTCTATTCTTCCTCTCCGGCGGAGCCACCGAGCTGCACCTTGCCGGTGACGGTCTCGTGTTCCTCTGCGCCCTGAGCTTCGCCGCACACATACTGGCCACCTCGCGCTACGTGGCGCTCTACGACACCAGTGTCCTGACCGTGGTGCAGCTTGGCGTGGTGGCGGTGCTCACCGGCCTGCTCAGCGGCGCCGGTGCGGTGTTGGGTGTGCCTGTGTCGCTGTGGGCCGTGGGCGAGACCCGGGTGTTACTGGCTTTGGGCGTCACGGCCCTGTTCGCGTCGGCCGCCGCCTTCTACATCCAGACATACGCCCAGCGGTACGCACCGCCCACCCGCACCGCCGTGATACTCACGATGGAGCCCGTCTTTGCCGGGCTGTTCGGGTACGCCCTGGCGGGGGAGCGGCTGACGGTCTGGGGGTGGGTGGGGGCAGGCGCCATCCTGTGCGGGATGCTGGTGTCTGAGTTCCGGCCCACTCGGCGCAGGAAGGACGTGCCGGTATGATCGCAGAGGCGCCGGGGGCGGCGTGCCGCCCCCGGCGCCCGAACGGCCGGCGCGAAGCCGGGCCGGTGTTTGATCTTCCGGCGTTCCGGAAGTCAGCGCCCGAACAGTCCGAGGAGTTGTAGATGGGTGTCGCGCAGGCGCTGAGCGATGAGGAACGACACTTGGCTCATGACTTGATAGCCGAGGCGTGGGTTCTCGTCGAACATGCGCCGCAAATCTTCGGAGCGGAAGATCGCGACGTCGCACTCCTCGATGGCGCGGGCAGTGGAGGTGAACTGGTAGGGAGCCACGAGACCCGACCACGCGAACATCTCCGCCGGCTCCACGGTGCTCACCGTGAGGCGGCGACCGTTGCCCACGTCCATCATCAGGCCCACTCGTCCCCGGAGCAGGAGACAGACGGCGTAGGCCTCCTCGTTCTCTTCGAAGATCTCGTCACCGGCTTTGTACGAGCGATCGAGGGCCTTCGCGGCCAGGGTCGCCGACTCCGCGTCGTCGAGGGTCGCGAAGAGTTCGTTGGTCACCAGGAGCGCTCTATCGACGGTCATGCCGTCACCTCCTCGTCGAGGTAGATCACGTGGGTGGAGCAGGAGATACAGGGGTCGTACGCCCGCACGAGCATCTCCATGGCCTTCTGGGTCTTCTCCCGTCCCTGGGGCAGCACCTGGGGCGCGAGCGCCCACATGTCGGCCTCCAGGTTGGCCAGGTTCTGGCCGGTGGGGATGATCAGGTTGGCCTCGGTGATCTTGCCCTCGCCGTCGACGCCGTACTCGTGGTAGAGAGTGCCGCGCGGCACCTCGACGGCGCCCACGCCGTGCCCCTCACGCACTTCCACCGCCGGTGGATCGGGCCGCAGGCCGGCGTCCAAGAGTGTGGTGACGATCGCCTTCGAGTCTTCCACGCAGTGCACCGCCTCGACCAGTTGGGCCACGGTGTTCATATAGGTGTTCGTGCATCCCGGCCGCATTCCCAGGTCGGAGGCCGCCTGCGTGGCGCCGTTGGACAGGTGTTCGAAGCCGTTGTTCAGCCGGGCGAGCGCTCCCACCATGAACGTCGCCTGATCGCTCCGGCAGTGCTTGGCGGAGGAGTGGGGCACCACCCGCTCTCTCACCTTCTCGCGGTAGCGGGATACCGGGGTGGTTTCCCCGTTCGACGAGAGGATCTGATCGCCGAAGAATGCGTAGCCGTTGTCAGCTTTCAATGAAAGGTACTCGGTGGGCCGTTCGAAGTCGGGCATCTCGAGACCGGCGAACAGGGTCACCGTCTCCTGGAGGTCGGCGGCGGCGTCGTCCAGCCGGCCGCGGAAAGCCAGGAGTTCCTCAGGGGTGGGCAGGTGGGTGAATCCGCCCACCACCGCCGCGATCTGGTGCACGGCCCGGCCGCCCACCATGTCGCAGAGATCGTTGCCCAGCTTCTTCATCCGCAGGGCCCGCCTCACCACGTCGGGGTGCGTCTCCACCAGGGGCACCACGCTCCCGAGGCCGAAGAAGTCGGGAGCCACCAGGAAGTAGGAGTGGAGCACGTGGCTCTGGATGGTCTCTCCGTGTAGCAGGAGGCGGCGGAGCAGCATGGTCTGTTCGGTGGGCGTGAGGCCGAGGGCCGCCTCCATCGCGGTGATGGCCGCCAGCACGTGCCCGTTCGAGCAGATACCGCAGATGCGCGAGGTGATGAGGGCCGCCTGGTCGTAGGGCCGCCCCCGCAGCATGCCCTCGAAGAAGCGGGGGGCTTCGGTCACCTCGAAGCGCACCTCTTTGACCTCGTCGCCGTCGGCTACGACCACGATGTTGCCGTGACCTTCCACTCGGGAGACGTAATCCACCCTCACTTCCACGGTCTTCGTGCTCATTCCGTCACCTTCGCTTTCAGGCCGCCATCTCGGGTTGAGTAGTAGCCGTTGTAGAGGGCGTACTCGGCGAGCACCTGCCCGCCGGATCGGCCGTGCTCTTCGAGGAGGGCTTCCAGCGAAGGGATGTTGGGATCTGCGGCCAGGCCGCGACAACCGAAGCAGCGGCTCCCGTAGCTCGGGCAGATGGCGCCGCAGCCGGCCCGCGTGATGGGGCCCAGGCACATCAGGCCCCGGTCGTAGGCGCAGACGTTCTCCTTCAGACGGCACTCCACGCACACGGGGTAGGTGGGCACGGGCGGGTTCTTGCCCACCAGCAGTGCCGACAGCACGCGCATGAAGTCGTCTTTGTGGATCGGACAGCCTAGAATGTGCATATCCACCGGGATCACGGCATCCACCGGCTTCGCCTGTATGGAGGGGAAGAACTCGGAGTCCGCCCCGTACACGAGGGTCTCGATCTCACGGAGGTCGTGCTGGTTCTTGAGTCCGGGGATGCCGACGGGGAAGGCGCAGGAGCCCAGCGTCACCACCAGCTTGGCGCGCTCGCGGATCACACGGAGTTTCTCCTCGTCGCTCTCCCGCGTCACGGAACCCTCGATGAGCGCCAGGTCGTACTCGTCGGACGTCTCGGTCATCGCCTCCTTGAAATAGACGAACTCCACCAGCTGGAGCAGGTCTACCAACTCGTCCTCGCAGTTGAGGATCTGCAGCTGACAACCCGCGCAGGAAGCCAGTTCGAACAGGGCCACCCGGGGGCGTTTGGGGCTGCGGATGGGCTCGGCCATCAGAGCATCGCCTCCTCGAGCCGCTTGAGTTCGGCGTACGTGAACACCGGGCCGTCCTGGCACACGTACACACCGTTGATCTGACAATGTCCGCACTCCCCGATGCCACACTTCATGCGGCGTTCGAGAGAGAGGATGATGCGGTCTTCGGGGATCCCCGCGGCCAGCACCTGCTTCACCACGTGCTTGAACATGACGGGCGGACCCACCATCACCGGCACCGTTGTCTTCGGGTCGACCGTGAGGCGGCGGAACAGTGTGGTCACCGGACCCACGTTACCCGTCCAGGAGGGTTCGGCGATGTCGGCGGTGATGCGGAAGTCCACGTCGTCGCGGGCCGCCCACTGCGCTATCTCCTCCTTGAACAGCATGTCCGCCGGGTTCTTGCATCCGTAGAGGATGGTGACGTCGCCGAAGTCGGCGCGTTCGTCGATGAGGTTCACGATCAGCGAGCGCAGCGGGACGATGCCGAGTCCCCCCGCGATGATGAGGACGTTGCGCCCTCTCATCGTCTCCATTGGGAACCCGCGGCCGAGCGGGCCCCGCACCCCGAGCTTGGCGCCCAGGCCGAGGCGCTCCATGGCCGTGGTCACGTCGCCCACCCTGCGGATGCACAGGTCGAAGGTGTCGCCCCGCGTGGGCGAGGACGAGATGGAGAAGGGGGCCTCTCCGATCCCGAAGACGCTCACCTCCACGAACTGCCCGGGACTGTGCCCGAGCTCGCTGCTGTCGCTGAGCCGGAGCTGATAGAGGGTCTCCGTCGCGTTCAGCCGGTCTTTCCGAACGATCTCCGCCATGTCGGGCAGGAAGGGTGACGGCTTCAGGCGGCTGTGTGTGGTTGTGTGCGTGCTCACCGTCGCCTACCTTTCCACCGGGTGGCCCTTGAGTTGATTGAACACCTCGATCGGCTCGATGCTCACCAGACAACTGCGCCCACAGCGTCCGCAGCCCACGCAGCCCTGCATCTGATAGCGCTCGAGGATGTAGCGTCCCTTGCGGTTGAAGCGATGCTTCACGCGCATGTGGCGGGGCTGGCGGAAGCTCTCGCCGGTGCCCACCATGGCGAACTCGTGAAGCTGACAGCTGTCCCACGTGCGGTAGCGCTCGCCGCTCTGCAGGTCGAGGTTCACGTCGTCCTTCACGTCGAAGCAATAGCAGGTGGGGCAGACGTTGGTGCAGGCTCCGCACGACAGGCATTTCTCGCCGAGGACATCCCAGAGCAGGGAGTCGGAGCTGTCGGCCAGGAGGGCCGGGAGCTGCTCGTAGGTGACGTCCAGTTTGGGCGTGAAGGCGGCGGCGCGGGATGTGTGGGCCCGCCGCAGCGACGTGCGGTCCTCGTAGACCGCCTCCCGGGCCCCGGATACCCCGAGCACGAACTCCTTGCCCTTCGCGGTGCCCACCCGCACGTAGTAGGAGTCGCCCAGGTCGGTGAGGAGCACGTCGTAGCCTGTCTCCGCCTCCAGGGTCTTCATGCTCTCGCAGAAGCAGTGTTCGTCGCAGGGGGTCAAGCACTCCACGCCCACGAGCAGCAGGTCGCCCCGACGGGCCTGGTAGTGGCCGTCTTCCTTGTCGTCCACGAAGATGCGGTCGAGCAGCGCCAAGGCGTGCAGATCGCAGGGGCGCACGCCGAAGGCGATGGTCTCGGGGGATTCGAAGTGGGGCGTGACGGAGATGTCCTCGTGCCAGTCGAAATGCAGGAGGGTCTCCCGTGTGGGGAGTAGGTACTTACTTGGCGGAAGTGCGGTCGGCACGTAGTGGGCGGCGATGTCGTCGGCGCTCCGTATGTGCTCGAAGCGCAATTGGTTGCCGTCGGCTACCGGGGCGGCCACCATCGTTTCGGCGGCTAATCGATCGATGGACTCCAAGAGATCCGCTTTGGTCACAACGCGATCTATCATCGGGACTCCTCCACTCTTCACTCCTCCGGTCTCCGACCCCGCCTTGGGTCGGCATGTGTGATGCATTTCACAAGGACAGGACGCAGAGCGCCTTCCCGGCGCCCCCCTGTGATACATCCGGACCTCGCGGCTCGTGTCGCGGAGCCGCGCATGGTGACTCGTGAACTTCTTCACAAATCCCAAGAGCATCCTACCACGATTACCGACGGAAGGTCAGGGTCCCTTGAGGGATCGCCCGTCGTTCGGCCGGATTCGAGCCTCTGCGCCCGCGCCTCGGCCCGGGCCGAGGTCTCTAGTCGGTGCGCCTGCTGTGCAGGGCTTTTCCGGAAGGGACGTAGTCCCGCAGCTGCTGGATAAGTTCCGCTGACTGGGTGTGAGCCTCGCGCAGGCGGGCGGAGATGATCGAGGCGACGTTCCGCATCAGAATACGCCCGAGATACTGATCTTCCTCACTCAGACGGGCCAGGTCGTCGGCTTTCAGCACGACGATCCGGGTGGGTTCCGCAGCCACAGCGGTGGCAGTGAAGTCGTGCGGAGGGACCAAGCCGGACCAACCGATGAGGTCGCCGGTCGTAGCCTCGCCCACGTCCACCTGTTCGGCGCCGAGGGTTGATCGCAGGACCACTCGCCCCGCCAGCACGATACACATCCCGTAGGCGGCTTCGCCCTCGGTGAAGATCGCGGCGTCGGTGTCGTAGTCCTGGAGCACGGCCACCCGCTCCAGCTCATCCACGTCTCGTGGCGTGAGCCCCGCGAGGGCGGTGGCTCCCGACAGATCCAGTCCTTCAGCCATGGGTACTCTCCTTGGTCTGGGGCGCGATCCACGATGAAACCGCGTCCGCCGCGGCGCCGCGGCGCGCTCGACGGCCTCGAAAACGAACTCTCAGCTAGCGTGGATTCTATCAGGCCGGGGCCGCTCCTCGTTGAGGTTTGCCTCCCGGGTCTGGTCCCCCTATGATGCTTCGGGAGGGGATCTTAGTATCTGGGAGGATGCATGCGTACTCTGAAGTTCGCCGTCTGGGCCCTGTTGTGCGCGATCGCAATGCTGCTGCTGTCGACCGCGGCCATCGCCGTCGCGGCCGTCGACCCCGATGTGGACTGGTCCGCCACCTTCGGTGGTTCCGACGACGAGTGGGCTAACTCCGTTCGACAGACCAGTGACGGCGGGTACATCCTGGCCGGCGGCCGGTTTGTCGAGACTCAGAATGACGTATTGCTCGTCAAGTCGGATGCCTTCGGCACGCAGCAGTGGAGCCGCACCTACGGAGGCAGCGGATGGGACGACGCCAGCGCCGTGATCCAGACGGCGGACGGCGGGTACGTGGTCGTCGGAGCGAACGAGTCTGCGCTCCCCGGGAAGTCGAAGGGTTGGCTCTTCAAGACGGACGCCCTCGGCGTTCAGGTGTGGAGCAAGACCTTCGGCGGGGGCGACTGGGACCATTTTGACTCCGTTCTTCAGACGCCGGACGGCGGGTACGTTGTCGCCGGTTTCGTGGATTCCATGGGAGACTTGGACGGCGACCTCTGGTTGCTCAAGACCGATGCCTCGGGCAACCAGCTGTGGAGCCGCACCATCGGCGGAGACGGTGAGCAGCACGTGAGCACCCTCCTTTCAACAACCGACGGTGGATTCGCCCTTGCGGGTGAGACGCAGTCGTCAGGGTCGGGCCAGGCGGCAGGCTGGCTCGTCAAGACCGACTCAGCCGGTAATCTCACGTGGTCGAATACGTACGGCGGCTCGGGCTGGGATGAGTTCTATGCCGCACGGCAGACGGGTGACGGCGGGTACATCCTGGTGGGCGAGAGCGACTCCATCGATCCGGGCGACTTCGACGCGTGGGTGGTCAAGACGGATGTCGCGGGCACGGAAGTGTGGAGCGGCGCTTTCGGCGGGGTGGAGCCGGATCAAGCGGGTGCGGTGTTCGTGCTTCCCGGCGGCGGATACGTCGTGGCGGGCGGCACGGAGTCGCAGGGGCAGGGCAGCTCGGATCTCTGGCTCTTCATGGTAAACGCGAGCGGCGACATGGTGGGGGACCTCGTCTATGGTGGCGCGGACTTCGACATCCTGTGGGATGGGGACCAGACCTCGGAGGGTGGCTTCATCCTGGCCGGCGAAACGTCCTCGGTGGGGGCAGGTGGTGTGGACGCGTGGCTGGTGAAGATCTCGAGCGGAGAAGTGTCCGGTCCCGCCTTCGTGGACATCGTCGGCTCGCCGTACGCCGACGCTATCAATACGCTGGCCGGTGCGGGGATCATCTCCGGGTACATGGTAGGCGACGTCTGGGAGTTCCGGCCGACCAGACCGCTCTATCGAGCGCAGTTGGCCAAGATGCTCGTGGGCTCCCTGGGGCTCCCGGTGAACGAGAACATGACGCTGCCCCCCTTCACCGACCTCGGTGGAGACGCACTCGACAACCTCTACCCTCACGAGTACGTCGCCGGCGCCTACGATTACGGGATAACCAAGGGTACGACCGCTACTACCTTCGGCCCCTACAAGAACGTGACACGTGCACAACTCATCACCATGGTGGTTCGAGCGACAGAGAAGGCCGGCCCGGGTGCGGTTGAGGTGCCGCCGGTCGGATGGTCCGGTCTTGGCGATGACTCCGACCCCACACACGGCGCCAACATCGCACGAGCTGAGTACAACGGGCTGTTGGAGGGGATCGACCTGGGCGGGTGGAGTGTGGGGGGCGACGCCACTCGGGGTGAGACGGCTCAGGTGATGCACAACATGATGCTCCTGATCGCGAGCTGAGGAACCGAAGAGCACGAGCCGACCGCCGCGACCGGGGGGTCGGGCGGCCGCCGCGCGAGGTTCTGCCAGCTTGGGTGGCGAGCCGGCACCCCCGAAGTCCCCCTTGACAGTTTTGTAGCGACCGCACACAATGAATGCGAGCGGTCGTGCCGGCGGGGGGCCGAGACGAGGCTATGGGGAGTGCACCGGAGCCGCTTGCGCTTGAAGGCGCGATTACAAGGGGGGTTCCATGTACGTGCTCGGATGGCTGCTTATCCTCGTAGGCCTGGTGGAGCGGGGAGACCGCCGCTCGCCCGACGTCAGTCGGCCATAGGGCCTACGTTCCCGTCAGAGCGTGAGGCCCGCCCGGGGCCCCCTCCCTGGATGTCATCCTCAGCATCGTCGTCCCCGATTGGGATTACCTGGATCTGGGGAGACCGTCGGAGCGATATGGGGAGAGTGACGTTGGTTCTTCACGCCACCCACGTTCCGGAAAGGGGGGATGCCTCTGAGCCGAAGGTGCATCGAGTCTGGCACTGATCCCGAGCGCGCGGCACCAAACTGTTTCACCGTCCCTGGGCCGGGTCCAGAGCCTCGACTCAAGAATGGGAAGACGACACTCAGTTGGAGGATAGGATGACCAGACGCAAACGCACGAGCATGATCGTCGCGCTCACTGTAATTGCACTCCTCGTAATCGCGGGAGTGGCGTGGGCTGCGGGAATGTTCCCCGACGTGGCCTCGACCGACACACACTTCGCCGCTATTGAATGGGCGGCGGATCACAACATCGTCAACGGTTACACGAATGGGAATTTCGGGCCGTACGACCCGATCTTGCGCGGCCAAGCTGCCACGATGTTCAAGAACTACGACACGTACGCGAACAGCGGCGGCGGCGGCGGCGACGACGGACTTGAAGGCTGCAAGGACTGTCACAACGAGACTACCTTGATAACGTCGAAGGTGGCGCAGTTCGAGGAGTTGTCCGTGCATGGTACGGGCGAATCCTTTGTAAGAGGCGAAGGCACGAACTGCGCCGGCTGCCACGGCACCGAGGGCTCGAAGGCACGGATCAACGCCGGCCTGCCCCCCCACGACCCATCGGTCACGGGAATCGTGAACGTGTCGCCGATGGGCTGCCGCACCTGCCATGACATCCACATGACCTACACCGGTGCCGACTGGGCCCTGACGGGCGATGCCGAGCCGGTACTGATGGAGAAGACCGGCGGCACGTACGATGGCGGCGCGGGCAACCTGTGCGCCAACTGCCACCAGATCCGCAACAACCTGCCGGTGGTTTCGGGCGGGAACATCGACCTCGGAACGGATACCCGGTTCGGCACCCACTATGGTGTTGAGGCCCAGATGCTTCTTGGTGAAGGCGGGATGGGTGTCACGGGCACCCCGAGCACTCACTACCAGATCATCGGGGATACGTGCGTAACCTGTCACATGGGCGACGAGAGCAACCACACGTACCTGCCCAAGGTGTCACGTTGCACGGGCTGCCATCCCGGCGCCACTGATTTCGACATCGGCGGCACGCAGACCGAGATCCAGGCATTGCTCGACGAAGTCCACGACCTGCTCGTTGCGAGCGGCATCATGAGCGAGGACGGGCGCTCGATCCCTGCTGTGTACCCCGAAGCGATCGCATCTGCCATGTGGAACTACAAGATCGTGGCGTATGACGCAAGCGGGGGTGTGCACAACCCGGCCTTCGCTAAGGCGCTCCTCGAGAGCGCTCGTGACGCACTGCAATAAGGAACAGTTCACCACGCTGCCGCGCGAGCATCGGCGGCGGTGACTGAGCGGAATGGTCCGGCTCCAGAAGCCGGACACACGAACGCAAGACGAGGGGCCGGGACACCCGGCCCCTCGTCTTGCCACTCGTGGGTCGCGGCAGGTAGTCTTGATCCGTCGTCAGTTCTGCTGGGCGAAATGTTGAAGATCTGAGGAGGCACCATGCGGTCGCGGCTGAGTCCTCTCTTGCTCGTCGCCTCGGCGGTAGCGCTCCTTGCCGGGTGCTCCGGGCAGACCGAGTCGACCACCTTGTCTACCGCCCGGGTGGTCGCGGCGCCGTCCTCCTCGGCTAGCCTGACCACCACGCCGACCGAGGCCGTGGTGCCGATCGATGAAGCCTCCGGCCTTCCCGAGGGGAGGATCTCGACGCAGGCGTTCGGGTACGGCTCCTCAAACGATCCCGAGACTATGTTCACGGATGAGCCCATCGTAGTGGCGGGCGTCATCACGGAGGTCAGCACGGCTCGGTGGAACAGCGCCGACGGGAAGCGCTGGCCGGAGGACCTTGGTACTGACGCGGATTCACCGATGCTGTACCGGCTCGTTCAGGTGACGGTCACCGGCGTTCTGAAGGGCAAGGTGGATGTTGGGACGACGATCGGGGTGATCGTGTACGGTCAGCGCATGACCGAGTATGCCACTGCCGAGGAGGACGGTGACCCGATCAAGCCCGGGCTGGCAGCGATCGCTGCCATCGAGCCGGTCTTCGACGGGGCCTGGGGTCCGAACGCGGTGTGGCCCGCCGGTGCCTACTTCGCCTATGGTGGCGCTAATGGCCTGATGTTGGAGACTCCCGAGGGTTTCATCAACGCTCTCGCCCTTGGCGTCCCGAAGGACAACCGCGAACCGGGCGTGAGGGGCATCACTTTGGATGAGGCGCGGGCTATTGCGGGGAAGAGCCAGGGGTAGGGGCTACCCCATTCTGGCTTCGCCCTTCCCCACCACCAGCCCCAACCCCTCCGCCTCCACCCGCACGGTATCCCCGTCGCAGATATCGCCCCGCAGGAGCGAGAGCGCGATCCTGTCCTGCAGCTCCTTCTGGATGAGCCGTTTCAAGGGTCGGGCTCCGTACGCTGGGTCGTAGCCCTGCTGCGCCAGGTAGTCGAGGGCCTCCTCTGAGAGTTCGAGGGCGATGTCGCGTTCGGAGAGGCGTGCGCGCAGCTGCCCCAGTTGGATCTCCACGATCCGGCGGATGTGGTCAAGGCTCAGCCGGTGGAAGATCACCGTATCGTCCACCCGGTTCAGGAACTCCGGCTTGAAAGTGGCCCGCATGGCCTCCATCACCCGGTGGTTCATCTCCACTTCGGTGAGGTCGGGGTCGAGGATGAATTGGCTGCCCATGTTGCTGGTCATGATGACCACTGAGTTCTTGAAGCTCACCGTGCGCCCGTGCCCGTCGGTGAGGCGGCCCTCGTCCAGGATCTGCAGAAGGATGTTGAAGACCTCGGGGTGGGCCTTCTCGATTTCGTCCAGGAGGAGCACGGAGTAGGGGCGGCGGCGCACGGCTTCCGTCAGATACCCCCCCTCCTCGTAGCCCACGTAGCCGGGAGGGGCGCCGATGAGCCTCGCCACCGAGTGCTTCTCCATGAATTCGCTCATGTCGATGCGCACCATGGCCTTCTCGTCGTCGAACATGAACTCGGCCAAGGCCCGTGCGAGTTCCGTCTTTCCTACGCCCGTGGGGCCGAGGAAGATGAAGCTGCCGATGGGGCGGTTCGGGTCTCCGAGGCCCGCGCGGGCGCGGCGGAGGGCGTTTGCGATCACTTCCAGGGCGTCGTCTTGGCCGACCACGCGGCGGTGGAGTCGTTCCTCCATGTGGATGAGCTTCTCCACCTCGCCTTCCAGGAGACGGCTCACCGGGATGCCGGTCCACTTGGCGATGACCTCGGCGATGTCCTCGTCGTCCACCTCTTCTTTCAGCATCTTCTGCTCGCGCTGGAGGTCTTCGAGACGGGTGTTCTGCTCGGCGAGTTGCTTTTCAAGACCGGGGATGGTGCCGTAGCGGAGTTCGGCGGCCTTGCCCAGGTCGGTGTCGCGCTCGGCACGCTCGGATTGGGCCTTGGCCTCCTCGATCTGCTCTTTGAGGGCACGGATCTCGGCGATGGACTCCTTCTCCGCCCCCCAGTGGGCTTTCATGCCGGCGGACTGCTCGCGGAGCTCCGCCAGTTCCGCTTCTATGGCATTGCGCCGCTCGATGGAGGGTGCATCGCTCTCCTTCTTCAACGCCTGACGCTCGATCTCGAGCTGCTGGATGCGGCGCTCCACCACATCGATCTCCACGGGCATCGAGTCGATCTCGATGCGGAGGCGGCTGCCGGCTTCGTCCACCAGGTCGATGGCCTTGTCGGGCAGGAAGCGGTCGGCGATGTAGCGGTGGGAGAGGAGGGCCGCGGCCACGAGAGCCGAATCCTGGATGCGCACTCCGTGGTGCACCTCGTAGCGTTCTTTCAGGCCGCGCAGGATGGCGATGGTGTCCTCCACCGTGGGCTCGCCCACGAAGACGGGCTGGAAGCGGCGCTCCAAGGCGGCGTCCTTCTCCACGTACTTGCGGTACTCGTCGAGGGTGGTGGCGCCCACCACGCGCAGCTCGCCCCGGGCCAGCATGGGTTTCAGCATGTTGGAGGCGTCCATGGAGCCCTCGGCGGCGCCCGCCCCCACCAAGGTGTGCATCTCGTCGATAAAGGTGATGATCTCGCCTTCGGAGTCGGAGATCTCTTTGAGAACCGCTTTGAGGCGCTCCTCGAACTCGCCGCGGAACTTGGCCCCGGCCACCAGGGCGCTGATGTCGAGGGCCACCACCTTCTTGCCCTTGAGGCCTTCGGGCACGTCGCCGGACACGATGCGCTGGGCCAGGCCTTCCACGATGGCGGTCTTGCCCACGCCCGGCTCTCCTATGAGCACCGGGTTGTTCTTGGAGCGGCGGCTCAGCACCTGGATGACTCGGCGGATCTCGTCGTCGCGGCCGATCACCGGATCGAGCTTCCCACGGGAGGCGAGCTCGGTGAGATCGCGGCTGAAGCGTTTGAGGGCCTGGTACTTCTCCTCAGCCTGGGGATCCTCGGCGCGCTGGGAGCCGCGCAACTCTTTGAGCACGGCCAGGATGGCGTCGCGGGTGAGGCCGTGGCCCTTCAGCATGGCGGCGACGGAGCCCCCCTTGGCGGCCAGGGCCATGAGCACGTGCTCGGTGGATGTGTAGGTGTCCTTCATGCGCTCGGCCTCCGCCTGGGCGGCGGCGAGCACGTCTTTGAGTTGGGACGAGAAGGTGACGTTGGCGTCGCCGGTGATGGTGCTGAGGCGGGAGAGTCTGGCGTCGAGGTCGGCGCGCAGGGCGTGGGGATTCACGCCCACCCGTTCCATGATGGGCACGGTGAGGCCGCCGTCCTGCGCCAGCAAGGCGGCGAGCAGGTGCTCGGTCTCCACGGCGGCGTGGCCGCGCGAGCGGGCCAGCTCCTGGGCGGCCGCCAGGGCTTCTTGGGCCTTGAGCGTGAACTTGTCGAACTGCATGGTGATCCTCCAGGGGAGTGGCGCAGCTGGGCGGTGGCGGGCCGGGCGGCTGGCGGCGCGGGGTGGGAGCGCCTGTTCCGATTCGCCGCACGTAGCTGCGATATGAGCGCGCATAAAATCTTATACTATAAGACTCATATCTGTCAATGCCTATACCCCGGAGAACAGGTCCCTCAGCGCCGCGGACGAGCGCACCAGTTCGAGTGCCGCATCGGCATGGCCCGCCGCATAGCCGTTGCCGATCAGCATGGTGACGTCCTTGCCCACACCTTCGGCCCCGAGGGCGGCACGGGTGAAATCGGTGGCCATGCCGAAGAAGAGCACCGTGCCGCCGTCGCGGGTGGCGAGGATGGAGGCCATCTCGGTGCCGGGCGCGCTCACGCAGTTGATGGTGACGTCGGCGAGCCTGCCGTTCGTTGCCTCCGACACCGCCCGGAGAGTGCCGAGGGCGTCCGTGGCGTCCCCGTGGAGCACGGTCACCGGCGCCCGGGCGGAGGTCACGCCGACTTCCGCATGGTCGGGCGCCTCGGCGGCCGCGGCCAGCCGCCGGGCGCGCTCGGCCGCCTCCGCCGGGTGGCACCACGCGATCACACGGCCCGAAGGCCCGACGCTCCGGGCGGCCGCCTCCTGGCAGAGCAGGCCGGCCCGCCCACCCCCGCCCAGGATGAAGACGGTGTCGCCCCACTTCGCCAGCCGCCGAGTATGGGCGGGCGCACCGGCCACGTCGAGTACGGCCAGGGCGAGGGGTTCTGGGAGATCCGGAGGCAGCACAGCGAAAGCGCTGCCGGCGAAGAGTACCGCAGTGCCGCGCACCTCGATCTGACCGCCGGCACGGTCGACCGCCCCCACCTGCTTGAGCCGGAGCGGTGTGAGGGTGAGGCTGACGAGGGTGGCGACCCTCGGGCCGTCGCCCGCATTCAGTAGCGCCGCGAATTCCGTCGCCCGCGGATGCGCGGCTCCCACCGCCACCAGGGTGCCGCACAGTACGCCGCCCGAGCCGGTCACCGGATTGTGCATCTTCCCCCGCTCGGCGACGATCGTCGCGACCCGGCGGCCGATGGCCGCGGGGTCGTCACCGCACTCGGCGCGAAGCTGGAGGAACGACGCCGCGTCCAGATTCAGGCGGTCCACAGCGATCAACAGCTCGTTGGGGGCGATGTCCGGGCAGGCGTCGAGGCGGTGGGCTTCTTGGGGGAGTACGCCCCGGGGTTCAAGCACCCGATGCGTGCCGAAGGCGTCGTACGCCGGGAATTCGGGCGAGAGCGTCGTCAGCGGGCGTGGCGTCATCCGGAGGTGGGTGGCACCGTCATCCGGAGGTGGGTGGAACGGGCGCCGTGGGCGACGTGGTGGGCAACGGTCCGGTGGGGACCGTGGTGCCGGGCTGCGTCGTGTTGGTGGTGGGCGGCCGGACGGTGGTGGGCGGCCGGGTGGTCGTGGGTGCTTGGGTGGTGCCGGTCCCGGGTGTCGTGGTACCCGTGGTGGGGAAGATGATGGTTGCCCCCGTGGTGGTGGAGCCATCTATGAGCGTGGTCGTCGTACTCTCCGTGGTGGTGGGCTTTATGGAGAATGTGCTCTTGAACGTGTAGTCGTACTGTGCGGACACGTCCGGTCGCTTGAACTCCTGGTCGGGGTAGTCGGCCTCCACCGCTTTCATGAACTTGCCCCAGATGACGGCTGGGAAGCTACCTCCCGTAACCCGGATGCCGTGGACGTTCCGCATCTCTATCTGGGCTTCCGGGTGGCCCACCCATACCGCTGTGGAGAGCTCGGGGATGAACCCGCAGAACCAGGCGTCTTGGTAGTTCTGAGCGGTGCCGGTCTTGCCCGCCGCCGGCCGACTGAGGCGGGCACGCCCGCCGGTGCCGGCGACGATGTTTCGCTCGAGGATCTTGGCGACCACGTACGCGACTCCGGAGGAGACGGCCTGCGTCTCCTTGGGCTCGGCCTCCCAGATCACATCGCCTTTCGAGTCCGTGACTCTGAGGATCGCCGTGGCCTGACGGTGTCTGCCTTCGTTGGCCAGTGTCGCGTACGCAGAAGCCATCTCCAGGGGGGAGACCCCGTGCGTGAGACCGCCGAGGGCGATGGCCGGATTCGCGTTCAGCGTGCTCGTGATGCCCATGCGGTAGGCAACGTCCACGATCCGCTCGGCGGTGACGTCGAGCGCGAGTTGGGCGTACACGGTGTTGTCGCTGCGGAGGGTGGCCTGGTACACGCTGGTGCTGCCGTAGTAGCTGTTGCCGAACGTCTTGACCTTCCAGGGCTCCGTGCTGCCGGGGATATCGAGTTCGAGCGGCTGCGATTCGTAGTAGGTGTTGTAGGGGTCGATACCGAGTTCCACCGCGCCCACAAGGGCGAAGGTCTTGAAGGCCGACCCGGGCTGACGGCGCCCCTGCGCGGCGAGATTGAACTTGGAGCTGTCGTAGTCGGAGCCCCCCACCATGGCGCGGATGTAGCCGGTGCGGGACTCGATGGCCACCAGTGCGCCTGACGGGTCGCCCTCGCGATCGAGAGTGGAACCGATCGCGTCCGTTGCCAGATCCTGGTAGTGGGGGATGATGGTGGTCTCCACCGTCAGTCCGCCCTTGAACACCATGTCTTCGCCGAACATATCGATGAGTTGCTTGCGCACATAGGCCACCACGTACGGCTCCTGCACCTTGGTGTAGGGTGACGCGGGGGCCAATCCCAGCGTGGCCCGCGTTGCCTCTCTATACTGCTCGTACGTGGTGAAGCCGTTGACGTACATGCGTTTGAGTACCACGTTGCGCCGCTCCCGAGCCGCCTGTGGGTGGTTGCGCGGCGAGTAACCGCTGGGAGCCTGTGGGAGTCCGGCGAGCAGGGCCGCCTCAGGGAGCGTAAGGTCTTTCGGGTCCTTGTCATAGTACGTGCGCGAGGCTGCTTGGATGCCGTAGGCGTTCGCGCCGAAGTACACCGTGTTCAGGTACTGGTCGAGGATCTCGTCCTTGGTCATCTTGTCCTCGAGCTGCCAGGCCAGCGTCATCTCTCGGAACTTCCGGGTGAGCGAGACCTCCGTGCGATCGAGGTAGAGATTCCCCACCAGCTGCATGGTGATGGTGGAGAAGCCCTCCTCCACGGTGCCCGCCTCCAGATTCACGAAAGACGCACGGGCGACCGCCTCCAAGTCCACGCCGTCGTGCTGGTAGAAGCGCTCGTCTTCGATGGCCACCACCGCGTCCCTGACAACGTCGGGGATGCGCTCTCCACCGATGAGGGTGCGGTTCTCCACGCCGTGCAGATAGGCCAGAAGAGTGCCGTCGGCGGCGAAGATGCGGGAGGTCTCGGCGAGGACCACGTCACTCTGATCCGACAGACGAGGAATTTCCGCACCCACAGCGGCGGCCGTCCGCAGGCCGAGTGTGAACGTGCCCAGACCGAGGATGACCACCAGGAAGGGGGTGAGCACCAGGGCCACTATCACCGCCTGTCCCAGCCCACGGCGCTGCGAACGCCGGCTGCGGCGGTTATCTCGGGAGCGCCGATTGGTGCTTCTCTTAGGCATAGTATCTGCATTGTAGCGGAAGGCGGGCACGAGGTGCGACAAGCCCGATCCGGGCGGCTCCGGAGCCCAGATCGGTTCTATCGCGCGTCCCCCACGGCGGCCAGCCCTTCATTGCCGACAAGGTAGACTGTCCCGTCCGCACCGATGGCCGGGGAGTTCGACCCAAAGCCGGTATCGAGGGCCCGGTACTTGAGGGTCCCGTCCGGGTTCACGGCCACGAGTCCCCCACTGGCGAAGTAGAGCGTGCCCTCGGCGTCTATGGCCGGAGACGATTGCACCACGTACGGCGTGCTGAGTTCCCACATGCGGGAGCCATCGGGGCGGAGCGCGTAGATGGTCCCGCTGTCAGAACCGAAGTAGACGGTACCGTCCGGGCCCAAGCCGGGGAAGGTCTGTACGTCACCGTCAGCATCGAAGTGCCAACGCTCGCTCCCATCCGGGCTGATGGCGAAGAGCGTACCTGTGTCGTTGCGGAAGATGTATACGGTGCCGTCGGCGGAGACGGCTGGAGGACGATCCATGTAGCTGTCCTGCATTGGCGCATCTAGGCTGAAACGCCACTTCTCCCGGCCCTGGGCATCGACTGCGAACAGCGTACCGACCATGTAGATATCTCTGTGGAGCTGGAGTCCGAAGTAGACGGTCCCGTCGGCGCTGAGTGCGGGGGACGACAGCCAGGCGTCGCCGCCGGTCTCGAACCGCCAGCGCAGGGCGCCATCCGGTTCGAAGGCATAAAGGTGACCATCCGCAGTGCACAGATACACAGCGCCATCGGCGGCGACAGCCGCTGAAGACTGGGAATCCCCGGTGGCGTACTGCCACCGCAGGGTCCCGTCCGGACGGACGGCGTAGAACCTGCCATCACCGAATCCGGTCCACGAGGCGACGTAGACAGTTCCATCGGCCGCGATTGAGGGGGACGACATCACGTCACCGTGTGTCCGCACGACCCAGGCGAGACGCCCGTCGCGGTGCACGGCGTACAGACCGCCGTCTTCGCCCAGTTCGGTTCCCGTTCCGCCCACGTAGATCGTACCGTCGCGGGCCACCGCCGGGGAAGACCAGTCAGGCCCGCCCACGGCCACCTGCCAAAGAAGCTCAGGCCGATCGGGGCCGGAATAAGGGCTCACCCCCGAGCGCTGAGCGTCGTGACCCAGCATGGACCACGGTGCAGACTGCAGGCCGGGGGCGGTCTCCGACGTAGGGCGGGTCGACGCGGGTCCGGGCTCCGTCGCCGTTGGAGGCGCCGGTCCACACGCGCCGGCGAGTGATAAGACCGAAACCAGGCCAAGTAGCGCAATGAGACCAAGGCGGAGCGTCCGCTTCCGTCGTGTCGGTGTGGGCCCGGGACCTACGGCCCTTCTGTTCCTCGAAGCCACCATATGACCCCCCGTGAGATCTGTTCCGCTATCGTATCTCAGCTGCCGCGTAGTACGCATCGCCGGAGAGGAAGCCGTCCGGTATGCTGAGTCCTTGAAAGGGTAGCCCAGCGGCGAGGCGGCCCGTTGGGGATCGGTTCAAGAAGGGGTGTTGGGGTGGACGAGGCCGTACAGGTACGCCTAGCGGTGAACGGACGGGGTCACGCATGGACTGTCGGACCTCCCCCCGCCGACGTGGGCCCGGCGGACACGCTCGCCCACACCCTGCGGCACGTGCTGGGCCTCACCGGCACGAAGGTCTCGTGCGACCGCGGCGCCTGCGGCATGTGCACCGTCCTGATGGACGGCCGGCCGGTGCTCTCGTGTACCCTCCTCACGGTGGAGTGCGACGGGGCGGACGTGGTGACCGTGGAGGGCCTCGCCGACCCAGTGACCGGCGAGTTGCATCCCCTGCAGCAGGCTTTCGTCGACCACACCGCCTTCCAGTGCGGCTACTGCACCCCAGGCATTCTCATGAGCGCGAAGGCTCTACTCGACGAGAACCCCGCGCCCACCACCGCCGACGTGCAGGAAGCGCTCGCGGGCAACCACTGCCGCTGTATCACCCATTACCACGTGCTCGAGGCGGTGCAGGACGCGGCGGGCAGGATGCGGGCGGCCGTGCCGGGCAGCGCGGGCGTCGCCGCAGGCTCCGTGTCGCCGGGCGCCCCGGGCGCCGCGGAACCGAGCGCGGGCGCCCTGCCGGCCGCCGCTCGCGCCGCCGGAAAGCCGCGGTAGCCCGTGGCTGCCGGCTACCGTCACATCGGGAAGGCAACCGAGCGCGCCGACGCCCGCGACATCGTCACGGGGCGCACCCGCTACCTGAGTGACCTCGAAGTGCCGCGGATGCTGTACGGGCGGGTGCTCCGCAGCCCTCATGCGCACGCGCGCATCTTGAGCATCGACGTCTCCGCCGCCCGCGCGCTCCCCGGTGTGGAGGCGGTCCTCACCCATGTCGACGTGCCCGACTGGCGCGTGGGCACCCCTCGCATCGTCCGGGTTCTGGACAGTACAGTCCGCTTCGCCGGCGACAGCGTGGCCCTGGTGGCGGCTACCACTGAGGCGGCCGCCGAGCGGGCCCTCGAACTGATCGCGGTGGAGTACGAGCCGTTGCCGGCGGTGCTCACCATGGACGAGGCTCTCGCCCCCGGCGCCTCCGAGATCTTCCCCGAGGCGCCGGGCAACGTGGTCTCACCGGGCACCTCCTGGTTCGGGCCCGAGTGCCTCGTCAACGTCCAGATGGGCGACGTGGAGCGCGGTTTCGCCGAAGCCGATGCCGTCGCCGAAGGCGTGTGCGGCTACGAGAACGTGCCCAACCCGCTCCCGGCCGAGCCCCCCGGCGTGATCGCCCACTGGGAGGAGCCCAATAAGGTGACGCTCTGGGTCTCGAGCCAAGCCGCCTACCAGGACAAGGTGGTGCTCTTCTTCGCCTTCAGCCGCCAGGTGGACGTGCGCACCATCGGCGGGCCCTGCGGCGGCAGTTTCGGCTCGAAGCTCATGTCGGTGCAGTTGGCGCTGCAGGCCACCGCTCTCAGCCGCGCGACGGGCCGGCCGGTGCGGCTCGTCATGACGAAGGAGGAGCATATGTCCGCCTTCGTGCTCCGCATCGGCTCGCGCATCACGGCCAAGGTGGGCATGAAGCGGGACGGCACGGTCACAGCCGTGGCGGGCGACTGGCTCGTCGACACCGGCTACTACTCCATGACCACCCAGGCCCAGGTGGCCGTGGGCTGTGGCGAGGCCCAGCTGGTCGTCCGTTCCCCGAACTGGGACCTGCGCTCCACCATCGTCTGCACCAACCGCACCGCGTCGGGGATCGTGCGCGGGTTCGGGGGTCAGGAGCTGAAGTGCTCCATCCTGCCGGTCGTGAGTCGGGCCATGGCGGAGCTCGACATCGACCCATACGACTTCTTCAAGAAGAATTATGTCAAGCCCGGCGATGGCTACTTCTGGCGCGACGGGCAATGGTACACGTATCGAGGCATCGACTACACGGCCGCCATGGAGGCGGGAGCCGAGGCCTTCGGCTGGAAAGAGCGCTGGCGCGGCTGGTTGCGGCCGAGCGCGGTGGACGGCGCGGTGCGCATCGGCGTGGGCGTGGGCGTGCACGGCAACGTGGACATCGGCGAGTCGGTGTCGGAGGCCTGGGTGCGACTCGATCCCCACGGGGCCGCCGTCATCTACTCGGCCGCGTCGGAGCACGGCACCGGTCAGCCGAGCAACCTCATCAAGATGGTGGCCGAGGTTCTGCAGTTGCCGCTCGAGAAGGTCTCCATGACCCCCGCCGACTCGGCCGTCACTCCCTTCGAATTCGGGCCCGTGGGCTCGCGGGGCACCTGGGCCATGGGCGGAGCCTCCATCGCCGCCGCCGAGGACGCACGGCGGAAACTCCTGGAGCGCGCGGCCCTGATCCTCGGCCGCGACCCCGCCGACCTCGACACCTGCGACGGCCTCGTCTTCGTCGCCGACTCCCCGGAGAACGCAGTCCGCTGGAACGCGGTCATCGGGCGAGAGGGCTCGGTGATGGGCGAGGGCCGCTTCGACCCCGATTTCACCCTGGCCAACTGCATGATGACCTTCGTCGAGGTGGCGGTGGACACGGAGACGGGCATGGTCGACCTCCGCCGCGTGGTGAACGCCACCGACGCCGGCACCATCATCGACCCCCCCGGCTTGGAGAACCAGCTGAACGGCAGTCTGGGCTCTGCCGGCATCGACAGCGCCCTCTTCGAGGAGACGGTGTACGACCATGCCTCTGGCCGGGTGCTGAACGCCAACATGATCGACTACAAGTGGCGCACCTTCGCGCAGCTGCCTGAGATGACGAATGTCGTGCTCGAGACCCCGGTGGACAGTCACAGGTTCCACGCCATCGGCGTGGGCGAGGTGGCGACGGCGCCGGGCCCGAGCGCCGTGCTGATGGCCATGTCGAACGCGCTCGGTCTCTGGATGGACGAGTACCCGGTGACGCCGGACCGGGTGCTCGCGGCGCTGGGCCGCGTCCCGGCGCGCGGCCGCGCCACCGGCGGCGACGCCACGCCCGGTTGTGAGCGAGCCGATGCCGGCGCCGTCACCGGCGGCGACGCCACGCCCGCCGGTGACCCCGGTGCCGGGTCTGCCGGCGATCGCGGCACCTCGGGCGGCGCGGTCCCGGCCGCCGACGCCCACCTCGCCGCGGAGGCCGATCGATGAGGCCCTTCCGGCACGCGCGCGCCGCCACGGTCGCGGAGGCCTGCGCGCTCCTGGCCGAGCACGGCACGCGCGCCCGGGCGAACGCCGGCGGCACCGACCTGCTCGGCGCTCTCAAGGACAGCATCTATCCCGAACCACCCGACGTGGTGGTCGATCTGAAAACCATTCCGGGGCTGGACGCGATCGAACAAGACGCCGCCGGACTGCGCATGGGCGCGCTGGCTCGCCTCGCCGACGTCGCCCGATCCGAACCGGTCCGGGCGCGCTGGCCCATCCTGGCGCAGGCGGCGCACGCCGTCGGCTCCCCGCAGATCCGCAACATGGCGACTTTGGGCGGCAATCTTTGCCAGGAGGTGCGCTGCTGGTACTTCCGGTACCCGGCGCACGTGGGTGGTGCGGTCGATTGTCTGCGGAAAGGTGGTCCGCGTTGCCCGGCCGTGAAGGGCGACACGCGCTATCACGCCATCTTCGAGGGGCGCGGCTGCTTCGCGGTGTGCCCGTCGGACACGGCGGTGGCGCTGGCGGCCCTCGACGCGATCGCCGTCCTCGAAGGCCCGGGCGGCGCGCGGCGCGAGCTGCCGGTCCAGGAACTCTACGCTCCCCTGAGGATCGCCCTAGAGCCGGGCGAGCTCCTCACTGAGGTGCGGGTGCCGCCGCCCGCGGACGGAGCCCGGTCCACCTTCCTCAAGTTCACCGTTCGCGAGCCCATCGACTTCGCGGTGGTCAGCGTGGCGGCGAACCTCACGCTCCGGGAGGGAGTCTGCACCGATGCCCGCATCGTCCTGGGTGCGGTGGGTCCGCGACCGTACCGGGCGGTGCAGGCCGAGGCCCGCCTCATCGGGGGCCCCGTCGACGAACGAGCCGCCGCCGCGGCGGCAGAGGCGGCGCTGGCCGGCGCCAAGCCGCTGCGCGGGAACGGATACAAGGTTCCGCTGGCCCGGTCGATTGTGATGCGAGCCATCTTGGCGGCGGTGGAGGCGTAGGTCCGCCGGATAACCCCGGTCGAGAGTACTCGTTGGCCCCGGAGGCGACGGTCCGGTGCCCATCTGGGCCGAAGGTCCGATAGCCGTCAGGACTACCGTGCGGCACGATCTCGAGCATGGAACGGTCGGCAAGAGCGTACGGGGGCGCCGGGCCCCACGGTCGGGGTCGCCTGAGGTCGGTCGCGCGGACGGATGTCCCCGAGGGTCCGCGATTGCTCGAGCGTCTGGACGACGCCCTCCGTGCCCGTCACTACAGCCCACGGACCGCCAAGGTGTACCGGGTCTGGGTCAAGCGCTTCGTCTACTTCCACGGTCTGCGGCATCCCACCGATATGGGAGAGCCGGAGATCAACGCTTTCCTCACTCACCTGGCTGTCGCCGACAAGGTGAGCGCCTCAACGCAGAATCAGGCGTTGTCGGCACTTCTGTTCTTGTACCGCCATGTCCTCGACCGGGAGGTCGGTGAACTCGGCGACGTGATCCGCGCCCGGCACAGCAGACGCCTGCCCGTCGTGTTCACCCGGGAGGAGGTCGGATCCGTCCTCGGCCGCCTTTCCGGTGACAGATGGCTGATCGGCTCCCTCCTATACGGCTCGGGGCTTCGCCTTATGGAGTGCCTGAACCTCCGCGTGAAGGACCTCGAGTTCTCACGAGGTGAGATCACTGTGCGCGCGGGCAAGGGAGGAAGGGACAGGGTGACGGTGCTCCCCTCCGCTCTCGTAGGCCCGTTGGGCGACCATCTGCGAGAAGTCAAGCGAACCCACAGCGACGATGTTGCCGCAGGTTGGGGTCGAGTCTTGCTGCCGGATGCCCTTGAACGCAAGTACCCGAACGCGGCGGCGGAGTGGGGCTGGCAGTGGGTCTTTCCCCAGGAGCGTCGTTGGAAGGACCGGAAGACCGGGCGAGAGGGTCGGCACCACGTCCACGAGACGCTGGTGCAGCGAGCCGTTCGACAGGCCGTCCGCGAGACTGGCATCGCCAAGCACGGAGGTTGTCACACGTTTCGACACTCGTTCGCCACTCACCTTCTGGAGTCGGGCTACGACATCCGAACCATCCAAGAACTGCTGGGCCACAAAGACGTGCGCACCACGATGGTCTACACGCACGTTCTGAACCGTGGTGGCCTGGGCGTTCGTAGCCCGCTTGACGACTGAAGGGCGCGACATATACAGTCTGCTGATGTAGGCGTCCCGTGTGCGGGCGGAAGTGCTTCCCCGCGAGAACAAGCGCCCTTCCGGGAACCCTCACGTCGTCTTCGGGGGGATGCATAGACAGACAGATGGCAGGCGATGGCGGATTTCTGCAGACTGCAGAAGTATTGTTCTACCCAACCTTCGATTGCGGGTTGCGTTTGCGTACCGTACGGTATACTGTACGTATAACTGTATCTGACATGGGAGGTCTTCCATGCTGCCGCTGCGCCCCTCGACGGACGTTTGGCCGGTCACCGAGTTCCGCGCCAACGCATCTGCGGTCCTCGACCAGGTCCACGTCACCAAGCGGCCGGTTATCCTCACACAGCATGGCCGCAGCACCGCGGTCCTCATGGACGTCGACGTCTATGAAGGGTTGCTCGATGAGGTCGCGCTGGTTCGGGCTGTTCGCTCGGGCGAAGAACAACTCGCCGCCGGAGAGGTCCTGCCGCAGGAGGATGTGGAGGCCCGCATCAGGGCGCGCCTGGCCAAGTGAGGGTCGTCTGGACGAGACAGGCCGACACCATGCTCGCGGAGGCCTGCGACTACATCTCGACCGAGCGACCCAGTGCGGCACTTCGGTGGGTTGACGACGTCATGCAGCAGTCGAGATCGCTTGCTCAGTTCCCTGATCGAGGCCGCATGGTGCCTGAACTCCAGCGCCCCGAGATTCGCGAGCTTCTTGTCGATCCGTATCGGATCCCGTATCGGCGGGACGATGACCAGGTCACCGTGCTCGCGGTCTTGCACGCCCGTCGCGCCTTTCATCTCGGTGATGTCGTCGAGGGTGGTGGGTAGAACCAGCGCATGCAACAGGCAGGCCCAAGGGACGGCCTGCAGTTGATGCGCAAGTCGTTAGCACCATCAACCGGGAGCGATTCGTGCTTCACATCGGCGTCGAAGGGGCGGACAGCGTGGTCGACAGAATCCGCAGGATCGACTTCGGCGTCAACTGCTATCTCGTTGATGTCGAGGGCGGCTACGTCCTCATCGACACGAGCTTCCCGGACAAGCAGGACAAGCTCGACTCCGAACTCGCGGGAGCGGGTTGCGGGCCCGCGAAAGACCTGCGCCTTGTCGTCCTGACACATGGCGATATCGATCATGCAGGCAACTGCGCGCATCTTCGCAGGACTCACGATGTCCCCATCGCGATCCATCGCCAAGACGCTGAGATGGTGCGAACCGGAGCCATGGACGTCGGCAGGAAGCGCACACCCGACAGACACACCGTCGCTTTCAGGTTCATGACATGGGCCGCAGGGCTATTGAGCAAGGTCACAAGGGCCGGTGTGGACTTTGAGACCTTCGAGCCGGATGTGCTCCTCGAGGATGGACAGGACCTCTCGGCCTACGGGCTCAACGCGCGGGTCGTGCATCTGCCGGGTCATTCCAGCGGATCGATCGGTGTTCTCACGGGCGACGGCGACCTGTTCTGCGGGGACCTGCTCGTAAGCGTGCTGGGTCCCTCGCTCCACTACTACATAGACGACCTAGCCCGGGCGAATGAGAGCGTTCGTAAACTGGGCGGCCTTGGCGTCGGGACCGTCTATCCAGGGCACGGCAAGCCGTTCTCGCTGAACGAGTTGCCGGTTCCGGGCCGGTGATTCGGCCGGTTCTGCGGCCGTGAGGTGCTAACAAGCGCTTCCAGCTGACGCGTCAAGGTGTAGGCTACGAAGAGAAGTCATTGGCGCGCAGCTGAAGCGCCGAGACGTTAGACCCACCGAACCGGGTAGACACGGGAGGAGTCCCAAGAGTGAATGGACAGCAGGGGCAATCCTCGCAAGGTGATGACGCCGCTGTCAGGGCCGTCGAGACCGCCTACGACGCTGCCTGGAATGCCGGCGACCTCGCGTCGCTCCTCCAGCTTCTCACGGACCGGGTCGTCATCATCAATCCGTATGGGGAGATGACCACTGGGCGCGATACGGTCGAGACTTCATTCACCGCGCTCTTCGACGGCGTGGCGAGGGGGTCAACCCATACCTCGCAGATACGAGCGATCCACTTCGTTACGCCCGACATCGCCTTAGTCGACGCCGAAGCCGTCATCTCGGACTTCGGGCCAGGTCCGGAACCACTTCGGCACGACTTCACCGACGTACTTGTGAGGACCCGTGAGGGCTGGCGTATCGACCACGTTCGAGCGTATACGTTCATTCCGCGACCAGAAGGCTAGCCCGGTCGCGGGTGGGGGTCTAACAAGTGCTTCCAGCCGACTCACGCACTCGCTAGGCTGAATTGAAGCCGCTCGTTCGCGGATGAAGCACACCACGTTAGGCGCAGACTATCTTTCAAGGTGTGTCGATCAGATCGGGGGATTCCATGGGCGATTGGAACCGCACGACGAGGCAACTCACACCCGCAGAGATGCGACCAGAGATGGCAGCTGCCCTCCTGGAACACTCCGAGCACTTCGGCCTTGAGCTTGCTCTCGACCAATGCCGCATGTGCGTCGAGACGGTCTCAGACAAGAAGAAGCGCGGGCTGTTCGGTGGAGGCGGAGACAGACAGACAATCCAGGTCGCGATTATCACGCCGCCTTGGCTGGCAGTCGTCGTTCGCGGTGACAAGCCCGATTCTGCCGGGGCGATGACGCTCGAACTCGCACAAGCGCGAGTCAGCGACTATGCGGACGAGCCGACCTACCGGCTGGTGCCCGATTCCGGCGTGAATGTCGAAGGACCGTTCACCGGCAGAATCGGCATGCATGACAGCCTGAACACCTCAATCTTCATTGGTCTTGGAGATGAACCGTCTGCCGACATGTTCAGGGAGACACTCAACCAGGCGGTGCAGAGCGCGCGGGGTCAGTCGAGTCGCGCCTAACCCGCGCTTCCACCAGACGGGCGCATGGTTGTGTACTCTGGAAGCGCAAGCGCGCTGGTGAAGCGCAAAGACGTTGGGCGTATTACGGCAGGTCGTCGCGCGTGCGAAGATCGGAGGAGCCGTGTTCGGATCAAGCATCGTCTCCCTGGGAAGATGGACTTTTGTCGGACTTTGAAGACACATCCGAACTGCGGGCCTCGCGTGTCGAAGCTGCACGCTTGGTCAAGGACGCAGTTGCCGGCGACATCGCGACGGACGAGGCCCGTTCTCGCTGGCCCTTGGCGGAAGGTATTGATCCCAGCGTCGACGCCCTTGCGCACATTTACTTCGGCCATTACGCCCGGACGGCCAAGCGACGCACGCCTGATGAGTTCGATGTTGAGTACTTGACCGAACTTGCAGAGGTGATGGCTGACGGCGATCCGCTCGACGAGGGTTATCGGCGGCAGTTCAGGTCAGGCCGCGGGATCGAGTTCAATCTGGTGCAGGTGTTCTTGGTCGTTGCGGTGATAGAGGTGGCCGGGTTCCCTTGGACAGCTTCACCCGGTTCTTAGGTGATGACCCGCTCATCAGGCAGCTGTTCGTTCCGTCAGTAGTGTAGACCAGTAGACCTCATCCGGGGTCTTGTTGTCGAGCCC